>ERZ1106952.120-NODE-120-length-53915-cov-38.328203_pt1 | contig 53915 bp, 40 predicted proteins | sample MGYA00403677_ERZ1106952 | MGnify/ENA primary metagenome ERZ1106952 (study PRJEB35170, sample SAMEA104062415) | human gut metagenome | biome: human gut; feature: human-associated habitat; material: faeces | place: Denmark | collected 2012-05-14 ...
ACGTCGTGAGACAGTTTGGTCCCTATCCATCGTGGGCGTAGGATATTTGAGAGGGCTTGTCCTTAGTACGAGAGGACCGGGATGAACGCACCTACTGTGCACCTGTTGTCGCGCCAGCGGCATAGCAGGGTAGCGGAGTGCGGTTGAGATAAACGCTGAAAGCATCTAAGCGTGAAACTCACCTCAAGATAAGATATCCCATATCGTAAGGTAGTAAGACCCCTTGAAGACAACAAGGTTGATAGGTCGGAGGTGTAAACGTGGCAACACGTCAGCTGACCGATACTAATAGGTCGAGGGCTTGATCTCAATAAAATGAGAACAGAGCTTCTTACAAATCTTTTCACAAAGATTTCTATGATTTTTACGAGCTTATAAAACGAGCAAACCGAAAAGTTTATCTTTTGTACGATACTTGCTGTGTAGTTGTCAGTCTTCGGGAAAGAAGATTGAGTGTATGTTCTTAAACGAGACAAGGGGAAACTCGACTGATTAAGCCTCGGAGAAGGGGTGAGCTGTTTAAGAACAGGATTTTGTATATATCCGGCCGCAGGGCCTATATATAACCATAGTGGTGATTATGGCAGAAAGGTTCCACCTGTTCCCATACCGAACACAGAAGTTAAGCTTTCTTACGCCGAAAGTACTTGCCGGGACACCGGCCGGGAGGATAGGGCATCGCCACTTTTCATTAAAAGAGCTTTTGAGATTTTCTCAATGGCTCTTTTCTTTTTTATCTTTCTCCCCCACCCACCCGCCTTACACACTTGTTTTTTCTTCCGCACTTGTTTGAAAATTGCATTTTTATCTTAAAAAATAGACATAAGAGCTAAAATATCACTTAAAAGACTTGTTTTTTATTGGTAAAATATGGTAAAATGGAAAAGTAAAAATAATTATATTTTTACGAACGAATATTATTCAAATATTATATTTAATATTTGAATAATAATTTTCAAAATACTATATTTTATAGGGGTACGTATGAGGAGCAGAGTCAGGAAAAAATTTTTTACACGAAGCACTGTACTGATTTCGATTTTGTTGTTTGTTGTTTCCTTCTTATTGCTAATTGTCGGCGTAGTGTTGCAGAAAGGATATACAACCGCCCGGGATCCTTATGTATGTGATATAACTTTTACGCAAAAGAATTGCTTGTTTACTCCAAACAAGACTGTAAAGCAAAAAGCTAATGTGCTGCTTTCTGCCGATACTGTGAATGGCAACCAAACATATGAAGGATTTGTCATGCAGAACGGGGCAAGTATTCGTTTGGATACTGTAATGGGGATTCGTTTCAAAGCACATGTGCCCGAGACATTGGTGGAAAAGGTAAAGTCATCCGAAAATGAGCACTTCAAATTTGTGATAGCGCCCGCTTATTATTTTGAAAAAGCAATCCAATTAAACGGAGGGGAGGATGGGATTAACTATGTTGAGGCACTCGCTCAATTAGAGAGGGAATATGGGGCAAAGCCTGCCTTGAAGATGGTCTGCGAACCAGTTTGGCAGAATGGAGGTTATATTGTTCAGGGCTCGGTTGTAGAAATATTATATGCAAATACCAATTTGGAATTTGCCGCCGTAGCCTACGTAGAAACGACTACGGATGAATCCGTGACTTATACTTATGCAGCTTTTCCGAAAAATTGTTTATCCTCGGCTCGTTCTGTATCTTATGTGGCGACCGCCGCTTTGAATGACACAAATATAAGCTATTCGGAAGAGGCTTTATTTCTGTTAAAAAATTTTATAGCAAAGAGTGCGGATTGTGCCGCGGGCCTTTCGGAACAAGAGTCCGAATCTGTGACGCAAAGGAATATTCGCCTCTCATTATCGGCAGCCCCCGACAGAAAATTAGCGATAGGAGAGACCTTTTCCGCTTCGGCAAGTATAGTGGTGGAATATCCTGACCTGGAGACCGTTTACGATCTCAGCGCGTTTATACCTCTATATTGGAAGTCCGCCAATCCGTCTGTATTTCTCGTAGATTCCGAAGGCGTCATAACTTCTCAGTCGGAGGGCAGGGCAAGCTTGCTCGTTTGCTTCGGAGAAACGGTGGAAGCGCAGGAAATCGTTTGCGGAAGCATTACGCGCTATACCTGCGAAATAAGAGACTGCAGCGAGTATCAGGGGCTTCTGGATATATCGGTAAAAAAGGCGGAGATTGCAGAGGGCGGCATTTTCGAGACAACCGTCAGCGTCAGAAATTATGCGGAATACGGTGAGTTGTCTTTTTGGATAGATGGACGGGTGAGAACGACAGAAGGCGGAAGCTATACTTTGACTGAACCAGTTACGGAAGATAAAATTTTTGAAATAACCAGGCTTTCTTCGGGATTGGATTATTTTACGATAGAAGCAACTAGACTTTCTATAAAAAATAAAACCGGATTTTCTATTTTACCTGAAAAAATAATACTTCCCGAATTTTCGGATAAAGGCTCGGCCTTAACGACTATTTCCGGAAATCTATATAGCGTTGGAGGAACTTGCAAAGATTTGCGTGAACTTGTTGTTCCCCAAAGTTATATTTCCATCATGAATAATACATTGTTTCAAAATTGTTCGAAATTAGAAACCATCTATTTATATAATTCAAAGCTTTCGACTATTAGTAAAGCGGCTATTTGGACGAATTGCAATGCCCTGAAAAATATATATGTCCCCGCAGAGACATTAGCGGCCTATCAAAAAAGTACATTCTGGAAGGCTAAACTCGACTGTTTGAAGCCCCTTCCTTAAAAAATTGAAAGAAAAAGTGAAAAAATTTATATTTTTAGCCCATTAATGATTGACAAATTCTCCTCAAATGAAGTAAAATAATAATAAGACTTTTATAAGGAGATTGAATGTGGACGCAGACGGCAGTAGTAGCCCAAGTTCGCTTTTGACTTTCGTTTTAATTTCGAAAAGATTTCTGATTTAAGCATAACTTATACGTGTATTGCGTATGAGTTATGCCTTTTTGTATTAAAAAATCTTTTTCGGAGTGAAAATGTTTATGTTTGGAGCAATTATTCTACAATTTGTACTTATATTTCTTAATGCGGTTTTCGCCAGCGCGGAAATTGCGGTAATCTCAACCAATGAGACGAAGCTGCAAAAAATGGCGGAACGGGGGGACAAACGCGCAAAGCGCCTCGTCAAAATGACCTCTCAACCTGCACGGTTTTTATCCACGATTCAAGTGGCAATCACGTTGGCGGGATTTTTAGGCAGTGCTTTTGCGGCCGATAATTTTGCGGGACCTTTAACGAACGTCTTGGTAAAGGCAGGGCTTCCCTTGCCCGCGAGCGTCATCAATTCCATTTGCGTCATTCTCATTACGTTGATTCTGGCTTATTTCAATATCGTTTTGGGAGAGCTTGTCCCCAAGCGTATTGCAATGAAGCGTGCGGAAAAAACGGCCTTGGGAATCTCGGGCGTGTTGCGTTTCGTCTCCGTAATTTTTGCGCCCATCGTATGGCTTTTGACCGCTTCTACAAACGGACTTTTAAGGCTTTTCGGCATCAATCCCGGCGAGGACGAGGAGGAAGTTACCGAGGAAGAAATTATGATGATGGCGGAAGCGGGAAGCGAAAAGGGCTCGATCGACAGCGAGGAAAACGAACTTATCAAAAATATTTTCGAGTTTAAGGAACAGACTGTCGGCGAGGTATGCACGCACCGTAAGGATACCAATCTGTTGTTTCTCTCCGAAAGCGACGAAGAATGGGCGGCTCGTATCGCCTCTACTCGCCATACTTATTATCCCATTTGCGGCAAGGGGATCGACGATATCGCGGGGGTGCTGTCCACCAAGGACTACTTCCGTCTCGACGATAAGTCGCGCGAAAACGTAATGAAAAAAGCCGTTTCGGCGGCTGTGTTCGTCACGGAAAATACGCCTGCAAATACGCTGTTTTATAAAATGAAAATTTCGCGCGAGTATTTTGCCGTCGTGGTGGACGAATACGGCGGAATGAGCGGCATCGTCACCATGCACGATCTTCTCGAGCTGCTTGTCGGCGATCTGACGGAGAAAGACGATAAAGAGGAATATGAAATTTCCCGCTTGAGTGAAACCGAATGGGAGATTACGGGACTGGCGCCCATCGATAAAGTAGAAGCTTCGCTGGGCGTAAAACTGCCCGAAGAGGAAAGCGAACATTTCGAGACGTTCGGCGGTTATGTGTGCGGAATGATGGGAACTCTGCCCGAGGACGGAGCTTCCTTTGAATTGAGTACTGAGCAAATGAACGTCCGCGTATTGAGCGTGGAGGATCGTTGTATCAAGCGGGTGATCGTGACATTGCCCGAACGAAAGGCCGAAGAAAAAGCGAGTGAATAATCAATTAAAATAAAACAAGCGTCCGAGCAAAAAAATTTCTGTTCGGACGCTTTATTTACAGTTGAGCTTATTCCAAAAGATAAGGCAGCATCATTTCCATCGTTTCGAAGATTCGGATATTGCATCCGAAATACGGATAGGGCGGACCGCCCGTAATTTCCGAAATCTGCCCGTCGAGGCAAAAACCTTTCCCGAAGACGGACGTCAGCCTGTCCGAGAGATTTTTTTCGAGATAGCCGAGAATACGGTGGAGCTCGATACTATAGATATAAACGTTCTGCGGATAGTTTTCCACAGGAACCTGAACGAGCTGTAGTTCGTCTCCGCTGCGGCTTTGTGCAAGAGCGCCCTGACGGTCGGCAAAACTCACCCCGTGCGCTTTACAGCAGACGGGAAAACGCAGGTCGTATTTTTTCTTCCGCCAACGGATAAGAAGACGTTTGAAAAATCTCTTTAGTTTCATACGTTTAGTGTATCACATTTTTTCCGAAAAGTAAATACCCTGAAAGTAAAAATTTATCATGAAAGGCTTGATTTTATCAAAAAAGTTTGCTACAATAGTAAGAGCTTAAGAAGTACATACGCAAAAGGGGTAAGAGCATGACCTACGAGCAGGCGCAGAAATTATTGAAAGAAAAAGGCCAGACCCAGCTTTTGAGGTTTTATCATGAATTGGACGACGCGGGAAAACAGCGTCTTCTTGCTGGTATCGGAAAGATCGATTGGAGCTTCGAAGAAGACTTGAAACATCCCGAGGATTTGAGCGGAAAGGGACGGGATATCCGCCCGATCGAAGGTATGGAGCGTAAAGAAATCGAATACCGCATGGCAGAATTCAAGGCCGCGGGGATACGCGCAATCAAAGAAGGAAAGGTAGCGGCCGTATTACTGGCGGGCGGACAAGGCACGAGGCTGGGTGTGGAAGGGCCGAAGGGCGCCTACGATATCGGCGTTACGCGGCATTTATCTATCTTCGAACAGCAAATGCGGAACCTGCTCGACGTAATCGGGGAATGCGGGGCATACGTGCCGCTGTATATCATGACCAGCGAAAAAAACCGCAACGAAACGGAGACGTTTTGGAAGGCTCACGACTATTTCGGTTATCCCGAAACGGAGGTGAAATTTTTTATTCAGGATATGGCTCCCGCGGTGGATTTCAACGGAAAAATCTATCTCGAAAGCAAGGACATGCCTGCATTGTCTCCCAACGGAAACGGCGGCTGGTTTTCCTCACTCCGCCGAGCAGGACTGTGCAACGAACTGCATAAACGCGGCATAGAATGGATAAATATTTATGCCGTAGATAACGTTTTACAGCGGATCGCCGATCCCGTATTTGTGGGGGCGACCATTTTAAGCGGCGTCAACTGCGGCGCGAAAGTGGTTTTGAAGGCCTGTCCCGAGGAGAGAGTGGGCGTGCTCTGTCTGGAGGATTCGAGCCCTGCCATTATCGAATATTACGAGCTTACGAAAGAAATGGCCGGGCAAAGAGAGGAAAACGGCAGTCTTTCCTATCGTTACGGCGTCATTTTGAACTATCTTTTCCGCCTGTCTAAGCTTGAGGAAACGGCCGATAGGCACATACCTGTCCATATTGTCAGGAAAAAGATTGAATATGTGGACGAAAAGGGGAACGTCTGTAAGCCCGAAACGGAAAACGGTAAGAAATTTGAAACGCTGGCGGTGGATCTCATCAAACCTATGGAGAGCGTTCTTCCCTTCGTGGTGGAGCGGGAAAAAGAGTTCGCCCCGATCAAAAACAAAACGGGAACGGACAGCGTGGAAACCGCCCGCGAGCTACTGAAAAAAAACGGAGTGAATTTATAATGGCAACGGATCTTGTCGGAAACGAAAAATTACAGCGTTTTATACAATTATTAAGCGATCTGAACCATGAGACAGCCGAGGCCTTTTCCACGGGAAAGACAGAGCTGCTACATAAAATGAACGATACGATTTTGGAGATGTACGCCATTCAGCAGAAGGGTACGGAAGAAGCCTATACGGCCATCGAGGAGGACTGTCAAATTATTTATCGGAACTTCAACGCGATTATCGCTATGCTGAAAAGCAACGAAAGCATATTTTTCGATAACGCGACTTCCGTGGCGGTAAAAAAATTTCTGCAGAATATTTTCGATGCGAATATCTCTATTCTCACGGCTTACGGACTCGTATAAGATCGTAAAGTATAGGAAACAAAAGGCTTTTCCCGATCGGGAAAAGCCTTTTTTGGTAAAAATTTAACATGGTTTTTGCCTTTGTGGGATTGCTTTTTGAACGTATTTGTGATATAATAAACACGTATCCGCTTAAGATGCGGGTGCTTTTACGGTTATTCCCGAAACGGAAAGGCTTTTGACGGGCCCCGTAAGTTTCGGACAGAAAAAATTTTCATCGGAAAGAGGTTGCTGATGACAAAATTATTGGGTATCGACGTAGGATCGACCACAGTCAAGGTGACTGTAATCGAGCCCGCGACGGACGAAATTTTATATAAGAGCTATGAAAGGCATTTCTCGCGCGTCAAGGAATGCGTTCTGGAAGAATTGAAAAAGGTGAATTCGCTGTTTCCCGCCGAAAGCTTCAAGGCCTCCGTTACGGGGAGCGCGGGGCTGGGTCTGGCCGAAAAGAGCCGCATATCCTTTGTTCAGGAGGTACAGGCGGCCTTTATCGCCATACGCCATTATTATCCCGACGCGGACGCGGCGGTGGAGCTGGGCGGCGAGGACGCGAAGATTATCTTTTTGACGGGCGGCACCGAACAGCGCATGAACGGCAGCTGCGCGGGCGGTACGGGGGCGTTTATCGACCAGATGGCAACTCTGCTCAACATTACCGTGCCCGAAATGGACGAACTCGCTTTGCAGGCAGAAAAGACGTACCCGATCGCGTCACGCTGCGGCGTGTTCGCAAAATCGGATATTCAGCCGCTCCTCAATCAGGGCGCGGCAAAATCGGATATTTCCGCTTCTATCTTTCAGGCGGTCGTCGATCAGACGGTGGCGGGACTGGCGCAGGGACGCCGCATCAAGGGAAAAGTATTGTTCCTCGGCGGGCCGCTCTTTTTCCTGAAAGCGCTCCGCCGAGCGTTTACGGAGACGCTGAAGCTGGACGAAGAACATGCCGTTTTTCCCGAAAACGCGCCCTGTTTTATGTCTCTCGGCGCGGCTCTCTATTCCCAAAATGCGGACGAGGCGCCCATGTCCGAGATCATCGGCAAAATCGAGAACAGCAAAAACAGCGACGACATCGTCACGGGCGAGCCGCTTTTCAAGGATCGTGAGGAATACGACGCCTTTATCGCGCGCCACAAGCGCAGCGATCTTCAGTTCGCGGATATCCACACCTACCGCGGAGACGCGTATCTCGGTATCGACAGCGGTTCCACGACGACGAAAATGATCCTCATCACCGAGGATTCGAAGATATTGTATTCTCATTATCAGTCGAACAACGGTCAGCCGCTCGACATCGTGGCGGAAAAGCTCAAAGAGATTTACGCGTTGGGAGAGGAACGGGTGAATATCCGCGGCGCCGCGGTAACGGGTTACGGGGAGGACCTCATTAAGGCCGCCCTCAAGGCGGATTTCGGAATCGTCGAAACGGTGGCGCATTTCAAAGCGGCGCTCCATTTCAATCCCAAAGTGGATTTTATCATCGATATCGGCGGGCAGGACATCAAGTGCTTTAAGGTGAAAAACCGCGCCATCGATTCGATCATGCTCAACGAGGCGTGTTCGTCGGGCTGCGGTTCGTTTATCGAAACATTCGCCAAGGCGATGAATATGGATATCGAAAGTTTTTCGCGGTTGGGGCTGTTTGCAAAACATCCCGTCGAACTCGGTTCGCGCTGTACGGTATTTATGAACAGCTCCGTCAAGCAGGCGCAGAAAGAGGGCGCCACCGTGGAAGATATCTCCGCGGGGCTTTCCTCCTCCATCGTCAAAAACGCGATTTATAAGGTAATCCGCGCCAAGACGCCCGAAGAGCTCGGCCGTCATATCGTGGTGCAGGGCGGCACGTTCATGAACGACGCGGTGCTCCGTTCGTTTGAGAAGGAAACGGGCAAGGAGGTGATCCGTCCCGCGATTGCGGGGCTGATGGGCGCCTTCGGGGCGGCTCTGTACGCCAGGGAAACCCAGCCCGCCTTTGTCGCGTCCAGCTCGCTGGCTTCGGCGGTTGAGCTCGAGGCTTTCACCTATGTTTCCCGCTGCGCCAATTGCCACGGCTGCACCTCCAAATGCAATATCAATATCATCACGTTTGCGGACGGCAGAAAATATATTTCGGGCAACAAATGCGAGCGGGGCGCGGGCAAAAAAGTCCGTTCGGACGAGTTGGACATCTTCGCCTATAAATATCGCCGCTTGCAGGAGAGCCTTACTCCCTTTGGCGAAAACGGAAAAAAGCCGCTCGGGAGGGTGGGGCTTCCCTTTCAGCTCGTCATGTTCGAGCAGCTGCCCCTTTGGGCGGGATTCTTCGAGAAGCTGGGCTTCGAAACGGTGCTCAGCGACAAGAGCTCGCGGGAGCTGTATTTCCGCGGCCAACATACGGTGGCCAGCGACACGGCATGCTATCCAGCGAAGCTGATGCACGGACACATCGAAAGCCTGTTGGATAAAAACGTGGATTTCATTTTCTATCCCTGCGAAAGCTATAACGTTGACGAGCACGATTCCACAAATCACTATAACTGTCCCGTGGTGGCCTATTATGCGGAGCTTTTGAAAGCCAATAACGAACGGCTTTGCGACGATAATTTCGTGATGCCGTATCTCGATCCCAATATGCGCGGGTCGGCGGTAAGAAATCTGCGCCGCGCGTTGAAAAAATATAAGTTCTCTAAAAAGCAGGTGGAAGAGGCGCTCGACGAAGGCTTTGCCCGACTGAAGGAATACCACGAGGACGTTCGCAGGAAAGGGCGCGAGATCACGGAGAAAGCGCGCGCCGAGGGACGGCAGATCATCGTTCTGGCGGGTAGGCCCTACCACGCCGATCCCGAAATCAATCACGGCATCGGCAAGTTGCTCACCTCTCTCGAGCTGGCGGTGCTTTCCGAGGACAGTGTGTTTGAGGAGGCGCCGATCGTCAAGGTCAACGTCCTCAATCAATGGACTTATCACGCCCGTCTGTATCGGTCGGCGGAATACGTCGCGCATAACGAGGACATGAACCTCGTACAGCTCGTTTCGTTCGGGTGCGGCATAGACGCGATCACGACGGACGAGATGCGTACCATTCTCGAACGCAACGGAAAGCTTTATACGCAGATTAAAATAGACGAGATCAACAACCTCGGCGTGGTTCGCATTCGTCTGCGCAGTATGCTGGCGGCGATAGAGGAACAAAAAGCGGCAAGGGAGGCTCAAGAGGCCGCCCGCGCGGCGGAGGAAGCGGAATTTCTGGAAGCCGCGGTCGCTTCTGCGGAAGCGTAAGGAGGGCATATGCAGGAAAACGAAAAGAGTAAAACGGCGGATTATACCGAGGAATATCCCAAATTCACGCCCGAAATGAAGGACGCCTATACCATTCTCGTCCCCGATATGCTGCCGTATCATTTCGACATCATACGCCATATCGTGGGCAAGCGCGGCTATCGCATGGAGGTGCTGAAAAACGATTCCCGCGCGGTTATCGACGAGGGACTCAAGCATGTGCATAACGACACCTGTTATCCCGCGCTCTGCGTGATCGGACAGTATCTCGACGCTTTGAAAAGCGGCAAATACGACGTAAACCGCACGGCGGTGATGATTACGCAGTCGGGCGGCGGGTGCCGCGCTTCCAACTATATTCCGTTGATCCGCAAGGCATTAAAGGCGGAATTTCCGCAGGTCCCCGTCATGTCGCTGAATTTTTCGGGCCTGGAAAAGGGAAACGGCATAGAAATGAATATTTCTTTGCTGATAGAGCTGGCGTTCGGCATTTTTTACGGCGACACCTTGATGACCCTCTACAACCAATGCAAGCCTTACGAGGCGAACGAAGGGGATACGGACAAAGCGCGGACGGAGTGCTTTAAGACGATTGAGAGCGCCTTTAACGGCAAGTCTTTCAGAAAGTATAAAAAAATTATCCGCGGCATGATCGCGCGGTTTAAGCGAGTCGAACGCAGGGACGAAAAAAAGGTAAAAGTGGGGATTGTGGGAGAAATCTACGTCAAATATTCTCCGCTTGGAAATTCCCATCTCGAGGAATTTCTCCTTTCGGAAGGGTGCGAACCCGTCGTTCCCGCGCTGATGGATTTTGTTCTGTACTGTATCGTAAACAATTTTAACGATACAAAATTTTACGGCAGAACAAAAAAGCTGGGCTTTATCTATTGGCTGGTGTATAAGTTTGCCTACCATATCCAGAAAGGAATTATCAAGGTATTCAAAAACGACGGGACGTTTGAGCCGCCGCACGATTTCGAGCATCTGCGCCGCTGTGCGGACAAAGTAATCAATCAGGGCGTCAAGATGGGCGAGGGGTGGCTGATCCCCGCGGAAATGGCGGCGCTGGCCGAGACGGGGACGGATAACATCGTCTGCGCGCAGCCGTTCGGCTGTCTGCCCAACCACATCGCGGGCAAGGGCGCGGTGCGTGCGCTGAAAAATATGTATAAGGACGAAAATATCGTGCCGATCGATTACGACCCGTCCGCCACCCGCGTCAACCAGGAAAACCGTATCAAGCTGATGCTCGCTACCGCAAAGGAAAATCTGAAAAATTCACAAAAGTAAAAAAGCGCCCCCAAAGTTATATTGACTTCGGGGGGCGTTTTGCCGAGGAGTTCCTTTTTTAGAAGATGTTTTCAAAACTAAAGGAATAGGAGCGGGGAATCTTCTCCGCCATTTCGATGAGTACCTCTATTTTCGGCAGGGCGTCGTCGTATTTTTTCTCGTACAGATACCCCAGGGCTTCGTTGAGCTGATAATCGACGTTTTCGATGCTCGTGTGAGGAATCCATATATGCAATCCCTTTTTCTTTTCTTTCCAATAAGCGCGCACCGCTTTACCGTCCTCGTGCGTGGCGGTCTGGTCTTCCGTTTTTTCGTACAAAGCGACGAGCGCCTCCGAAAAGGTATGAAACGTTTTTCCCACCGTGTAAATATCGTAAGCGGAAATCCCCAAGATCAGCGCGAGAGAAACAAATATGCTCGCAAGCGTCCTTACCATAATTTTTCCTCCCAATTCAAATCGAATACCTTATATTTCTCGCCTTTTTTTTGCAGATAAGATTTTCCGTTTCCATCTACGGTCATCACCAATACCTGCTTCAGATCTTTACAGCCCTGTTCCTTCAAAATATCATTAAAGTACTGCCTGCTCCTTTTCGTGAGCTCGAGATTTTTCCGGTCGAATTTTCCCTCGTCGATTAAAATGATCGGCAGGGAGCTCTGCATGTCTGCGTATTCGGATTTGGGAAGAGCGGAAAAAGAGCCGTTCGCCTCATAGAGCGCATAATCCACGGCGTCGAGGGAAAAATATCCCGCGCCGCGCAGGCTTTCGATAAGGTCGGAAACGTCGAGATTGTTCTTTTTCAGCTGCGTGTCGTCTATGCCGTTTTTGTTGAGCACGATGCTCGGCGAACCGCTCAATACCGCTTTCATCGGCTTAAACTGAAGATCCAGCAGGCACACGATCTGGTGCAGAAAATAGATCGTCAGGATAGAGACGATACCGTATAAGAGAGGAATAGAGGTGTCGGCCATAGGGATACAGGCGAGCTCGGCAATGAGCAGCGTGATGACCAGCTCGAAGGGCTGCATTTCGCCGATCTGTCTTTTGCCCATCAGCCGCATAATCACGAGCAGCGTTATGAAAACGATGATAGTTCTGATGAAAATTAAACCCATATAGGCAGTATTTCCGAAAATTTTCCTTTTATGTATTTTTCCGCTTCAAACGCTTGCAAAAAAACGCAAAGACGATTATAATAGGGGTAAAGATTTAAGAGTAGCCTCCGGCGCGTAAAGTGTCATCGAACGGGACGTTGTCGATGAACGAAAGAAAAGCAAATCCAACTTCGGCTTTTCTGCGGTGCCGTGGCGCGTCCGCTAAGCCTAAAGGAAAGCCTTTTCAATGTATTCCGGAGCGTTGAAACGGGTTTTCCGTACTTTCGCGGACCTCTCTGTTATCGGGAGGTTTTTATTTTATGCAAAACACAGGAAACACAGCGCTCAAACGGATGATTTTTTCCGATCTGCTCCTTACGAAATCGCAGGGACACAGGCTCGCCTACATGGCCGTTATGGCGGCTCTTTGCGTGGTCGCAAATATGTGGCTGGAATTTCGGCTGCTGGACATTCAGTTTTCGGTCACCATTGTGGTCTCCGCTCTGACGGGGATTCTGCTGGGGCCGGTCAGCGGCTTCGCCGTCTGTTATATCGGCGACCTTTGCGGATATTTTTATAATAGCTGGGGACAGCTGTATATGCCTTGGGTGGGGCTTTCCACGGGCATGATCGCTCTGCTGGCGGGGCTTATATTCAATCTGTTCCGCCCGGATTTCCGCGGTTCGCTCTATGTAAAGCTTTCGCTCGTCTGTTTGCTGTCGCTGTTTATCTGTACGATCGGGATCAATACGACGGGATTTTATTTCTATTTTCAGAAAGTGGGATTTTCTCCGAAATTTATCCAATACATTTCCGATACCTTCGGTACGGGCGCCACGTATTGGGGGTATGTCTGTTACCGTCTGTTTTTCGGCGGACAGATATGGAACTGCGTCGCCAATTATACCCTTTTGTTTGCGGTTATTCCCATATTAAATCACATAAAACCCTTGAAAATCCGCATTTCGTAACAATGTAACAACTTCCGGAAACTTAAAAAAATCGTCGGGCAGGCCTTGACGATTTTTTTATATTGTGCTATAATGAAAAGGAAAATGCAAGGGCGTACGGTTTTGCTGGCATTTTCGCGCCGTATCGGATATAGGCGGCTATGTCCAATAAAGGATACGGTATCGGAAAAATAAGGAGACGGCTTTATGCTCAATGCTCTTTTGGCTTCGGATAATCCCGGAATCACGATTTTCGGGTTCAAAATTTACGCGTATGCGATTATTATCGTCAGCGGCATGGTGGCGGCATTCTTCGTCATTTCGCTTCTTTTCAAACGCAGAAATATGTCCTCGGATCTGTTTTTGACATATTTTTGCGTAACGCTTCCCGTGGCGCTCGTTACCACCCGCCTCTTTTATTGCATTACCGACGGACTGCCCTTAAAGGACTGGTTTTCGATGGAATCCATACGCCAGGGCGGGCTTTCGATTATCGGCGGAATACTCGGCGGCACAATCAGCGTTCTTTTGGTCAGTTATTTCAAAAAAGTCAATTTTTTCCGTGCGGCGGACTGTATCGTCGTGGGGCTGCTCCTGGCGCAGGCGATCGGCCGGTGGGGGAACTTCGCCAACCAGGAGGTATATGGCGCGGAGGTTACCAACGAAGCGTTGCAATTTTTCCCGTTTGCGGTGTATATCAATAAGGGGGCGGGCGGCAGCTGTCTCCAGACCTTTACGCTGACGTTTCAGAAGATATTCGGCGGCAGTAGCGACATCTCCGGCGGAACCTGGCATTATGCGTTTTTCTTTTATGAAAGCTTCGTCAATCTCGTCGTCGCGGCGCTCCTTTTTACGCACGCCTGGAAGAACCCCAAAAAGCCGAACGGCCTCAACGTGGCGTTTTACTTTATCAATTACGGGCTGGTGCGCTCGATCATGGAGCCGCTGCGCGATCCGTCCTATATCCTCAACGGGGGCGGGATCAAGTGGTCGTTTGTGTTTTCCCTGCTGATGTTTGCTGCGGGCGTCGCGCTTTTGGTTACGCTGCTCCTTATCAATAAGAAAAAAGAAGGCGCGTATATCGGCTCGGCAAACGGCGACCCGTACGGGATTACCGAGTATCTGAAAGACGGTAAAAAGGAAGTGGCTTATCTCACCAACGTCAATATGATGTGTAAGATTTTCCCCGAAAATTATGTGAAAAAGCCTCCCAAGGAGGAACCGAAGCAAGGAGAGGAAAAATGAGAAATCTTACCCTTCTCACCGACCTTTACGAGCTCACCATGGCTTACGGCTTCTATAAGCACAAAAAGCATGAGGAAGAGGCCGTATTCGATATCTTTTTCCGCCAGAATAAGCTCATCACGTATTCTTTGGCGGCGGGGCTTCAACAGGCGATGGACTATCTGTTAAACTGGCGTTTTTCCGCCGAGGATATGGACTATCTCCGTTCGCTGAAGCTTTTCGAAGAAGACTTCTTGCGTTATCTGGAAAAAATGCGCTTTACGGGCGACGTCTATGCGGTGCGCGAAGGGGAACCCGTATTTCCGGGCGAACCCATTCTGACGGTCAAGGCGCCTCTCATTCAGGCGCAGTTTGCGGAAACGGCGCTTCTCAATATTATCAATCACCAGACGCTGATCGCCACGAAAGCCTCCAAAATCTGCCGCGCGGCGGGCGAGGGGGCGGTGATGGAATTCGGGCTCCGGCGTGCGCAGGGTCCCGACGCGGGCATTTACGGCGCGCGGGCGGCGGTGATCGGCGGCTGTTCTTCTACCTCCAACGTCATTGCGGGACAGCTGTTCGGTATCCCCGTTTCGGGCACCATGGCGCATAGCTGGATTATGGATTTCGACAGCGAATACGAGGCGTTTAAGGCGTATGCGGATTCCTATCCCGACAACTGCCTGCTTCTCGTGGATACGTACGACACCTTGCGGAGCGGCGTCCCCAACGCAATCAAGGTGTTTAAGGAACTCGCTGCCGCGGGGCACAGGCCGAGGGGCATACGTCTCGACAGCGGAGATTTTGCGTATCTTTCCAAAAAGGCGCGGAAAATGCTGGACGCGGAGGGCTTTCCCGACGCGATCATCTGCGCCTCGGGCGACCTCGACGAATATTCGATGACCTCTCTCATGCAGCAGGGCGCAAAAATCGACCTTTGGGGCGTGGGCACAAAGCTGATTACCTCTCAGGAGATGCCTGCGCTGGGCGGGGTGTATAAGTTGGCGGCGGTGTTCAGAGAGGACGGGACGATGATTCCGAAAATCAAGCTTTCCGACAACGCGGCCAAGATCACCAACCCGTCTTTCAAAAATCTTTTCCGGTTATACGACAAGGAGAGCGGAATGGCAATCGCCGACCTCATCACCATGCGGGAGGAAGCGGTGGAGGAGGATCGGCCTTTGACGATCTTTCACCCTCTGGAAACCTGGAAACGCACGACGGTGAAAAATTTCCGCGCGGAGCCCTTGCTTCATACCATCGTAAAGCGGGGAAAGCTCGTTTACGAATTTCCCGAGCTGATGGAAGTACAAGCCTTTTCCAAGGCGGAGCTTTCAAAATTCTGGGAGGAATATCTCCGTCTCGATATGCCCGAATTGTATAAGGTTGATCTTTCCGAAAAGCTTCACGCGCTGAAAAGTAAAATGCTGGACGAGATACGCGGAGAGAACGGCTGATGCCGGGGCTGTATTCCGCGCGCCGCCACCGGGAGGAACTGTCCTCTCTCTCCGAGGAATACGAGACGCGGCTGAAAGAGCTTCAGGCCGCTTTAACGGAGCTGAAGGAAGAAAACCGCCGTCTCTCGGCGGAGATTTCCCTGCTCCGTGCGCAAAAGCAGTCCATTTCGGATGCCATCATCGCCGCGGGCGAAAAGCGGGAGGAGATGCAGAGGGAATTGGACGCTTTTTCGGCGGCTCAGAAAGCCCTCGCCGTACAGGCGGCCGAAAAGGCGCAGCGATTGCTCGAGGACGTGCGCGCGGCGTATCCCGACGAGGAGACGTCGGCTCGGTTTTCTACGTTTGAAAAGCGGCTGAAATCGCTTTTCGAGGACGGAACGGACGGAGCGGAACCGACCTTTGAAGAACCGTCCGCCGAGGAAGGATCGTCGGCCGTACATACGGAACTCACTTTTTCTTCTGCGGAACCCGCGTCGGACGCGGGCGGCGGCTGGGATCTGAAAGCGGTGCTGGAAACGCTCGGCCTTTCGGACGACTGATAAAAAAGGATAAAACATGAAAAAGACAACAGACAGACAAAAAAATGCGCAGGGGCTGAAAAATTCCTGCCTGTGGGGGATTTTGCTCTTTGCCGTGCTGATTTTTATCGATCAGATTACGAAGGCGGCCGCGGCGGCCTTTTTAACCCCTTCGGAATCTATTCCCATCGTCAAAGGATGGCTGGAGCTGCGTATCGTCTATAACCGCGGCATTTCCTACGGGCTGGGCGACGACGCCTCGCCCGCGATTAAAATTGCCGTGATCGCCGCGACGGGCGTGATGATGCTCGCCATAGCCGTCCTCTATTTTAAGGTGAAAAAGGACAGAAAGCTCATGCGGACCGCGTTTGTGTTTATCGTCGCGGGCGGCGTGGGAAATCTGATCGACAGGATATATTATAAAGTGTGGGAGCCCGCAACGGCGGGGAGCATGGGGGTTAGGGACATGGTGGACGTCAGCCGTTTCGGGTTCGCCGTGTGCAACTTCGCCGATTTCTTTATTACGGCGGGGGCGATTATGTTGATTCTTTCTTTCCTCTTTTTCGACGAAGACGCGCTGATTCCGGTCGGAAAATATAAGGCGATGAAAAAGGAAAAGGAAGCGGCGGAGGAAGAAGCCGCTCTGCCGAAATCGGAATAAGGTCATGGATAAGCGTTTTTTCATCGCCGAAGAAAGCTGCAAACGCCTCGACGTTTTTTTGAGCGAACAGATGGAGGATTTCACCCGTTCCCGCGTTAAAAAGCTGATCGACGGGGGCAGGGTAGCGGTGAACGGCTGTCCCGCCAAGGCGAGCGCGGAAATAAAGGCGGGCGACGAAGTGGCCGCGGAGATCCCCGACGCCGAGGCATACGCTGTAAAGCCCGAACCCATTCCCGTCGATATCGTCTATCAGGACAAAGACCTGGCGGTGGTAAACAAGCCTCAGGGCATGACGGTGCATATCGGCAACGGAAATACGGAAGGCACGCTGGTCAACGCGCTCCTTTATGCGCTGGATTCGTTGAGCGGGATCGGCGGGGTATTGCGGCCGGGGATCGTGCATAGAATAGATAAAGACACTTCGGGGCTGCTCGTCGTCGCAAAAAACGACCGCGCGCACGCCTCGCTGGCCAAACAAATCGCGGAAAAGTCCTGTCACAGGATATATCTCGCCCTGCTCGAAGGGAACGTAAAAACCGACTCGGGCCGCATCGTCACGGATATCGGGCGCAGTCCTTCCGACCGTCTCAAAATGGCCGTTTTGCCCGAAGGAAAGGGCAAAACAGCTGTTACGGACTACGAGACGTTGACGCATTACGGCTCCGACTACACCCTTTGCCGCTTCGCCTTGCAGACGGGACGGACGCACCAGATCCGCGTACATGCAAAGTATATGGGTCACCCCGTCGTGGGCGACCCGCTCTACGGGATACGCAGGCAAAAGTTTTCTTTGGCAGGTCAGCTCCTGCACGCTTATAAACTGATTTTTACGCATCCTTCCACGGGCGAACGCATGGAATTTACCGCGCCCCTGCCCGATTATTTTCAAAGCCTGCTCGAAAAGCTCGGCAGGCAATACGGAGTGGAATTATGAAAGAAATTCTCGACGCTTCCGCGCTCGACCGCGCCCTCAGACGTCTCGCCCACGAAGTGGCGGAGAAAAACGACGGGCTTGACGGGGTGGTTCTGGTCGGCATACGCACCCGCGGCGTATGCGTGGCGAAGCGTATTCAAAACTATATCGCGGCTTCGGAAGGGGTAACTCTGCCGCTGGGGATTCTCGATATCACGCTCTACCGCGACGATATTTTAAGCTGCGACGCGGTGGTGAAGGGCACGCAGATCGATTTCGATATCGGCGGAAAAACGGTCGTCCTCTGCGACGACGTGCTCTATACGGGCCGGACGGTGCGCGCGGCGATTTCCGCCGTTACGGCGCTGGGCGGTAAGCTGGGCAGGGCGAAAAGGATACGCCTTCTCGAAGTGATCGACAGAGGACACCGCGAATTGCCTTTCCGTGCCGATTATATCGGCAAAAACGTGCCTACTTCCCGAAAGGAAAAGGTGTTTGTACGCTTTAAGGAGACGGACGGCGAGGACGGCGTGTTTCTTTCCGACTGCTGAGAAAATAAATCGTTGATTATCTTTCGTCCAAATAAATTTATTTGATATCAATTTTCATATATGTTATACTATAAACTGTTTGAAAAGAAATAGTTGCTAAACGAAAGGTTAAAGAAATAATTATGCCAATTCTTATAATAATACCAATTATTTTAATTATAATCCTTGCTATATACTTAAAAAGACCCGAAACTCGCGGGAAACATGGTGAGCATAAAGTCAAAAGGATAATCGGCAAAACAATTGAAAATGAACAATATATTATTAATGATCTAACCGTAGCAAACGAAGGAAAAACATCTCAAATAGATCATGTTGTTATAAATCCACGTGGAGTGTTTGTAATTGAGACTAAAAACTATTCAGGAAAAATTTATGGTTCGGAAAATCAGCGAGAATGGACACAAGTTTTAGCATACGGTAACGTTAGAAATAAGTTATATAATCCACTCAAACAAAATGCGACCCACGTTTATAATGTAAAAAGGATTATCGGTAAGTTACCTGTTTTCTCCTTGGTTGTTTTTGTCCAAAATAATACATATTATATTAAAGCAAATAACGTAATACCATTATCGGCACTAAGAAATACGCTCCAATATGGCGAAAACATTTTATCGATTAAACAAATGAAAATGGCTTATGAAGCTTTATTGGAAAGTAGAACAGAGATAACAACCAAAGAACACATTTACAACATAAGAGAACAACAGTGTAATTTGGAACGTGGTATTTGTCCAAGATGTGGTGGAAATTTAGTTCTGCGGAACGGAAAGTATGGAGATTTTTGGGGATGTTCTAATTACCCAAAATGTAAGTTTATAAAGAAAGTATAGCATATATACTTTGCCAACAAAGTTATGTGTTTTGCAAGGCAAAAGGAAAAGATTAAAGAAATTTTCGTGAGTTTTTTATATTGCCTAAATAATCCCTATAGGGTACATACATTATCGGTCAGCCGGTATCGGGATACCCGCGTACGACTACACCCGCGGTAAAAAGATAGCCTGGAAGGTCATCTATTGGGTCGCGCTGGCGATTTATCTGTTCGGCTGCGTATTCGGTATTATCCGCGCCTTTTAATGTCGGATAATTAAAGAGAAAGCGGGATTCTTCGAGGAACCCCGCTTTTTTTCTTTACAAAACGCAATAAAAACGTTATAATGATTCAGTAACGGCAAGGAGTGTATATGGCTAATCCTTTGATCGCTCTGGTGGGGCGTCCCAACGTGGGGAAAAGCACGTTTTTCAATAAAGTGGCGGGACGGAAAATTTCCATTACGGAAAATCGTCCCGGAGTCACGCGCGACAGGCTTTACGCGGACGGCGAATGGCGGGGCAAACATTTCACCATGGTAGATACGGGCGGAATCGAGCTGAAGTCGGACGACGTGATGTGGAAAGAGATCGCAAAACAGGCGGACGTCGCCATCGATACCGCGGACGTGATTTTGTTTTTTACCGACGGACGGGAAGGGCTGACGCCCTCCGATTACGACGTCGCGGATATTCTGCGCCGCAGTAAAAAACCCGTGATACTCGTCGTCAATAAAATCGACGAGTATTCTCCCGATAAAATATTCGAGTTTTATTCGCTGGGCCTCGGCGAACCGTATGCCGTCTCCGCAGAACATTCCCGCGGGATAGGCGACGTGCTGGACGAGGCGGTAAGATTATTCCCCGAAAACACCTCGGAGCCCGTTTCCTCGCTCAAGATAGCGGTGGTGGGCAAGCCGAACGCAGGGAAATCCAGCCTCGTCAACAAGCTTTTGGGGACGGAACGCAGCATCGTCACGCCCATGGCGGGGACTACGCGGGACGCGATCGATACGCTGTTCGAACGGGGCGGAAAAAAATATACGCTGATCGATACGGCGGGGATACGCAAGAAAAAGAATGTAGATGACGACGTGGAGTATTACAGCAATATGCGGGCGTTCGACGCGGTGCGGCGGAGCGACGTCTGCCTTTTGGTGGTGGACAGCGTAGAAGGGCTTACCGAACAGGACGTAAAAATTATCGGCTACGTGCACGAACAGGGCAAGCCGTCCGTCATTCTCATGAATAAATGGGATCTGATCGAAAAAGACGCCCACACGGTCAATAAGTTTGAGGAAAAGCTGAAGCAGGATCTGAAATTTATGGATTATTATAAATCCGTATATATTTCGGCAAAGACGGGACAGCGCGTGGAAAAAATTCTCGCTGCGGCGGAGGAGGTTTACGCGCACGCCTGTTTCCGCATTCCCACGGGCGCGCTCAACGATCTCATCGGCGATGCCGTCCGCCTCAACGAGCCGCCTTCCTATCTTGGCCGGCGCATGAAAGTGTATTTTTCCTCCCAGGTCGGCATCTGTCCGCCCGTTTTCGTTCTGTTTGTAAACGACGAGGGACTTTTGCATTTTTCGTACGAAAGATATCTGGAAAATACCATTCGCGCCGCATACGATTTTTCGGGAACGCCGATTAAGATAGTCGTCCGCGAAAAGAAAGAAGAGGAATAAAGGAAACGAGAGGAGAATACCTATGAAAGAGTGGTCTTTTTCGCAAAATTGGTATCAATTCCTGATTATGGCTGTCGTGTGTTATCTCATCGGCTGTTTCAATTTTGCGAAACTTATCGCACGCTTTAAGCATAAAGACATCACGAAAATCGGCAGCGGAAATCCCGGGACGATGAATATGAGTCGGGAATTCGGCCTGAAGGTAGGGATCATCACATTTTTCTGCGACGCTTTCAAGGGCGGTATTCCCGCGCTGATTACGTATTTTGTCTATAGAAATTACTGTTTTGCGGGCACAAACGTCATCGTTTCCGATTTTACGCGCTACTTTTGCGGCGCATGCGTCATTATCGGACATATTTTTCCCATTACTATGAAATTTCGCGGCGGCAAGGGAATCGCTTCCACCTTGGGCTTGTTTTGGATCAATCTCGGCTGCGAGAATCCCTGGTTTCTTCTCGTCGGTTTCGCCGCGTTTTGGCTGATTGCTTTTTATATCGCGGGCACGGAATGGGGCTCTATGGGATCGCTGATCGGCGTTTCGGGGTTTGGTCTCTGGCAGGGAGTGATTTTTTGGCTTCGTTATAGAACTGAGATTAATAATCCGTATGTGATTGCGTTGTTTATGTTGGTATTGCTCATTAACTTTTTAACTTGGTTTGCCCACCGTAAAAATATTTTACGGCTTTTGTCGGGCGAAGAACACCGCACTTCCGTGAAAAAAATGCTTCATAAGAAGAAAAAAGCCTGAAAAGTGTTTACTTTTTAGCCAAAATCGTGTATAATAAGTATAGAGAAGCGCCGTTATGAAAGGCGGCGTTGTACGGGGGTGCACCGGATTCGATTGCCGGTGAGCGAAAAAATAAGCATACTGCGGACGGAGTGACCGCATTAAAAAAATTCCGCTAAATTTAAATGCAGATAACAATGCAAATTACGCACTTGCTGCGTAAATTCGTTATTTAATAGCGAACGTCGCGCCCGATTTATCCGTCGGTCGGGGGTGCGGCGTCAAACAGACGGAAAAATCTCAAGCGGATCGGGAAGTGTTCTTTGAGATTATTTAGCTTCCTGCGGGACGCAAAGCGTGTTTAGCCGCGTTGCGCTTCTTAAGAAAAGTAGATAAACTAAGTATGTAGAAAGTTTTTTGGCAGCCGCGTAAGACGTGAGTTCGACTCTCACCACCTCCACCATCTGAAGAACCTATTGAAATCTGAACCTTTAAGGTAAGACATTTCAATAGGTTTTTCTTTTATCCCTTTATTCATAAGGGTTTCAGCGCAGTTGAAGTTGACTTTAAAATAGGACACGTATTTCCGAAAAATCAAAATTTTGAAACCGAAAAAATAAAATTCTTCACTTTTGAACTCTTGTAATAGGACATCAGGTGCTAAAATTGCTGTAATACTCAGTTTCTTTAGCGTCGGGTGTCCTATAATTATTGTTCGAATGCGGGCGTTGAGTATTGTAGAATACCATATAGTCGGCAACGGCTTTTTTGAATTCTTTATCAGAGCGATACTTGGTGCGATAGAGTTCTTCTCTCTTAAAACTTGAGAAAAAAGACTCTACGACAGAATTGTCATAAGGAGTATAAGCACGGGAAAACGATTGTGTAACATTCAAAGACTTTAAGTAATTACAAAAAGTTTTAGAGCGATAATTGCCACCACGGTCAGAGTGAAAAATGATGGCTCTTTTAGGTTGTCGTGACTCGTAAGCATCTTTGAAAGTACTTTTCACTAATTGCGTACTGTTGTTTAAAGCAATTCGATAAGATATAACTTTTCTCGAATAGAGATCAAGAATAACGCAAATGTAGTATGAATTATACTGCGTTCTAAAATATGTAACATCGCTTACCCACACTTCGTTGGGGCGAGAAGTTTGAAATTGTTGATTGACTTTGTTTTTACTTTTTACTTCCTTCTCATATATGGCTTTCGCACGATGACGAATGCTTTGAAGTCCCATATCATGCATGAGGAATGAAACGTTTTCTTCGCTTGTCCGATAGCCTTTCTGTTTTAGAATAGCCGTTATTTTGCCAGCACCGAAAATCTGTCTGTTTTCCTCATAGATTTTGAGAATTTCTTCACGCAAGATTTCTCGGCGTTTGGAGTACCACGTATTATCCTTTTTATTGCGAAAAATATGGTTGTAAAACGTACCTCTATCCACTTGCATAGCTTCGCACAGCCAATGAATGTTATATTTACCATATAGCGGAGCCATAGCATTAAGTTTTTCTTTTAACGGTGCATTAATGGAAATTCCAAGCTCTTGGATAATAGTTAACATGGTTTGCAGCTTTTCAACTTTGCGTTCAAGTTCTTTAATTTCTTTGCTTTTTGCACTTCGAGGGATAGAATTCTTGACCTTATAATCATTCACCCAACGGTAAATAGTAGAGCGCGGAATTCCAGTTTCGCTTGAAATGCTAATTATAGGTTCTTTGTTTTTGTATCGAGTAATTATTTGCGATTTAACTTCTTCGGTGTAAGTCATACCTCTAATATCTCCTACTTAATGAATTTACAATAAAATTATATCATACAAGGCATTTTTTAAATATATGAACTATTGATAGTATTGTAATTTGTCGAATTTTTTGATATAATGTAATTAAACTAACAAATATATTCGCTGGAGAAGAATAATGGGCTTTAGATTTTCACTTCAATCTGCAAACACAGTAGCAAATTTAACTTTTGGTAAAGTTATATCTTGTTATCGCGATATTTTTCAATCGCGGGAAAGCTATCATCAGTTTTTATATTTTCTTGATAGTTTTCAAGAGAATTTTTATTCTGGAAGAGAAAGATATTATCGTTATAATGTAAAACAGATTAGAGAGTTTTTTACCAAATACTACGATGATAGATATGAAAATAATTTTGAGGATAATGATTTCAACAGACAGAATTATTGTACAGAAAAGTACGACGAGAGAATTCTAGATGCATTGAAACATTTATCAAAAATATTTCAACGGTGTAAAATAAAAGCATTACTTTTATCTCCATACAACTCATATGCTAATAACTTCATGTACTCTAGAAGAGTTTTAAGAGATTTGGTGCAAATGCATCCAGGAGAAAGTTGTCTGATTTTGCAACCAGAAGACTGTGGAGAATCGCCTGCGATTTTCAATGCATTTCCACATTTTGAGGTAGCACTGCGCCAAGTTGATTTATGGCCGGCTGTTTTGTTTTGGGATAATAAAGATAATTATGTTTTTATCCCTGTGTCAAACGAGAATGAATTAGAACGATTATTTGAAATTATAAAATATGAAGATCATCCAATGAGCGAACTGAAGCGATATGCTTTACGAACCCAAGAGACTCAGAGATATCTTATTCAATTAAGTGATCTACATATCGGTCACCCAAAAGCTTCGTGCGGAGAAAGCAGAATAAGAACATTAGTGCAAAAGCATGTAAACGAGATTAATCAAGCTGGAAGTGCTAAAGTTATCGTTACAGGAGATGCCGTTGATTCCCCATTAGATGTGTTTGAAAATGGGTATGATGCTTTTTCAGATTATATGCAACTGTGCTGTGGACAAAAGCCTATACGCATTTTGGGAAACCATGATATAAATAGACGCGGCATAGCCTTATCAAAAAGAAATAAAAACTTAACGAGTATTGTTGAAATCTGTTCAACAAAAAAGTTTTCCTGTTTTTTTGTTTAATGAAATGGATATATGCGTTGCTTCGTCTATAATTCAATTGAAACTCAATGATAGTGAAAAAATATTGTCTTTTCTAAAAAGTGAAAATCAATTGTATACTGGTAAATTTGATTCATTAGCATCAATGGTATTAGATTGTTTTGAATATACTTTAGACAAAGCATTAACATATCAAGATGTTCACGAAATAAATATTGTTGAAATTACGCCTGATATTGGGGAATGGAAAACGAACAAAATATATTTTTTGAATCAAGAATTAGCACAAAAAACTGATATTGCTGAAAAATACGAGGGGGAAAATTTTGAGAGAACAATTTGGGGCTCATTAGAATCAGTCTTTCCGACTACGCTTTATAAAAGCCCTCGGGTGAAAATTGGAGAAAAAATTCGAGAGCTTACAGATGTATATGCTTACTATGAATACGGTAGCTTCTTAATAGAGTGTAAAGACTTGTCTGTAATACAAGCTGGATATGAGCGAAACATGAATAAGCGTATTGCTGGAGTTCAAAAACAAATTAAGAAAGCGTTAAAGCAACTTATAGGCGCAGTAAATGCGTTTAAACGCAATGATTTAATTCTCGATAATAATAACAATGAAATCCTTGTTGACCGAACGCAACCGCCGCACTGTATTGTATTAATTACAGAGTTGATGCCGAGTGGGGAATGGAAAGAAATTACCGAGCTTTTGATTGACGCAATACAACAGACTGGTGCATTCTTCCATATTCTTGATTTTTGTGAATTAATTACATTATTAAAGCAAAGTTCAGGAAATCCTAGACTTATAGATTATAATTTAATGGAAAGATGCAAGCTTTGTTTAGAAAAAAGGAGCATATTTATCAGAAGCGTTTAAAGCGACAGTTCAAATCCAAACAAAAAAGAGCGAAAATATCTTTTTTATCGCCCTTGCACAAATCGAAGAAACAAACCTGTGCTTGAAAAAGCACAGGTTTGTTTTTGTATAGGAAAAAGTGTAGAATATAAAATAATATATGCAATATATGCGAAACGACGTTTTCCTATATATATTTAGAAAATTGTAAAAAGAAAAAAAGCAAAGGGGGTTGACTTTTTGGAAGTATATGGTATAATGTTTATTAAGAAAAATATTTTTTATAAAAGTATTTTAGATAACAAAAATAAGCTTTAACAGCTCAAGACGGGGAAAATGAATTTTTTAAGAGTGACAGAAGCGCTAAATAAAAAACTCTCCGAAAAGGAGAGTTTCTCGCCAATGCGAATAAATGAATAGAATAAATTTTTATTTGAACTCGTCAAGTTATTCTGTAGTTATATTATAATATAGAAAAATAAATTTGTCAATAAATTTGGAGGAACAAATGAAAAAATTTTATCTGGGGATGGATATCGGGACTGACTCGGTCGGAATTGCAGGAACGGACGAAAATTATAATTTGTTGCGTGCGCGAGGAAAAGATCTTTGGGCCGTCAGGTTGTTCGACGAGGCGAAAGATGCGTCTGCGCGGCGTATGAAGCGTACCGCACGCAGAAGGCTGCAACGCAGAAAACAGCGCATTGAATGGCTGCAGGAACTGTTTGCTCCATATATAGAAGATAAATGTTTTTTCCTTCGTTTGAACAATAGCGGCTTTGAAAAAGAAGATAAGCATGAAAGTTTGCAGTCGCAATATTCTCTTTTTGCCGACGCAGGATACACGGACAGAGAGTTTTATAAGAAATATCCGACGATTTTTCATTTAAGGCGGGCATTGGCGGAAAGAGCGTCGGAAGAAAAAACTGATTTGCGCCTTTATTATCTTGCCTTGCACCATATAGTTAAATATCGAGGACATTTTCTTTTTGAAGGAGACTCTATAAGCGACATCAGAGATATTAAAAAGTTGTTTGAAGAGTTTAATGCCGTTGCTGAAGATATTTTTCCGGAAGGGGATATTCGTTTACCTCTCGAGAAGGCGGAAGCGTTTCGTGCATTGGCGTTATCCGCTAAAGGTATTCGTGACAAAAAGAAAACGGGGGAAGAACTTTTTGAAACAAATTCGCCTGCGTTGGCGGAGCTGGTTGGGCTTTTGCTGGGAGCAAAAGCAAAAATCGGAGTGATTTTTGGTGAGGAATACGGGGAATATAAGGAGGAAAAGCTTTCCTTTAAGGAAATTTCAGATGAGGATTTTGAAGCAAAGCAAGAGATTTACGGAGATAATTATCCTCTGCTGGAAGCCGCGCGGGCAATTTATAACTATTTCGTTTTTGAAAAAATTTTAGACGGAAACCACTGTATTTCCGCGGCAATGGTTGCTGTTTATGAAAGACATCGCCGCGACCTTCGGCTGTTGAAGAATTTTGTGAAAACGCAGTTTTCTAAAGAAATTTATTATAAAATTTTTCGCAGTGAAAAAGAAACCGCCAACTATTGTAATTATATTTGTTATACAAAGACGGAAAAGAAGAAAATTTTCGTTAAAAAATGTAAATATGAGGACTTCTGTAAATTCCTTAAAAAAACATTGACGGAAAACAGGGACTGCGTGAAAGATCAAGAGACGTTGAATCACATTCTCTCCAAAATCGAAAGCGGAGACTTTCTCCCCAAAATATTGAATGCGGATAACGGATTATTCCCTCATCAAATCAACGGCGCGGAATTGGATAAAATTTTAGCAAATCTTTGCAAAGAATATCCGTGCTTTGCTGAAAAAGAAGCCGACGGGTTCAGCGTCGCTGAAAAAATTAGAAAAATATTCCTTTTTAAGATTCCTTATTACGTCGGACCGCTTAACAATTATCACGAAGAAAATGGAAACAGCTGGGTGGTGCGGAAATCGGGAAAGATCACTCCGTGGAATTTTGAGGACATGGTGGATACGGCCTCGAGCAATGAAAAGTTTATCCGGAGGATGACGAATAAATGCTCCTATCTTTACGGAAAAGATGTATTGCCGAAATGTTCGATGTATTATCAGGCGTTTGACGTACTTAATCAACTGAATAAAATAAAATTTAACGAACAACCGATTTCTGTGGAGATGAAGCAGGAACTGTTTCACTCTTTGTTCCTTCGTCACAGAAAAGTGACAAAAAAACTGATCAAGGAATATTTGACTGCGACGGGGAAATATACGTCCGCAGAAGCGAAAGAGCTTTCTGTTTCGGGTTTCGACGGCGAATTAAAAGCGAATATGGGTGCATATATTACGCTGAAAAACTGTTTGGGAGATTATGTGGACGAGCATCCCGAAACGTGCGAAAATATCATTCTTTGGCATACCTTGAACACGGATAAAACAATTGTCGAACGGCAGATTTTAAGTCATTACGGCGACGTTCCCGTTATCAAAGAAAAAATCAAGGCCCTGAAAGGAATTACATCTTTTAAGGAATTCGGCCGCCTTTCCAAGGAACTTCTCTGCGAACTCATCGGCGGCGAAGATCCCGTAACCGGAGAAGTATATACCATTCTCGACAGGCTCTATCATACAAATTTCAACTTCAACGAATTGCTTTTTTCCGATGCATACCGTTTCAATTCGGCGATCGAGGCAATGAATGCGGGAAAGGATGGAGACGTCGGTTACGACGACGTTAAGGAATTATACGTATCGCCGATGGTTCGCCGCGGAATATGGCAGGCCCTTACCATGGCGGACGAATATGTCCAAGCGGTTGGGCGTGTTCCCGATAAGATATTTATTGAAGTGACAAGGCAAGGGGACGAAAAAAAGAAACCGACGGTCTCGAGGAAAAATCAGCTGTTGGAAAATTATAAAGGATTGGGGCAGGATTGTAGAAATATAGACGAGCTTCTGACTGAATTGAACGATAAAACGGATTCCCAGCTTCGTCAAGAACGTCTGTATCTATATTTTAAGCAGTTAGGCAGATGTGCCTATACGGGACAGCTCATTCGTTTAGAGGAATTGAACGGCGATCTTTACGATGTTGATCATATTATGCCGCGATCAATTACGAAAGACGACAGTCTCGAAAACAAGGTTTTAGTCAGGCGAGAAAAAAACGCCCAAAAGTCGGACGAGTATCCTTTGCCGGCCGGATTTACCGATCAGCAGCGGTTTTGGAAATTACTGAGGGACAAGGGATTGATGAGCGAGAAAAAATATGCGCTTTTGACCCGTACAAAGCCGTTGACGGAAGATGACTTCAGGGATTTTATTAATCGCCAATTGGTTGTGACAAATCAAACCGTAAAAGCCGTCGCCGAATTATTAAAGCGGAAATACGGTGAAAAAGGTACGCGTATCGTATATAGCAAAGCCAAAAACGTGGATGGTTTCAAAAATCAATACGACATTGTAAAGTGCCGTGAAACGAATGATCTGCACCATGCGCGCGATGCCTACTTAAACATTGTGGTGGGGAACGTTTACGATACAAAATTTACGTCTGCCTATGATTATTATTATCGTAAAGGCGACGCTTGGCGCGAATATAATTTGAAGACATTGTTCGAGCGGCCTGTAAAAGACGCTTGGATTGGACGGGAAGGCATTGCTTTTGTTAAAGATGTTTTGCGAAAGCCGAGCATGCAGATTACCCGTTACGCCTATACAAACAAAGGCGAATTTTATAATGAGACCATATACGGAAAAGACGATAAGGGCATTTCGGCGCCCCGAAAATCTATCGAACCTTACAATAAAACGGAAAAATACGGCGGATACAAATCCCTTACCACGGCATATTTTTCGGTTGTAGAATCTAAAGATAAAAAAGGAAAGCTTATAAAAACGGTCGAAGCGATTCCCGTGCTTGTGGATTATCAAAGCAAAGACGACAGAGAGGCCGTCCTTGCTTATCTGTCTCGGATAGGCTTAAAGGAGCCTAAACTGCTCCTTCCGAAAATCAAGATTAAATCTCTCGTTTCCGTTAATGGCTTCAAGGTATGGCTGGCGGGTACTACAGGAGTTCAATTAATTTTGCATAATGCCCAACAATGGTTTACAGATGAAAAGACGGATTTGTATATTAAAAATTTAGGAAAACTTGCTGAATGGGAACGTACAGGTAAAATAGCCGAGGAAGAAAAAGCAAGGGAAACGTTTTCAATGATAAAAAATCGTAAGGAAGAGGTAAGCCTTTTGATTGATAGAAGCCAAAACGTTGCATTATATCGGAAAATCGTAGCGAAATTGCAGACGAAGCTCTATCAAGGGCTGTCCGCAGCGCGCAGTTTTGCCGAAAAATTATCGGCAAAGGAAGAAATATTTGTGTCGCTGAGCGTATTGGAACAGGCGAAAGTATTGCTGCAGATTGCTCGTTTCATGAAATGCAATGCGGAAGTCGCCGATCTGTCTTTATTAAAGGACGGGGCTGCTTGTGGAAAATTGCAAATTGGAAAAAATATAACGGACGTCGATTTTGCGGTTATTCACCAATCGCCTTGCGGCATAAATACATATATTCAGAGAGTATAAATGGGATTCCGCACGGTTATTATTAAAAATCGGGCGAAGCTGGAATTTCGCTTGAATAGTCTGATCGTCAGAGGAGATACGGAAAAGAAAATTTATATCAGTGAGATCAATACGTTGATTATTCAAAGTACGGCCGTATCTTTAACCGCCTCTCTTTTGAACGAGCTGACAAAAAATAACGTTAAGGTTATTTTTTGCGACGAAAAATGCAATCCGGTCTCGGAATTATTGCCGTATTACGGGGCGCATAATACTTCTAGACGCTATAAAGAACAGTTTCTTTGGGACAAAGAGATAAAGGCGAGGATTTGGCGTAAGATAGTGCAAAAAAAGATAGAGGAACAATCCTCGCATCTTTTTGACCGAGGATTTATCGAACAGTCGGAAATGTTGAAGGAATATGCGTTGCAAGTCTGCGATAATGATTATACAAATCGTGAAGGGCATGCGGCGAAAGTATATTTTAATTGCCTTTTAGGAATAGGGAATTCCCGACAAGGCGGCGGATTTGTAAACGGCTGTCTCAATTATGGATATAGCGTCCTGCTTTCGGCCTTTAACCGCGAGATTACCGCAAGCGGATATCTCACACAACTGGGAATTTGGCACGACAATGAGTTCAATTCTTTTAACTTAAGCTGTGATTTAATGGAGCCGTTCCGAGTGATTGTGGACCGTACCGCACTTAAGATCAAAGAAAAGGATAAAGAGTTTAAGAAAAAATTGGCGAATATTCTCAATTATAAAACGTATATCGGCGGTAAAAACACGACGTTTGATCTCGCAATACGTCAATATGCGCGAAGCGTTTTCCAGGCGTTGGGTCAAAATGATGAAAACTTAATTGTTTTTCCTGAAAAAATTATAGAAGATGAATTATAAATTTATGAGATTGATGCTATTTTTTGATTTGCCCATGTTGACGGATAAGGACCGTAGGGAATATAACCGTTTTCATAAATTTTTATTAAGAAACGGTTTTATAATGATGCAGAAGTCTGTCTATACAAAATTGGTTATCAACAATGTGACGAGTGCGGCTGTCAGACAAAGGGTGTATAATAATCTGCCTCATGATGGTATTATAGAATTGTTGGAGATTACGGAAAATCAGTTTTCTAAAATTGAATATCTGGTGGGAGAAGAGCAGCAGCTTGTGATTGACACGACGGAACGATTGGTGGAGTTATGAAAGAAGAAATCAAACTTGTTCATGTGCATATAGAAACGCCGTTGCTTATCAATGAAAATTTTCCGCAATTGTTGATTGTAGAAAATCCCGCCGAGTTTTATCGATTTGTTTCTGATTTAGATCGGCAAATGGAAGGGTTGGAAGGTGAATTTGCTTTTTCCTGCAATGGAAATATTATTTCCGCGGAAAAGTATGGAGTGATGGTCTGTGATCCGTTTCACTTTGAATTGAATGATAAAAAGATACTCAATCTGCTCTATAAATACTTGGAAAGAAATTCGTTTGGAGAAAACTTGTCATATTTTAATAGGTTAACAGCTCAAACAGTGTCTTTCTTGGAAGAATTGGCTTTTGCTGTTCCCTTTTCGCTTTCTTACGACGAACCTCAGCCCATCGACTATTTTAAGGCTGCTGATGTGAAGTTTGAAAAAACATATGAATCATTGGAAGAAAAGATTCTCTGTTATATTAATGCCTTAATTGAGTTGAAAAAATGCGAGTTTTTTATTTTCGTCAATCTGAAAAGTGTTTTAGATGATGAAAAATTGTTGCATTTGTATAATCATTGCCAGGTAGAAAAGGTAGGCGTACTTTTGATTGAAAATAGTAGGGTGCGTCCGTTGTTGCCTTGTGAAAAAGCGATAATTATTACAGAAGACCTCTGTGAAATACTTGAAAACTATTGGGATTGATGATATAATATAATTGTCAAGGTAATCTTTTATAGTGCTTATAAAATAACCGTATTGTCAATACGTGATTTTCACGCCGAAAATTATTTGAGGTTTGAGAGTCTTGTTATTCTGTAAGTAACTGAAACACACCATTCGTTTTATCGGTGCGTTTGCGTGTTTGAGAGTCTTGTTATTCTGTAAGTAACTGAAACAAAAGGATAAGCATAGAGGTCCCGAGAACGGTTTGAGAGTCTTGTTATTCTGTAAGTAACTGAAACTTGTTGAAACTTCAATGTACCGATGAAAGCGTTTGAGAGTCTTGTTATTCTGTAAGTAACTGAAACTGCTGGCGGTTATTAGTAATCTTTTTGTGAGTTTGAGAGTCTTGTTATTCTGTAAGTAACTGAAACCACCACCCAGCGGCAAAGGCCAATGGCGAGGTTTGAGAGTCTTGTTATTCTGTAAGTAACTGAAACTTTAGATATCGTTTGGCCAACGTATTCCTCGTTTGAGAGTCTTGTTATTCTGTAAGTAACTGAAACTTCCGTTGGGGCTGTTATCCCGCATCGAGTGTTTGAGAGTCTTGTTATTCTGTAAGTAACTGAAACAGTTCTTCCTACTTTTGCTTCTTTTTTAGTGTTTGAGAGTCTTGTTATTCTGTAAGTAACTGAAACGACCTCTATCGTCTTTTTCCTGTATTCAATGTTTGAGAGTCTTGTTATTCTGTAAGTAACTGAAACTATAACGGACATTGTGCGTACTGCGGCAAAGTTTGAGAGTCTTGTTATTCTGTAAGTAACTGAAACGAAGAGCTTATAAAAAAGTATCCTGATGGTGTTTGAGAGTCTTGTTATTCTGTAAGTAACTGAAACTACCCAACGCCGCTTCTTTTGACGTGATAAGTCTGAGAGTCTTGTTATTCTGTAAGAAGTAAAAACAGTTTTAGTTGTATTGAGGAGAAGTAAGTTAATTAAACATTCATACAATGAGGAGGAATCAATTATGAGAAGTGCAAAAGAAAGCAAATGCTTCCCGTATGCTTTACCGCAGGTTTGTTACATAGAGTTATTCTCTGATGGAACGTTAGGGCAAATCCCGTGTCATAAACCGGAAATTGAGCAGGCATATAAGAGAGCAATAAATAAAGAAAGTACAATTTATGCGGTATGGCCTGGAAGTTACAGGAGTGATTTATTTTGTATTGATGATTTGAACGAACTTGCAGATGCATATGGTATTGAAAGAGACGATCCGCATCTTCATGAGATCGAGTGGAAATTCAGCTCAATGGATGATAAAATATCCAGATATGCGTATATTGATATAAAGTTCAAGTGTGGTTGTAAAATTGAAGACGGAACAATTAAAAAATTGGCATTGGACTTAAGGAAGCAGCTTGGATGGGAGGTTGCGACAAGTGTCGGATGGAGCGGATACGATGGTAAATATACGATAAAAGTTTTAAGGACGTCAATAAAAGCCGATTGAAGCGAAAGATAAAAAAGGATTTTCAAATATTTGAAATCGATGATAGATAGGCTTTCTTAGAAACTTAATACATGGGGATTTTAGTTGTTTCAAATTAAACGTTTGAAATACAAATTTTTATTAAGATATAAAAAATTATAATGATAGATTGCCGTTCTGAACTCCTTTTCAGAACGGTATTTTATTTTTCGGCTTTAAGAAAATATAAATATTATTTTTAGGATATATCAAATATAGACGTAGGAGAAAAAGTGCCTTAATGTCCAATTGCTTAGGTGCAAAGTATATGATTTAAGTAAACTTTTATACGACAATATTCTCAAAAGAGTGTTTCATGAAAAATCAAATAATCCAAATTTTTAATTAGATAATGTAACGACAAACTCGAAAAGTGTATGATATAATAATCTTGTAATCTGATAAAACAGGAGGAAAACAAACCTTGAAAAAGATAGTTTCGCTTTTATTATGCTTTGTAATGGCGTGCGGTATGTGCGCGTGCGGCGGCCCCCATCCCAATAGCGGCAACAGCGGCGGAGGAGATTCGCTGAGCGGTCCGCCCGATAAATCCGAATTAGATTTAAGCGGCAAACTGATTATTAAAAGTATGAACAAAGGCTACGGAACTTCCGCCTTGGAAGCGATTGCCGACGCTTATATGAAAGAAAATCAGGAGGCTACGATTCAGATCAAACCGGAAGGGGATATTCCAAGCGTAGTTGCCAACGAACTCGGACTCGGCGCAGATAAAAACGATACGGACATTTATTTCGGTGCAAGTATCAATTTTGCGGAATACTATATGGACATGATGATGAATAAATTCGGCGCATCCTCTCTACTGCTTGATTTGACGGACTTTATGGCCAACTGGCTGACCTATGACGAACAAAATAAAATGGGTGAAATAATCGACGCCGGATTGATTTCAATGCTTTCCATTGCAGATAAAGAAGACGACAGTATTCAGCGTATATTTTCTCTTCCCTGGGCCGGCGGTGCCTGCGGGCTTGTTTATAACGCCGATATCTTTGCGGAGGTAGGGGTGGAGCCGCCAGAAACTACGGACGAGCTTCTGGCTCTTATGGACGAATTTATTAAATATAATGCCTCTCATCCCGACAAGACGCCCATAATGCCCATTATCTATGCAGGCGCTAACGCCATGGCTTATTGGCAGTATCTCACCTATGTATGGTGGGCCCAATACGAGGGCTACGACCAATTTATGAAATATTGGACGCTGACAGACGGCGATCCGTTTGATCCGAATAAAGATTATATCGTGCAGGAAGGCCAGCTTGAAGCGATGAAGGTCAGCGAAAAGCTTATCCGCGGCGAGTATGTCTATAAGGCTTCGGAAGGACTGACCGACGAAATTGCCGAAAAGTATTTTATCAAGGGCGACGACACGTACCGCTTTGCGATGATGCCCAACGGAGATTGGTTTGAAAATGAGGCGAAAAGCTACGTGGGAGAGGTTCCCGACTCGTTCAAAATGATGAAAACCCCTAAATTAAGCAGTGCGGTGACAAAGTATAAGGGCGTGAATAACGTTCCCGACTATGCCTATACGCTGGCTTCTACGCATAATGTCTTTATTCCTTCCTATACGAGGGAAAAAGATCTTGCCTTGGATTTTTTAAGCTTTTATTACAGTGAAACGGGCGCAAAAATCTTTTACGAGCATACGGGCGCGTTTCTTCCGAGAACAAATTACGATTATTTGAGTACGGCGGACCGCAATAAGATGACGAAGTTTAAGCAGTCCGAGCTGGAACTTATCGAAACGGTAGATTTTGTATTTACGGCGGAGTATAAATCTCCCGTACGTTATTTCGGCGGCCTGCCGATCATTCCCGACGGGAAGGCGACTCCCGAAAAGATGATGATGGAGGGCAAAAGCGCCCAGACGGTGTGGGAAGAATACAACGCGTTCTTTAAGAGCGGGTGGAACGGATTTTTGGATAACGCGGGCATCTGATCCCGCGGGGAGGCGATCATGACGACTGAAAGATGCGTGCGTCCGAAACGGCGCAAGATCAAATGGATGCGGATATTGTTTATCTGCGTAATGCTGGCGTATCCGATTTTTCAGCTGGTTTTGTTTTGGCTGGCGCCGAATTTCGACTCGCTTATTTCCGCTTTCATCAAAATAAATCCCCGTTTAGGGCTTCGTGAATTTTCTTTTTCAAACTTTCAAAAGCTGTTTCGGGAGTTCGGGACGCCCGATTCTCAGCTGATGCGCGGCGTGATTAATTCGTTTTGGTATTTTGTGGCGACAGTCGTCGTCGGGATTCCCCTGACAATCCTTCTGGCCTATTTCATTTATAAAAAAATTTTTGGTTCCAAAGTATTTCGCGTTATCTTTTTTCTCCCGTCCATTATTTCGGGGGTCGTGCTGGCGACCTTGTTCGTGACGTTCATTCAGTATCCCGTCAGCCCCTTTAATCAGCTGATGGCAAAAATAATGAAAGTGGATCCGATCGACACGCCCGATCTGCTGTCAAAATACAAGGTTTTGACGATCTGCGTCTATACTGTCTGGACGGGATTCGGGGTAAATCTCGTTATGTTCAATACGGCCATGCATCGGGTCCCCGCCGACGTTATCGAATACGGTAAAATTGAAGGCGTGGGCATGGTCCGCGAATTGGTGCAGATTGTCATACCGATGATTTTCCCGACGTTGACCACGGTATTGCTTTTGGGCATAGCGGGATACTTCACCTTTATTCAGCCCGTCATGCTTTTCCGTCCCATGCCCAACGGCGATCTGACGGGTACGAGCTGGAGTGTGGCGTACTATATTTACTATCTCTTCAAAGGCAAAACTCGTCCCGATGTCAATTATGCCTGCGCGGTAGGCGTATTTTTCGCCGCCGTCGGCACGCCCGTTGTCATAGGCATCAAGTGGCTGATGAATAAAGCTGTTGCGGCAGTGGAGTATTAGGAGGAACGCATGACTATTTTCCAAAAAAGAACGACGCCTCAGCGGATTGTCTTTGCCGTCGTCTTTGTGATTTTTTCCTTGTATGCGCTTTCTTTGCTCTATCCCTTTATCTGGGCGTTTTATAACAGCATGAAAACGATGGACGAATACCGCGACAATACTTTCAGCCTTCCCGATCGTTTTAATCTTACTAATTATACCGAAGCTTTCCGCTCGTTTAAGATTTCTACGTCCGGCGGGGGAGAAGTGGGGCTGGTTCGTATGTTTCTAAACAGTATCCTGCTTACTTCGCTGACTACCTTTTTGGCCGTGATCGGTTCTTCCTGCGTGGCCTATGTGATTTCGAAATTTAAGTTCCGCGGATCGGGGTTCGTCTATACGGCGGCGGTGTTTATTATGATCGTTCCGACGATCGGTTCGACGCCTGCATTGTACCGCCTTATGGAAAACATGGGCCTCAAAAATAACCTTGTGGCCTGCGCCATGATTATGGGCGGCTGTTTCGGTATGTATTTCATGATGATGTACGGAACTTTTCAATCCCTTTCATGGACATATGCGGAGGCGGGGTATATAGACGGAGCCAATGATTTTATTATCTTTTTCCGCATTATGCTACCGCAGGTTGGCGGACAGTGCCTGGCCTTGTGTCTCATCTGTTCCATCGGGGTGTGGAACGAGTATTTTACGCCTTATGTATTTATGCCCGACCTGCCTACTTTAAGTACGGGGCTTTATACTTATCAGGTGCAGCTGCTCGAAAGCTACGACAAAAACTATCCCTTGTTTTTTGCGGGACTTCTCATTTGCTGCGTCCCGATGCTGATCGTATTTATCTGTTTTCAGAATACGTTGATGAACAACGTATCTGCCGGCGGAATCAAAGAATAAATCGAGGACGACAATGGTTTACGAGTATCAGGAATTAAGACAAAAAGTTCGTGACGTCTGGCTGGCCAAATGTATCAGCGGAAACATCGGCTTCAATCTGGAATGTTATAAGGAGATTCTGGATTTTAAGCATATAGAGGATTTTGCCCCCGAAGACATGAAACCCAACGATGATTTGGACATCCAATTAGCGTGGGTGGATCTGTTGTTGGAGCGCGGCCCCGAAATAGAGGCGGGCGAGCTGCTGGAAAAATTTATCGAGTGTTACGAATTCGATTTTTCCGAGTACGGCTATGCGAAACGCAATTATAAGCGCGGGATTCTCCCGCCGTTAAGCGGCCGTTACAACAATTATTTTGCCGAATGTATGGGCTGTCCCATCCGCGCGGAGGTGTGGGCCTTGATCTCTTGCGGCAACGTTGGCCGCGCAATGGAGCTTGCGGCAAAGGACGGCATGATCGATCACGGAGAAGTGAGTATTCTCGCAGAACAGTGGATAGCCGCGATGGAAGCGCTGGCGTTTGCCGGGCGCGGCATGCTGTCGGTCATCGTAGGCGGGCTTTCCCTGCTTCCGCAGGAGTCCCCGCTTGTGAAAGCGGTTCGCGGAGTTATAAATGCTTACCGCGACGGGGAAGCTTGGCGGACGGTAATCGAAAACGTACATAGGGAATACGGCAGCGGCGACGGCACTTACGTAGTGGTAAACATGGCGATCATGACCGCCGGGCTGCTGTACGGCGGAGACGATTTCGATCGGGTGATGACGCTGACGCTCAACGGCGGTTACGATACGGATTGCACGTGCGCTACTGCGGGCGTTCTCTTCGTTATGGTTTACGGGTTGGAAAAAATAGAAAAGAAATGGGTGGCGCTGGCGGACGGAAAAATCGTCACCGCGACGAAAAATCTCAAGCATTCCCTCGGAAATTTTGACGAGCTGGCGGACGCGACGATGAAGATCATTCTTTACGGCGTCGAATCGGGTTGGAACGGCGAAGTGCGGATTACGGGAGCAGAACACGTGGAACGGCTGGCAATATCCGCTCGGCGTTCGTCTGTTGCGTTTGAGACGCAATATCCCGACGGCGTGGAGCTGAAAGAGGGCGAAGTCAAACGCGCTGTCGTAAAAATATTCCGCCGAGGTTCGAAGGCCTCCGAGTGTGACGTTCGTTCGATTATTCCCGACAGCCTGCAATTTGTTTCCTTTCCGCCCGAGCGCGTGGCTTTGAACGAGAAAGGATGCGGCGAGTTATGCTTTTCCGTCCGCCTGAAAAAAAATCTGAAGGTCGTTCCCGACAGCAATGTTCTTTCCTTTACTGTGACGGTGGGCGGCGAAACCGCGGAACACAAGGTCGGGTTTGTGGGGGCGCAGATATTTCGATTGAGCGCGGCATTTGCCGACGGCTTTGACATGAGAGGCAAAGAAAATCTGGACGCCCTTCCCCAAGACGCGGTGCGGACTTGGGGAGGAAAGAAATTTCTCTTTCACATGGATTGCAACGAATACACCAACAATTGGGTCAGATTTGATCACGAATATCTCGCGGAACGCTGGACGGAAGAATATTTCGATGAAAGCTTTGCGAAATTTCGTCCCTGTGCGACGGAGGAAGACTTTCTTCGGATAGATAAAACGTGCAGCTTCAAAGGCCCCTGCGTCGTCTATGCGTTGCAAAAACTGTATCGCCCCGAAGAGGAGGAAGTAGAACTGCATATCGGTAGCTCCGATCCCTATAAGCTTTGGATCAACGGGGAGCTGATTGCGTTTCAGCAGGACAACTGGTACTTCAGTCCCTATAATCAGCGTCCCCGCGTCAAATTGAAAAAGGGCGTCAACCGTATCGCGGTAAAGCTTCTGCGGACGGGAAAAACGCAGGAGTGGGCATACGTTTTGCGGAAATATCCGTTCAATCACGTCGGCTGTATCGCTACCGACGGAAAATATCTCGTCGAATAAATGTCGGAGGGAAAGATGAGAAAAAGCAAATATAGTATCTGTCTGTTATTGAGCGCGGCGCTGTGCGCCGGAATGTTTTACGGCTGTTCGCACGGCGGAGCAACTTCCTCCGACGGCGATTCGGGCGGGGGAGAGACGTCCGAGCAGCAGGCTTTGGTCGGAAAATATTCCACTGTATGGACGCAACCCTCTACGACAAAAATCATGCGCACGGAAGCGGTGCCTGAAAACGCGGTTTGCGATCTGAAAATTTCGGCTGCGGGCGGCGAAGCGGAATCCGCACAGATCATTGTTACGCCGCACGAGGTGGAGATCGAATCCTATTCGGTGGCAGCGTCCGAGCTTTCCTGCGGGGATCAAATCCTCCCCGCCTCATGCGTGGAAATTTACGTTCAGCAGTATATCGAAACGACGACCAAAACCAACCGTCTCTATCCTACCGGCTGGTATCCCGACGCGCTTGTCCCTTACGAGTATGCAAAGCGGGCGGGAGAGCTCCATTTCAACCCCGACAGCGGCACTGACAATCAAGGCATCTGGGTCACCGTGAATGTTCCGCGCGGTCAGGCGGCGGGAATTTATGAAGGAAAGCTCGAGTTGACTGTGGAGGAGGAACATTTTTCCGTCCCTTTCAGCGTCAACGTATATGCGTTTGATCTTCCCGAGGCGACTCACGCAAAGACGGCGTTTGCCATTTGGGAAAATACGCAAATGATTGAAAGCGGTTACGACAACGGCAGTCCGATGACCGCGGAGCGGAAAGACGCCATTGTCAAGGCGGAATACGAATATCTCGTTTCCAAACGTATCAGCCCCACAAATATTCCTTCTTCGGAATATGCTTCGGGAAACCCCGATTCCTTTGCGGCTGCAGCGAAGAAATACGCCTCGCGCCCCGAAATTTCGGCGTATCGTATCGCCATAGACGCGCCCAATCGGGTGCTGAACGAAACGCTGTTTACCTCTTACCTTCGCAGTCTGTTGAAGGCCTGCATAGAAAACGGAGAAGTCAAAACCGATCTTTTCGCCAAGGCGTATTGCTATTTTTCCGAAATAGACGAGCCGCATCCCTCTACGGGCGGCGCGGATATCTACGATAAAGTCAAGGCAGTCAACGACACGTTTATGCGCTCTAAAGAAACGATTTTAAGCGAAATGGACTCCTCTTACGCAAACGTAAAGGGAATTGAAACGTTAAAGGCTTCTCTTAAGGCGCTTCCGCACGTGGTGACGAGCGAGCGGAAAACGGAACTGCTCGGGAAGGTGCAAACCTTTTGTCCGCAGGTTCAGTTTTACAACGATCGGGCGTATTACGACGAAACGGAGCTGCGGAAGGAGCAAAACGGAGAGGGCGCGTGGTGGTACACCTGCTTAAAACCCGTAGCGCCTTATCCCAGCTACCATATCGACGACACGCAGATCGGGGCGCGCGTGATGGGGTGGATGCAGCGCGACTATAAAATCGACGGCAATCTTTATTGGTGCACCAATGTATATCGGAAATATTCCGCTTCGTCGGGCTACGGCGACAGGGATATCTGGAACGACCCCATGGCGTTCCCCGGCGCGAACGGGGACGGTTTTTTAACCTATCCCGGCGTCCGTTACGGCATAGACGCGCCCTTGGGCACCATTCGTTTAGACGCCGTGCGGGACGCGCAGGAGGATTACGAATATCTGTGGCTTCTCGAGCGTCTGGTAAGCGAGGCCAATGAGAAATACGGAACGGAGATAGCGGGCGAGGCTCTGCTCCGCGATTTGTATGATTCCCTTTACAGCGGCTCGATAGCGGTAACTGACCCTTACGCAGTGTTAAACGCACGCGAAGAAGTTGCCCGGATGATAGAAGCCCTGGAAAGCTCGTCGCAGGCAATCATCGAAGTTCAGCCGTACTCGGCGGGCGACGGAATGTTTAGCGTGCGCGTGGCGGCGTCGGCCTCCGCGTCGGTTAAAATAAACGGAGAAGCGGCTGTTCGGCAGGGGAAGCTGTTTGTCGGACAAAGCGACGCTTCGGAGATACTCGTCGAAATCGACGGGAAAACCTATACGCGAAATATGGGCGGCGCCTATCGCTCCGTGACGGGGCTGGAGGAGGACGTTTCCTGCGAAACCGGCGACTGGACTGCCGAACGGACGGGCGAAAAGCATTACGAGGGCCTAAATTCCCTTCGTCTGGACTTGTCCCCCGTAACGGGCGGCGGCCTGACGTATGTATCCGATTTCGATCTGCAATTCCCTGCCGTCGATGTCAGCGGCTCGAAAAAAGTGGTGGCCTATCTCTACAATGATACGGACGCCGTTCTGCAACCGACGGTCGCGTTGGTGGACGCACGGGGCAAATCTTCCCGAAACGAAACCGTCGCCTACCTTTATCCCGGAAAGTGGAATAAAGTAGAAATTTCCGTAACCGCCACAAAATCCATGGACTTGACGCAGGTGAACGTATTGCGTATTTCCCAGCAACCGCCTGCGGCGGGAAAAATCAGGCTTTATCTCGACAACGTATTTTATTTTGGATAAAGGGAGCGGGAAATGAAACCCATAAAAAAGATTTTTGCAATAATTGCCGCCGCTTTTTTGGCAATGTCTTTTACGGCCTGCGGCGAGGGTGGCAGCGCTTCCTCTGCGGATACGGATTCTTTGGAAACAAGTTCGACGGAGGAACTGCAGCCGCAGGGAGAGGCGCTTATGACGGCGGGCGTCGTTTCGGATACGCAGCTGGAAGCGGACGTGGGGCCTCTTGCAAGCAATTATAACGCTCCCGCTCAGTTCAAAAGGGCGTTGGAATACTATAAAGCAATCGATGTGGATGTTTTGTTTTTCCTGGGCGACATTGTCAACAACGCCCAACAGTCGAGTTACGATCTCTATAATTCTATTATGGACGAAGTGTTTCCCGATAAAAGCGCCCGTCCCGAAATTCTGTTCAACGCGGGAAATCACGAGCGTTTTGTCGGAGTATCGGGGAAGCCCAACAACGATAAAGAATTTACGGATAAGCAATTTACCGAAAATACGGGCGAGGAGCTTCGAGCGCACAAAAAAATAAAGGGATACTCTTTTATCACGATCGACACCAACGTGTATGACAGCAACGACTGTATTACCCGCGGAAGTCTTAACTATCTGGAAAAAGAAGCGGCGTCGGCCGCCGAAGAAGCGGACGGAAAACCTATTTTCGTAGGCATTCATCCCCCCGTTGCGGGCACGACGTACGGCAGCTTCGGAAACAGTGACGCGACGGCTCAAAGTTCCCAGATCGACGGTATTTTGCGGCAGTATCCCAACGTGATTCTGTTTACGGCGCACTGCCATTATCCCTTGGCGGACGAGAGGAGTATTTATCAAAAGGAATATACCGCGGTCAATACGGGTTCCTGTTCCTATTGCTGTCTGGGTGCGAAAAACGAGGAGGGAAAGATAGCGAACAGCGCGGGGATCAAATTTGATAATGTGATGTCCGACGGCAGCTATCGGCCCTATCCCAACGAGCTGACGGGGGCAAACAGCCACGATCAGGGGCAGGGGCTGGTCGTCAAGGCGTATGAAAATGCGGTGACGATCGATCGGATAAATTTTAATACGGGCAAAGCGTTCGGGGGACAATGGATTGTCCCTGCGGCCCCGACGACGGATGATTTTATCTATACTGACAAACGGGGAGAGACCGACCCCGTGCCCGAATGGAAGGAAGGACATGAGGCGGAGGCCGTCTTGGACGGGTTGCAGATTAAAATCAGCTGGAAGGAGGCTATGACCGAGGGGGCGCCCGTCGAGAGCTACGTTGTCAGCGCCGTAAAATTCGGTACGGATATACCGCTGGCGCAGAAATGTATCGTAAGCGACTATTACGCCGCGCTGGGCGAGCCGGGCAGGTATGCGCTGAAGCTCAGCCTGACGGAGGTCGCTTCAAAATATCAGGTAAAAATACAACCGTATAACTGTTTCGGGAGATCGGGCGAGCCGCTCTATATAGACGTCGCCGGTCCCCGGATATAACCAAGTCGAATGCGCATTCGAAATATAAGGAGGCATAGGATGAAAAAACTTGTAGCCGTTGTCATGAGCCTTTTTCTCACGACGACATTCTTTTTGGCGGGCTGCGGAGGAAACGGGAAAAATTCCTCTAACGGTCCTTCCGTTGAAAATTCCGCCGCTCTGCCCTCGGAAAAGCCGGTTATCGATTTAAGCGTTTCCGAACGGGAAATCACTGCAAATTATGTCAAAAGTTACGAGCTCCCCACGGCGGAGTGCAAAAGCAAGGTCGATAAAAAACGCCTGCCGATAACGATTACGGCTACCGATCCTTCGGGGAAAGCGGCCGAGGTCGAAGACGGCTATCTCAAGCCTGCGGGTATCGGAAAATACACCGTGTGCTATAATGCTACGGATAAAGATGCGGCGAAGACAAAAGCGGACGAAGTAAAGGTATTTATTACATTTGCCGATCAGGGCGCAACGATTACCGCAAAAAAAGGAATCGGTGATCTTACTTCCATAAACGATTTCACCTCTTACAAAATCCCCGAATTTGACGAAGTCGCGGACATCTCTTACGATTTGCACGATTGGAAAAATGCAGACTTTACTTCCGTAAAGTCTGCGGCCTATACGCCGCAGGGAACAGAGGTTGCCCGGCCCGTTACGGATCTCGAAACGCCGCGGCGTTACGGGGTAGGCTCGATCAAAGTGACTTATACCCTCACGGCGAAAGCGGACGCTTCGAAAAAATATACGTACGATTTTATCGTCACGGTCGGCGACGTGCTGTTAAACGAAATGATCGACCGCGGTTCCGTTTCCGTCAATGCGGAGATGAGTACCGTAGTCGATCCGGAGCTGAAATCGGAGGGATATATTCTCAAAATTCATACGCCTTTCAGCAACAACGACTGGGGCGGCATGAAGCTGGTGGGGCCGAGCGACCTGTTCCGTGCCATCAATGCGCAGCCCGACGCGGCGATCGTGCTGAACTGCTATAATCCCACGCCTTATTGGGGAAAATTCTATTGCGCGGTGTATGACGACGGCGAATATACGGGCATAAAAGGCAATTTCGGCAACAAATATATCGTCGCGCCCTACGAGCATTTCGAAATCGTCATTCCCAAAAACATGCATACGGGAAAATTGACAATCATGGATATTTCGCTGGAGGTTTGGGAATGGAAAGGCGAGCCTCTGGGCGAAGGCGAGCTTCACAACCGTGCTGAAGATGCGGTAAATCCTCATTTTTACGCCAACGATCTGTATATTTTATCGACCAGGATTGTCGAGGAAGATACCTCTGTCGTCACCAAGGTTTGGGAAAACGACGCGATTCCCACGACGCTCGGTGCCTATACCACTCAGATGGGCAGCGAAGCGTTCAACGGGATTGAGCTTAGCGCTTACGATCGGGACGGTTTGCAGGGGCTTCGTCTCAATAAAACGACCGATGGCGACGTCTATCTCGATTTTCTCAGCGACCCGAACGTAAAACAGCTGATCGACGATAAATTTGCAAAAGTGCGTCCCGAGCATAAATTCGGCAGTTATTTCGCCTATACGGTGCACAACCTTTCCGATCGGGAAGTTCCCATGTGGGTAATGCTCGGTAACGGCGGAAACGGGAACGTGACCGAAACGGGGGTGCAGTGGTTGTATAAGCTCACGATTCCCGCCAACGGTTCGAGAGACGTATATATGGGCGCGAGCACGCGGGACGACGAGACGATGAGGAGGGATTTCAACTGTATTCGTTTCAACACCGACGCGGTGGCCGATCTGGTGATCAACGACGTGCGTATCGTCAATTATCCTTCCTGTGCGGAGTCTCCCCTCGAAAAGCTTTCGGTTACGAAAAAGGCCGAACAGCATACCGAAGAAGCTTTGACAAAGGCTCCGGGAAGCTTGTGGGCCGTGCCTGGCTTCGACACCATGTACGATACCAATTTCTCCGTTACGGCGGAAATAAAATCGGTGATTTACCGCGAAAATACAAATGCGGAAGGCGAGCCGCAGGAATTTTCCGACGGTGCGTTTGCGCTGAAAAAAGGCTTTTATGACGTGACCTATACGATTACCGAAAAGGCGACGGGCATCGTTTCCGAAGTCGGCTTTACCCTGACCGTGATGGATGCGTTCGACGCTTTGGAGAGAGATGGCGTCGAAAGCTATAAACGGGCCGCTTACGGCGAAAATTACATTGTTCCCGCTTACGATACGATGTTTAATACCGTTCTTCCTCATACCGCTGCGGTCGGCAAGGTGGAATACCGCGCGGCCGCTTCCGACGAATGGACGGACGTGACCTCCTCGCAGTACGCAAACGGCGAAATAGATACCGACGCAGGATTTTACAAAGTAAGCTATCTCGTCAGCGAGACAAACGGCGAACGGACGAAAGAGGTTTCCTACGAGTTTTCCGCGGCGCAAAAGATTAACGCCGAATTGTTCTCAGCGAAGGCGACGGGCGACACGTTCGAAACGACGACCTATAAAGGAAGGACGGCTGTCAAAGTGACGACGGGTGCGGCGTATGGCGGTTTTTTCTACAACGATCCCGATTTGATTTCGTCGTTCAACCGTTCGGACAAAGATACGCTTCTGTTTATTTCGGGCGTCAATCTTTCTGCAAAAACGCCTTATATCTGTGCGTTGATGAACGATCTTGACTGCGCTAACAGCAACGACAGATATTTGAAAGCATGGCCTGCGCCCGACAAAGAATTTATGCTTACGCTGCCGCGCAGTGCGGCTCCTTTGAAAGAGGACGGTTCGTTTGGGCTTTGGATGGAGGCGTTGGGCGATCAGATCGTTATTACGGGATTCGGGCTTATCGATGCAAACGAATTCGAGCAGAAAGCGTTGCTTCAACCCGACGCAGCCATGGCGCAGAAAATCGTCGAAGATACAAAGGTAACCAACGAAGACGGTACGACGTCCGAGGCTTTTAACGCTTCGTTTGAAAACGGCTGGCTGAAGTTGTCCGCAAACGGCAGATACGAGTGGAAGCTGTGGACGGAGGGCTATGCGAAAAAGGTTTTGGACGAAAATTATTCTCCCGAAACCGATCTCATCGCCGTAGATGTGAGAAACGATTCCCAAGAGGCGCTCACGATTTGCTTCGGCTTCGGACGCGGCGGCAATTCGATGATGTGGGGAATTTTCCGTGAACAGGTGATTCCCGCGAAATCCACGACCACCGTATATCTGAGTTATAGCATGCTTGAAGCAGACGGCTCCGATCCGATAAATTATCTCAGTCTCGAACTTCATAACAATACGAGCGGCTGGTATAATTCGGGCGAAATGTATTATTCCAATTTCCGTATTGTCAAGGTGGCGAGCGAAAAGATTTGAAAATGCTTGATTTTCGGGCCGTGATCCCTTATAATTTTCTTATAAGAGAAAAATATCGGCTCGAAATCCGATGCGGAGCGGGAAAGCGTCTGTTTTCCCGCTCGAGGCGTCGTGAGAGCATTAAAAGCTTCGGTCGGAGGTATAGCCATGAGTAATATTATGATAGACATGCTTTCATTGTCTCCCTATGTGAGATTTGTGCAGACGTTTCATGCCAATGAATTTAATTATTATGTTCCTTGGAGAATTTTGTACGACAATGAAATCACGTTTGTCACGGAAGGCGAATACGTGGTGGAAACCGAAAACGAGAAATATGTGGTGAAAGCCAACGAGGTCCATGTGATGAAGCCGTTTGTCAAGCATCGCTATTACGTGGAAAAGGGAAAGGAATTTAATTATTACGGGGTTCATTTCGATTGGTTTTACGATAAAAACAATCCCGATTTTGACGTCAAAGAGACGTATTTGTCGCAGTGCTGGGATATGGTGAAAGCGGCCAAAATAGACGAGGATCTGATGGGGCGGAAGGCTTACGACTCGAAAGAATTTCCCTCTGTAAAATCCCTTTTTATTCATCGCTTTGCCGAAATGAAAGAATTGTTTGCCGAGCTTTTAAGCGTCTTTGAGAGCGATCTGCCCAGCAAGCCTATTCGTCTGCGCGGTATTTTTTTGGAAATATTATCCGAAATTTGCGACGAAGTATATTTGAAGCAGAAAAATGAAGTTCACGGCAGCGATATGGTGGAAAATTATATGAATTTCATCATTGAAAATTACCAGAGCGAAATTGATCTGCCGAAGATTGTGGGCGAATACGGAATTTCGCCCAGTCATTTCCGCAAGCTCTTTAAGACGGTGACCAATAAAGCGCCGCACGAGTTTCTGATGGAGTATCGTATCAAACAGGCTAAAAAATTACTTTTGACGCACAAATATACCGTTACGGAAGTGGCGTTTATGGTCGGATACGACGATTATCATTATTTTTCCCGCCTGTTTACCAATAAGGTCGGTTGTGCCCCCAAAACCTTTCAGGACAGGAATAAATGAAACGACGAAAAATATCGGGCGCACAGGCGTTTTAACACCAAAACAAAAAATGGAGAGAAAATACGGAAAAAAGGGATTTGGAGGTTGCTCATGAAAATCGGAATGATAGGATACGGAGAAATGGGTGCTTACCATCGGCGGGAGCTATTGCGCTTCGGCGGGATAACTCCCGTGGCGGCGTACGATATAGCCGAAGCGGCGGCCCGTAAGATCGCCGAGGACGGACTTTATAGCGCTCCCTCCGTGCAGAGCTTGCTGGAAGCGGATTTGGACGCGGTTTTGATCGCCACGCCTAACGACGCGCATGCGGATTATGTAATCGCGGCGGCGAAGGCGGGAAAACATATTTTCTGCGAAACGCCTGCGGCGATGAACGTCGCCCAATACAGGGAGATGCGTCGTGCGGCGGAGGACGCGGGGGTGACGCTTTTTGTCAACCGCGCGCATCTTTTCCGAAAAGACTTTTTAACGGCGGAAAAGTTGCTGAAGGAAAAGCGTCTGGGGAAAATTTATCGTATAGAATCCCGGGAATTTGCCTCGGGGAACGCTTCCGAGGGCTGGCGCGCCTGCCGCGCGAGGGGAGGCGGAATGCTTTTGAATAAAGGCGTGCCCCTCATCGAACAGGCTCTTAAACTCGGCAAGTACGACTCTTTCGACTGCACGCGTTTTTTTGTGGGGCCCGGCGAGGCGGAAGATGGCTTCGAGCTTCGACTGCACGGAAAGATCGAATATCAGATCACGGTGGATTCACACGTCTTTGTCCGTCGGCCGCGCTGGATGATCTACGGAAGCGCCGGAACGGCATGTCTCGACGAGGCTGGCAACGGCGAAATCCGTTGTACGAAAAACGCGGCCGATTCTGCGCCGAAGGGAAAAGAAGTGATTTCCGTTTCCCTAAAGGGTGAGGTAAGCGACGAGTTTGCTGCCTACCGTTTGTTTTTGCAGTCGATACAAAGCGCATCCGCACAGCCGGCCTTCGATTTTAAGGAACGGGTTTTGTCCATGGTTTCCGATATGTGCGCACATGCGCATAACGTATTCGGCGGAGAGATTGCCTGAAAGGAGAGTATATGAGAAAGGATATTGCCGTTTTGGGATACGGACAGCGAGGAATGATTTACGGCGAATATGCGAGATTCCGTCCCGAAGAATTCCGTGTGGCGGCCGTCATCGATACCGACGCGGAAAAGAGGCGGCTGGCTTCCCGGCGTTACGGCTGTCCTGTTTTTGAGGATTACAGAGAATTTCTTTCGGCCGGGATTTTTGCGGACGCGGTGATTGTTGCCACGCAGGACGAGGATCATACCGAACACGCCGTCGCCTGCATGGAGGCGGGGTACGATCTTCTCCTCGAAAAGCCGATCGCCAACACCGAAGAGGAATGTGAAATAATATGTGCCGCGGCGTCGCGTCTGGGGCGCAAGGTGATCGTCTGCCATGTTCTGCGTTACACGCCTTTTTATCGCGCCGTAAAGCGTCTGCTTAAAGAGGGCGCCGCGGGGGAAATCGTGACGGTCGAAGCGAGCGAAAATGTCGGGTATTATCATCAGGCGCATTCTTTCGTGCGCGGACCGTGGCGAAACAGCCGGGAGTCAAGCCCCATGATTTTGGCAAAGTGCTGTCACGATATGGATATTTTGCGCTGGCTGGTCGGCAAAAAGTGCGAAAAAGTATCTTCCATGGGCGCATTGACGTACTTTAACGAGAGTCATGCTCCTGCGGGAAGTGCGGCTTATTGTAGCCAATGCAGCGTAAAAGGCTGCGTTTATCGCGCGCAGGATCTGTATCTGAAATACCGTTGGATGTCGGGATACTTTCACGTCTGGGAACAGACGGACGAGGCGATTTTGTCCTCTTTGGCCCATTCGCCTTACGATCGCTGCGTTTATCGCTGCGACAACGACGTCGTGGACCATCAGGTGACGATTTTAGGCTTTGAAGGCGGCGTAACGGTCGCACATTCCATGACGGCATTCAGCAAGGAAATTTATCGTGATATTAAGATTCACGGGACGAAGGCCGAGCTTTACGGGATTATGGAAAAAAATTTTGTGGAAGTCCGCCCTTATGACGGAGACATTTACCGCATCGATACGGCAGGAGAGGCGAGTGCGTACGGAAATCACGGCGGCGGCGACGCGGGGCTGATGCACGAACTTTTTTTGGCTCTGAACGGGGAAGAGGCCGACGGTATCAGCTTTATCGACGTTTCGGCGGAAAGCCATCATATGGCTTTTGCGGCCGAGCGCTCCAGGCTGGCGGACGGAAAACCTTTTAATATCAAATAAAGGCTTTTCAGTCGATAAAGTGGTAAAAATATGTTGAAATATCGAAACAATAAGATTTATTGCGAGGCTGCGGCCGTCACGGCGGAGGAATTATCTGTATGCTATACATTGAAGAATGACGACTTAAGATCTTTCAAAAGGTCGGCGTGCAGCCCTTACGGGGACCGGAAAGCCCTTTTCGGAAAAGAAAGCGCGTCTGTCGGCGTAGATTTATCCGTTTCGGAAAAGGAGGGCGGGCTGCGGTTTTGCCTTTCCTGTAAAGAGGATATTTTTTCGGAATTCGGGGTAAATATTCCGTTTGATTTTATGGGCAAAAAGGGCGGCGATTGGAAAAAGCAGTATCTTTTCAACAGTCCCTACCGTTCGGAGGATAATCGGCATATCTATATTTATCTGACCGCTCCCTGCGGCAAAAATTTAGTCGTCGTATTCGAAAGCGGCGCGGACGGCTGGAAGATGGACTATTCTCCCTACGTCGGCGGACATTACTTTTATAATCTGAAGCTCCTCGCCTCGTTTCCGAAAGAATATAAAACGGGCTGTAACTATAAGGAGTTGGTTTTCGGAATTTACGAAGCCGAAAGTTTTCAAGACGCGCTCGAACGAATTTCCCGCATCAAAAGTCTTCCCGTAGTTCTTCCCCGCCTCAATGCGGCGGCGATCGGAAAAAAGATTTCTTTGCGGATATTCGGTGACTGCGACGAAATAGAGTTTTGCGGAAAGACTTATCCCGTCGAAAAAAACAAAGCGGAAGTTGTAATCGAACGGGAGGGAATATGGTCGGCCATACCGTCCGCAAAAGGAAATAAGGGGCTCGGGTGCACCTTGTTTGGATATAAAGATTACCGTACTTTATATAAAAGCTATTTGGACGGGATACTGCGAGACGGGCTTTTAGATCCGTTCGGAAATTTATGCGAGGGGCAGTGCTGGCTTTCCGCTATGCTCAGATATATGACAAAATACGGATATGTTTCCGAATATGCCGCCTTTGCCGAAAGAGCGCTGAACAGAATTATGCGTTTCGACGAGCGCGGTGCGGTTGAAAGGTATTCCGTCCTTACGGTCCCTCATGCGGGGCTTCCCGCTTATAATGTATATAAATCGCAGAGAGTTCAGGAGCAGTTTTTCGGCGCGGGAATATTTTTAGACGCCTTCAATGCGCTCGGCGACAAAAGATATCTGGAGTTTGCGGTTAACATGATAAATTCGGCTCTGTCGTTTTACCAACGGGAAGACGGACGTATTGAAACATTTACCGAATGGCTGGGAAAATACGAGGATTATTCCACCGTCTGTTGCCCGATGATCAATATTGTAGATGTCGCGCTGGCCTTGAAGGAAAGCGATCCTGAAAAAAGCAAAGCGTTTCTTAAAAGCGCCAAACGACTTGCCGACTATCTGTTGCGGCGCGGCCTCGTTTTCCCTACCGAAGGCGGCAGTTCCGAGGAGGCGGAAGCGGAAATGGAGGATGGTTCGATTTCCTGTACGGCCCTTGCCTTGCTCTATTATAGCGCGTATGTGGAAAGAAACGAAAAATACATCGAAAAAGCAAGAGGAATTTTGGCTTTGCACGACGCATGGGTGGTAAAAACGCCGCTTTGTTGTATGCAGGGATCGTCGCTCAGGTGGTGGGAAACGAATTGGGAAGGAGACAAAGACGGCCCCGCTTTATGTATGGGACACGTTTGGACGATTTGGCGCGCGGAAGCCGACTACTTGATGTACTGCCTGGAGGGAGAAGAGAAATATTTATTGCAGGCGTTGAGAGGCTTCAATACCAACCTCGCCAAAATACATCCGAACGGCAGAAGCTATTCGATTTTTCAGATAGATTATATAACGGGAAAAAGATTTGTAGAGGATTCCAAAATCAGCTATGAGTTGGCAAACGAGTTTCCCGCCCGTTACGACAACGGATTAACGGGGTATGTATGGAGCAGGGCGTTCGATGCCATTCTTAGTTAAACTACAAAAAAATATCCCCCGCTGAAGTGGAGGATATTTTTTTGTATAAAGCAAAATTTCCGAAATACGCGGCTCCAGAGATTGACGTTGAAGTTCAGTCAAAGCTTAAAGGCGACCGCAAAAGGACTCCGGGACCGATGTTTTTTAATTATAATATAAAAAACTTGAAAAATTTGTCGGTTTGTGATATAATCCAAAACAGGAGGTAAAAAGGCCGTCTGAACATATGGAAAGCGCGGTCTGATAAACGAGAGATTATGATTTTCAGTGGAGTTTTATCATATTTGGCGGAAAAGAGCGGTATTCCGCTTTGGATAATAGACGGGCAAGCAGAGCTGCGTTTTTCTACCGTTGCGGACGCAAAGCTGGGCGAAAAGAAAAACATACAAAAATTTTTGTCTTCATTTATCGGGGAGGAAGCGGCGCCCCGTATCAAAAAATTCGACTCGCAAGAGCTGTACGGCAGCTTTTCCTTTTCGGATGGCGGGGAGGAGCTTACTCTGATAGCCGGCCCCGCCTATGAGGTGCACCCTTACGCCGGCGGGTGCAAGGGCGCAGGGTATATCTTGTTTCGCGCGGAAAGTATCAAAGAGGTTTTATTATTGCTGAACACGGTTTCTCTTTCGGGGTTTAGCCGCTTGCTTGCCGTATTGGCGGAAATCTGCACCAAAACTGCGTATGAGCCTCGTATGCTTGAAAAGAAGCTGGAGAAATGCACTCTGTCCGCGTGGACGGACGGGTTGCCGGAGATTCTTTTCGAAAACAGACAAGAAGTGCGCAAGACGCTGTATGCGCCCGAAATCGAAAGTAAGCTGCTAACCTACGTTGCCAGGGGAAACGTGGATGCCGTTCGGAATTTTAAGCTTCCCCAGGTTAAAGCTACGGATGCCAAAGGAACACACGATCAAAATCTATTTGAAGCGGTTGCTTTGGTTGCACTGGCGACGCGGGCAGCCGTCACGGGGGGGTTGGATTATGCCGAGGCGTTCAATGTAAATAACTTATATTTTAAGAAGTTAAGTCGGGTGACAAACGACGAGGATTTTATTCCGCTCCTTTCGGAAATATTGTTGCATTTTGCTCAGCGGGTGAAAGAGGCTTCCCGACGCGCACCGTTGGAGCAGACTTCCCCCTATATTAAGCGCAGTGTAAAATATATTCTTTTGCATTTACATTCGCCCATTCGTTTGGAGGAGGTTTCACGGGAAGTAGGGCTGGAACCAAAATATTTTTCCCGTTTGTTCGTTTCTTTGACGGGGGAAACGTTTTCTTCGTTTGTGCAACGCGAGCGGGTGCTTGAAGCGAAGGAGTTGCTGGGAAATAACGATCGGACAATGGCAGAGATCAGCAACGCCTTGGGATTCAGTTCCCCAAGTTACTTTATAAAGGTATTCAATCGCTATGTGGGCGAGACGCCGGGCATGTATGCGGAAAAGAAAAGGCGTCGGAACGGCCAACGGGAGGAAGAGGAAAAATTATAAACGCCCGTGCTTAATTGTTAATGCCTATATAAATAATTGTGCGATGAAAGCAGGCGTAAAAGTTGCAATTTAGGGCAAAGTCGCAGATTTTTAGTATAAGAAAAACACGGACAAATTGGCAAGTGCTTTTGCCAAAGAGAACCGAGACAAAAATTTAAGGGTAATAAACGTTGCTGTATTTTGCTCTCGTTATACGGAAACTCGGCGGCGATGGTTGAGCCTGCCGTATCAAACGTATAGGCCTGTTCTTATTTTAATATCATTCTCCAAAAGCCATGCTTTGTAAGCAATGTAAAATTCTGAAATCAAAAAGCACTCTCTCTGTCAGCTTCTGACGGGGAGAGGTGATTTATACAAAATAATCTCAAAAGAGAGCGCCTTTAGACTTTTACCTTTCGTCGGGAAAAGTTTAATTTTTTTGACAAAAGAGAAATAATTAAATTATAGAAAAGACTGAAATTTTGCTTGACAAAACTTCAAAAATCTTGTAGAATAATAACGTTGAAAAATTTATGGGGTTATAGCGCAGTTGGTAGCGCGTTTGAATGGCATTCAAAAGGTCAGGGGTT
>ERZ1106952.122-NODE-122-length-53716-cov-113.649764_pt1 | contig 53716 bp, 54 predicted proteins | sample MGYA00403677_ERZ1106952 | MGnify/ENA primary metagenome ERZ1106952 (study PRJEB35170, sample SAMEA104062415) | human gut metagenome | biome: human gut; feature: human-associated habitat; material: faeces | place: Denmark | collected 2012-05-14 ...
TTTTTTAGGATAGCATTCTGAGTTAATTTATCTAGAGTGTTAATTTTTGACGTATACGCTTGTTTTAGGCATAAATCGATTAAATTTAGGCGAAGTATTTTTTTTGCTTTTTTTGATAGAGGCATTTTTATGAAAAATATGAATCGATGATAAAAAGCATGTTTTCATAATCAAAAGTACGAATATTATATTTGTTAAGTGTCTGATCAACAAAATTTTCTGGTTGTTTTCTGGTGAAAGTATAAATACGGAATGATTGATACTTTAATTGTTTCTATTATAATAACAATTTTATTTGAAATAATTGCTCGACCTTTAGCAAAATTATTTGCTCTTTCTAATAGTTCAACAGTTGAATTAATTGATGCTTGTACAAAAGCAGTGCGTATTGCTTCTATTGGCTATGTTTTTATGGGATTTAATGTGGCGCTTCAAGGAGTATTTCAAGCATTACGTTATTCTTTTAAACCTTTATTTACTGCTTTATTAAGACTTGTTATTTTTGTTTTCCCTATTGCTTACTTTTTTACTTTATCAAGCAATGTTATGAATTTGATTTGGTGGACTTTTCCTATCGCGGAAATTTTAACAGCGATTGTATCAATGTTTTTATTAAAAGATGTTATGAAAAAATGTATAAACAATTAATAAATTTTAATATATAATAATTGTTGAAGGAATAATTAAATGAAAATTGAAATGATTGGTTATAATGATAGCAAAGCAATTGCTATATATGGAAATATTAAATTACTACCAGTTTTAATCATTTCTTTTTTAATTTCAATTTTAATGTTAATTCCATGTTTTATTTTTAAAATTTATGAAATGTTATTTATTTTTATACTTCCTTTTTTAATATTTAGTTTGATGATTATTCAATATTTAATTAATTCAAAATATAAAACTTTTTTAAAAGATCAAAAAACTAAGCATAAGTTTTGCTTAGAAAATAAAATACTTTACAAAGATGGAAAAGTAATTAAAAATATTGATAATATTAGATTATATAAATTTAAAAATTATTTGTTTTTAGAATTAAAAAAATCATTTTATAGAATTAATAATGATGATTATTTATTAGGAAGTAGAGAAGAATTTTTATCACAAATATCTTATTCTAAGAAGCATTATATTCGCTTTGATTAATCTTTTTAAGAAATAAAAAAGACTATTATAATAATAGTCAATTCGATATTTAATGGCGGGACTGACGCCAACACTTGCGCCATAAGTATGCATAATCAAAGCCTTATATTAAATATGAAAATTTGAAATGAACATTTACTTAATTTAAAATTATTCATAAAAATATAATTTGTTATTGTAAATTTACAGACTTATAAAGTTGTATACTAAAAATGTGTTTTTATTTAATACAAAATACTGCATATAAAGGAATGGATTTAATATTATTTTCGAATCCAAAATTTTTAGATGAAATTCGAATCGAATATTTAGGAGAATACTTGGTGACATATTCATTTAAACTTCTAGATCTTGTATTATCGCTAGATTTAACTTCAATAGGAATAATGTTTATTCCTAGTCTAGTGATAAAATCTATTTCCGCAGTATTTCCACTAGTCCAATAGAAACAACTATGTTTATTTATGATAAGTTGATTGTTGACATAATTTTCTGTAAGTCCGCCTTTAAAGTCATTAAATTCAGGATTGTCAAATAAGACATCATCAATTAAAATATCTTGACTGGCAGAGCATAAACCAACATCATTCATATAAAACTTAAAGTCATCTAATGACTTGTATGAGTTTAGAGGAAGTTTTATTTGTTCAAGTCTATATAATTGATTTGCAACTCCAGCCAAACAAAGCCATTCAATTGCATTTGCGAATTCATTTGCTCGACCCCCGCTTTTAATTAAAGAATATTTAAACTTTTTATTTTCTTTGGCAAGTTGAGTGCTGATGTTTTTGTAAACTAATTTAGTTTTTGGTATTTCAGATTCTTTGTTATATTTACCCATATCATTAAAATATGAGTCTAAGATCGATTGCTGTTTTATTTTAACTAAGTCATAATTTTTATTTTTTAAATATTCTTCAACAACTTCAGGCATTCCACCAACATATAAGTAATTTTTATATAGTTCAATAGCCTGTTCATGGAAAGGCTGTTCTAAAGGCTTATTAGATTCAAAGCATTTTTTAATTTCTTCAATAAGAAATTTGTTGTCATTGGCCATTAAGAATTCTTCAAAGTCCATAGGATACATATTTAAAAATTCAACTTTGCCAACGGGAAATGAAAATTTTTGTCGATGGACAGAAACTCCAAGTAATGAACCCATAGCAATAAGGTGATATTCGTTGGCTTCTTCACAAAAATATTTAAGAGAAGTAAGGGCTTCGGGACATGCTTGAATTTCGTCAAAAATAATTAAAGTGTGAGAGGGTATTATTTCTTTTCTTTTATAGTGGCCTAATTTTTTTAATATGTTTTGGGGGACTAAGTCTGTAAAAAAGTCTTTTAAACCTTGTTCCTTTTCAAAGTTGCAATAAACAACATTGGCATAGTTTTCTGCACCGAATAAATTTACTATATATGTTTTTCCAACTTGTCTAGCACCTTGTAAAACCAATGGTTTTCTATCTTCAGAATTCTTCCAATTAATTAAATCTTGATAAATTTTCCTTTCCATAATAACTCCTTATGATAAATGTATGATAGCACATAAAATAATAAAATCAACAAAATTTACATTTTTTTATACTTAATATTTTGTAAAATTTACATTTTTTCATAGATAAGTATAAGAATTAAAAAAATTTGTTGTGCTAAGATTATTGTTTTTGAATTAATATGTATGACAATTTAGTGGTTGTTTTATGAAGATGATATAGAAATTGTTTAAATATTGCTAAACATATATGGATTAAGAATAGGTTAAGCAAGTAATTATATTTATTGATTTTATATTTTAATTACAGATTCAATAATTTGGTCAATTTCGATAGAGAGGATTTTACTTTTTTATGTTTGATAAAAGTATTTATTCTATTTATCTTTTGAAAAATCTTTTAGAAATTTATCTTCCAAATCTACAAACTTGTTAAGTTGAAGTTTATATCTTGCCGATATTTTTTTTCTAATCATTTCTGCTAAAACTTTGTTATCCATAAACATTTCATGCAAATAATTGGTGTGTGTTTTAACTCTTTCAAACCATAACTGTAAGTATTTTCTAAAAATAAATTATATTTATTTCGGATTGAATTAATATTATTGTATGCATTCATCCAATCTGTTAATGTACTTCTACATAGTCCGTTCTCTCTTGCAAATTCACTTATTGTCTTCTCTGATTATTCGCATTTCCTACAATATTCATATCTCTTGTGGTCTGTATAATAATGATGTTTTTCTTGTGCTTTTGTCATAAATAAAAATCGCCTCCTATTTCTAGAATAGCGATTTATTATTCTTTTGTAAGTGTGTTAAAATTTGACGTATACTTTTAAGAAATAAAAAAGACTATTATAATAATAGTCAATTCGATATTTAATGGCGGAGAATTAGGGATTTGAACCCTAGCGCCCTGTTACAAGCCTACGAGCTTTCCAAGCCCGCCCCTTCAACCACTTGGGTAATTCTCCAATGCTTTATAATTTTACAATAAAATAATGTATTTGTCATCAAAAACAAGTATAATTTTGTTTAAAGGATGAAGTTATGAAAGAAATTACGATTACTAGAGCTAATCATGGACAAAAAGCTGAAAAATTTGTGAGAAAATATCTTGATGGTGCACCTTTAAGTTTTATTTATAAACTATTTAGAATAAAAGATGTAAAGGTTAATGGTAAAAGAATTTCTAAAGATTATATTTTACAAGAAAATGATTTTATGCAAATTTATGTTACAGATAAGCAACTGGAAGAATTTTCTAATACTAGATTAATTGTTAAATCTAATATCAATTTAGATATTGTTTATGAAGATAAAAATATTTTAATTGTTAATAAGCCAAGTGGAATATTAATTCATGGTGATGAAAATGAAAAAAGAATCACTTTAACTAATGTTATTTTAAATTATTTATTTGAAAAAAATGAGTTTAATCCTAGTAATCACACTTTCGTTCCTGCACCATGCCATAGATTAGATCGCAATACTTCAGGTCTTGTTATTTTTGCTAAAAATATTGAATCATTACATATTTTAGAAGAACTTTTTAAAACAAAAGAAGAAATTAATAAAGAATATTTAACTTTAGTATGTGGAAAATTATATGGTGAAAATAAAATTGAAGCACCTTTATTTAAAGATGAAAAAAATAATATGGTTAAAGTTAAAAGCGTTTCTGAAGGCGGAAAATATGCTTTAACTTATTATAAAGTGCTAGAAACATTTGAAAATTGTACTTTATTAAATGTAAAAATTGTAACTGGTAGAACTCATCAAATTAGAGTGCATTTATCGTATATTAATCACCCAGTATTAGGTGATAGTAAATATGGTAATTTTTCAATGAATAAAATCTTTTTAGAAAAATATCATTATCAAAATCAATTTTTGCATGCTTATAAAATTGAATTTAAAAATATTGAAGGCTGTTTATCTTATTTATCAAATAAAACATTTATTGCTAATCTTCCCAATAAAGAAGAGAGTATTTTAAAATCTATTCAAGAGGAAAAAAGAATATGATTATAACTAGTTCAATGATTTTTATTGGATTTAGTTGGCTTATTTTTTATATGTATACTAGGCTAGAAAGTGCTAATCTTTTAAAAATATTTCTTAGTTTAATTTGTTCTTTTCTTATTGGATTATTAACTTTTTTTGCTTTAAATAATAGTCAATTTATATTTAGTTTCGGTGAATTTATAGCCAAGGTTATGAGAAAACTTTCTTTTTCTTTTGAAGAAATTAATATTAATACTTTTTCATGTCTAGGAATAAGTATATTTATTTTTATTTGTATGATTATTATTTTTTATTTTATTTTTATTAATCTTTTAAAAAATCTTAAATTAAAGAAAAAAGCATGGAAATATTCTTTTGTAATTATTAATACTATAATTAGTATGGTATTTTTATTTATTATAATTGGTTTTGTTAATAATTTATATAAATTGCCATATGGTTTTTTAGAATTTATCTTTGATAAATTACAACTTGGAATGATGAATTTATGAGAGAAGAAGATAAGGTTCTTTTACTTGCTGAAATTTTAGGAGTGGATACTTCTTTATATGTTAATAAATATATTGATGAATTAAGATCATCAAATTCATTTTTAATGTTGTGTGAAAATATTAAAAAAGCAAGAAATGTTTATTCATATAAAGCACAAAGATTAATTAATGAATTTGAATCTATTGATTTTAATAAAATCAAAACTTTACAAGATTTTTTTGTTTTGACAATGAAAATAAATTATTTGATTCAACAATCAGAAGAATCAGATTATATTAATCCATTTTTCTATAATAAAGAAGTTGATCAAATTAAAACTATTGGGGAAATTTCTATTGTCTTTGATAATAAAAAAATTACTTTAAATGATATGATTTTAGATGAAAGATATACTTCTAATTATAAAATTGATTATATTAAAGAAAAATTTTTAGAATGGAGAAAAGAGGTTGTTGAAAATATTATTGATCAATATAAATTTGTTTTTATGAAAGAAAAAGAATTGCCTGTTTCTTTAGGAATGGATGAAGGTGAAAAAAATATTTTATGGATTAGTTTTATTTATAATTTTATTATGATATTTTTACCACTTATTCCAAGTGGTAGTATTAGAAATTTCTATCAAGGAATTAATTCAAATCGAATAATGTTAATTTTATTTTTTATTAGTTGGATTCTGCTTTTTCTTTTAGATACAATATTAATTTATTTAATTAGTAAAAATTATAAACAAAATAAAGCGTATAAAGAAGCACTTTTGAGTTTAAAAAATATTGAAAATAATATGAATAGAATTAATAAAAAGTGTGAAAATTTTTATGATTATATTTTATCTTGTCTTTTGAAAAATAAATTATTAGAGAAGGAAATATCTTATTTTAGTATTGATAATAATATTGTTAGTTCAATTTTTGTTTTAACAAGAGTTTTAAATAATCAATATAAGGGAAAAGAAAATGAATCAATTACATTAAGATTTGTTTTTATTATTCTATCTTGTTTATTACTTGTGGTTTTTGCATATTTAATTTATAAAATTGGAGGTTAATAATTAATGGATTTAATCATCAAATTAGGCTCAAATACATTTTATAGTATGGAAGAATTTGCAAAAAATATCTATCTTTACCATGATGAAGCGCTTGCATTAATAAAATCAAAAAAATTTTTGAAAATTTTATACAATTATAATGAAAAAATGTATAATAATATCGTTGAGTTATTAAGCCAACCTTTTCAAAATGATGCATTTCTTTTTAAAACACAGTATATTATTAATCCTATAATGAGTTTAAGATATCATGGCTATAATTTTGAAAATGTAGAAGAATTAGGTAAAAAAATTCTTTCGTTTGGACCACAAATTGATATTTATTTAAAGGATTTTTTAAAATATAAGTTGTTGTCTTATTATTTTGAAGTAGTTCATTTCGATGAAAGAAAACCTCAATTATATAAAAGTATTAAAACATTAGAGGAAGAATTTTTAACTAATGAAAATAAAGCGTATTTTAAATTAGGGTTTGTGCTTGATAATCAAAAATGTATATTGTATAACGGAAAAAAATTTAATGACGTTAAGCAATTTATGTCTTATGTGATTTTGCCAGTCAGTATTACTGAATTTGCTAAAGATTTTATTAAAAGCCAATATGTATTTGCTTGGTTAGATTATTTAGGATATAAAAAAGAAATCTCATTGTTTGAAAGCATAGTCGACAATGTTGAGCAAAAGGAGAGGAAAAATGACAATCTTAGAAAAATATAATCGTTATTTAACTGAACCTACTTTATCTGATGAGATGCGTGAAGAATTACTTCATATGTCTAACGAAGAAATTAACGATGCTTTTTATCGTGAATTGGAATTTGGAACAGCAGGCTTTAGAGGAATTATTGGTCCAGGTAGTAATAGATTAAATATTTATGTTATTAGAAAAGCTACAGTAGGTTTTTCTCAATATTTATTGTCAAAATTTGGTGCTAGGGCAAAGATTAATGGTGTTGTCATTTCACACGATAATCGATTATTTTCACGTGAATTTGCTGTTGAATGTGCTAGAACATTATCTAGTTATGGTATCAAAGCATATTTATTTGATTCATTAAGGCCAACCCCTGAACTTTCTTATGCTGTAAGAAAGTCAAAAGCCGTTGGAGGAATTATGATTACAGCATCTCATAATCCAAAAGAATATAATGGCTATAAAGTTTATGATAAAAATGGTTGTCAATTATTACCAAATGATATTGCTCCACTTGTCGATACAATTGCTAAACTTGGTTTTGAATTAGATGTTAAAAGAGGAAAAGATCCTAACCCAGGACAAATTTTAATCTTAGATGAATCTTATGATGAAAATTATCGTCGTGGTGTTAGACAAATTCAAATTAATAAAGACTTAGATAAAAAAGGTTTTAAAATTGTTTTTTCGCCTCAACATGGGGCTTCATATGATAACGCTATGAAATTATTTAAGCATTTGAATTATGAAGTAATCCCAGTTAAAGAGCAATGTACACCTGATCCATATTTTTCAAATACAAAATCACCAAATCCAGAAAATCCTGAAGCTTATGAACTTGCTTTAATTTATGCAAAAGAGAATAATGCTGATTTGATTTTAACAACTGATCCAGATGGTGATAGAATAGGAATTGCCTTTTTAGATTCACATGGTGAATATCAATTGTATACAGGTAATCAAACTGGTGCTTTATTAATTAATTATATTCTTACTGAAAGAAGAAAAAGAGGTTTATTATCTAGTAATGGCGTTATTTTTAATACAATTGTTACTTCTTCTTTAGGAGCAAAAATTGCAAATGACTTTAATGTTAAAACCGAATCATTATTAACTGGATTTAAATATATTGGTTCAAGAATTCATTATTATTCAAAAACAAAAGAAAGAACCTTTGAATTTGGTTATGAAGAATCATATGGCTATTTAATTTCTTCTTTTGTTAGAGATAAAGATTCTTTACAAGCTTTAGTAATGATTTCAGAAATGGTTAATTATTATCGTTTAGAAGGAAAAAGATTAGATAATGTTATGGAAGAATTATCTAAAAAATATGGTTACCATTCTGATAAACTTTATTCAATTTATTTTAAAGGTCAACAAGGCGCTGAAACAATGGCAAATATTATGTCTGATTTACACACTAATCCTTTAAAAGAAATTAATGGTTTACGTGTTATTACAGTGGAAGATTATTTATATTTAACAAGAACTATTGAAGATAATGATGTTGAATATATCGAAAATTTACCTTCTTCTGATGCAATTAAATTTTATTTAGAAGATGGTTCAACTATTGCTGTTAGACCTTCTGGAACTGAACCAAAATGTAAATTCTATTATGGAGCAGTTTCTACTAATTCAAAAGAAGAAGCAGAATCTAAACCAGATATTTTACATAAAGCATTAATAAAAATTTTAAATATTGAAGAATAAAAAATTGGCTTTAAAGACCAATTTTTTTAAGTTCCATAATAATTCCATTTTCATTATTATCAAATTCAGTAATATATTTTGCATGCTTTTTTAAATCATCTTCAGCATTTTTCATCGCAAAACCATATTTAGCGTATTTAATGATTTCTATATCATTACTAGCATCACCAAATGATATAACATGATCAGGTTCAATTTTAAAATATTCACATATTTTTTGTAGGGCTTTTCCTTTATTGATAAAAGAAAAATATATTTCAGAAATATCTAGCCATTTTCCTGACCAAAATCTTAATTTAATATTAGGATGTTTATCAACTGCTTCTTGAACAAAATGATTGTCTTTTTCATCTTTTACTTTTATTAGCATAGTCATAGTATCTTCATTTAAATTTTTTTCAATAGGACCAAGATGGACATTCATGTTATTTTTGGTAAAAAACACCTCTAAAGTTTCATCATCTTTTAATAAATAAATATCTTTATTTGTTTCTAAAATAACATTATCTAGATGATCATAACCAATATCTTGAATAATTGATTTAATTTTTGCTTGAGGAAAACTAAAGCAATATTCTGGAAAATTTATTTCTTTGCCTGGATAAATATAGGCTCCGTTATAACAAATTATAGGTGTGGTTAATTCTAATTCATTATAAAAAGAAATTATATTTCTAATTGGTCTACCAGAAGAAATAATAATTTTATGACCATCTTTATTTAATTTTTTTAGATAATTAAGTGTTTCTAAACTAATAATATGGTCTTTATTTAATAATGTCCCATCCATATCTAAGGCAATAAGGTATTTTTCTTTTGTTTGATTCATATGTTTTAATAATGATTTATCGAATATTAGTTTTTATTTTAGGTGTGATATTTTTATCAATTGGTTTATCAATAATGATAATATATTTGTCATTATTTTCTTTAGGTTTTAGTTTTGAACAATATATAAATTATTTATTTTCAAATTTTACTTTTTATTTTATTCCTATCGGATTTTTACTATTATGCTTAAGTTTATTTTTTGATAGTAAATGGAAAAAATTTATTGAAAATAGAAAAAAATAATTATTTTAAAGCATCAATAGCTCTTGATTGTTTTGAGTGAGTATTGAATTTAAATTTATTAACACCAATTTCTTTTAAGATTTTTGTAGCGAGTTCTTCAGCTTTTTCCATGGAATTACTTTCTATTTCTAATTCATAATCAGTAATTTCATTGTTTTTACCATAAAAATTTTCATCTAAACAAAGTAAACCTTCGTCTAATTCTAATTCGATTCTATTTGTTTTTAAAGAAGCAAGAATTTTAAAGTTCATGGTATTAAAACCACATATTTCTAAAAAGTTTTTGATATCACCTTTTGGAAAAACTCCTTTATCTTCTAAATCGGCATATTCTCTCCAGGTAATGTTTTGATTTTTTTCTAATAAACCTTCACTAAGAGGAGTTTTTAAAGTTAAAATAAAATCATTAGTTTCACGAATTCTTAAAGCAATATCATTATCTTTTAATTCTCTATTTGGTGTATCAACATAGTGATTAACTTGTTCAATTCTTTTATATCTTTCTAAATGTAAATATTTTAATAAAGTTTGGTATTCTTCTTTTGTTAATAAAACTTTTGCTTCAATTTCAATATTTGATTGCATTTTTATAAACTCCTTATCATTTAAGTCATAATTATGATACAATATTTTTATTGATAAATCTATATGGAGAAAGTTAAATGAGATATTTTATTGCTTGTAATGAAGATAAAAAATCAAAAGAAGTATTTCTAAAAATTAAAAACTTTTTAAAAGATTATGATAGTTTTATTTTTACAGAAGAAAATCCAGAGATTGTAATTTCTATTGGAGGAGATGGACGTTTTTTAAAAATAATAAGGAAATTTCTTCCTATTATTGAACAAGTTGGATTTGTAGGAATATCTACCGGTAAATTAGGGTATCTATGTGATTATAAAAGTGAAGAAGTAGATGATTTTTTACATTCATTTGTATCTAAAACTCCATTTTATGATGGGAGAAATCTTATCAAAATGAAGATAGGAAAAGATGAAGATTATTTTCTAAATGAATGTCGCATTGAAAAGATATTTAGAACTTTAGAAATGGAAGTTTTAATTAATGATGAATATTTTGAAAATTATTCAGGAAATGGTTTAATTTTTTCTTCACCTACTGGTTCAACTGCATATTGTAGATCACTAAATGGACCGATTATTAATTTTCATCAAAATGGGTTTTTAATGGGAGAAATTGCTCCAATCGTTAATAGTGTTTCTAATTCTTTAAATTCATTTTTATTATTATCTGATAAAGATAAAGTTACTTTAAAAGGTGATTTTAATATGTGTAGTATTGGCGGTGATCATTTTAATTTTATTGTGACAAAACAAAAAATTGAAGAAATTGAAATTTCTTTAAGTGATAAAAGAGTAGTGCTTGCTCACTATAAAAAATTTGATTTTTATGAAAAATTAAAAAATAGTTTTATCAAAAGGAGTTAAATATGGACTATATCTATTATATTATTCTAGCAGTTTTAGTGGTAATTATCTTAATTGTATTATTTGTTGTTTTAAATAAAAATAAGAAGAAAAAATTCTATCTTGAAAGAAAAAAACAAAATAATGAATTGTTATTATGCTTAGGTGGTAGAGAAAACATTGTTAGTGCTGTTAATAATGGTTCTAGATTATCTTTAGTTTTAAAAGATTATTCTTTAGTACAAGAAGATAAATTAAAACAACTTGGTGTCTCTTCTTTTATTAAAATGTCAAATAAATTGACTTTAGTAATTGGTGAAGAAGCTAAAGATATTTCTTTATTAATTAATAGTGATAAAACCCATTAGCGTAAGGATAAGTAAAATTACCTGTTTGATATGTAGGTGGATAATAATAGTTTGGATGGTAAAAATATGGTGAAATAAGCCCTCCAATTAAAATACCACCAACTAAAGGAATTAAAAATCCTCCTCGAGAATTATTTCGACATTGATAATACATAAAAAAACCTCCCATGATAAGTTATGAGAGGTTTTTATTTTGTTATATTTTATAGCCTATTTCAATTATTGTTTTTTTTACTTCTTCAAGAGGTAAACCAATAATGTTAGTTAAACTACCTTGATATGATTTAACTAGATGATATTTTTCATTATCTTGAATTCCATAGCTGCCTGCTTTATCTAAAGGGGATTTACTTTTTATATATTCATCAATTAATTCATTTGATAAATTATTAAAGGTAACTTTACTTATAATTGAATTCTTTATTATTTTATTTTGATAAAAAATTACATAATTAGTAATTACTTCATGGGTATTATTTGAAAGTAAAGATAAAGTTTTTCTAGCATCATTTTCATCAATTGGTTTAGTTAAAATTTTGTTTTTAAAAAGAACAATTGTATCAGCAGATATTATTAAATCATTAGGATGATTTTTATAAATTTCTTTTCCTTTTTGGTATGCAATTTCTTCTATAGGAAAGATAGTTTCATCAATACAAGAAGGAATAACAATAAATTCATTAGTGATTTGTGCAAGTAATTGTTTTCTTCTTGGAGAATTTGAAGCAAGAATTATCATTTTAGCTTAATTTATTCATAACTTGAGGAATAACCATTGGATTACGATGAGTTTTTGACATCAAGTATTGAGAAACAGTATTCCTAATTGTATTTTTTATTTCACTAAAAGTAACTTTAGAGGCAAGAAGTTTTAATAAATCGTGTTCAAGTAATTCAGTAGCGTGATCAAATATTAATTGAGTTTTTGCTGAAGCAACTAAAAAACCTGTAGAAATAATTTTAGGTTTTATTAATAAAGTATTAGTTTTTGAATCAATAGCAACTAAAACAGAAACCATGCCATCTTCTGATAATAATTTTCTATCTTTAATAACCGCGGTTGAAAGTCCAGAAATATCTTTTCCATCAATATAGATATCATCTGCTTGAACTCTTCTTCCTGTAGTAATTTTATGATGGAATAAAGTTAAAGTATCACCATTACCTAAAACAAAAGTATTTTCTTTTGGTATACCAATTTCGTGAGCGATTTCAGCATGGATTCTAAGCATACGATAATCACCATGAGCAGGCATAAAATATTTAGGTTTTACTAATTTTAATATTAATCTTAATTCTTGTTTAGATGGGTGACCAGATGCATGTAAATTTAATAAAATGGAATTAGTTAAAACATTGGCTCCTTGTCTAGTTAATTGATTAACTACTCGATTAATAGAAGCAGTATTACCAGGAATTGGTGAAGATGAGAAAACAATTGTATCACCAGGAATAATTTTAACTGATTGGTGGTCACCATTGGCAATTCTACTTAAAGCGGCCATTGGTTCACCTTGTGAACCTGTACATAAGATACATACTTCATGATTTTTAATAGATTTAACATTTTCAGAATTTAAAATTGCATTATCAGGAATATGTATATAACCATATTTTCTTGCCATTGTGATAATTGAATCCATGGAACGACCAATAATCATGATTTTACGATGGTGTTTAACCGCGGCCTCTACAATTTGTTGAATACGAGAAACATTAGAGGAGAAAGTGGAAATAATTAATCTACCAGGGGCTTTGAAAAACACTTCATTAATAGAATTAATAACAGATTTTTCACTTGGAGTATAGCCTTCTTTTTCTGCATTAGTAGAATCTGAAAGAAGTAAATCAACACCTTCTTCACCAATACGAGCAATTTTTGATAAAGAAATATCAGTATCTACTGGAGTTAAATCAACTTTGAAATCGCCAGTAGTTACAATTCTTCCTTGTGGAGTATCAACACAAATTCCGTATGAATCAGGAATTGAATGCGTCATATGAAAAAAATTCACGATAAAATCATCACTAATATTGATAGTTGAACTTTCATCAATTTCCACAATATTTACTTTTTCTTTAATATTATTTTCATCAAGTTTATGCTTAATTAATGCAGCGGCAAGTTTTGGCGCATATATTACAGGAATATGAACATTTTGAATTAAAAATGGAATTCCACCAATATGATCTTCGTGACCATGAGTAATAAAAAGCGCTCTAATTTTCCAACGGTTATCTTTTAAATGAGTATAATCAGGAATTACATAATTAATTCCTAAAACACTTTCTTCTGGAAATAAAACACCAGCATCAATAATAATTAAATTATTATCATCTTCAATACAATAAGTATTTTTTCCAACTTCATTTAATCCTCCTAAAGCATATATTTGAACAGGAGAATTCATAGAAAAATTTGACATAATGACCCTCTCTTCTTTTTCATTATTTATTTTTTGCTTAAATTCAAAATAATTATAATTAAAATATAAAAAATTGTAAATAAGTTAGACTTATATTAACACTGAATTTTCAATAATTATTTGTGGATTAGATTTATCAATACGATCATAGTAAAGAATACCACTTAAATGATCTAATTCATGTTGAAGAACAATTGCGTCATATCCTTTAGCATTAATTTCAATTTCTTTATTTGAAAATATATCAAATGCTTTTAAAGTAATTTTGAAATATCGATAAACAAGACCTGGATGATCTTGTTTAACTGAAAGGCAACCTTCACCACTTCTTAAAGCACATTTTTTTACTGAAGAAGCCATAATTCTAGGATTAATTAATCCATATTTAACTTCTTGATCATTTTCATTAATATAGTAGATAGCAAAAAAACATTTATTAATGCCGATTTGTGGAGCGGCTAAACCTACCCCTGATCTAATTTTATGCTTTTCAGCGTATTTTTCATTTTGTGATAGTCTTAAATAATCGACCATTAAATGTAATGTATCAATAATATTTTTTTCGTAAGGAAAAGGTACTTTTTCACACTCTTTTCTTAATGATGGATTTTTATCATCAATAATTGTTAATAATTCTTTTTTCATATTAATAATTTTAAACTTTATAGAAAAGATATTCAAGTAAATAAAAACGGAAAGTTGAACTGACTTTCCGCTTAGTTATTATTAATAAACTTGGTTATTATTGTTTAGATAATTATTGGTGCCAAATCCTATAATGACTAAAAGAATGAAAAGAACAAGGACAAATGCAAATACTCCTCCCCAAGCTCCACCATTATTTGAGCCTGGGCATCCACATCCACCTTGAGGATATGTGTAATTATACATAATAAACCTCCTAACCAACTTATTATATGAAACTAACTAAAATGAGTGATTATAAAAATGTTTCTTTTAACTTTATTTTGCATATCTTTATATAGAGGTGAAAAAATGGCAACCTTTGAGGAATTTAAAGAATTTATTAAAGATAAACAATTTTTAAAAGAAAAAGTAAAAAATAAAGAAACATCTTGGCAAGAATTATTTGAAAGGTTTGATTTATATGGAAAAGATGATGAAATTTTTTTAGATAAACAAGAAGAAAAAACTGAAGAAAAAAAAGAAGAAAAGGATGATTCGATGTCTTCATTTTTAAATTTAATTTCAGGAATTGATGTTGATAAGATTTCAGATGGATTAAATGGCATGAAAAAGATATTAAATATTTTATCAGAAATTACTACTGGGGATGAAAAAGTAAATTTTACTTCTTCTAGAAGAAATCAAAAACCATATAAAAGAGATGATGATTAATGCGAAGTGAAATTTTAACTCAATTGGATAAAAATCCTGATCTATATCTTTTTTTAAGAGAATATCCTTTGTGGCATAAAATATTAAATCGTGATCCTAGTAAATATCGTGATTTTATAGATGATTATAAATTAAAAAGAAGAAAAAGAGTGGTTGATAGAATTGATGATTTATCAATGATGATAACTTTAGCTAAAGAGTTGATGTAAAATTGGTAAATTATTATAATTAATTTATAGGTGAATTAGATGATATTAAATTTTTCTTTTAAAATTGGTAGTGTTTTTAAAAATATATTTTTTTCTTATCAAATTGATTTTTTAAAAAAAACTTTAATTTATAACGATAAAACAATTGCATTAACTAAGAAAAATCTTCTTTTTATTAAAGAAAAAATCAAAAAAAGTAATTGTCTAAATTATGAAAAAAGTTATGTTAATCGTTTAATTAAAGATGGATGTCAATGGAAATTAAATATTAAAACATTATTTAAAGAAAAAGCTGTCCATGGTGATAATGCATATCCAGATAATTTTGATCAACTAATAGAATTAAATAACTATATTGAAAAAATCTTAAAAGAAGAATAATCTTCTTTTTTTTTCATAATTTTTAGTATGAATGTTATTGAAAATAAAGTTTTTAATAGTAAGTATAATCTTGTTTTTATTCATGGTTGGGGTGGAAATGAAAAGAGTTTATTGTGTCTTGCAGATTGTTTTAAAGAAAAATATTCAACATATTTAGTTTGTTTATCTGGTTTTGATAGTGATTTAAATAAAGTATATACAATTAATGATTATTTAATAGAAGTAGATAATTATTTGAAAAATTTAAATAATGTTATCTTAATTGGTCATTCTTTTGGTGGAAAAATTTCTTTAATGCTAAAACTTTTACATCCTGAATATAAAGTCGTTTCTATTGCTCCATCAATATATAAAAATCCTTTTTCTTTAAAAGTGTTTATAAAAATTTATTTATATAAATTATTAAAAAAATTATCTTTGAAAATTCCTTTATTTTTAAAAGGTAGTCAAGATTATCAAAATGCACATGGCTATTTAAAAAATACATTTAATAATGTTTGTCATGCTTATTTAAATAAAAAAGAAATAAAACAATTATCTAGATGTATAATAATTGGTTTTTCAAATGATCAAAAAGTTAATTTTCATAATTTAAAAAAACTAAGTAAATATAATAATAAAATTGAGTTTTATGCTTTTTATGGTGAGCATTTTGCATATTTAATCTACTTTATGGAAATTTATCATATTATAAAGTGCTATATCGAGGAATAATATGATTTTTATTTTAATACAAATTTTTTCTTTTTATCATTTTCTGAATCTTATTAAGATTTTTGTTGAACAATATTATTCACCAAAAAGACTAATAAAATGCCAAATTAATTATCTTTTTGATAAAAAAATCAAGTACTTAGTAAATACTATTTTTTATCTAGGTTTTATACTGATTTTTTACTTTTTTCAAAATGATTTTTTTCTTTTAATTTTTTTACTAATTAACTACTTATTTATTATAAAAATTAATTTAAAAAGCTACCATTTTACTAGAAGAAATCTTTTTCTTTTAGTTCTTTCTAGTGTTTTTAATATAATAAGTACTTATTTTTTAGTTTATAAAGTTAATTTGTTTGTTTGTGTCATTTTTTTAATTATTATTAATGAATTTAGCTTTTATTTAGCTTTTTATTGTTTACTACCAATTGAACTTTTAATTAGAAATCATTTTATTAAAAAAGCTTATCATAAAGTCTTAAAAAATAAATATATTGTAATCGGTATTACTGGTAGTTTTGGTAAAACTACGACTAAAAATTTTATTTATTCATTTTTAAAAACTAAGTATTTAGTTTCTAAACAAGATCATAATTATAATACTTTAATGGGACTTGCTAAATATATTAATAATGAGGTTAAAGATGAAGATCAAATTCTTCTAGTGGAATTAGGTGTTGATGAAAAAAACACTATGAAAAATTTTAAAAAATTATTTTCTCTTGATTTTGCTATTGTTAATTCTATTGGGGAAATGCACTTATCAACATTTAAATCTTTAGAAAATATTGTTCAAGAAAAATTAAGTATTCGTTTTTTATTAAAAGAAAATGGTAAATTATTTTTAAATCAAGAAATTGAAAATCAATTTGCACAATATTTAAATTATCCTTATCAAACATATTCATTAAATGAAATTGATTATCAAGGTGAATGTTTTTATAAAATAAAATATTATGATCAAATTATTCAAACTAATTTAATTACTAAATTCCAATTACAATCATTAGTTATTGCTTTAAAAATTGCTAAAATATTAAATTTAAATGATTATGAAATTTTGTTTTCTTTAAATAATATTATTATTCCTTCTAGAAGATTACAAATAAGAAAAAAGAATAATTTATTACTTATCGATAATTCTTATAATGCTAATTATTTAGGAATAAAAGAAGTTATTAATAATCTTTTGTTTTTAAAAAAGAAAATCATTGTTTTAACAGGTGGATTAATTGAATTAGGAGATAAATATTTAGAATATAATAATTTACTTTCTTACGAATTAAATAAATGTGAAAAAGTTATTTTAATTACTAAAAATAATCAGCATCCTTTAATTAAAACTATCTTCAAAAATAAGTTAATTTTAAAAGAAAATATACGCGAAGGATATAACTATATTAATTCATTAGATGGTGAATATATTGTTTTACTTTTAGCTAAGGGCAGTGATATTTATTTAAAATAATGAATACATTTAAAAAGGTGAAGATATGAAAAAATTATGTTTAGTTTATGGAGGAGATTCTCTAGAAAGAGATATTTCTATTTTAACAAGTTTAAAAATTCAAAAAGAATTAGATAAATTTTCTTATGATTATTTAATGGTTTATTTAGACCAAGAAGGAAATTTTTATACTGGCGAAGCTTTATTAGATAAAAATAATTATGCTTATAAAAAGAATTTTAAAAAAGGTTATTTTTTAAGAAAAAATAATAAAAATTATTTTAAAACAAATCTAAAAAAAACAGAATTTGATTTGGTGTTACTTTTAATGCATGGATATGGTAGTGAAGATGGAACAGTAGGTGGCTTTTTTGATACTTTAAAAATTCCTTGTATTTATCCAGGCTTAATTCAAAGTGCTTTATTACAAGATAAAGCAAATTTTAAAAGAGTGATGTCTTCTTTAAATATTAAGCAAACTAATTATGAAATTTTAACTTATTATGATTTTCAATTGTGTCTTAATCAAAAAAAGAAAATGACTAAACTTTTATTTCCTTTGATTGTTAAACCAAGTCATTTAGGTTCTTCAATTGGCATTAGAAAAGTTAATTCTGAAACTGAATTAATTAATGCTTTATATGAAGCATATCAATATGATGAAGTAGCCATTATTGAAGAAACTATTTTAAATTTAAAAGAAGTTAATGTAGCGGTTGTTAGAAAAGATAATGAATTATTTGCTTCCAATGTTGAAAGAGTTAATGATAAAGATAAAGTGTTATCTTTTATGGATAAATATGATAATTATTCATTATCTGAAAGCCATATTATTCCCGCGGATATTGAAAAAAATCTTATTAAAAAGGTAATTTCAACTTCAAAAAAAGTTTATTCAAAACTTTTATTAAATAGTGTAGTTCGTTTTGATTATTTATTAGATGAAAAAACTAAAGAACTTTATTTAAATGAAATAAATGCGATTCCTGGCTCTTTAAGTTATTATTTATTTTCATCTTTAGGAATTGATACTTGTGATTTGATTGATATTTTAATTAAAGATTATGAAAATTTACAAATAGAAAAAAATCGAAAAATAAAAGTATTTGGTGAAAATTTTCTTTCGATTTTAAAAGAAAAATAGATAGTCAATATTTGTCAAAAAAATATATTTTAATAAGTTGAATAGCATTAAAGACTAGATTAACTATAAATAATTTTTTATATGTTTTATTATCAAATGATTATGATAAAGAAGCTAAAAATGAGAAGTATTTTTATTTTAGAATTATTTAGTTAAATATGTAAAAAATTATGTTATTTAGTCGATTTATATATAAAAAAATAAGAAGATATTGCAAATAAAAAAAATATCATTTAAGTTAGTGTTAAAGGCGGATGGTAAGAGCTTATGAATACAGCTTTAAATTTTTAATTTAAGTTATCACGTAAAAATAATAAGGAGAAATGGTACACTTACGTGATAGAAATTGTACAAATATTAAATGATAAAATTTCTTATTTGCTTATTTTTTTGTTTAAATTTTTTGGATATAAAATTAAACACAAACACTCAAACTTTTAACAAACCTGATGAAAATAGTTTAAAAGTTGTTGAAAAAATTAAAAAAGTATATGGAGATGACTATTATATCAATGGAAAATTTGTAATTGATAATAATACATTACAAATTAATTCATCAATTATAGATATTAATATCAATAAACCTTCTTTTTACAAACAAATTATAAATAATGAAACAAATTATATACTATTAAAATTAAATAATGAGTATAAGCAAAAAGTGTCGAGTGTTTCTTTTGCAAAGGTTAATGAAAAATATGTGTGCTCGATAGATTATAATTTTAATAATGAAAAACATATAATTCTTTGCGATATATCGAAGCAAAATTATGATTATATCAATTCAATAGCAAAAAATATTGATTATATTAGTTATGCTGATGAAGAATCTTTGTTTGAGAATAAACAAAATAATGGCATAATGGCATGTGGTAATGAGGATGGATCTTATTTAGATTATGTAATTCCTGATGGAAAATATGATTCATATACTTCAAAAAAAGGAATCATCTATGATTATGTAGATAAATATTTTTCTGAAGATGTAAAAGGTGCTAAATTATGTGAAAATAGAATCATTGACATCGTACCTAAAGAGCTATTTTCCCGTATTGGATCTGGTTTATATGTTGGTGAAAAATATGGATTTTATATTAATACAGGATACGATTATTATATTGCAAGAGATTATGTTAGTGATGTCATGGTTTTTGATATAAATTATTATTCTTTTAATAAGTCTATATCTAATCCAAATAACGCAGATGCAAGAGTTTATATTGAAATTGAACCTTTATTTCAATATAGGTATGCGACAAGGTTAAGAAAAAATAATAGTGATTTTGATATAATTTATAATAGTAGCGATGATAGGATCGTGATAGCTCATAACAATTATGATATATCAAACTATTATTTAACTAAAATTAGTTTTGTTACTGCAGTAGGTAATGCAAATGCTTTAAATGCAGATGAAAATGGATATAGTCCTTATGATGATTGTGGCGAATTTATTACAGAAGCACACGTTAATAGAATGGATGGCTGCGAATATAAAAGTAGAGCAAAAGATTTTTCAGGTGAATTAGATTTTTTAACAACAACATTAAAATTTGGTTTAGGTTTTATTAAAAACAAATATTGTGCTTATTTAGATGATGCTATTGCGATTAAAGATTATTTAATGTATGTAATTGATTATATTAATAGTAAAAATGATAATGAAGAGAAAAAAACTGTTGAAGAATCTTATAGTGGAAATAATAATCCTTGTTATATATTGGATGCATTAAAAATAGATCAAATAGAAAATGCTGGGTTTAATAGTCTATGCAAGCAATTTGTGATAAGCGATGATCAAAAAATTCTTTATAGCAATTATGCTAAGAGTAATTTCTCTGGATATTTTTCGTTTAATAGGGAAAATAATAGTGCTGGTATTGCTACAAGAAATGACAGCATGTTATCTTTATCTATATATGGAAATGATTATGGCCCAGCAATAATATGTAATGCTCAAAGAACAAGAAATAGTTTTTCTAAAGTCTTTGAAACTGCTGAAAGACAAGTGGCTAGCAAACAGATTTATGTTAATTGTAATGAAAATGTAAATATTGTTAGAAAAAATGGATTTGAATATAGAAAATTTGTACCAGAAACAAGTGATAATTATTTGATTCAAACAATAGGAGATAAAGACACTAAAATTACAATTATGGATTCATTTTATAATGAATTAGCAACTAATGATAACTCTGGTGTTGGTAGCAACGCATGTGTTAGCATTAAATTAGAAAAAGGAAAAAAATATCTTATTAAAACATCATTTAATAATGATGAAATCGGTGAAACTATATTAAAAATAAACAAATCACTAGCAGATGAGTTTGTGTCAACTGGAACAAAGAGTATGTATATTGACTTTGGTGAAAATAAAAAATATGGTTTTATTCCTAAAGTAACAAAAAATTATAAGATTGAATTATATAAAACAGGTGGGGATGCGGATCCGGAATTATATATTTATGATTCCAATATGAAAGAAATTGGATATAATGATGATTTTAGTGATGAAAATTCTCAAATAAATATTAATTTGACTGAAGGAAAAATATATTATATTAAATGCCAAATGATCAGTGATGATTATTGTGGTACTTTATATTTAAGTATTGATTAAAGGAGTTTATGAAATGTTAATATACGATTTAGAAAGAACACTACATTTAAATAAAAATACAATTATTCAACCCATAGAAATAAATGCTAAAGAAATTGTTCATTTTAAATTTAAAACATATAATGCATATCGTTTATTTAAAGATGTGTATTGTGTTAATACTCCTTCTTTAAATTTAGAATTTGAAAATAATGAGAAAATAACAAATATTAATAATTTTATTTTTGAAAAAGAAATGGTTAATGAAAATGTATTGTTTTTTCTAAATCTATTTAACAATAAAAAAACAATTGATGAAATTGCAAGTTATTTTGAAATTAATGATTTACTAGATAAAAAAATCTATTTATTAGATGATGAAGAAAAATTAATTGTTAATTTAATTTGTTTATATTTAAGTGGATATCAGTATATTTTTATTTTTGAAGCAAATGAAAAATGTAATGAAAGATTAAATAAAATAATTATTCAATTAAAGAATTTTATGTCATTTATTTTAGTGGATTTTAATTTTAATTCTAATTTGATTTTTGATAAAGAGTATATTATTTCTAAAGATAAATTAGAAATAAATGGTGAAAGTAAAAAAATAAAATTTGACTATATCAATAATGTTGTTAATACAAAAAGCCTTAAATTCGAAACAAATTGGTTATTTTGTTTATGTTTAACATTCATTTTAATTTTTGTTAATTTATTTAATTTTACTGGTTTTAATTCTTATGAAGAATATATGAATAAAATTGATATTCCGGAAGTTGATTATACTTTATGTGTACTTCCAAATGAAAATTTTTATATAGAAAATAGAGATTATTTTTTGTTTTATAAAAATAAATATATAGCAATTGATCCTATAAATAGAATAGATGTGTTTGACCTTCGTAAATATTTTAAAGAAAATGATATATTAAAAACTGTAATAGAAAATGAAAAAGATGTTGCTTTTATTAGACATAACGATAATGCTAATTTTTATAAAGTATTATATCCTATTCGATCAGAAATAAAACTATATTATGATTTTGATGAATTAAAAGATTTTAATATTATTGCAGGAACTAAACCACATGATTATCTTTTAAAAGCAACTGAGAACTATAAGTTTGCCAATTTGTTGATATCTCGAAAGTATGCAGATGAATTACTAATAAGAAATGATCGAGAATACGAAACGTATGATGATTTAATTGGAAATATTTGTTTTGAATACGGAAGAGTTGTTAAATTTGATGACTATTATAATGATAAATTAAGTGATCAAATTTATGTTTCTCGATCAAATGTTATATGTGGTATTTTTGATAATGAAAGTGAATATAATGCATATTCATTAATGAAGTCTGATTATTTTTTTGATGATGACTATAATTATAAATTAGTACAAGTTAAAGATGATTGGTATTTAGATAAAGATGTACAATTTGACGGGTTTAATTTTTTAAGATTTAAAAGTAAAGAATCATTATTTAAAATGGCATCAATTTTTAAAAATAAAGGATATTATGTTTCTTATGTTCCTTATACAAACCAAGGAGTGCATTGCAATGATTATAGTGATAATTATGATAATTTACTTATTGAATATCAAAATAAATATATTGTTAGAGGCATTTTAATTATTGCTTTAGTAACATTAACAATCTTATTATTAGCGTTTGAAAAATCAAAAAGAAATAATACTTTATTAATGTATGGTAAGAAAAAGTATATTATATTTTTCTCTTTACAAGTGATGATAAGTTTTATAATTGCTACTAGTATTGGTGTAGGAATTTCATTCTTAATATCTTTAATTAAAGGAAATATTATGTTTAGGTTTAACTTGATATATTTACTGATAAGTTTAATAGTTAGTATTCTTTATGGAGGAGTATATTATTTTATAAAACATTATAAATTGTATAAAACAAGAAAGTTAGGTTAAAAATAACCTAATTTTTTTAATGAATTAATTATAAATTTTAATGTTACTTATAAAAATATCAGCATCTTTTTTCTTTATATTAAGTATATCAAGAACTTAATTTATTTAAAGATTATAAAAATTAGTAAATAGAAAATAAAAGTATTTGGTGAAAATTTTCTTTCAATTTTAAAAGAAAAATAGATAGTCAATATTTGTTTAATGTGGTAAGATAATTTTATAACAAAGGAGAACGAAAATATGCCAACACCACATAATAATGCAAAAAAAGGAGATTTTGCAAAAACTGTTTTATTTCCTGGAGATCCATTAAGAGCAAAATATATTGCGGAAACCTTTTTAGAGAATGTTAGACAAGTTAATACTGTTAGAAATATGTTTGCTTATACAGGAACTTATCAAGGAAAAGAAGTTTCAGTAATGGGTTCAGGAATGGGAATGCCATCTCTTGGAATATACGCTCACGAATTATATACTCAATATGGAGTAAAAAATATTATTAGAGTTGGAAGTTGTGGAGCGTATTCTAAAGATTGTAAGTTATTTGATGTAATTATTGCTCAAGGTGCCTCAACAAATTCTGCTTGGGCTCATCAATATGATTTACCAGGTACTTTTTCCGCTCTTGCAGATTTTTCATTATTAAAAAAAGCTTATGATAAAGCTCTTGAACTTAATATTAATCCTCATGTTGGAAATATTTTATCAAGTGATATTTTTTATAATGATCGCCCAGAAGTTTGGAAAAATTGGGCAAGAATGGGAATTCTTGCTGTAGAAATGGAAACATATGCTTTATATTGTATTGCTGCTAGTTTAAATAAAAAAGCATTAACAATTTTAACTGTTTCTGATAGTTTTATTTTTTCAGAAGAAACAACTGCTGAACAAAGAGAGAAATCTTTTAAAGATATGATGAAAATTGCTCTTGAAATAGCATAATTATGATCCTTGGATTAATCATTTTTTTAGTTGTTTTATTTATATTAATTGTTTATTTGATGTTTTATCATCAAATCTCTTTATTATGCGAAAAAATAATTTTTAAGCATAAAGTAGCAAAAAAACTATATAAAATAGCTAAAGATAATGATTATTATTTATTAAATAAAGTTGCTATTAATATTGAAGGTAAAATAATTCATTTTGATCATTTATTGTTTGCTAATAAATATATTTATTGTATTGGAGTTAATTATTATAGTGTTGCAATTAATGGAAGGTTAAATGATAAAAAATGGTTTCATTATAAAAGCAATAATGGATTTGATTATATAAATAATCCAATGCGGATTCATCGTGAAAGAGTTAATTATTTTTCTTCTTTAACAGGTTCGAGTAGCGATATTTTTGTGTCTACAATTGTAATTAATGATTCTTGTTTGATTGAAGATAATAATTATAAATATGATAAAATAATTAATTTAAAAAATTTAAGTAGATTAGTTAAAGATTATGAAAATGAAAATGTTGAGGTAATTGATCCCTCAACATTAGATAAATTAGTTCACGATGTATATGAAAAAGGTATAGAGAAATAGTTATTTAACTTTCTCTATTTTTGTTTCCATTGATTCTGATAAATTTATAAACAAGAGAATAATGTTAATTATTCCTGCAATTGCAATAATACAATAAATGATTCTTGTCCATATATTTACTTGATTCATGGTAATAAATTTTACTAAGTCAAAATCAAATAAGCCGACTAGTCCCCAGTTAATTGCACCAAGTATAGTTAAAATTAGGCATGGCTTTTGTAGAATGTTCATAACTTCCTCCTCGTTATTTATTATGTGTTCATAAAAAAATAAATATTCATAACATATTCATAAATTTTATTTCATATATTGTTTTGAGGTGAGGTTATGTTAAAAAAAGTAATTATAGGTGTAGTTGTTTTTGCTGTATTGATTTTATGTGGATGGAAGTTGTTTTTCTCAGAGGGAAAGGTTGATGATCAACTTAAAAACCTTAACACAACAATGGAAGCATATCATATGGAAGGAAATATGCAAATTGGTGAAGGAGAAGATGTTAGAAACTTTTATGTCACCGTAGATTTTAAAGATGATGAAAAAGACTTATTTAGAATATCTTTATTAGATAAAGATATTAATCAAGAGCAAATTTTGTTAAGAAATAATGAAGGAGTATATGTTTTAACTCCTGTATTAAATCAAGTTTATACTTTTAAAGGGGATTATCCTTTAAACGCTCCAAAACCATATTTATATCATTCATTTATTGATGCTTTAAAAGGAAATTATGAAGTTATAAATAATGTTGATGGTTATACAGTTACTTATGATTGTAAATATGATAATGAACCAACTTGGGTAAAACAAGAAGTAAAATTATCTAAAGATTTAAAACCAGTATGGACATATGTCTATGATAAAGAAAATAAAATAGTGGCTAAAGTGATGTTTACTAATGTAGATTTTGCTCCAACTTTTAAAGATGATTATTTTACTGTTGATACTAATATGTCAATTGCTAAAGATAATGTTTCATCTTCACATGTATCAACTTCAATTGAAGATTTACCACTTATTCCTGCTGTCGATTCATCTGTATCTACTTTAAAAGAACAAACAAAAATTACTGATGATTCAGGTAAGATTTCTTATATTTTAACTTATTCAGGAAGTAAATCTTATACTGTTTTCCAAACACTTGTAGAATCAAATAAAGAAGATAACTATCAATCAATTACAGTTTCTGGAACTCCAATTGATACAATGTATGGTATAGGTTTTATTAATGGAAAAAGATTAAGTTATTTATATCATGATATTTCTTATGAAATTTATTCTTCTGATCTTTCTGTTTCTGAAATGGTTGACATTGTAACTAATATGGAAAGAGTAGGAGTTAAATAATCACTTATTTTTATTAAGTTGATAAATTAATATAATAGAAATTTGAATTGGTATTCCAATTATAAATAAATACCAATAGATGCCTTCGTCAATAAAAGAAAAGAAAGCAGCAAGCAAAATGGTCCAAACAAATAATGATCCTGTGATTGTTTCAGCTTTATAATCTTTAAAAATACGATGGATTAAAATAGTTGTTGATAAAAATGTTGCAGGTACCGCCCAAAGGAAAACTCTCCAATAAGGATTATTATAAGATTTATTATTAAAAATTGAGGCAACATATACAACAATGGCTATACACCAAATAAATGATGCAAATAAAGCAATAATGGTGATTTTCTTCTTGTTATCATCTTCGTTGCTTTTTTTTATTTGAAAATCATCAGGATGTTCAGTAAAAATAAAATCAGTTGATACTTGAAAATAATCAGCAATTTTTTTGATAGTTTCTGCTGAAGGTACAACAAGTCCTTTCTCCCATTTAGAAACCATTTTATCTGAATAATTAAATAAATTTCCAAATTCTAATTGAGTCAATTTACTATTTTTTCTTAAAAAAGAGATATTTGCTCCGATAATTTCATTAAGTTCTTTCATATAATATTATTTTAGATAAAAGAGAATTAAAAAAAAGTGTTTTTAGAAAAAAATGTCATATTTTACTTATTTTTGGTGTTTTTTCTCTTTTTATGAGAGTGAAAAAATATAATTCTTTTTTTAAGATATGTATTTTTTTTGCAGTAGGTTGATACTGTATTGAGTTTAAATTTATAATTTATACGTATGAAAGAGATTTTAAAAAAAGAATTTATTGTTATTCCACTTATAGTTGTTCTTTCTGTCGGTATTGGTATGTCGACTGGTTTTTTGCTGAAAAAGAAGCTTTCTCCAGAAATTATTGATTATACAAATATTAAAATTGAAAACTATTATGAAGATACTGAAAAAGTTATGAAAAAGTATTCTTCATATACTGGTAATGATGTTTTTAAAGACTTTACTGTTTCTGAATTAATTAATATTGCTCAATATAAATATATTTCTTCGCCTATTTCTTATAGTTATGGAGTAGGAATAGGAGATGCTAAAATTGTTAAGCAATCTATTTATTCTTATCAAATAAGAAATGAGAATGAATTTTTTGAAGAATCTTTATCTTCATCTACTTTTGTTAAAGTTGCTAAAAGAATGTATCAAACTGGTGATGAAGTTAGAGAATATAATGGTCAACTTGTTTCAGAAAACCAAGGAAATTTTGATGATAATTTTTCTTCTTTTACTAAAGAAGATTATTCTGAAAGAATGGGAAAATCATTAGACAAAGTATTTATTTATATTATTTCTAATCAAACTATTTTATCTTCATCAATAGAAAATGATGGAAATTATAATATTACTGTTGAATTAGATAAAGACATTAGTGTTTATCATTATGTTCATCAAATGAAAACTATTTCTTCTTTAAAAGATTATCCTATTTTTCAGTATGTTAAATTAACTTATACATTAGATAAAGATTTAAATATAATTAGTTTAAGAACAAATGAAAAATATACGGCAACTACTCAAAGCTCAATTAGTTCTGATGTTGAATGTAGTATTTTATATCATTATTTTGCAAATCAAAAAATTGATATACCTGAATTAAATCAAAAATTAACATATGGAGGTGAAAACAATGACTAAATCAATTAAATATATTTTATTGGCTTTAAGCATCACTAGTGCTAGTGGTGTTTTAACTTATGTAAGTACACCTTCTAATAGTATTTCATTAACTGAAAAAGCATCATCTTCTTCAGAAATGGAATCACCATTAAGTAAATTATCAAAACGTTTTTTAGAAGTTAAAGGAATAGATGCTTCTTTATCTTTAAATATTAATTATCAAGATAAAGAATTTAAAGTTGAAGCGGATAATTTTACTCTTTATTTAGAAAATATTGAAAATATTTCTTTGTCCTTTTCTGGCTCATTATATTATGAAGAAAGTAAATTTGATATTGATTTAGAATATCTTGATAATACTTTATATTTAAGTGTTTTTGATGTAAAACTTAAATCGACAATATCCAGTATAAAAGAAATGCTGAATAATTTTGGAATTAGTTTTGATGAAAGTAAACTTTCTTTAAAAGATTTAATGAAAGTAATTAATGATATTAAAACTGAGTCTTTCGAAGATGGTAATAAATTTATTTTAAAAAATGATGTGTTTGATTTATATTTTTTAACGGATAGTCAATATAATATTACTAATGTTAATTTAAATAAAATTGATTTAGGGGGAATCTATATTGATGGTGAATTAAATTGCCATCAAAATGTTGACTTTAAAAATTTAATTTGCAATCCTGAAACTGAAGAAAATAAATATATTGAATTAATTTCTTATCAAAATGTTTTTAATCAAATTGAAAATCTTTTAAATATCAAAAAAGCAAAAATTAATCTTTCTGGTAGTGTTCTTGATGATAATGAAGTTGGTTTTTCTTTTTCAGGAAATACTCAATTTGATATAGATAATAAAAGTGGAATTGGTGAAATAAATATTTTAGAAAAAAAGACTGATAGTGAAATAAATCATAATGTTAAAATTGATGTTTATGGAATTGAAGAAATGCTATTTAGTTATAATGAAAATTTAAAAGGGCGTTTCACGATTAATTCTTTAAATGATATTATTAGTCTAATTAAACAATTGATGAATGATGAAGATGAACGTTTTACTAAGTTTTTTAATCCATTAAAAGAACAAATGGCTTCCACAATTTTGTCTAATATTATTTCTCAAAAAGATTATTTCTTATTACTTGATCAAAAAATCATTAAAGAACTTAAACAAACTGATTCTTATATTAAAGTTAAAATAGGTGGTAAATTATTTTCTTTGGATAATGATATTGATGTTTTAATTAATTTTAATGAAAATAAAGAACTTGATAATATTTTACTTTCTTTAATTATGAATGATAAAAATATTAATTTAAAAGTTGATTTATTAACTTATGATGAAGAAAATATTCATATATTAGATGAAAATGATAATTATTTAGATTTTTCAGATATTGCTATTTTATTAAAATTTGGTTTAAAAACAAGTAAATTAGCGTCATATCATATTCAAGGAACTGTTAATGTCAAAGTATTAACTTTTTCTTTAGATATGGGATTAAATTTTTATATTAATGTTGATGGTAAAAATGTTAAAGTATATGCTGAATTAGATCCAATTCCTTGTTTTATTGGCTTAAATTCTTCTTCACTATCTGAGAAAAGAAAAGCTAAATTTATTTATGAAACAGGATTTGTTTATTTACAAAGAACTGATGAAAAAGGTCTTATCTTTAAAGAGACTAAAGATTATTATAAAAAAGTTGATGAAAAATATTTTGCTCAACATATTGATACATATTTATTAGGATTTGTTTTAGGTTTAAATGATAATATTATGAAATCGATAAAAACATCATCACCTAGTGATACTACTCCAATTAAATATGAAAACATTATTAATGATTTTAAGTTTGATAAAGAAAATTTAAAATGGAATATTTCTTTAAATATGAAAGAATTATCTAAAAATGATAGTTTAGGTGATCTAAATGTTTCTATTAGTGGTAATAGTGATGATTATTTTGAAAACTTAAAAGCAGAAATTACCTTTGATGTTGGAATTAAAATTAATTTATCATTAAATGCAAAATTAGTAGATATTGCTTCTACTTGGAGTGAAGATATTATTAATAATTATAATGGTTATCTTTTAAATCACAAAGATGATGTAGTTGAATCATTTAATGAAGAGTGATAATAAATAAAATAAACCAATTTCAACTAATTCAAGACAAGGAATAGATATAGTATATGCTAAGTATAATTTCTTTTTTGGATATTCTAATTTACAAATTAAACAATACGAAATAATACTTAAAATAAAGCTAATTCCATTGATGATAGAACCATAAATTATAAAAACAATAAATATAATTACAAATCCTAAGCCTTGAGCGTTATCGTTATTTTTATTATTTATAATTAAGTCAATCAAAAAAACTATATATAATATAAAACAGATTAATAATAATATTAAAGAAATAATATTAAGAATTTTAGCACTTTTAATTTTTTTGTTCATAGGTATCTCCTACTTATATTATAAGTAAAATAAAAATATTTGCAAATTTAGTTAATTGTTTTACATTAAAGTGATATTATTTATTAGATGAAAAAAGTTGAGAATATTTTATTTGATTTTAATGGAACAATTGTTGATGATTTGGATTTATGTTTAAATCTTCTTAATACAATGCTAAGTATGTGTAATCACAAAAAAGTAAGTAAAGAAAAATACTTAGATATTTTTACTTTTCCAGTTATTGAATATTATAAGAAAGCTGGATTTATTTTTCCTAAAGATGATTTTCCTAAACTAGCAAATTATTTTATTGAAGAATATAAAAAAGAAAATGGTAATTGTTTGTTAAATGAAGGCGTAATTGAAATTTTAGAATATTTTAAAAAGTTAAATAAAAATCTTGTGATAGTTTCTGCTTCAGAAATTAATTTATTGAAAGAACAATTAAAAAAATATAAAATAGAACAATATTTTAATGATATATCTGGTTTAGATAATATTAATGCTTCTAGTAAAATTGAATCAGCCCGATCTTTTCTTAAAACAAAAAATTATGATTTAACTAAAACTGTTTTTATTGGGGATACTCTTCATGATTATGAAGTGGCTCAAGAATTAAATGTTGAGTGTATTCTAATTTGTAAAGGTCATCAGTCCAAAGAACGATTACAAACATGTCATTGCTTAGTTATTGATAATATATTAGAATTAAAAAATTTATTGGAGTGATAAATATGGAAAAAACAATTTTAAAAAATTCATGGAAAATATATTTAGCTAATTTTGGTAAATTATTTGCCTTTTCTCTTTCTAGTTTCTTTTTATTGTTTGCTGGATGTAGTTTATTTACTGTTTTAGGTGTTTATGATTTAGGTATTTCTTCTATTTTATTGTTTGCTTTTGTAGTAGTACCAATGTTTTTTGCTTTAGAGATAATGATGGCAAGAGCTTCGGCAGGAACTAAAGTTGAATATAATGATATTTATAATTCTTATAAATCATATTTTAATCAAACAAATAAAGGAACATATTCTATAATAATTAATTTATTATTAACTTTTGTTATTTATAGTTTATCAATTTATTTATCACTTGTTATTTATGATATTTTTCATTATGGAGTTTTAGAGGATATTATGAAGAATTATTCTCTTAATAATATTCAACAAACTCAATATATTGAACTTATAAATAAAATACTTAATATGGATAATTATATATATTATTTAACAATGTGTATGTTGATTCCAATCTTATTTTTCTTTAGTAGAATTAAAAGAAACTTAATGGTTCCTTATTTAAATATGATTATGCCTTTACCTAATATTTTAGTTAGAAATATAAATAAAAAGGTATATAAGAAAAATGCTAAAATAATTAGAAAATTAAGCTGGGTTGGAAATTTATGTTTTGCTTTAGTGTTTTCTATTGGTTATATTATAGGTTCATTAATTGGAATTTATTTAGGTGATATAGTTCCTTATGTTAATTATATTTTCCTTTTAGGATTATTCTTTGGCTTATTATTATCATCATTTTTACTTCCACCTGTTTTAATTAATTATTGTTTTATTGCAGATTCATTACATAATGATTATTTAGATTTTGTTAAACAACAAATGATTAAAATCACAGAAAATATCACTTCTAAAGATGAAAATAAAGATGATATCATCAAAAAAATGATTGATGATTTAAATAAAATTAATAAGGATGATGATCAATAATATTTTTTATAAATATTATCTATTTTTGAAGAAATCTTTTTAGAAACTGTAGCTGTTAAATCATAATTTAATTCAAAACATTTACTAGAAAAAATACCAACTTTACCACTGATTAAAGTTTCTAAGGCTTGCCAATCATCAATACTTTCGGCAATAATAATAATTTTATTTTGATTAAATAATTTAAATAAATTTGTTTGTAAAAAGAAATTAGCATTAAATGGTCTTTTAGTTATACATTTTTCATTGAAGAATGCAAAATCCATTAATCTTAAAACGTTTTCTTTTGGATTAGTAATACAATCCATATTTACACAAATCTTATAGCCTAAGCTTTTAGCGTTAGTTAAAACTTCAATATAATCATCATTGGTTTGATTTTCTAATTCAGAATTTGAAATATTAAAAATTACTTTATATTTTGAAATTAATAAAGAATTATTGATGAAATAATTAATGGCTTTTAAAGGAATATCAATAAGAATGGCATTAGATATATTTTTACTTATGCGAGAATATGCTTCATCAATCTTTTTAGTAAGTGAATTAATATAGTCTTGTTTTAATGGAGAATTGAAGATATCGTTTATAGAACTATATTTATTTGATAATAATGAATTATCTAATGGTTTATATGTAATTTTATAAAATGGAATAGATGGTTTTTTAGCAGTTAAAAAAGGTGTAATTGAAAGAATAAATTCATCTTTAAGAATAGCTTTTTTAATTTTATCATTATCTTGAGTTTTATTTTTACAATTATACTCTCCATCATCATAATAAAAAGAAATAGTAGGAATATATTGATAGTTATCTAATAAATAGTTTTGAAGAGATCTAACTTTTTTTAAACAATCGTTGAAATTGATTTTTTCACCAATATTTTTATACAAAGCAATATTAAATGATTGATTAGAAAAATTGTTTATAGAAAAGAAAGAACAAATATCATTCCTCATTGAGTTAAGAATTTCATATCTTTTTTCTTCTTCAGCATAATCGTTTAAAAAAATTAAACATATTTCATCGTTTTTTAATAAAGCAAGAAAATTATTTTTATTAGTGTATTTTAAAACTATATCGATAATTTGCTGACGATAAATTGGATCACTTGTGACAGGTAAATTACCATCGATTGTAGAAAAGAAAAAGATTGTTCCAATCGTAGTGATAGATGATTTTTTTAATTTAAAGAAGCATCTTTCAATTTCATAATCAACTTTGATATATTGTTGATTAGTTCTATTATTTGAAGAATAATAATCAATAAATAAAATGTGAGTAGTGTAATCTATTTGCCTGCAAACAAAGATATCTTTTGAATAAGATTTTTTTCTTTTGGAATAATTAGTGATTTCTTTATAATTTTGATCAATTTTCTTTTTGCTTAATTGACTTAAAAACCAACGATTAATTATTTTTTGATTATCTTCATCGAATTGGCTTAAAAAATCAGGTAAAGATATTTCTTTAGCATCTTTAAGATCTTTTTTAGAAAACATATATATATTTTTGTTTAATAAATCAACTTTTAAGAATTTGTAGTAATTTGAATTAATAATATTTTGTTTTAATTCGTGTACATATTTTTTATAAAGAGCTACAACTATAATTATTAGTCCAATAAATACAATTAAAGCACCGAATAATATAAGAAGATGTGGCCCTGTAAAATGTCTATTAATATAATCTATAATTTTTTCGATCATGTTTTTTTCACCTTTACTTATTATATACTATTTTTAAAATAGTTTAATAGATTTTTATGATTAATAGTGTTAAACTTATTTCAAATGGAGAAATACCCAAGAGGCTGAAGGGACTGGTTTCGAAAACCAGCAGAAGTGAATAACTTGCGAGGGTTCAAATCCCTCTTTCTCCGCCAGGTAAGTTAAGTACTCTAAAAGAGTGCTTTTTATATGTTTTGGAGTTAATTAATGAATAATTCTATTAGAAAAGTAATGTACGTTAATGAAAATGTTTTTTATAATGAAAAAATATGTATTACTTTTATGAATCTAATACAAAGAGAAGATTTGGATATTTATATAAACGATAAGGTATTATTTGATCACAATCTTGTAATAAAAGGTAAAGCAATACCTAGTAATTTATGTTATGATATGCCTTTACTTGTTACACAAATAAAAAAGAACTTTCAAAAGAAAGGTCGATTTTGGTATAAAGATTGATTAAATTAAGGTATTATTATAATAGAATTTTGTAAAAAGAGGAAAGAAAATGGAATATAAAACTGTTGTGTTAAAATATAATCCAAATGCAATAAAAATGGCTGAAGAAATTGAAAAAACTGCAAATGAATATGCTCAAAATGGTTGGAAATTACTAACTTTTTCTATTACACCTTCAGCAAGAGCAATACTTGTATTCGAAAAGGAATCATAAACATGCCAAAACAAAGATTTACTCAAATTTATATTGAAGAAGGTGGAATTTTGGAACAGACTATATCATTATTGTTGATAATCAAACGGGTGTTAATTATTTGATGATTAAAAACACATTTGGAACAAGTATTACATCACTTCTAGATGAAAATGGAAGACCTATAATTACAAAATATAATCAAATTTTGATATATTTAGACAATAATATAATTTATCTGCCAAATTAGTGCCAAGATATAGTTTATTTATTGATTTTTAAAAACTAATTAATTATTTTTTTATAGGGGATATTAAAATGACTATAAAAAGATTATTTAGTTTTATTTTACAATTTATTATTGCATTATTTAGTTTCTTTGTTGTAAAAGAATTTATTACTATTGGTGGTAATTATGCTGCAAGTGAAGTTATTGTGGAATTATTGATTATATTAGGAGTTGTTTCCGCAATTGGGACATTTGTATCTGATAATTTATCGGTTAAGGATGCAATGATTGGTACAGTTGTTTGGATTGTAATACTTAGTGTTTTAATGGGACTAAAATCTTCTGATAAAGCTACTCTTTCTTCATGGCTTTTTGCTATATTCATGTTAAGTATAGGTTTTTATTTTTTACCATATAATTTAGGTTGTTTAAAAGGATGTCTTAAAATACAAAATCAAAGATTAGCATCTTTAGGCGTAGTATTTGCAAACTTATTTGAAGTTATTTCTGGAATTGTAATGGTTTTAATTCTTGTTAATGTTGTAAAAGATGATACATATTCATTAATAACAACAATAATGGTTGCTGGTTTAATTATTGCATGTGTAACAATTGTTGGTGGAGTTGTTCTTGTTCTTATCAAACATGGAATTAGAAAAACAAAAGGAACTAATAAGAAGGTTACAAGTTCTTCTAATACAAATGTTGATACAAGAAAAAAAGATTTATCTTCATTTAGTTCTATTTTATATGATGAACTTAATTCTGTTGCTAGAAGTTATAGTGGCAATAAATCTTTAACTAATGGAAGCGTTAATCTTTCAATTAGAGTAAACATAGATAATAGTAATATTTTATTTATTATTGATGGAAAACTTCATGCTGATGATGTTAAGACACAATATGATGCAAATGATTTTAATTCGTCATTAAAAAGAGAATTAGAAAGCATTGCTAATTCTCTTCTTAGTGAGGCTAATTTAAAAATTGAAAAAGTACGTAAAAAATATCAAAATTATGATGGTGAATATAAAATTGATGTAAGAACTGGAAATATTAATTAAAAAGAGAGTTATTAAAACTCTTTTTTTCTACATTGAATTTCGTCTTTTTCTAAGGCGTTAAGCATAATTTCTGCACTAGCAAGATTAGTAGCTAGTGGAGTATTTGTGACATCACATAATCTAAGTAAAGCTGATACATCAGGCTCATGTGGTTGAGCGGTTAAAGGATCTCTTAAAAAGATTACTAAATCTAATTCACTACATGCAATCATTGAACCAATTTGTTGATCTCCACCTAATGGACCAGATTTCATTCTATTTATTTTTAATCCAGTAGCTCCCATTATTAAAGTTCCTGTTGTACCTGTTGCATATAAAGTATGTTTACTTAAAATGTTTTGATATTTTTCCGATAAAGAAATCATTAAATCTTTCTTTTTATCATGGGCAATTAAAGCAATTCTCATTGTATCTCCTTCTTAACAAATTCTTTTATCTGAGATGATGTTATTCCTTCTTGAAATAATATATCATTACAATTAAATTGATCAATAAATTTTTTATGTAATCCAAGTGTTTTCACTTTCATATTGGTTAAACTAAAGTAATTAGCGATATCTTCACCAAAACCACCATCAATAACTCCATCTTCAATAGTTATAATTAATTGATGATTTTCTTTTAATGATGAAAGTGTTTTTTCATCAAGATGAGTTAAAATTCTTGGATTAATAAGTGTTGGCTTAAAATGTAGTTCTTTTTCAATTAATTTAGTGGCTTCTAAACCTAGATAATAAAAATTACCTTCAGCGATAATACAAACTTTTTCTCCTTTTTGAGTTATTTCGTAAGAAAGAAAATCCATATTATTATGTGTATTTTCTATTATTTTATTAGCAGGCATTAATATTAAAGTAGGGTGTTTATTTTGGTTTAAACTATAATCAAGCATTGCTAGATATTCATTTTTATCTGTTGGAGCGAGTAAAACTAAATTAGGAATGTTTTTAAAGGCTGAAATTGAAAATATTCCTAAATGTGTAACATCATTTAGTGAGATTAATGATGTGTTTCCAATAACAATTGTAGCAGGTGAATTATTTAAACATAAATCTTGAGATATTTGATCATATGTTCTTTGAAGAAATGTTGCATTAGTTCCAAAAATTGGTTTACATCCATTTTTAGCTAAACCAGAAATTAATGCGATAGCATGTTCTTCAGCAATTCCAACATCAATATAGTTTTGGCCTAGTAAATTTCTTTTTTCTTGGTCTAAACCAATAGCTAATGGTACTCCAGCGGTTACGACAACAATTTTTGGATCTTGTTTTACTTTATTAATTAAATAATTAGCGGTTATAGAAGGATAAGTCAATTTAACATCATTTATTAATTCACCTGTTTTTTGATTAAATGGTTTAGTATAATGCCACTTTTCTTTATTTAATTCAGCTAGTTGATAGCCTTTACCTTTTTGAGTATGGATATGTACTACTATTGGATGATTTATATCTTTTATTTTTTTAAATAGTGAAATTAATTTTTCAAGATTATTTCCTTCTTCTAAATAAATATAATCAAGGTTAAATGCTTTAAAAATATTGTTTTGCGAAGAGTTATTTCTTAAGTTTTTTAAACTTTGATATAGTCCTCCATGGTTTTCAGCAATTGATTGTTCATTATCATTAACAACAATAATAAAGTTTGATTTAATTTCAGAACCAACAAAATTAAGACCTTCTAATGCTTCTCCTCCAGATAAGGAACCATCACCAATAATAGCAATAACATTTTCATGATGATTTAAAATATCTCTTGCTTTAACTAATCCACTAGCTAAAGAGATTGAGGTTGAAGTATGACCCACTTTAAATAGATCATATATTGATTCTTCATAGTTAGTATATCCAGAAACATCTTTAAAATGTTCTTCAAAAAGAAAACCATCTTTTCGACCAGTTAAAATTTTATGAGTGTAGCATTGATGTGATACATCAAAAACAATTTTATCATTAGGAAAAGAAAAAACATAATGTAAAGCAATTGTTAATTCGACTATTCCTAAATTAGAACCTAAATGACCACCTATTTTACTTAATCTATTGAAAAGAGCTTCTCTAATTTCTTGTGCTAAAATGTTTAATTGATCTATCGATAAAAATTTTATATCATTAGGACAATTAATTTTTTCTAAATACATATTTTTTTAGAGTTCTTTACCACAAAAAGAACAAAATTTAGCTCCATTAGGATTTTCTTTCCCACAGTGTGGACATACACTTTTTAATTTTGTTCCACAATTATTACAAAATGCTGCACTTGGATCATTTTCTTTTTGACAATTAGGACAAATATTAGTTTGTTTAGTGGATTTAATTGTTTTAGATAATTCTTCTCTAGTACCATTTAAAATATAATTTGTTGCATCTGTTGCAACTGGTGTAACTTCTGAAGAAGTATATTCGTTAATTTCTTTTAGGAAGCCAAATCTTAGACAAGCTGAACCAATTCCAATTAATGGAATCCCAATAAAATTAAGGAAAAATAATGATGGCATATGTTCTCCTTGTGAAAGAAAAGACATAAAGAAATCAACCATACCAATTACTAATAAAACAATTCCTAAAAATAAAGCAATAAAACCAATAATTTTTAAATTTCTTTTAGCTTTTGGATGTTCTTTCAAATATTTGTTTTCACTCATAATAATCACCTCTTTTTTATTTTACCATAAATTAGTAAATTTTAAAAAAATAAATATAAAGATTGTAAATTATTCTAATTTACTTAATCATGTTTAAGAGGTTATATTATGAGTAAAACAATATCTTATTTAAAATATACAATAAAGGAAGTAATTTTAGCACCTTTATTTAAAATGTTAGAAGTTATTTTTGAATTATGTGTTCCTTTAATTGTTTCTTTAATTGTTGATAATGGAATTAATGGTGAAAAAGGAATTTCTTATGTTTTGATGATGTGTGGAGTTCTTGTCTTGTTTGCAATTCTAGGATTTTTATCAGCTGTTGTGGCTCAATATTTTTCCGCAAAAGCTGCAGTAAAATTATCTACAAATGTTAGAAATGAACTTTATAAAAAAATTCAAAGTTTACAATATTCATCTTTAGATGAAGTAGGAGCATCAACTTTAATTACAAGAATGACTAGTGATGTTAATCAAATTCAAGTTGGTGTTAATATGTTTTTAAGATTATTATTAAGATCACCAGTAGTTGTAATTGGAGCAGTAATTGTGGCTTTTACTATTTCTAGTAAGATTGGTTTAATCTTTTTATTAACAGTGCCAACTTTATTTATTATCGTTTTTTTAATTATGTATTTTACAATTCCTCTATATGCAAAAAGTCAACAAAAGCTTGATCGAGTAGTTGAACTTTCTAGAGAAAACTTAAATGGAGTTAGAGTTATTAGAGCGTTTAATAAACAAGAAAATGAAGTTAAAACATTTAAAAAAGAAAATAATATTTATACAAAAAAACAATTATTTGTTAGTCGAATTTCTTCTTTAATGAATCCATTAACTTATGCTTTGATTAATTTATTTATTATTGCTTTAATCTATTTTAGTGGAAAGGAAGTTTATAAAGGTGATTTAAGTCAAGGTAATGTCATCGCTTTATATAATTTAATTTCACAAATTCTAGTGGAAACTATCAAATTTGCTTCGTTAATTATTACTGTTTCAAAGTCGTTTGCTTCTATAAAAAGAGTAGATGCTATTTTAAATATGGAATCACCTATTGATTTAAATAACCATACTGATAAAGAATCATCATCTTTTATTGAATTTAGAAATGTTTCTATGAATTATGCTTCTTCTAATAAAAATTCTTTATCAAATATTTCTTTTACTGTTAATAAAGGTGAAAGAGTAGGAATTATTGGTTCAACAGGTTCAGGAAAAACTACTTTAATAAATGTTTTAAATCATTTTTATGATATTAATCAAGGATGTGTTTATCTTGATGGAAGAGATATTAGATCGTATTCATTAAATGAAATCCATTCTAGAATTAGTTTAGTTCCTCAAAAAGCACAACTTTTTAAAGGTACGATTAGAGATAATCTTCTTTGGGGTAATAAAGATGCTACAAATGAAGATTTAAATAGAGCAATTAAATATGCACAAGCTGAAGATGTTATAAAAAAGAAAAAGAATGGTTTAGATGAAGAAGTTGAACAAAATGGAAGTAATTTTTCAGGTGGACAAAAGCAAAGATTATGCATTGCTAGAGCCTTAGTAAAAAAAGCAGATATTTTAATTCTTGATGATTCTTCTTCCGCACTTGATTATGCTACTGATGCTAAATTAAGAATTGGTTTAAAAGAATTTAATCCTAATTTAACTACTTTTATTATTTCTCAAAGAACAGCTTCAATTATGAGTTTGGATAAAATTTTAGTTTTAGATAATGGTGTTCTAGTTGGAAATGGAACACATGAAGAATTATTAAAGAATTGTCAAGTATACCAAGAAATACATTATTCTCAATTTTCTAAAGAAGGTGATGACCATGAATAAAAATGTTGCTATTAGATTGTTAAAAACTTTAAAGCCATATATGCATTTATTAATTATTTCTTTAATATGTGCCCTTGGTTATGTGTTTTGTTCTTTATATATTCCTGTATTAGTTGGTAATGGAATTGATTTAATTGTTGCAATTAATGATGTTGATTTTGAAGGTTTATCTAAAATATTAATTTTGATTGCAATATTTTTAGTAATTGCCTCAATTTTACAATATGTGATGAATCTTTGTAATAATAAAATGAGTTTTGAAGTAACTAAATCTTTAAGAGATGATTGTTTTAAAAAGATTCAAAAATTACCATTAAAATATTTAGATGGACATTCTTCAGGAGATATTATTTCTCGTATTATTTCTGATGTTGAAAGTGTTTCTGATGGATTGTTATTAGGCTTTAATCAAATATTTACTGGTGTAATTATGATTATAACAACTTTAGTCTTTATGTTTGTTATGAATTATATTATGGCTTTAGTGGTTGTTATATTAACACCTTTATCTTTATTTGTAGCAAAGTTTATTGCAAAAAGAATTCATAAATATTTCCATAATCAAAGTGTTATTAAAGGTGAACAAACTGCATTTATTGATGAAATGATTAATGGTCAAAAAGTTATTAGAGCCTTTGAACAAGAAGAAAATAAACAAGCACAATTTGAAGAAATATCTTCTAGACTTGAAGAAGCCGCGATTAAAGCTAATTTCTTTTCTTCATTAGTAAATCCATCAACAAGATTTGTTAATGCTTTTGTTTATGCTTTAATTTGTTTTATTGGTGCAATAATTGCAATTAAAACTGATAATTTTACTGCAGGTATGTTAACTATTTTCTTATCATATGCAAGTCAATATACTAAACCATTTAATGATATTTCTAGTGTTGTTACTGAATTGCAAAATGCCTTTACATGTGGAGAAAGAATTTTTGATTTAATTGATCAAGAAGATGAAAAACAAGATTTTGAAAATGCGATAATTTTAAAAGATGCTAAAGGTAAAATTATTTTAAAAAATGTTTATTTTGCCTATGAAGAAAATCAAAGATTAATTGAAGATTTTTCTTTAAGTGTTAAACCAGGACAAAAAGTAGCAATTGTTGGACCTACTGGATGTGGAAAAACTACTTTAATTAATTTATTGATGCGCTTTTATGATGTTAATTCAGGTGATATTTTAATTGATGATAATTCTATTTACTCTTTAAAAAGAAGTAGTATTAGAGAAAATTATGGAATGGTTTTACAAGAAACTTATCTTCGTCATGCTTCAGTTAAAGAAAATATTTTAATGGGTTCAGAAATTTCTGAAGAAGAACTTAATAGAATAGCTAAAGAAAGTAATATTGATTATTTTGTTTCTCGTTTGCCTAATGGTTTTGATACAATTATTGATGAAAATAATGGTCAATTATCGCAAGGGCAAAAACAATTATTATGTATTGCTAGAGTAATGGTAAATTTGCCTCCAATGTTAATTCTTGATGAAGCAACTTCTTCAATTGATACAAGAACAGAAATTAAAATCCAAGATGCATTTAATAAGATGATGCAAGGAAGAACTTCTTTTATTGTTGCTCATCGTTTGTCAACAATTAAAAATGCTGATTTGATTATTGTAATGAATGAAGGACATATTATTGAACAAGGTAATCATCAACAATTATTAGCTAAAAAAGGTTTTTATTATAATTTATATAATTCTCAATTTGCTAAATAAGTATAAAATATTTTTTTCTAAGAATAATAGAATTGTTCGGAGGAAAAAATGAATAATACAACAAGTAATGATTTAAAAGGCAGTCAAACTGAAAAAAATTTAATGTCGGCTTTTATTGGCGAGTCACAAGCAAGAAATAAATATTCTTATTTTGCAAGTATCGCTAAAAATGAAGGATATGAGCAAATAGGTGCTATTTTTGAAGAAACTAGCAATAATGAAAAAGAACATGCTGAAATTTGGTTTAATTATTTAGGTGGAATTTTAAAAACAAAAGATAATTTAAAATCCGCTATGGATGGTGAAGAATTTGAGTTTACTTCTATGTATCCTGAATATAGTAAAATAGCTCAAGAAGAAGGTTTTCTTGATATTGCTAGAAAATTTGCTTTAGTAGCGGAAATTGAAAAAGAACATCATAAAAGATATAAAAAACTTTTAGAGAATTTGATAAATAATGAAGTGTTTACTAAAAAAACTGGAATAAGTGTTTGGAAATGTCGTAATTGTGGAAACATCGTGGTTAGTAAATCGGCACCTGCTATTTGTCCAGTTTGTAATAAGGCGCAAGCATATTTTGAATTAAATGTAGAAAATTATTAAAAAAAATATATAATGAATTTATAGAGGTGATAAAAATGACATTGGTACATATTAATAAAAATAACTTCAAAGAAGAAGTAGAAAATTATACAGGAAAAGTTTTACTTGATTTCTGGGCTCCATGGTGTTCTCCTTGTAGAATGATTGGACCAAGCTTAGAAGAATTAGCAGAAGAGCAAGATAATGTCAAAATTTGTAAAGTAAATGTCGATGAAGAAAATACTTTAGCGGCAATGTTCTCTGTAACAAGTATTCCATTATTAGTTTTAATGGAAAATGGTAAAGTAATAAAATCAAGTGTTGGTTATTTACCAAAAGAAGAAATTGAAGAATTTATTAAATAAGACATAGGTTATACCTATGTTTTTTTTTACAAAAAAAAGCACCTTTTATAGGCACTTTAGATTTTTTTTGTAAAGGCCTTATTCACATAAGACCTGCTAGAGGGGTATAAGAATGGTAGGTAGTATGAGTTCCTCTAGCAAGTCTATAATACAAAAAAAGCAATAATTTGTAAATATAAAAAATGAAAAATCAAAGAATTTCTTTTTTTTTAATCAATATATTAATATTGAAGTTTTTTGAATATAAGTTATAATTTTATTGTTATTTGTTATAAAAAATATCCAAAAATGGAGAAAATCGATGGAAAAAGCACGAAAATATATTATTTCTCTTGATCAGGGGACAACATCTTCTAGAGCGGTTATTGTTGATAACTTGTCGAAAATTGTCGAAATTGTTCAGAAAGAATTTAAGCAAATTTATCCTCAACCAGGATGGGTTGAACATGATCCTTTAGATATATATGCATCGCAATATTCAGTTTTAATTGAGGCTATTGCAAAAGCCAACATCGATATAAATCTAGTTAAAGCTATTGGCTTAACTAATCAAAGAGAAACGACAATTGTTTGGAATAAAAAAACTGGTAAACCTATTTATAATGCAATAGTATGGCAATGTAGAAGAACTGTTGATATTGTTGAGCAAATGCGTAAAGATAATTTAGAACAATATATTTTAGAAAATACAGGTTTAGTTTTAGATGCTTATTTTTCGGCTACAAAATTAAAATGGATTCTTGAAAATGTTGAAGGAGCTTATGAACAAGCTAGAAATGGTGAATTACTTTTTGGAACTGTTGATACTTGGCTTATTTATAAATTAACAAATGGTAAAGTTTTTGCTACTGATTATACAAATGCTTCTAGAACAATGCTTTTTAATATTAAAACTTTAAAATGGGATGAAAAGATTTGTTCTTATTTAGATATTCCTATGTGTATGTTACCAGAAGTTAAACCATCTTCTAGTGATTTTGGTTATATTAATATTTTAGGAAAAGATATTCCTCTTTGCGGGGTGGCAGGTGATCAACAAGCAGCTTTATTTGGACAAACTTGTTTTGAAGAAGGAGAAGCTAAAAATACTTATGGAACTGGATGTTTTTTATTGATGAATATTGGTGAAAAATTTGTTAATTCTAAACATGGATTAGTTACAACAATTGCAGCAACTTACAATAATAAAATTCAATATGCTCTAGAAGGTTCAGTTTTTGTTGGGGGAGCAATCGTTCAATGGCTTAGAGATGAATTAAGATTCATTGAAGAAACTAATGATACTGAATATTTTGCTAAAAAGGTAAAAGATAATAATGGTGTTTATATTGTTCCAGCTTTTACAGGACTTGGAGCACCTTATTGGGATATGTATGCTAGAGGAACAATTTTTGGCTTAACTAGAGGTACTAATCGTAACCATATTATTAGAGCTTGTTTAGAAGCTATTGCTTATCAAAGTTATGATGTAATTGAAGCAATGAAAAAAGATACTTCATTACAAATTAAATCTTTAAAAGTTGATGGTGGAGCTTCTAAAAATAATTTCTTAATGCAATTTCAAGCAAATATTATTAACGCTAATGTGGTAAGAGCAAAAACAATGGAAACCACAGCTTTGGGAGTAGCTTATTTAGCTGGACTTCATGCTGGTGTATTTTCTTCAATTGAACAAATAAGAAAATTATATGATGTTAGTCAAACTTATTATCCAGAAATGGATGAAAATGTAAGAAGCAATTATTTATCGCACTGGAAAAAAGCGGTCAAAATGTGTCAAGGTTGGATGGAGGAATAGCATGAATTATATCGGATCAAAATTGTCATTATTAGATTTTATTAATGATGTTATAGAAACTAAAGTAGAAAAAAAAGATAATTTAGTTTTTTGTGATATTTTTTCTGGTACAGCTATTGTTGGTCAATATTTTAAGAATAAAGGATATAGTATTATTTCTAATGATATTCAATATTTTAGTTATGTATTAGCTAAAGTTTTAGTGGAAAATAATAATGAATTAACTTTTGATAAATTAAAAGAAATTAATATTAATAATCCGTTTGATTATTTAAATAAATTAAAAGGAAGAAAAGGTTTTATTTATCATAATTATTGCTTAGAAGGTACTCAAGATAAAGAATTTCAAAGAATATATTTTTCTAATGAAAATGCTAAAAGAATTGACGCCATGAGAATGAAAATTTCTTCTTGGAATAAAAAAGGCTTATTACAAGAAAAAGAATATTATTATTTAATTGCCTCTTTAGTAGAGGCTAGTGATAAAGTAGCAAACACAGCTTCTGTATATGAAGCATTTTTAAAGACAGTTAAATTAAGTGCAACTAAAGAAATAAAAATTGAACCATTAAAATTGAATGTTGTGGATAAAAAAGCATCTTATTTTGCTTGTAATGAAGATGCTTCTTATTTAATTAATCATATCAGTGGAGATGTTTTATATTTAGATCCACCTTATAATTCACGTAAATATGATACTAATTACCATATTTTAGAAACGATTGCTTTATATGATCATCCTCATATTAAAGGTAAAACAGGTGTTAGAACTGAAGAAATTAAAAAATCAAAATTTTGTAGTAAAAAAGAAGCTAGTAGCGCTTTAGAAGATATTGTTTCTAAAGCAAAATTTGATTATATTTTATTAAGCTATAATGATGAAGGAATTATCTCATTAGAAGAAATTAAAAATATTTTCTCTAAATATGGCGAATATTCTTGTTATGAGAAAAAACATCGTCGATTTAAAGCAGATTCGAAAAGAAATTACACTAAAGATTATACTATTGAATATATTCATTGCTTAAAAAAACATAATTAAAAAGTTAGATTGTTATTATAGGTAACATTTAATTAAAAAAATATAAAAAAATACTTGCATTAATAAATTTGTTTCCTTATAATAACAAATGCTAACAGCGAATCAGTTGCGAGCGTAGTTCAGTGGTAGAACACAACCTTGCCAAGGTTGCTATGCGGGTTCGATTCCCGTCGCTCGCTCCATTAATTAATAGAAGATGATATTAAAGTATCATTTTTTTTTGCAAAAAATTAAATTTGTTAATATTAGAATATTTTATAATCTAATTTCTAGTTTTTTTCCTATATGATATGTATTTAATCAAAATTTTTAACGATCTCTTCAGATTCTTTTGTGTTTTGTTCTATAATTTCAGCTTTTCTACTTACATTAGCTGAAGAAAGCTTTTATATTCATCGTATATAGTTAAACAAACATTCTAAAGAATAAAAGTTATGTCAATTCATTCAATAAATAAATTGTCATTAAAATAATTATATTCAATTGGAGTACATTTTATATCGTCATTTAAATTCTGTAGCTAGTGCACAAGTATTATGTAAATTAATAAATTCATCAATTAATTTATTTAATGTTTCACTATCTAATTTTTTTGCTTCTTGATCTTTTAATTATTCACCTATTTCATCATCTATATCTAAAAAATATTTTTTATTTTAAAAGCTCATAATAAAGATACTAAACAAGTTATTATTGATGCTTTAAATTTTTTAAAATGTGGTGACGTTTTAGAAAGATTTGCTAAATTGGCAATTGAATTAGAACCAACAAATGATGAATATAAATTTATTCTTTATAAATCTAATAGTTATAAGTTAGATAATTTCTTTGAATTATATACAATGGAAGATTATAAAGATATTCCTAATATTGTTGAAGGCGATTTCCATAAAGCATTAGCAACATTTAATACTAATTATAAGAGTTAACTTTGGATAAATTACTTTGTTGAATGGAATGTTATTTAAATAAGTTTCCTCAATAAAAATATGATGACATAACACTAAATAATATTTCAAAATGAAGAAATAATTTTCATTTTAATCAAGAATATATTGATGATTTATATAATATTCCCTATAGCAAATTAATAAATAAATGCAATGAAATATTAGGTAAATATAGGGATGTTTATTATCAACTTGCTTATGAAATTTATCGTTTAGATTATATAAGCGATTTTGCTCATCATCTAAAATATCGTTTTATGAATGAATATTATCGTTATACATCCTTTAAAAAGGAATTAAATAAGATTTATTAACGTTTAAATGTTATAAAATCGATTGATATTGACTTTTTAGTCACATAATGATAATATTTGCTTGTAGATATAGATAACACTACAAAGTTCAAATAAGCATTTTGCTATCATTCTCGAAAGAGAGACCATTAGGTCATTAAATTCTCACTATTGAGAATTTTTTTTATTTAGTATAAAATATTTATAGAAATAAATGTTTTGGAGGTTTCAAGAATGATAGAAAATAATTATTATATTGGTTTGGATTTGGGAACTGATTCTTTAGGTTGGGCTGTTTCAAATGAAAATTATGATTTAATTCGTTTAAAAGGAAAAACTGCATTTGGAGCGAGAATCTTTTCTTCTGCAGAAGATTGTAAAAAAAGAAGAATGTTTAGATCTTCTAGAAGAAGATTACAAAGAAGAAAATATCGTATATATTTATTAAATCAACTTTTAGCGGAAGATATTAATAAAGTAGATTCTACTTTTTTTGAGAGATTAAAGTATTCATATTTAGTATTAGATGATAAAAGTAAGAAAAATATTAGTAGAAATTTATTGTTTAAAACAAGACAACAGGAAGTTGAGTTTTATAAGAAATACCCTACAATATGGCATTTAAGAAATGCGTTGATAAATAATAATCATAAATTACATGATGATGCTTTAAGTGATATTAGAAATGTATATTTAGCATTACATCATATTATTAAATATAGAGGTAATTTTTTATCTGATGGTAATATTAATTTAAAAGAAATGGATTTATCATTGTTTGATAGATTAAATAAATTATTTTGTTTATATATTGAAGATAATGATAATATTGATGTTGATTTTGATGTTATTCAAAAAAGTGATTATGATAAAATCATTAAAATATTAGAAGATAAACAAACAAATAAAATTCAAAAGAAAAAATGCTTAAAATCATTGTTTAAAATGGATTACGCAAAAGATTTAATTGAATGTTTTTCTACTTTAATTGTTGGTGGAGATTATGATATATCAAAGATTACTAATGGTGAAAGCTTAAAAATTTCATTTGAAAAAAATTATGATGAATATGAAGAAATTATAAAAAATGAATTAAATGAAAATTTTGAAATAATTCAAATTGCAAAACAAATCTATGATCATATTTTATTAAAAAATTTAATTGGTGATAAAAAATCAATTTCTGAAGTTATGGTTGAAGTGTATGAAACTCATAAACAAGATTTAAAATTATTAAAAGATGTTATAATTGGAATTGATAAAGAAAATGGAAATCATGACTTATATAAATCCATCTTTAAAAATGAAGGAAAAAATAATTATTCAGCATTTGTTCATCATAATTCAGATAATGATAGAATTACAATAGATGATTTTAATGTTGAAATTGGTAAAATATTAGATAGCAATAAAGATAAAATTGAAGAAAAGGCTTATCAATATTTAAAAGAAAAAACTGAAAAGAAAAAATTACTTCAAATTATTGCAAATGTTTCAACAAGTTTAATTCCTCACCAATTACATTTAATTGAATTAAAGATCATTTTAGACAATGCAAAAAAAATATATCCAACTATTCTAGAAAATGAAGATAAGATTATTAAATTATTTAAATTTAGAGTTCCATATTATTTTGGGCCACTAGATTCTAGAAGCATAAATTCTAATGTTGATAGAAAAAGTAATAAAACGATAACTCCATGGAATGTTGAAGAGATAATAGATTATTCAAAAACTAAAACTAATTTTATGAAGAAACTAACATCTAATTGTAGTTATTTATACGATTGTAAAGTATTACCACGAGCTTCACTTATTATTGAAGATTACCAAATATATGATAGATTAAATGCACTTAAAATTAATGGTGCACAGTTAGATTTAGAAACTAAAAATAAATTATATTTAAAAATCATATCTCAAAATAAAACAACAATTCAAAGTCTAAAAAATTATTTAAAAAATAGTGAAGGATTTAAAGGGAATGTTCTATTTGATGGAATTAAAGAAAATGTTCCTTTTGAAGCATCTTCGCATGCTTTATTAAGAAAATGTTTTGATTTAGAAAAAGACTTTGATTTATTGGAAAGATGCATATTTTTAGCTACTATTTACGCAGATGATAAAAAAGCATATTTTGAAGAAGTTAAAAATGAATTTCCAACTTTAACAAAAGAACAATATAATAATTTAAAAAGTATAACACCAAAAAAATGGTCGAGACTATCAAAAGAATTATTAACTGAATTATATTATGTTGATGAAAATGGTGTAACACATTCTATATTATCGTTGATGAAAAATACTAATAAAAATTTTCAACAAATTTTATTTGATAAAGAATACAAATTTAATTTATTAATTGATTCAAAAAATAAAGAAATGTCAGGAGAAAAAACTGATAACGAAATTATTAATAATATATTAGAAAGTGTTCCAGCTATCACAAGAAGGTGTATAAATCAAACAATTCTTGTCTTGGATGATATCGTAAAAGCTAGTAAAAAAGAACCAGCAAAAATTATGATAGAAGTTACAAGAAATGAAGAAAAAGACAAAAAAGAAAAAGATTCTAGAAAGAAAGAAGTTGAAAATTTTTTGAATAGTATAATCAAAGATTCAAAAAATGAATATTATAAAAATCAAGCAAGTAAGTTAGTTGATGAATTAAATTATATTGAAAATGATGCAAATAAGTTAAAAGGAAAACATTTATATCTATATTTTAAACAAATGGGATGTGATATGTATACTGGTGAAGTTATAAATATCCATGATGTTTTAAATTCAAATATGTATGACACAGATCATATTATTCCTCAATCATTAATTAAAGATGACTCTTTAGATAATTTAGTTTTAGTAAAAAGAACGATAAATCAAACTGTAAAAAAAGATTTATATCCAATACCAAGAGATATAAAAACTCAAAAAGTAAAAGATTTATGGAAATATTTATTTTCAATAAAAGCAATTAGTGAGAAAAAATATAATAATTTAATTAGAGAAAAGGAAATTACATTTGAAGAAATTGAACAATTTGTTAATAGACAAATTAATGTTATTGATTATGCAAATATTTCTATAAAAAATATATTGGAGATTAAATATCCAAATACAAAAATAATATTTTCTAAGTCGCATTATCCATCTTTTTTAAGAAAAGAATTAAATATTGTAAAAAATAGGGATTTAAATGATGCTCATCATGCTGTTGATGCATATTTAAATGTTGTATGTGGAAATATTCTTTCGACTAGATTTAATGATATTAGAAAAATATTTGAATTAAAAATTAGTGGTAATAAAGAAAAAAGTACAACATTTAATATGGAAAGTGTTCTTTTGTGTGAAATAAATAAGCAAAAATTATTTGATAAAATAAAAAATAATTCATTTAGGCACGACGCTTTAGTTACTTATAAAGTTGATTATAATAATGGAGCGCTTTATGATCAAACAATATATAAAGCTTCTGATAATAAATCTTTAATTCCAATTCATACTGGTAAAGAATTTAGTGAATTTAATGATACAACTAAATACGGGGGATATAAAAATGCATCAAGTTCAAAAATGAGCGTTGTAACATTTACTAAAAAAGGAAAAGTATATAAAAATATTGTTCCAAGAAAAATTATTGATGACAAAAAAATAAAAAATGATGAAGAATGCATAAAAAAGATTATTGGTGATGTAAGTAATCTTAAAGTAATATGTGATGTATATTTAAATCAAAAAATTGAATACAATGGTGGCGTTTATTTAATTGTTACATCAGAGAAAACAAGGAATCAACTGAAAATTGCTTATCAAAATTATATGGATAATAATGATTTATTTTATTTAAATTATGCTAATAAAAAGGTAAATGATTTTAAAGATGATGCATTAGAATATAAAATAAAAGATAAAAATGACAATTTAATTGTGACAATTTCTAAACAAGAAAATGAAATTATATTTAATAAAATTAAAAAAATAATGAATAAAAAAGTATATGATTCATGTAGTTATATTGTAAGATTGAGAGAATTAAATGATTTTGATAAATTTAGTATTAAAGAACAAATATCAATACTTAACAATTTATTAATTGCATTGACAAGAAAAATAGATAATTGCAAACTACCAAATTATAGTATTAGTATATTTAGACCTTCTATTAATGTTACCAATGATCAAATTACTATTATTTACGAATCACCTACTGGATTATTTGTAAAAAAGAAAAAAATTTAATATGGCATTTAGAACAATAATTATCACCACGCATAGTAAACTTGAATATTCTTTAAATTATTTAATTTATCGAACCATTGAAGATACAAAAAGAATCAATTTGGATGAAATACATACTATAATTGTAGAATCAACTGCTGTATCTATTACTTCAGCATTAATGGTTGAATTAATTAATAGGAAGATTAAAGTATTGTTTTGTGATGAAAAAAAGAATCCTTCCTTTGAATTATCTCCTTATTATGGCGATTCTATATCTACAAGAAGAATTCAAGAACAAATTAGTTGGAATAAAGAAACTAAAGATTTAATATGGCAAGCAATAGTTAAAGAAAAAATTAATAATCAAGCTAAAAATATAATTGATAATAGTGATATTTATAGCATGATGATAGAATTTAAAAACGATGTTCAAGTTGGTGATGTGACTAACAGAGAAGGACATTCTGCTAAAATTTATTTTAATAATGTTTTTGGAAAAAGTTTTACTCGTGGTGATAATAGTTCAATAAATATTTTTTTAAATTATGGTTATACAGTTTTACTTTCGCAATTTAATAAGTGCATTACATCCAAAGGATATTTAACTCAAATTGGAATTCATCATAAAAATGATTTTAATCAATTTAATTTATCATGTGATTTAATTGAACCATTTAGAGCAATTGTTGATGCAAAAGCAAAAATTGTAGATGATAAAAATTTTAAAGATGAGATGATAAATCTTTTAAATATTAAAGTTACAATAAATGGTGAGCAACAATTTTTATATAATGCAATTAGTATTTATTGCTCATCTGTTTTTAGAGCTTTAAATAATAATGATTTAAATGAAATATCTTTTTTTACAAATTATGAGTTATAGATTTATGAGAATGATTTTATTTTTTGATCTTCCATCTGTTTCAAAAAAAGAAAGAAGAGATTATCAAAAATTTATTAAAACTTTAAAATATAAAGGATTTATTATGATGCAAGAAAGTGTTTATACAAAACTTGCATTAAATCAATCAGTCGCAACATCGACTATGTTGGAACTAAAAAAAGAATTGCCTGCAGATGGACATATTTCTTTGTTAACGATAACAGAAAAACAATATGCATCGATAGAACATCTTTTAGGACAATATGAAAGTGATGTTATAAATAATGATGAAAAGGTAATAAAATTATGATAAGAATGGTTATAAATGATTGCAAGTTTGAGCAATCTTTAGATGAAATAAACTCAATGATAATATCTTTAGAAAATAAAAAATATTTTTATTCATTTATGATTGATTTGCAATTATCATATTCAGAAATAAATTCAATAAAATTATTTGATGAAAGAGAAAAGGAATTAAAAAATAGTGATTATTTCGAAGTAATTCCATCTATATTTGGAATGGATGTAAACAATAAGAAAAATATTAATGCCTTGCTAAAAATAATTAAAAGTGACAATAAAGAATTTATTCAAAATTATGTTAACAAAACAAATGAGAATTTAGAAATGATTGCTAAAACCTTAAATTTAGAATCAGAAATACCATTCGAAACAGATATAGATTTTATCGATGATGATTTGTTGAAAATGTTAAATATCCATATTAAACAAGAAACTAATTCTCTTGTTGAATTAATTTTTTCGTATATTAAAACTACCTTTGAATTAAGAAAAATAAAAATATTTATATTTGCAAATTTAATTGATTATTTAGAAGATGAAGAAATAAGTTTACTTTTAAAAAATTGTGTTTTTTTAGGCGTAATAATAATTGACATTGAATCTAAAAATATTAAAAATTCGAATTTTCAATTTAATTTTATTTTAGATAAATCACTTTGCTTAATCTAGAAAAAATGATATTATCTTTATAGAGGCACTACTATAACCTTATTTTATTTGAGGTTTGAGAGTAGTGTTATCTATAATTGCTTTCAAACTGAAGAAATCATCGATACAGCACAATTTGCGTTTGAGAGTAGTGTTATCTATAATTGCTTTCAAACATATATTAAATTTGCTTAAAACAAACATCTAGTTTGAGAGTAGTGTTATCTATAATTGCTTTCAAACTACCATGTTTATAAGTAGT
>ERZ1106952.123-NODE-123-length-53572-cov-7.702375_pt1 | contig 53572 bp, 37 predicted proteins | sample MGYA00403677_ERZ1106952 | MGnify/ENA primary metagenome ERZ1106952 (study PRJEB35170, sample SAMEA104062415) | human gut metagenome | biome: human gut; feature: human-associated habitat; material: faeces | place: Denmark | collected 2012-05-14 ...
GGACGCCAACGGCGAGCGTTAGCGGTCCGCAACCAAAAAAGTTAGCGGTGCGCAAAATATAAAACGTGAATTTTTTGTGAAAAATTATGAAAATATTGCAATTTTTACTATAAACATGATATAATGAAAAAACCGAAAGGGTCATGAAGGCAAAAAACAACGCGCCCGAGTATGCGGCGCAACAGTCAAGGGGGAGCTATGTCATGTTCGAATTCGCTTACAACGGCATAGAGCTGGCGCACAGATATGAAGCGTCGCCGGTGACGAAACCCGATTTCGCGCGCCACTATCATGATTTTTATGAAATGCTGTACTTCGTGCGCGGCGAATGTGATTTCGTCATGGAAGAAACGGGTTGCAAGCTCAAAGCAGGCGACGTTATTTTCATATTGCCCGGGGAACATCACTTTCTGCGTTTCGCAAGATCGGCTCCGCCTTACGAACATTACTCTTTCAAGTTCGGCGAAACCGTGGTGCCGTCCTTTCTCATTTCCCGCCTGTCCGACAAACAGCCGTTCTGCACCGTGAGCGACGAGATGAAAAAACTTTTCGCGGACGTGGATGTCATCGCGGCGAAAAGCGATACCGACGAACGCGGGGCGCTGGCGCACTGTCGTTTGCTCGAGCTTCTCGTACTGCTCTGCCATGCACGCGAAAGCGAAAAGACATTCGTGCGGAACAAAACGATCGCCGAGATCGTGGATTATATCAACGTCAATCTTAAAAAATCGATAACCCTGACCGACGTGTGCGACGCGCTCGGGCTTTCACCGTCCTACGTCAGCAACAAGTTCAGCAATTATATGAAAGTTTCCCTGATACAGTACGTGCGTATCAAAAAAATACTTGCCGCCCACAGGCTGATAATGTTCGGCGAGCGTCCGACGAAAGCCGCGGAAGAATACGGATATTACGATTACTCCACGTTTTACCGCGCATACACAAAGATAATGGGTCGCCCGCCCTGCCGCAAACTGACATACGATCAAAGCGAAAGATAAGGCGCGCCTTCGCGCCTGCCGCGGATTAACACCGCATTTGTCGCGATATACTCAGGGCGGGATTGTTCCCCGCCACGGCGAAAAACGGCAGAAGTTTTTGCCCGACAACAACAAACAGAACGAAACACCCGCCGCAAGCGTTTTGCTTACGGCGGGTGTTGACTATGCGTGATATTGTTTTCAGATCCTTGCGACGCCCGTTCTTCTTGCCGCGGCTTTGACCGCTTCGGCTACCGCGTCTTTGACCGCGGGGTGGAAGGAATCGGGAATGATATAATCGGGTCTGAGCTCGCTGTCGGGAATGACGGACGCAATGGCTTCAGCCGCGGCTATCTTCATTTCGTCGTTGATGTCGCGGGCGCGCACGTCAAGCGCACCGCGGAAGATACCGGGGAATGCGAGCACGTTGTTTATCTGGTTGGGGAAATCGCTTCTGCCCGTGCCCATTATCGCAACGCCCGCTTTCTTCGCTTCGTCGGGCATGATCTCGGGAACAGGGTTCGCCATAGCGAAAACTATGGGGTCCTTGTTCATGCTTGCGACCATTTCGGCGGTAAGGCTGCCGGGAGCGGAAACGCCTATGAACACGTCCGCACCGACGATGACGTCTTTCAGTCCGCCCTTCTTCTTTTCGAGGTTGGAGATCTTCGCCATTTCCTCTTTGATGGGGTTAAGACCGTCCCTGCCCTCGTAAATAGCGCCTTTACGATCGCAAAGAATGACTTTTTTCAGTCCTCTGCTCATGAGCAGTCTGGTGATCGCTATGCCTGCCGCGCCGCTGCCGTTGACTACGACGGAGATGTCCTCTATCTTTTTGCCGACGAGTTTGAGCGCGTTGATCATTGCCGCCATGGTAACGATTGCCGTGCCGTGCTGATCGTCGTGGAACACGGGTATGTCGCATACTTCTTTAAGTCTTTTTTCTATCTCGAAGCAACGGGGTGCGCTGATATCTTCGAGGTTGATGCCGCCGAAACTGCCCGCAAGCAGCTGAACGGTCCTGACGATGTCGTCCACTTCCTTGCTGCGGATGCAGAGCGGGAACGCGTCCACGTCGCCGAAAGTCTTGAAAAGCGCGCACTTGCCTTCCATGACGGGCATACCTGCTTCGGGACCGATGTCGCCGAGACCGAGCACGGCGGTTCCGTCGGTCACTACCGCGACGAGGTTGGCGCGGCGGGTGTAAACGTAACTGAGATCGACGTTCTTGGAGATCTCGAGGCAGGGCTCGGCAACGCCGGGCGTATATGCCACCGAAAGTTCTTCACGGTTGGTAATGGGAGCGCGGGTAACGACTTCTATCTTGCCCGCCCATTCCTTATGCTTGTCGAGTGCAAACTGTTTCTTATCCATTTTACCTTCTCCTGTAATTAAAGGTTGATTGTCAGATGTTCAGGCTGTCAAGGAACTCGCGCAGCTTTTTAGCCGAGCCGACGAGTTTATCCATTTCTTCGCCCGTGAAATCGAACGGTATGCGCTTTATCGCGCCTTCCAGACCGAGCACGGTGGGTACGCTCACGCATACGCCGCTTATTCCGTAATAATCGTCGAGCAGCGTGCTTACGTTGTATATACTGCGTTTGTCTTTAAGTATTGTGTTGCAGAGCTGCGCGGTTATGGAAGCTATGCCGTAGAACGTAGCGCCCTTGAGCTGTATAACCTGCGATCCCGAAGTGATGACCTGCTTTTCGATCTCGTCCCTGTCGATGGTTATGCCGCTCTTCGCGCAATAGGAATTGAGCGACATTCCCGCGATATGGACGCTGCTCCATACGGCGAATTGGCTGTCGCCGTGCTCGCCCGCGATAAAGCCGTGGATGTTTTTGATGTCGATGCCCACTTTTTCGCTGAGCAGGTAACGGAAACGCGCGCTGTCAAGCGAAGTGCCCGTACCGATAACCATGTTTGCGGGCAATCCCGTTTCCTTCTGCACGACGTAAGTGAATACGTCCACGGGGTTGGCGACTACCATTATTACGCCGCCGTTGTAATACTTCATGATGCTTGCAGAGATGTCTTTCGCAATGCCGACGTTCTTTGCGGCAAGATCGAGACGGCTCTCGCCCGGTTTGCGTCCGAGCCCCGCGCTGATAACGATGACGTCGCTGTCGACGATATCCGAATAATCGCCGCTGTGTACGTCCATCGCGCTCATGGTGACGAGTCCGTGGCTGATATCCATTGCCTCGCCTTCGGCTTTGTTCTTGTTGACGTCGATAATTACTATCTCGGACACAAGTTTCTGCGTGGCTATGGAGAACGCGATGGACGCGCCTACCGAGCCCGCTCCGATAATACTGATTTTCGAGTGTTTTCTGATCATGGTTCTCTTCCAATCCGTTTATATAAAATTTTTATAACAAAGTAAAAACGCAACCCGCGCCTTGCGCCTTATCCCCCTTTTTGGCCGCAATTTAAGGACTCCCCGCAAAACACGGCAAGCCCTTCCCCCGATATCCCGAAGTATTATAGCATATCAGAGTGCAAATGCAAAACGATTTACGCGTTTAAAATTAAATAAATCGAAATTTTACAAGTTCATTACAACTAAAAAATACAATAATTACAATCGTTTTACGCACATTTTATCAATGAAAAATAAGAATTGCAATGATTTTTGAGCCGCATTGCATACGCACGAAAACGTGTGACCGCAGATCTTTAGGCTTACCGCGCATATACGCTTTTGTCGCAAAAGCGGAAAACCGCAAACGAAAAACGCCGCGCGTCCCGAAAAATCGTTTCGGTCCGAGCGGCGTACATTACCGTTATTTGTTGCCTGTGTATTCGGTATTAAACCCTTTGTTTACGGAAGGACGCAACTCGTTCGGATATGCGGCGTCCATTTTCATGTCCAGCACTATCTTCTGCAATTTTTCCGTGATGAAATACGGATTTTCTATGTCGGAGATCACTGTGGCGCCGCCCATGCTGACTATATAAATATCCCCTGTCTTGCAGATCCTGTCTATGATCCCGACCTTGAGATTGACGGAAATTATGTCCGCGTAAAAGACATTTTTGAAGTCGATCCCGATAATACCCGATTTAACGATGATCCGCTTATCCGTAAACGCGTATTCGATGTTTTTATGCATCTTGTTCGCAGTGACGATATTGGTTATCCATATCCACACGGGCAGAAGGTGGAACAGGAAAAACACGCACATACCGATGATGAGCGGAAGCGGCAATTCCGACCCGAACACGCACAGCAGCGCTATGAACGCTCCGTCGATCACAAGCCATAAAAGCGCGAACGGCAGCATACCGAGCACCCTGCCCGCAACGAACGCGGATTTTTTCGGCTTGCCCTGCCAGAGCACATTCTCACCTTCCGCGATTACGGAAGAAATGTCGCGCGGCGCGAATGTTTTGTCATCCTTTTTGAAATAATTTTCGTTTATCTTCGACATATTTCGACGTTCTCCCCGCAATGTTTTTATCATTATATCATATATATAAAGAAAAATCAACGGGTATGTCGATTTTTCCGAACACACGGGATATCCGTTAACAGCAATAAAAAAACGATCTTGCCGCAAGCGTAAAAAACTCTCCCTTGCCCGCTTTCGGGTAAAGGAGAGTCCGTTGATTCACTTAGTGAAAGTACGCGTTACGCGAGGCTGTCTCAGAAATCGATGTCCTTATCGTAGTACACGGCAAGGAGCAGTCTTTCCATGTCTTCCTGAGAAGGCTGACGAGGGTTGGAGCCCGTGCATGCGTCGCTTATGGCAAGCGCTGCGACAGAAGAAAGTTTGTCGTTGAATTCTTTCTCGTCTATAATGCTCTTGTCCGCCTTGATACCGCCTTCGCCGTAGTTCTTTATTGCCTGAGGAATGTTGAGTTCGTCGTTCATGTGGCGCAGTTCTTTGATGAGCGCGTCGACAAGTTCCGCCGTGGTCTTGCCTTTAAGACCGATAAAGCGTGCGATATCCGCATAACGCTCAGCCGCTTCGGCATTCTTGGAGTTGTACTTGATGACTTTGGGAAGATACATAGCGTTTGCGGCGCCGTGTATGATGTGTCCGCCGCTGAACGCCGCACCCGTCTTGTGCGCCATCGAGTGAACGATACCGAGCAGAGCGTTGGAGAACGCCATACCCGCAAGGCACTGCGCGTCGTGCATTGCGTCACGCGCGGTCATATCTCCGTCATACGATTTTTTAAGATTCTCGTGGATCATCTTGATGGCATGGAGCGCAAGAGGATCGGTGTAATTGCAATGCAACGTGGATACATACGCTTCTACCGCATGGGTCATTGCGTCCATACCCGTGTGAGCGGTAAGTTTGGGAGGCATCGTTTCCGCAAGATCGGGATCGACGATAGCCACGTCGGGGGTAATGTTGAAATCCGCAAGAGGATATTTGATACCCTTGGAATAATTGGTGATGACCGAGAAAGCGGTGACTTCGGTAGCGGTACCCGAGGTAGACGGGATAGCGCAGAATTTAGCTTTCTGACGGAGTTCGGGGAACGAGAACGGCTGTATTATAGCTTCGAAACTCGTTTCGGGATACTCGTAGAATACCCACATAGCCTTAGCCGCGTCGATAGGCGAACCGCCGCCCATCGCGACGATCCAGTCGGGCTGGAATTCACGCATTACCGCAGCGCCTTTCATTACGGTCTCGACCGAAGGATCGGGTTCGACGTTCTCGATGAGTTTGACTTCCATTCCGGCTTCGTTCAGGTAGCCGACGGCGCGGTCGACGAAACCCGCTCTCTTCATGCTGCCGCCGCCGAGAACGAGGACCGCTTTTTTACCTTTGAGGTTCTTGAGCTCCGCAAGAGCTCCTTTTCCGTGATAGAGATCACGAGGCAGTGTAAAACGTCCCATAAAACTTCTCCCTGTTTTGCTATTTATCCTTAACGGCGCATATAACTTATTATATATAGTATAAGAATAAGACACATCCGCCTTTCGGATATATAAATATTGTAATACTTATTTAATTTTTTGTCAACGGAATAACGCTCGCATATTACCTCGGGCAAAAGAGAAAAACCGCGAAATGCGGTTTTTCTGTCTTTTTTCGTTTTGTTTAAGCCCGGACCCGATCGCCTCGCGTGTTTCTTGCGCGGAATAAAGTCCGAGCCGATCGTCGAAATTTTTCAGTATGATGCAGACAAAGCGCAAGGGCGTCCCCTCTCATTCCGATGAGGAAGCGCCCTTGTGAGCTATTTTAATACGGAGCCGTCACGCGTCAGGAACGCGCCGCGCGTTTTTTGCGCAACGATCTGATGACCATTACGCACCAGAACGCAGCTCCCGCGGCGGCTATCACGTCGATGACGACGAGAAGGATTATCCACCAGGGGAACACGTCGCTCGACACCTGAGTGCTGACCAGCGTGGTAAGGTCGAGACCGGATGACGTGGCCATGCTGTACTGCGCTGCGACATAGCAATATACCACGTTTTTCGCGCCTCTGTGCAGAGAAGCTATCGCCGTTGCCGACGTGCGGTCGCGGAACATGCTTTTGCTTCCGCTGACTTCCATCATGAGGTCGTTGCCCGCCCTGATGGCTTCGTCGGGACAAAGAATGGGTTCGCCGTTGTTATAGTCGCTGACGACGCAGCCTTCGAATCCCCATTCTTCGCGAAGAAGTTCGGTCAGAAGGTTATAACTTCCCGAAGTACGCGTGGAACCGATACGGTTATATGCCGACATTATTCCCAGCGTGCCGCCGTCCTTGACCGCCGCTTCGAAGGGTTTGAGATAGTTTTCCCTGAGCGCCTGCTCGGTCATCCAGGTATAGCCGCCCGCACGCGTAGTCTCGGTCTCGTTCGCGGCGAAATGTTTGACGTAAGCGTAAAGTCCTTCCTCCTTGGCGCCGAGCACCGTATACGCGCACATCACGCCGGAGAGATAAGCGTCCTCACTGTAATATTCGTAATTCCTGCCGCCGTAAGGGGTCCTGTGGAGGTTGCACGCGGGGCCGTACCAGCCGTCTATTTTCGCCGCTTCCGCCTCACCGCCTACCGAACAGCCCATAAGATAAGCCATTTTCCAGTTCCATGTCGAAGCGATCATGATTTCGCAGGGGTAGCTTGCCGCGTATCCGCCGTATTTGTCCGAACCGAATATGGTCGTATTGAACCCGCTCGGTCCGTCCGAATCCTTGCAGGCGGGCTTGCCTATCTCGCTGATCTCGATGGTGTGCAATCCGCCGTTCCCGCATATGTCGCCGAGTTTATCCACGGTTAGCTGACTGATGAGTTCGTCCCATTTCTTGTCGTTATAAGGCACCAGCCCCGTCACCTTTCCGCTTTCGTCGGTAATATACATGTCGTTTATCGTCCAGCTTCTGTACCGCTTCCATGGCATTGTCGACAAGATTGCCGAACAATACGTAAATGTCCGTCTTGTCCATAAAAGACAGCCGCGCGCCGTCCACCATGCAATTGAGGCGGATGCCGTTCTTGCGGCAAATCAGGCTTTTCTCCGTGAATATGACGTCAAGCGCCTCGTTGCCCGTCTTTATCATGGAATCGTAAACGGATATCAGATTTTCTATTTCTTCGAAAGCGTGATTGCCCGAGTTGCCCTGCGCTATCTGCCTTACCTGGTATTTCAGATCGTGACATTTGAGGTTGACGAGGTAACTCTGATTGCAAAGCACGAACGCGGGGTCCGAACCGAGCTGTTCCCTGACGTTCTTCATCGTTCCGAGCGCCGTCACGTTACCGCCGCAAAGATGATACGTCAGCGCGTGATTGACTACTTCCACATACATTATGTCCGAGGAAAACACGCGTTTGGCGACTTCCTTGCCCCTTATTATTATTTTGAGATCGTCGTTGCTCTTCACTTTTTCCATTATCCGGGTGAATTTAAGAAAAAACGACGAATAATTGACGGGTTTGAGAATGAAATCGAACGCGCCCACCTCGTATCCGCCGACGGCGAATTGCGACATATTGGTCACGAATACGAGCACGACTTTTCCGTCCAGCTTTCTCAGCTCCCTTGCGGCGGTCATGCCGTTCATCCCAGGCAATTCTATGTCCATGAACACGACGTCATAATCCGCTTTGTAGTTTTGCAGGAACGTCTCGGCGTCGGGAAACACGTATATCTTGAATTCCTCGCCCGTCTCCGCTCCGTATCTTTTCAAATGCTGCCCGAGAGCGTCGCTCGCGCTTTTTTCGTCTTCGATAACCGCTACGTTTCTCATGCCGACACGCACCTCCTTTCGCAAAACTGTCCCCGTTATATCGAATTTTAGACATAGCATACCATAAAAGATAGGAAAATCAAGTGTTTTTTCGAAAATTCGACTCTGAAAACGGTATGTTTTCCCGTATTTTTCCGTCCGACCATGCGATTTCAGGCTTTTTACGTTTTACCCCGACAAGCGTTAACATCATTCCCGTACGCCGCCGCAAGCGATAAAAAAACACAGGAACGCGCTTGAACGTTCCTGTAGTTATGTTGGAGCGGATGACGGGGCTCGAACCCGCAGCCCTCAGCTTGGGAAGCTGATGCCATACCGTTAGGCCACATCCGCAAACGTATTTTCCGTGAGCGCGGAACGTCCGTAACGATCCGCGTCCCCTTGCCTGCTTACGGTATATTATATACCATAACTCGGATTATTTCAACCGTTTTTCACTATTTTTTTGTTTGCGTTCCGCCTTAAAATTTTTCGTCGCAGCCGTCTTCAACCGCGCACGTCCTCCGCCATCGCCCGTGAGCGCTGTTATTCCCCGATATGAAACAAATACCGCGTCGGTCTTTTTGCGCGGCGCGGTATCCGTTTGTTCAAGTCGATTTTTTTCGGGCCGAACGTCAGCCGTTCATCGAATCGGCGCAGTTGTCGTCCCAGTTATAAGTGTTGGCGATGCCGTTTTCAGCCGCCCAGCTCTCCCAGAAATCGTTCCAGCCCACTTTCCTTCCCGGCGTGAACGGCCAGTATCCGGGCGTGGGAGGGAAACCTTCCTTCGCTGGTGCCGCTACCGAATCGAAAGTGGTCTTGTCGTCGCCGTAAGCTATCGCGGTGATCTCGTAATCGGACGCGGTAGTGCCCGCTTCGAGCTCCACTTCCTGTTTGAGGTTATAGAAAGTGTATATCGTGTTGGGACCTTTGTAAGCCGTGGTATGCGAAAAGTCGTCGTAAGTGAGGGTTTTATAGACTTGACCGTCTTTTTTGATCGTCACTTCCACTTTGTTGGGAGCGCCGTATCCCCAGAGCGCGTCTTCCACATAGAAGTCGCAGGGGCCTATGGTCATTTTGGTCCCCTCAGTCTCATAGCACACGAGCGGGAAATTCAGCTGTCCGGAAACGGAAAATTTCTGTATCGCGGGGTCGGAAGGCTCGTATCCGGGCGTCGTGGCGACGCATTTCGCCACATATTTGGCTTTTGCCATCTCCGAAACGGATATAATGCGGCCGGGGTTGTTGGAGTTACCCGAATAAGCGCGGAATTCGAGTTTACCGGAAATGGTACCGCTGCCCGTCATCATCGGCGTCATGGCAAGAGCGTTACTGCTTATTTCGTTGCCTGCCGTGTCGTACATGAAGACCAGCACAAAATCCCAAGCCTTTTTGTCGCTGTCTTTCATCATTTGCTGAAAGGCTTCGCGGTTGTCATTCGTAACCTTTGTGTTTTCGACCTTTCCTAACTTGGTGATCGAATAGATAACCTTTTTCATTTGCTTCAAATCTCCTTATTTTTTATTTTTGCCTTTCGGCAGTGGCTAAGGACCACTGAATGAAGTACGAATCGGTCAGCCTATAAGTACAGTCTTTCGAAAGTCAACGACCAAGAAAAAATTATTGCGTCGGTTTGTCGCGCTCGATTGCAATCACGGAATAATAAAAGAACAGCCACACTCTTGGTCGAGTATGACTGTTCTTTCTTTTTATGGCTTATGCAATAAATTTTTCCGTTGACTTGCCGCTTAATCCTGTGGTACAACGACACCACGAAAGGCATTAAAAAATAAGGTTTAATTCGCTACTTATTTAGGCGGCAATCTGATATGGTGTTCTAACGGAGTTAAATAAAGGTGCGTTTATTCGTTTTCGTCACCCGACGTGTTAAAGCGATTTCTGCGCGCCTCTCTGCGGCGCTCTGCTGCCTGCTCTTTTTCGCGCCGTGCGCGATCTGCCGTCATGTCTATCATGCGGCAGGCTGCCGTCACTGCCGCGTCGTCGTCCAGCGTCATTGCCGTTTCGGCGTGCGGTATCTTTATTCCCGACTCCTTGCGGTAGGAGCGCAGTTCGTCGCTCTCCATATCAAACAACGCTACGGGCTTTCCCCTGCGCACTTTAAGACGCACGAGCCGCTTGGATCCTGTCTTGACCGTTACGCCCGTTCCCGTCGCCTTTTCTTCCGCGCCCGGTACGTTCAAGGCGTACTTTTCCACCTGCCTGAATCTCGCCTTTGCATTTTCGGGGAGCTGCCCGAACGCCTCGGCGAAACTCAGCGTTTCGCCGCTCGGTATGCCGCCTGCGCTTTCGCCGACCTCCACTGCCGTTGCACTTACTGCGGGTTCTGGCGCGATCATCGCCGCGCTGTCCGCCGCGATCGCTTCGTTCGCGCGTACCGTCCCGACTCTGCCCGCGTTCGGCACGGCGTTACCGTTCGCGCCGATTGCCGCCGCTTCCGCTTTTGCCGCGTTGCGCTTCTTTTTTCCTCTGAACACGCGGTAAGCGGACAGCGCAGCCGCCGCGACTACCGCAACGTTCATCAGCACGAGAACGAGTATCCACCAGCGGAACACGTCGCCCTGTTCGGACACCGCTATCGTAGCCGTCGGATCGTACACGCTCGCCTCGTAATAAGTATTGCATATCGCGTAAAGCAGGTTTTTGGCGGCGCGCCGCGCGCACTGCATGGACGCGGGATCGGATGTATTCACGCCGTTGATGCATCTTGCCGTGGGGTTAAGCCAGATGTCGTTGCCCGCGCGTATTCCCTGTTCTACGGGCATATCCGCCTCGCCCTTTGACCAGTCGGTTATGACCGCGCCTCTGAACTTCCACTCGCCGCGGAGTATTTCGGTCAGAAGCGCGTAGTTGCCGCCCGTCCACGTTCCGCCGAGGCGGTTAAACGCGCTCATGACGCAGTTCGCACCCGCTTTGACGGCTATTTCGAACGGACGGAGATAATTCTCGCGCAGGTTCTGCTCGGTGAGCCACACGTTGAGGTGGCGGGGATTTGGTCCCATTTCGCTGACGACGAAATGTTTGAGATACATGCGCATGCCGTGCGTCTTTGCTCCGATGATGACGTCCGCAGCCATATATCCCGAAAGCACGGGATCTTCGCTGTAATACTCGAAGTTTCTGCCGTTGAACGGCGAGCGGTGCAGATTCACGCCGGGCGCGTATATCGCGCTGACGCCCGTCTGCAAACCTTCCGTCGCGAGCGCACTGCCGAATTCGAACGCGAGATCGGTGTTCCACGACTGTCCGAGCACCATCTGATTACAGAATCCCGTCCACTCGCTCCTCGGATCGCCGAGAGGGCTGTTTACGCTTATGTTGAATCCGCTCGGTCCGTCGATCTCCGTCATCGCGGGCTTACCCACGCTCGGAGCGGCGTCTGTGCCGTAGCCGCTGGACTCGACGAAATCGAGCAGTTCGCTCTCGGTAAGCTGCGAAAGCAGGCTTTCCCAACGCGGTTCGTTGTAGTCCGCGCCGAGCGCTTTCATAAGCTCCGCGTTATACACCAGCCCGCTACCCGATTCAAGCGCGCTCTCAGACGGCTTGTTCCCGCTACCGTCGAGAGTGAGCGAAAGGTCGCCCTCCGCTCCCTGTACGGGCATCTCCGTAATGCCCGCGTACGCGTCGCGCTCCACATAGTCGTTCGCCTTTTTGACTACCTCTTCGACGTCGCGTATGAGCGTTACTTCGTCGGGGAACGTCCCCACGAAATCCGCGCGGCTCATGTGTACGACGGGGACGCCCGCCGTACTGCCGTCTATGGGTACGTCCGCATACGCGCTTCCGCTTATATATCCGCCGTCCGAGTCGAACATTCCGAATCTGTTCTTCACCATTGCGCCGGTATCGGGGTCGCGCTTATACTGCACTGCGTTTTCCGCAGTCAGCGTTATCGTGTTACCGTCGTTTTCGGAAAGGTTTTTCCAGCCGTGGGCATTGCCGAGCAGGAATATTTTATACTCCCCGTCTTCAAGTATGAAGCCCGTTCTGCCGTCGCCGTCGGCGTCGTAAGCGTCGTATGATGCGAGATCGTATGAGCGGAACGAAAGTTCATAACTTTTTGTTTCGCCGGGAGCGAGCATATCAGTCTTTGCGAATGCCGCAAGCATTACATGCGGTTTCTCTATGCCGCTGTCGTAATACGGCGGATTGCAATAGAGCTGAATCACGTCTTTGCCCGAACGCTCCGCATGAGTGTTCGTCACTTCCACCGTAACCGTCACACGAGTGGCGCGCAGCAGTCCGCTCCCCGTCGTAGACAGCGAATAACCCGTTATGCGTTGCGAGAAGGACGCGTAGCTCATGCCGTAACCGAACGGGTACTGCACGACTGCGTCGTAACTCTTGCCGACTGCCTCAAAATAGCCCTCGGCGTCCGCCGTTTCGTACCACTTGTAACCGATGTATATGTCCTCGGTGTAGTGTATGTGGTCGCCCGTGCTGTGCGTCGTTTTGAGCGCGTTTGCGAACGACGGGTCGGATTCTGGATCGCGCGTGTAAGTGTCCGTCAGTCTGCCCGACGGATTTACGCTGCCTTTGAGTACGCGCGCTATCGATTTCGTTCCCGACTGCCCGGGATATCCGACGACGAGCGCGGCGTCCACAGCGTCGCAGTCCAGATAATCGAGATTCATGACGTTGCCCGAATTGACGAGTACTATGACTTTGGAGAAGTTCTCGCCCGCCATGTCTATCAGCGCTTCCTCTTCCGTCGTCAGGTCCATATAGGTGCGCGAACTATCCGTCGTTTCCTGACGGTCGACGTATTTGGTTTGTTCGAGAGGTATGTCCGTGCCCTCGCTGCCGAAACGCGACAGCACCACAACGGCTATTCCGGAAAACTCCACGGCGTGTTCGAGACGCGTTTTATCCCCCGTTCCCGTGCCCGTTTCCGAATAGAAGGACAGCGACGGCTCGGGGAGATCGTAGTTGCGCTCCCAGCGGGTGCCGCGATATGCGACGTAATCGGCGAGTAAGTCGCGGTTGACCGCTATGCCCTCCGCTTCCAGTCCGTCCGCAAGCGATACTTTTTTGTTCTCGTGGATGGTCGCCTTACTGCTGCCGCCGCCCGTCAGGAAGAACGCTTCGTCGTGCGACGACCAGCCGAGAAGGTTGACTTTAAGCTCGTTTTCTTTGAGCGGAAGCGCGCCGCTTTCGTTCTTTACGAGGACTATGCCCTCGTCCTCCATGTTCTGCAACACCTTGTCGCTGCCGGCGAGCACTTCCTGCGTCTTTTCGTCCGAGAAATCAACGCCCGAACCGCACAGCATCGTCGTTATGACCTGTTCGTACGTCGCGCACATTACGTCCGCGACTATAAGCGCGGCAAGCACTATTGCTATGACGACGACGCATATTATCCTCCCGACGGGAGACCTCTTTTTCTTTGCTTTTTCCATTCTGATTTTCTCCCGCAAAAGTTATCTGAAATTGAGTATCAACGAATTGAAGTTATACGCCGTACCCGAAACGCTGAGGCACTTAACCGCAATGACGTTCCAGCCTTCGGTGACATTCACGTCGCCGACGGAGTAGGACTTGGAGAAGTCCTCCCAGCCCTCGCCCCATGCGGTGCGGTCGCCTATCGTTACGTTGTCGCCTATCGCCATGGTCTCTTTTTCAGCCTCGGTAAGCGGCTGTGTTTCGCTGTCGAGATGATAGACGCTTACTTCAAACGCCTTGTTCATTTTCGTATTTGCGAAAGTCTGAACGCGGGCGGAAAGTTCAGCCGTGCCCGATGCTTCGGACAGGAAGTAGAAATATATCGTTGCTCCGACGGTGAAGTCCTTTGCGCAGACGGCGGACGCGCCCCATTTGCCGAGTTCGTATCCCATGTCGTCCGCAATGGAAGCCGCCTTGTCCTTATTGAGGAAGAATCCCGCGGTATGCGAGCCGTTGGGAATGTCCCAGCCGTTCCAGTTGGAGAATATCTCGTACTTTACGATCGTCACCTCGAACGAGCCGACCGACTCTTCTCCCAAATACGCCGTGACGGTCACCTTGCCGTCCTCGTCCGTTTCGGGAGTGGCGACGGGATCTATCGTGAGAGCGTCGGAAAGATCGAGTTCACCGCACTCCGAGCAGGTCGCGGTATAGCTCATGCCCTCGGTATCTATCGTTCTGCCCGCACCCGTCACGGTTTTCGTCGGCGGCGCGAACGTCCAGTTTTTCGTAAACATATGCGCGGTTTCGTTCATTTTGACTTCGCATATTTCGCACGTCTGCCAATGATTGTCCTTATCGTATTCGTAACCCTCCCGCGCGACGTGATTATGTTCGACGGTTATCGGAACCGTCGCGCTCGCTCCGCCGTACGTTATCGTAACGGACGTATCGGACGGCGTGAGCGGCTGAGTGTCGTAAGCGTAATCGGTAACCGTTTCGGTGAGCGGCTCTTTATTGTAATGCGCGGTGACTTCCATGCCCGCCGGGTCAAACGTCTCGCCCTGGGTATAATTCGTCTTGTTCGGCTGCTTGGTTATTTCGAGAGAGGTTACGACGCGCGGCTCTTCCGCGTATTCGACGGTCATAGATGATATGTGTATCACTGTTTCGCCATACAGTTGCGTTCCGCTTCTCTCCGACCCGTCCCCTGCCGTATTGGGGAATTTAGACATCCAATACATATCGTCTACAACCATGGTGAGCGTATTATCCCCGGCTTTCAAGTTACCGCTGCAAAACGGTACGTTCGCAAATACCGGACGCCAACCCGTGCCCCCCGGAAGGGTTGAATCCGCTACTTTCACTTCCTTGCCGTTGAGACTTACGGACGAGAATATTAAAGGCATCTCCATCGGATAAATAATCCCTTCTGCGGGAAAATACAAGTAATAACTCGCCGCGCTTATATCTATATTCGCCCAGCTCTCTATATCCGACCAAAAGTGTATCTTTATCTCGGCAAGCGCTTTGATATTGGTGATCCCGTTTGCACCGGACGCAAAATATCCCGCAGTTGTCGACTCTGTCCACGGCTGTGTAGTATCGGGATTATGAACATACGTCTTGACAGTATTCGCAGGCTCGACGAACAGCGGCATTTTCGCCGTCGTTTCGGTCACGTCGCTCTTGATGCTGTCTGCGCCGAAGTCGTATTTGACGCCGCTGAAACCTACCACTTCAAACTGTGCCGTAAGATTGAGGTAGCTCACCGTTATCATGTGCGTACCCTCGGTGACGACGTACCTGCTCGGCGTCTCTATCTCTTCGCCGTTCTCGGTGAGCGTGTACTGAGTTACGGGCATGGTCTCGCCGTCGCCGTAAGAGGCGGTCACAACGATGCTCGTAAGGTTGACATTCTGACCCGCGACTACCCGCTTTTCCACTGCGGAAGCATCCACTTCAAGCGAGTTTATGGTCTGCTCGCTGACCGTGATGTCAAACGTCGTTTCCGCGCCGTAGTAGACGAACGTTATCGTCGTGTCGCTCGCGGTGAGCGGTCCGCTCGGACGGATCTCGTCGCACTCGTACGCGCCTATCTTCTCCGTTTCGCCGTCGTTCCACTCGGCGTAAAGCACCATTCCCGTATAGTCAAACTCCTCGCCCACGAAATATTCGGTCTTGTCGGGCGGGGTCTGTACTTCAAGTTCGGTCACATAGTATTCGTCCGTACCCGGGGGCGTCCCGGAAGGCTTTTCACCGTCCGGAGCGGTGGTCTGGCCGCACGCGGCAAAAAACGCGGCGGCGCAGACAAGCGCGGCTGTTACGGCTATGCAACGCAGTAATTTTTTCATACGTTAACCTCCGATTATATTTTTTCCGATATTAACAAAAAACCGAAGGCAATTCAATACTTTCGGCGCGAACTTTGCATTTTCAAGCGTGAACGGATTATTTTCCGGGCACGGGAATGGCGATCCCGAGCGAAAACACTCCTTCGGAAGCAGATACGTTCATTTCGCCGCCGTAGCTCGTCACCGTATATCGTATGCTCTTCATGCCGAATCCGTGGTCCTCCGACTGCTTGGTGGAAAGCGGAAGCCCGCCGTCGAAGCGCAGCTCGCCCGTATATTTGTTATGCTCGCCGATTATCACCAGCCCGCCGACCGCACGGACGGTCAGGGAGATGACGCGCGACCGCGAATCCGGTTTGCTCACCGCTTCTATCGCGTTGTCGAGAATATTGCCGAACAGCGAATATATGTCCGATTCGTTCATGAAACCGAGACTCGAACCGTCCGCCATGCACTTGAACGTCACGGACAGCTTGCGGCAGAGCATGCTCTTTTCGGTGAGTATGACGTCGAGCGCGTCGCTGCCCGTGCGGTACTCAGCGTCGTAATCGCCTATCATGTTCTCAATCTCCCGCACGGCGTCTGCGTGGACAGACGGTTTGCCCGCGAGCGCTCGTATCTGGTGCTTTATGTCGTGATACTTTATGTTTATGCGGCTTATCGTCTCCTTGGAAACTTCATACTGCTCGCGGCGGCGCAGATTTATCTGGCGCACCGCGTTAAGCTCCCGTTCCAGCCGCTTGCGGCGCGGCAGCTCGAACAACAGCACGAGAGCAAGCACGCAGCAACATATGTTATAAACGTGCAGCATGCCGACGGCAAGCCTGTCCGACCCCGCCGGAACGGAGTACGTCACTATCGAGCTGAATATGACGTCTATCAGCACTATGACGACGACGAGCACGAGCACGGATATTTTAGTCATTCCCAACGCCATGCGCCGACGTCCGCCCGAACAGAACAGCATATATGCGCCCCAATACGTCATGCCGTACAGCCATACGTACAACGTAACGACAAACCAGTTATCGCCGAACGTCACAGAGCCGCTGCCGTAAAAATCGGACGACAAACTGCCGTTGAGATTTACGGCAACGTTGAACAATTCGAAAAGCTCCTGCGCCGTATGCTGAACGGTATATCCGGCGATCGCGCAGAAGATTATGTTTTTGAAAGGTTCGCGGAATGCGAACTTGAACGCGGCGACGCTGACTGCGAAGATGATCAGAAACATCGCGGAGCAATATGCCGCATTGTACATTACGGGCAGCGCGAACGCCGCCCCTACCGTTGCACACACTCCCGCAGCCGCACGAAGCGCGAAAAAGCGCCGCCGCTCGAGTCCGAGCGAAAACAGCACCTCCGCAAACAAAAGCTGCACCGCGAACAGCGGCTTATACCAGAACAAAAACTGCGACGTGATATCCGTCATACAGAACTTCCCCCGTAATACGCAGCCATAGCGGCAAGCAGTTCCCTGCGTTTGGGATGGCTCACCTGAAGCTCGTCCCCGCCGACGTCAACGGTAAATTCGCGCACGGCGTTGACATAGCGGAGATTTATCAGATAACAGCGGCTGCACTTGAAGAACCCCGCAGGCACAAGCACGCTTTCGACGTCTTTGAGCTGACCGTATGCCTCCGTCATTCTGCCCGCCGCAAGATGATATATTAGTTTGTGATTGTATACCTCGACATACCTTATGCTGCGTGATCCCAGTCTCACCGTGCTGCCCGCAGTCTGCACCATAATGCTGACGTTTTCAGTGAGAGAGCGACGTTCGAGCGCGCGGGAGAGCGCAAGCGAAAGTTCGTCATACGATACCGGCTTAACGATGAAATCGAGCGCATCCACCTTATACCCCCTGGATGCAAGCTGCGCCATATCCGTAACGAAAACAAGAGATGCGTCGCCGTCCATTTTTCTCATACGTTCCGCCGCCTGCATGCCGTCCATCATAGGCAGGCGTATGTCCATGAACACGACATCGTATCTGGACGAATAATTTTCGAGAAACGCCTCGGCATTGCAAAACCGACGAAGGGTATACCCTTCGCCCGCACCGTCCATGAATTTTTTGACGCCCTCTCCGAGATTCCGCGCTTCTTCGTCGTTATCCTCGACTATCGCAACGTTGGTCATTTACCTTTCCCCCGTACGGTATTTCCGTTTAACTGTATCACATATCCGTAACTTTGTCAACCCCCGCCGCGCATTCAGACCGCCGCGCGGGGATCCCCGCGCGGCGGCGCGTCTATCTGTTTTTGCTCTTGTTTATTTCGCGTTCGAGTTTTTTCAGTTCGGCAATGCGGTCGCGCAGTTTTATCGCCGTTTCGAAATCGAGCGCCGCGGAAGCCGTTTTCATGAGTCCCTGCAACGATTCTATCTGTCTGCCTATGTCCCCGCCGCGCATGTCGCCTGCCGCTTTGGTCGTGATTTCAAGCGTATTGGCGATCTTCTTGACTATCGTTCTGGGCGTGATATTATGCTCCCTGTTATATGTCTGCTGCTTTTCCCGGCGGCGGTCTGTCTCTTTTATCGCACGCTCCATCGAGCCCGTCATAACGTCCGCATACATTATGACCTTGCTTTCCGCATTGCGCGCGGCCTCCATCCCGTTCATGTCTGGTAATTCTATGTCCATGAAAACTATATCCGTATCGTGACGGTAATTGACGAGGAACGTCTCCGCGTCGCCGTATACGCTGACGGAGAATTTTTCTCCGCGCCTTGCCGTTATACCGTCCGGATAATTCCGCAAAAGCTTAGCCTCGTTCGGCTCGTCTTCCACAATCACCACATCCACCATTTTTTCCTCCGTACCCCGGAAACGCCACCGCATTTACGGTAATATACACTTTCCGTTACTTTGTATTATAATGCCTTACGAAAATTTTTTCAACCACATCTTACTTAAAAGGTCGTTTTTATTGCGTAACACGCAGCGGCACAGGCTCCGACGGACATAAAACAACATATTCGTGAAAATATATTGCATAGCAAGCGAAAATGTGATAAAATAATTAAAGATCCGATCAAAGTTTGTCTAACTTTTGGGGTGCATTTCACAGGGGGCGGACATGATAATTTACGAAAAAGAAAGATCGAATAAGAATCATTATATCTATCATCAGCGCGACGACGATCTTAACTTCCCCGTGCATATGCACAACAGTTTCGAATTCATCGCGGTGCTCGACGGAGTAATGACCATAACGGTGGAAGACAAGGAATACACGCTCGGCAAGGGCGAATGTGCCGTTATACTTCCCAACGAAGCTCATTCTTACCGCACGCGTAACTTTTCGCGGTCGTATCTCTGCGTGTTCTCCACCGATTACGTTTCTGATTTTTACAATAAAACGGAAAATCTTTCCGCAGTCAATTCGGTATTCCGCCTCAGCGACACGGAAAAAACGGTATCCGAGCTGCTCGAACCCATCAATATGTTCGCGCTCAAAAGCACGCTGTACCGCATTCTTGCCGTATTCTACGCTTCCACAGAATTCGTAAAGCAGGAAAACGGCTCGCACCGCAGCTTCGTTCACGAAGTGCTCGGGTATATCGAAAACCATTATGCGGAAGACGTTACCATGCACGACGTCGCAAAGATCATGGGATATACTTACAGCTATTTCTCGGGACTGTTCAACCGTATCTTCAAAACGGGATTTTCCGCACTGCTCAACGAATGTCGCGTCAGTTACGCTTCGCGCCTGCTCATAGCCTCCGACAAGGCCATTTCCGAGATCGCGTCCGTCTGCGGATATAATTCCCTGCGCGTGTTCAACCGCAATTTCTATAAATTCAAGAACCAGACGCCGACGGAATTCCGCAAAAATCACGGCAACGATCACCCCATGATGCTCTGAACGCCTGAGCCAAACGCAACATTGGAAAACGGACGCAAACGCGCCCGTTTTCCAATGTCTTTCCGATAATTTTTCTTTTAGCGCCGCCCGCACCGTCATTCTTCGGCTTCTATCAGGAAGCTGACGGGACGGAAGCCGTCGTTGCATGAAATCATTGCCGAGCGCCTGTCTTTCATCCAGCCGTCGAAAAGATCTTCCGCGCCGCTCGCCAGCGCGAACACGAAGGGGTAAAGGTTCTGCCACGCGCTTTCGCAAAACCCGTCGGGGCGGCTCGCGCCGACCGTAACGAACACCTGCCCTTCCCGCATGTCGCAGGCGTGCTCTATCGGGTTCTCGTATTTTTCGATAAGATCTTCATACCGCGCTTTCCGCACTACCGTTATCCTGCACTTTCTCATGATTTCACCGCCTTTTCACTATTATAAAACAAATAGCGGTTTTTGTAAACGGATATCACAAAAAAACCTCTTCACCAGACAAACTCCGCCTTTGCGATCTCTCCGTTATCGATGAGTATGTCCTGCGCGGTCATCGATTTATTGACAACGGTCACGAAATACGCCCACTCCGCTATTTCTTCCGCGCTTGCCCACTTCGGCAGAAGCGTCTGATCCATTATCCTGCGCCACATTTCTTTATCGTTCATAACGCGTTCGTTCAATGCGGTAGTCACGCCGCCGGGAGAAAGACTGTTCGCGGTCGCGCCGTACTTTGCTACGCGGAGAGCGACGTTTTTCATATATGCTATCATGCCGCCCTTGCTCGCGGCGTACTCCGGGAATTCCGATCCGTTATGAGCGCTCGCGGAGGCTATAAACAGCACGCTTTTTATGCCGTCGCAGATCCCGTATTTTTCGGTAACGCGTATCGTGCCTTTGAGGTTGACGTCTATATCCCTTCCCGAGTCCTGCACGCCCGCGTTGTTCACGAGCACTTCCGTGCCGCATATTTCGGGCAATTCGTCGCATGCGATATCGGCGCGGTAATGCGCGTACGCCGCATGGGTTATCGTCGGTCCGCAAACGTCTATACCTGCCACGATATGCCCGAGCGAGAGGAATTTTTTCGCGACGGCATTTCCTATACCGTTGCTCGTGCCCGTTATCAATACCTTCATCGTGCATTCTCCTTTGCCGCTCTGAGCTCGAAATATCTTTCTCCGACCTGCTCTTTTTTCCACTTCCTGCACACGGCGTAGCCCGCGCCCGAGAACAGCGCCTCGCAAAGCAACTCGGCTACCATGCCCGTAAGCGAACAGGTCACGCATTGGAGTATGCTCCAGCCGAAGAAGAAATGACTGACAAGCAGCGCGAATATCATATTGTCCACGAACTGACCTATCGCGGTGGATATGTAAGAACGGCAGAAATATGCCGCCGCTCCGTCGGGGTTTTTTGCGAACAGCCTGCCCAGTCCCGCATTCGTGAAATTGTTTACGAAAGCGGATACGACGAACGCCGCAGTACTGCCCGCAAGCACATACCATGTGCCGCCGAAAGTCCCGTCGAGCGCGCCGTTGATTATGTCTTCGCTCCCCTCTACATACGATTCGCCCCATGTCCCCGCTATCTTGCTCGCGCCGAAGAATATCAGGCAGAACAGCAGCTCTACGAGTATCGCGAAGACGGAAAGCTCCGTCGCCGCTTTTGCTCCGAAATGCTTCGTCACGATATCCATCGTAAGAAACGCGAACCAGGAAACGAGTATGCCGCAATCGAGCGCCAGCCAGCTCACGGGCATGTTGATGCTCTTGTTTGCAAGCAGGTTCATCGCGAACACCGAAAGTACGAAAAACGCGGTAAGCGCACCGGGCACGCTCCTCAGCAGCGCTTTGAACTCCGCAAATTCTTTTTTGATCCTGTTACCCATAAATCACCTCATAAAGTTAACTTTGCGAGTGTGACCGAATAAAAAAGGGCGCAATGCGCCCGTCCTTTCCCGTAGTTTTGTTTACAGACAGGATGGTCACGAACTGTCTATGCGTTAAGCATACGGTGATTTTACCATTATACGCGCCGCTTGTCAAGCATTGAAACGCTCGGTTTGCGCTTATTTACGCGCTTTTTCGCGTTGAACAGCCGTTTTCCGTTTTTTCCTGATTTCGGCGAAAGCGGGATTGCGCCGCATAATTCGGATACCGTCGCAGACCGTTTCCGCATACGCCGTAAAGTTTCGGAACATAAAAAACAGACGGCGCCGATAACTCGCCGCCGCCCGCAGGTAAAGAAGTTCCGATCCCCGTCACTTGCGGGATAATCGTCTTTATGAAGTATCGCCCGATAACGCGGCCATTCCCCGCTTATCGGTACGATATAATTATACAACTATTTTCGCAAAATAGAATTACATTTTTTATCCGATCATATTGCAATTTTTGTATAAATATTTTTTGCCCGTTCATTTTGACTGCCGTAAATGCTTTTGCTCGAATCATTCCGCGCTGACGATCCCGCGCTTAAAAATAACCTTTATCCCGCATACGGCGCGCCGCTCGTGACAAAACAAAAGGCGCGGTAGAAACCGTTACGCAAATATTTTTATATTTTTCAAAAAAGCGGCGTAAAAGTTATTGATTTTTACGCGGCGTTATAGTATAATACATAATACTTGCGGGGTAAAACCGCCGATTTCATAAAAAATCGGTCCTGTTGTTTAACCGCTTTCGGCAAAAATCGAATATCCTGCCATTGCTTCGCTCCGTGGCGTTCGCGCTCCGCGCTCGGCTGAGGACTCAGCAAGCAATCGCACGTCCTTGGTAAGAAATACCGAGGCGAACAACGGGTCAGCCGAAACCCGTAAAATTTCGGCGAAAAACTTCATATGCTGCTATGGCTCAGCAGGTAGAGCACGTCCTTGGTAAGGATACCGAGGCATACAACGGGTCAGCCGATGCCCGTGAAATTTCGGCGAAAATCGAATATGCTGCTATGGCTCAGCAGGTAGAGCACGTCCTTGGTAAGGACGAGGTCACCGGTTCGAATCCGGTTAGCAGCTCCAGACAAAAAAGGAACGGTAGTTTATTGCCGTTTCTTTTTTGTTTGTAACCATGTGAATATCGAATCGGTGACCGAAGTCCGTACTCGGTTTGCACAGCAAACGGACGAGACGCGCAGCGTTAAGAATACAGGACTAAATGTGCTGTTTTTAGCGTAGCGGGGAGCAATCTATATCAGCGGTGATAACGCCTGTTCGGATACACGCGGCTTATATATGTTTTCCTAAGACGCTTTGCGCGCGAATATTTCGGTCATTTTATTTTTTTGCGACCGCGCAATGCGGCTGTGATCAAGAGCGCCGCGGCAAAGATCGCGAACGTCACGGCAAATGCCGCAAACATGGTGCCCATGCCGGCGTCGTGACCGAAGAAGTCTATGCGGAGAGAGAAAGCGTCGCCGAGAGCGTCTTTTGCGAAAGGCAGGCTTTCGGTCAGCTTTTCGAGCGCGCCTCGCATGAAGATGTTACGGAAAATGCCCGCAGAGTATGCGGAAGGAACGAACAGCACTATATATTGCACCGCTTTCGGGAAGATACTGACGGGCATATACGCGCCCATGAGGAAGCCTATCACCGCGCTCATGATCCCTGTTACCGCTCCGTGGGCGTTGACCGACGATAAGAACGTACAAATAAACGTGGATATGAGCGAGGCGTTCAGCACGGACAGCACCGTTACCCCGACGGCGGCGAAAACATCCGCTGCCGACATATACCAGCCCGTGAAGGCAATATATACGAAACAGACGGCGAGCACGCATAAAAGTATCGTAAACGTAATAAGACAGTTGCTTATGAAATATGCCACGCTTATTACGGTGCGGCGGACGGGCGTTACGGCTATATCGGAAAGATTGCCGTTTTGTCTGTCCGCTATCATTATGCTCTGTGCGGAAAAGGATACGGTGACGCACGCCACGGAAACGACTCCCGCTATCATCCAGCAATTGACAAAGGCTTTCAGCGCTTTTTCGTCGTATTCCATGCCCTGAAATATCGCCTTCGTCTGATCGATCTGTACGTCGCCGAGGAAGAACACGAACAGCACGAACACTATGAGCGGCGCAAGGAGCGAAAAGAAAACGCCTGCTTTGTCTTTGAGAAAAATACGCACGGAGCGGGCGGAAAGCGCTATCGTCGCGCGGATATTGTCAGAAATACGCTCTATCATACCCCGCCTCCCGTAAGTTTTTTGCCCGTTACGTTAAGGAATACGTCGTCCATGTCACCTTTAACCGCTTCGAAATCGTTTATGACGTCGCCGTAAAGCGCAAGCAATCGTTTTATCTCATTGCTGCCGTTTGCTTTTATAACGAATTTATTGTCTTCATAGACCGCATTGAGCGCGGCAAATCTTTTTCCGAGCTCTTCGGAATAAGGCGCGTAAATTTTCAGATAATCCCCCGAATATCTGCTTTTCAGCGAGGCAGGCGTGCCTTTGCACACGATCCTGCCCGCATCGATTATGGTCACGTTATCGGCTCGGTTGGCTTCTTCCATATAATGCGTGGTGAGAAATACGGTCGTACCGCGTTTTTCGCGCAGGTCGGCAAGCGCGCTCCACACGTTTTTGCGCGTCTGCGGGTCCAGCCCCGTAGTCGGTTCGTCGAGCACGAGCACATCGGGGGACGCTATAAGCGCGCGTGCTATATCCACACGCCTGCGCTGCCCGCCCGAAAGTCTGCCGTATCTGCGGGATAAAATATCTCCCAGCCCGAACATTTCCGAAACATCCGCCACGGCACGGCGTTTTTCTTCCCCGCGCTTGCCATAAAGCGCCGCACGCACGCAGAGATTGTCGCGCACGGTCAGCATGCCGTCGAGTACGCCGCTTTGGAACACCATACCCATATGCCTGCGCACTTCCCACCCGTTTTTGTCGGTATCGTACCCCGCGATCCTCACGGTGCCGGCGTCTTTGCTTATGAGAGTGCACATGATGTTTATGGTAGTGCTCTTGCCCGCGCCGTTTATTCCGAGAAAAGCGAAAAGTTCGCCGCGCTCAACGTCGAAATCAATGCCGTCCACGGCGAGCACGTCGCCGTAAGACTTTTTCAGTCCGCGCACCTCTATGATATGCTCCGCACTGCATGCCATCATGCTCTCCTCCGCAAAAGTTTTTATCATTATATCATACGCGGCGGCGTAAAGCAACATTTTTCCTTGAAAATATTACCGCACTGTCTGACCTCGGGCGGCGGACTTTACGACATACGGAAAGCAGGGACGGCGGCGTTTGCCGCAGTCCCTGCTTTTGTCAAGTTCCACAAGGCGTCACCGTTTCACACGGTCACATCTTTAAGACTGAAACTGTCGGGGTTGATCAGAGCGCTCAGCCCGACGCTGAATATCGTTACGCTGTTCGCTTCGAGCGTGACTTCCGCGATATCGATATCGATATAATTGTCCACCCAGCTACCTTCGGTCGGAGGGGGAATGGTACCTTCAAGCGCTACCTGCTTGCCGCCGACGGTGAGCGAGATCCTGTCAGCTATATTCGTGGACACAGGTCCCTCCGGGCCCGCAGCCGCATACAGACTGAGACTGCGTGTTACGGCGGTATCCGAATCGTTCCTTACAGCGAAGATTATCACGGTATCGGAGTTGGTCCAGGCAAGATGCGTTCCGTTTTCTATCTCCGCATTTTCGTAATAGCAACTTTCCGCCTCGATCTTATCGTCGATACCGAATACGGGCGCTATCTTGCTTATGTCCGCAGGAGCCTGCGCCGCAGCCTTGGAGGGAACCAGTTTGATATAATCGAGGTTTGTCCCGTAGGCATAGAAAGTAAACACTAAGGTGTTGGCGCCGGGTCTGAGAGTGATCTTTCCGACCGCACTGTCCGCGTAGCCGTCCCAGTTGCCCGTGTTTCTGACCATACCGTCCATGATCGCGTCTTCGCCGTTCACGGTCACTTTGTTATAAGCCGTTCCGCCGTTGCCGTCATCGCCGTAAAGTTCCCCGAAAGAGATATAAGGCGTTGCGGCATAATCGGGTTTGACCGACAAGCCCATGACAAGCAGAACTTCCGTAACGGCTTCTTCCTCAGAAGTGATGTTAAACGTTACGGTCGCGCCCTCTTTGAGCTCGCCGACATGGTCGCTGGTTTTAAACGCTATGCCTCCGAGCACCGCATTTTCCGCCTCGTATCTGTGCACGCCGTTACCCGCATAGAAAGGTGCGAAATTCGTTCCCACCATTCCGAAGATATCCGCCGTACCGTAATCCGCATAAGTCTGTACGATACCGCGGTACCATTCGTCGTATACGGTTACGACGACGGAGGTCGACGCGTACATATTCGGGTTGTTGACGTATGCCGCGCGGATGTATACCGTCTGCTGCTTAGTCAGCTCCTGTTTAACGTCAACGTCGGGCATTACGAGCGTATCCGTCCAGCCGTCCGTGCCGTTAAGCGAATATTTGAGCGTGTAATCTTCGCGGTCAAGTACTCTCCACTCGTCGTTGCCGTAATCGCCGGTGACATTCAAAGACGTGAGCGAGAAACTTTTGCCTTCCGTATACTCCGTCACGGCAACGGGTGTATCCGCCGAAAGACGCGTAGGCCCTTCAATGGGGGTATCGGTCACCGCTACGGTATAGGAAGTCGTGCGCGTCACGTTGTTTTCCGTGTACGATACCGTTACTTCCTGCGCCTCCGAAGGTTTATCGAAAGCGTCATGGGTTATCGTGAAATCATCCGCGCCGAGGACGGCAGTATCGCCGTTGTCGTAAGTCACGGTGACCGTAAGATCGCCGCCCTTTACGCTTTCGTCCACATAATACACTGTTTTATAACCGCTTACCGAAAGACTTACGGGGATCGGATCGCCGACGATCTCGAAATAATCGATATTGATCTGATCGGTGAGCTTTATGACGAACTCCGTCGTCGAATCGGCGGGAAGGGTGACCTGCGCGATATCCTGCTTGACATATGTATTATTCCAGATTCCCTCGATAAGCGGGAGCTCGCCGCTGAGCGTCACCTGCTCTCCGCCCACCGTAAGAGTGAGTCTTTCCGACTTTTCGGGAGAAAGCGTGCCTATGTAGTCATCGCCCGCGCCGAACGCCGCATACATTGCAAGCGTTCTCGTCACGCTGACGGGAAGTGTGTTGATCACGGTGAAACGCAACTCGGTGTCGCTACTCGTCCAGCTGATGTTGACGCCCGTATTGTTGGTGCTGCTCTCAGTGCGCGCGTTGGTGAAGTAGGTGCTTTCCGCCTCTATCCTCTGATTGAGGTCGAAAGAAGGAAGGTACTTGCTCGGATCGGGCGAGTATTCTTCCGCATCCGCTTTCGTCGGAACGAGTTTGATGTAGTCGATGTTCGTGCGTGTGACGCCCGACGCGAATTCTATCGTGTTGCTGCCCGCAACGAGGTGTACCTCACCGACGATATTGTCCTTGAACGTGGTCCAGCTGCCCGTACCCACCAGCCAGCAATCGCTCGTGTCTATACGCTCGTCGTTGCAATACATGGAGTACTGCTGATTGAAGGTCAGTCCGCTCGTAAAAGTGGGATTCACCGCGGTGGAGATGACGACGAGTGCATCGCACTCCGCTTCGGAAGTTATGTTGAACGTCACCGTGGAGTTATCAAGGCTACCCACATAACTCCCGTCTTCCAGCGGGTAGGCGTTTCCTGCAAGCAAAGCGTTCTCCGCCTCGTATATGTGCGCACCGTTGCCGGGATAGAACGGAATGAACTCGCCGGCGCGCGTCGCCCTGATTCCGCTCTCGTACGGCGCGTATTTTTCCGACCAGTCTATCTTATTGTAATCGTTGGGATCGGATGACGGAGGCTCATAACCGTCGCCCCACTCGTCCTTGCCCCAGTCGTCGCTCCATCCCTCTATCGCGGTACCCGTTATTTCGGGAGTTTTTTCGCCGCAGGCGGTAAACGCGCACACCGCGACCGCCATGGAGAGGAGCACGGCTATAACTGCTACAATGAATTTTCTTGCGGTTTTCATTGCGTTACCTCCTCATTTTCATTTTTCTTCCCGCGGAGAATGAACAGTTTGAGCGGGATCATGCCGAGCGCGATTATGAGCAGCGCGCCGAGACCTATGTTTATTCCGAGCATTACCTTGTAATATTTGGGCGTGCCTTCGTTGACTATCGTCGCGCCGTCGTAACCGTTCATTGCGTTGCTGTTGGCAAAAGCGTAAAGCACATGGTGAGTCGCGCGGCGGATATACGTCAGCGCCTGCGCGCCTTCGGAAGTGCACTTTGTTTTCGGGTTGTCCACGGAGTTGAGCGCGATGTCGCCGCCTGCCGCAAGCATCTGATCGACGTTCTCCCAGTTGCCGTCCATGTAGTCGGATACGACCACGCCGTTAAAGCCCCATTCGTTCCTGAGCACTTCGGTAAGCAGAGCGTAGCTGCCGCCCGCCCAGGTCGTGCCTATGCGGTTATACGAGGACATCACTCCGAGCGAACCGCCCTCTTTTATGGACACTTCGAACGGATAGAGATATATCTCGCGTATCGCCTGTTCCTGCGCCCAGGTGACGTTGTCCGTCATGCGGTTTCTGTCCTGCTCGTTGAGCGCGAAATGCTTGATATAGCACACGACGCCGCGACCCGTAGCCCCCTTGACTATGTTGGAGCCGATTACCGCCGAAAGCGTTTCACATTCCGAATAATACTCGAAATTCCTGCCGCCGAAAGGCGTGCGGTGAATGTTCATCGCGGGGGCGTACCAACCGGTGAGGTTGGTCGAACCCTCGTTCATCTTGGACCAGAGGCACAGCTCGCCCATAACATAACCGACTTTTTCCGCAAGCAGGCTGTCCCATGTCGACGCTATGACGATCGCATAGGGCAGACCGCCCGAGTTCAGTCCGTTACCGATAAACGAGTTCCACGCCTGAGGACCGTCGACGTCCGTCGTATAAGGCTTGCCCACGGAGACCATGGCGTTCGTCTTGTAGCCCGAGAATCTGACGACGTTTATCATCTCGTCGAGATCCGCCTGATCGAGGAGCGCCTCCCACGCGGGATCGTCGAAGTCCCTACCTTTGAGCTCTATCAGTTTCTTATCTCCTTCCGCTCCGTATTTCGGCGCGGTGAATTCGGTCTCGGGGCTGCCTGCCGCCGCATAACCCATGGTTTCGAGCACTTTTATGAGCTCGTCGGAAATGATTGCCTTATACTCTTCGCCTTCGGTATCGATACTTTTGTTCTTGCCCGTCGGCATGCCGTAGCGCAGACCGTCGTTATCCGCCTTCGACCAATCTGAACGGCTGAGATATCGTATATCCGAATAATACTGCGTTCCGTCCGTGTCGTCGAAACGGTTCTTGACTTCGTTTTCGCTGTATGAGTCTATGTTATATACCGTTTCTTCCACGTCGAGCGTGTCGGCGAGAGCAGCGTCGCCGCCCGTTACGGATGCGCCTTTCGCGGCGAGTATGTTATTTATCGCGGCATGAGCGTCCTTTGCGGCAGTGACGTAATATTTATCGGTATCCGTGCTCGCTTCGAGATAGTACGTGCCTTTGCCCTGAGCGTCATAGGACTTCATATCCTCAACGTCAAAAGTTACGGTGACAGTTTCGGACTTGCCCGGCTCCACGATGCCTGTTTTAGCGAAGCCCGCAAGCTCTATCGCGGACTTTTCCACGCCGTATCTCTCGTCGTATTCGGTGTAAGGCGACTGATAGTACACCTGCACCACTTCCTTGCCGCGCATTCCGCCCGTATTCGTAACCGTCACGGACACGGTCACGACGCCGTCTTTTTCGGACACGGAATAATCGTTCCAGGTGAAGTTCGTGTAAGAAAGCCCGTAACCGAACGGGTACTGCACGACTTCGTTATACGAGTAATCGCCCGCGTTAGCTCTGCCGAGAACGACGTCCTCATACCGCGTTTCGTAATATTTATACCCGACGTAAATGCCCTCGGCGTACGTCAGATAGTGGTGTTCCGTTTCGGTGTTGCCGCCGTCTTTCCAATATTCGAAGTTGCCCATGTTCTGCATGGCGGGCGCGGAGAACACGTCGTAAGCGTAAGTATCGACAAGTCTGCCCGAAGGATTGACTCCGCCTTTGAGTATGCGGGGGATTGAAGAGATGCCGTATTCGCCGACGCCGCCCACCCACAGGCAGGCGTCCACGCCGTACTCGTCGAGAAAGCCCAGCTCCATGGGGTTGGACGTGTTGAGAAGCACTATTACCTTGTCGAACTCCGCACTGACGTTGGCGAGCAGTTCGCGCTCGTCCGCATCCAGTTCGAGTATGCTGCCCGTGTTTTTGCCGTCCGTGGATACGGACATATTGCGGGGCAGGTCGCCGTTCTCGCAGCCCGTTCTCGCAACGACGACTATCGCCGCGTCACCGTAGGAGTCGTAAGTCGTCTTGACGTCGTCGGTGTACTGCGAGTAGGGTATCTCGTTTATGGCAAATTCGTTTGCCTCATAGTATTGCACGCCCTGCGCAAGTCCGCCCACCAGACGGTGCATGTTCTTTTGAAGATAAAAATTCCAGAGCGTGGGATTGACGGCGAACCCCTGACTTTCGAGCGCCTCTTTCAGGGACGTTCCCGCGCCGCCGCCTATGGCGCCCGATCCGCCCGACGTGCCGTAAATGAAGTCTACGGACGACTGACTGAAACAGCTGAGCCGCGCGCCCTCGCCGAGCGGAAGCGCGTTGTTTTCGTTTTTCAGCAGCACCGCGCCTTCCGCCATTATCGTGCGATTGAGGTTTGCCGCTCCCTTGGCGGCCTGAGACGCGCTTTCGGCATGCCTCTCAAAGTACTGGTTCGTGTCGTAGTTCTCGACAGACGCGCCTTCCATTCCGAAATAACTGATGAGCACGTTGCTGTACTTGCCGAACGCGAGCGAGTTTCCGACGATAGCAATCACAATTACCGCGACCGCGAAAAACCCGCATATAGCAGTCACGATAACGTCCGATTTGCTTTTGAATAATTTCATTATCATTCTCCTTATAGATTTTTTCGCGGGCATGGTACTCCCGCAAAAAAATAATACATCATTTTTCTATAAGGCGGCGGAATTATTTCATAACCCCGCGAAAATTTTTCATAACCCTGTCAAAAAACGCGTTTTTCCGAAAAACGGCGACATCAGATCATGACTCCGCCTTCGGGCGGCGCCACGTCTTTATTATTCAATTCGATATAATCTATATCGAAAACGCCGCTTTTCTTTGCGAAACGCAGTTCGTTCACACCGTCGCCGAGCGCTATGTCAGCGGCGTAGAGAGTGATGAATCTGTCCGTGGCGCCCATTCCCACCGCATACATATTCGTTTCCATACCGTTGACGTACAGCGTGCAAAGATCGGATACCCGCGCCGACGAACCCGTACTGCGCAGCGCGATATAAAGCGAGACCGTGCAGTTTTCGTCGCTGCGGGGATAGAACGTGACGCCCGCTCCGTCCTTAAAAAGACGCAGATAAAAATCATTCGACGACGTCGAGTTTTTGTATACCACCGCATTGTTTATCTCCGCCTGTTCGGCTTCCAGGCGCTGCGTCCCTCCGTCTGCGGCAAAGGGATATACGGGCGGACCTATCGCGGGATCGGCTGTCGTGCGTTCGCGGACGGAAACCAGCAGCAGATAATCCAGGGAAAATTCACCCGCCGCCGTGACCGTGATCTCGTTTTCGCCCTCTTTGAGTTCCACCGTGCAAAGTTCGTTATTACGGAAATCGTAATTACTGCCGCATGCCTGCACCGCAGCCGTACGTTCGTTTTCCTCCACGCCGTTGCACCGTACCACGAGTAAACTTTCGGCGGCTATGTCCGTACCCGACAGCGGAGTATAACAGACCGACAGGGACAGGCGCGCGGAGATCACGGAATCCGAACGTACGGTAAAAACGACGGCGCCGTCCTTTTTCATACTCACCGCTTTTCCGCCCGATGCGATCGGATTGGCGGTCTGCTCCGCCCCGTCTCCGAGATCCGCGCTTTCGCTTTCGTAAAGTTGAGCGCCGCCGTCCGCTGTAAAGGTCATGCTTTCCGTTCTGTCCGTGTAACCGCTGTATACGTAAACGGGAAAATCGGAAGGTCTGACGGTATGCGTCGCCGCGATCACGGCAGTGAACACTGCTATCCCTACGACTGCTATCCCCGCGATAAAGGCAAAAACAAGATAAATGTTCGATCTCATTCTTTGCCCCCGTTCCCGTTCCGAGCGGGCAGTAATATATCCACCTGGAACATATCGTCGGCGATAAGGATGTCCGTTTTTCCGTTATATTTTTCCACGATCTTCTTCATGCTCTTTATGCCGAAACCGTGATTGGATTTGTCTTTTTTGCTCGTACCGCCGGGCTCGCCCGTCACGGCGTCCCCTTCGTAATGGTTTTCGGCGTGTATCCGCACGCCGTCGTTTTCCGAACGTACGGTCAGGGATATGAAGCGTTTTTCCTTGTCCGACACCGTCTGTTCGTATTCGAGAGCGTTTTCCAGCATGTTCCCGAACAGCGAATAAACGTCCATTTCATCCATGAACGAGATCTTACCGCCGTCCGCCATGCACGTGAGCTGCACCTCGCTTTTGCGGCAGCGGAGAGAATAATCCGAAAGAATGACGTCCAGAACCTCGCTGCCCGTCCTGAACATGGAATCGTAAACGTAGATCGAGTTTTCTATCTCTTCCATGGCGCGTTTGCTCGCGGGGGAATCGCTCTCACGCAGGCGTCTTATCTGATGTCGCAGGTCGTGACACTTTATGTTTATCATCTCCATGCTTTCTTTCTGCATTTCATAATGTTTTCTGTCCTCGTTCCACAGCGAACGTATAACGGAAAGCTCTTCCTCCGAATGACGGCTGACGAGGAACGCGCTTTCGGCGAAAAGCATGAACGCCCCGTAAAATATCCCGCAGACGGATACGACTATAGCATAGATTATACCGAAGTCCGCGATTATCAGTCCGACGAAGCCTATCGTCGCCGTCACGGCAAGGGATACGGGAAACAAAAACACCGAAGCTCTGCCTACGTCGCTGTCCGCGCCGCTCTGCCGTATGCGGCGAAATATCAGCACGGCGACCGTAAGCACCGCCGCGAATATGCACGCGTTTATGATATGATCGGCAAAAGGCGTATCGTACAGTCCCGCAAGCAGGCATATCGTGCGGGTCGCCTGCAATGCTATATGTTCGATGGCTATCGCAACGCTGCCTGCGAACACGATCTCGCGGAAACTCGCGTTGAAACAAAACCACGCGGAAAGAACGGCTATCACAGCCTGAAAAACGTATATCCCCGCTTCCCACAAATCGGCTGTCTGCGGCATATAAAAGCACACCAGCGTGGCAAGCGCGTTGAACGCGACGCAGCCCGCCGTCATGAGCGCTATGCGCAGAGCAAAATTGCTCCTGCCGTCGAAACGTGACAGAAGCACGAATACCGCCGCAAATATTTCCGCCTCCGTCAGAAGCAGAGAAAGAAGATCGAACAAATATTCCGTCATTCGGAGCCCCCGTCACGCATAAGCCGCGCCAGAAAAGTCTTTCTTTTGCTGTGGCTCACCGATACACGGCTGCCGTCATACAACACGGCAAAGTCGCCGTCCACACTGTCCACGTGTTTAAGCCCGATTATGCTGTTATGATTGCACCGCACGAACTTGTCCTGAGGCAGCATTTTCTCGGCGTCTTTAAGCGTTCCCCACGTTTCTATCCTGCCGTTTTCGGTGTGCCATACGAGCAGATGCTCCTTTATCTCCACGCAGATGACGGAAGACAGGCGTACCCTTCTCATCCCGCCCGCCGTACGCAGGGTGATGTCCGTTTCGACGTTCTTTCCCAGCATGCGTACCGTTTTTTTCATAAGCGCGGAAAACCGCGTATAGTTTACGGGTTTGAGCAGATAATCCACGGCGTCGACGGAATAACCCTTTACGGCATACTTAGCGGTATTCGTAACGAATATCAGCGCAATGCTCTTGTTGGTCTCGCGCAGCTTTTCCGCCGCCCGCATCCCGTTTATGAGCGGCATTTCTATATCGAGGAACACCAGGTCGAAAGAATGCGACTGCTCGAGAAAACTGATCGCTTCTTCAAATTCTGAAAAAACGATCTCCGTGCCGTTTTCTTCGGAAAACCGCTCCAGGTATGAGCCTATGAGTTTGAGAGAGGTCACATCGTCGTCGACTATCGCAGCTTTTATCATCGGATCCACCTTTTACCTTGACGGAAACCACCGTCCGACCGTAACTGTCACGTCTTTTATGATATATTCTATCATACGGCTTTTCAAATGTCAATACGGGAATTTCCGTGCGCGTCGGATAATATCGGTATAAAAAGACGGCGAAGAATGTCTTTATGCCATTCTTCGCCGTCCGATCGAAGTTTGATCCGAAAATTATTCGGCTTTTTTCTTCATGATTTTTCTTACGATTTCGACAGACGTCAAAGCCGTAGCGATAACGGCACTGATGATAAACAGTACGGTCATTACGGTTATCAACGTATCACGTGCGGTAAACCAATAAGGATCGAAACTGTATGTCATTGTATCATCGCCCCAGAAGTTCATAGCGTTGCTGTTGGCAACGGTATAAAGAATTCTTATTGCGGCTTCGACGAGTCTGTTGTCATACCTTGCGTCCACGCCCGCCGAATAACCGTTGTTTGTATTTCCGTCAAGCAAGCATGCGCCTGCAAGCATACCGTAACCTATATTTTCACCTTCCGCAGGAGCATAATCGGACAGTGCGAATCCTGCCATGCCCGCTTCGCCCCTGAGCCATCTGGTCATAAGGTTGTAACTGCTACCCGTCCAGGCATCACCTAACTCGTTGAAAGCGATCATAACATTCATGGCATCGCCTATTTCTATCGCCATTTCAAAAGGTCTGAGATAAACCTGACGGAAATTCTGTTCTCTGAGCCAGGAACGATATCCGTTTCTGTTCGTATCCTGATCGTTGAGCACAAAATGTTTGTTATATACGTAAAGTCCTTTTTCCTGTGCGCCCTTCGTTTCATAACCGCCGATCATACCGGTAAGGAACGGATCGTCGCTGTAAAATTCGCCTGCTCTGCCGTGATAAGGATTGCGCTGAAGCCCGAGACCAAAGCCGTATATTCCCGAAGTCCCGCTCCAAAGCGCATCTTCACCCATAGCATTTCCTATCAACTCAGCAATATAATTATTGAATGTTGCCGCGCGTATACCTTCGCAAGGATATCCGGTCGGATAAGCTATCTCAGAATCGGGATAGAATTTATTCATAAAACCGTAGTTTGCGTTCTTTCCGCCAAAGTCTCCGCTATTGTCGCCGTCGCCTTTACCGAACGCCCATTCGAATCCGTTGCTTGCGTTCTGATCATTCGTGCCCGGCTTGCCGATGCTTTCAACGCTGAGAGTCTTCCTGAGTCCTTGGCTGAACAGCTGTTTGAAATCGTCAGAAGACATTTGGCCGACAAATTCGCTCCATTTGCGCACATCTTCTTCGCTTGCTCCTCGTGCGGGATCGTATTCAACCCCGATAAGGTCAACGAGCTGCCAATCTGTGTCACTCCAACCGAAAGTATATGCGGTATCATCAAAGTCCGCATTATAATAGCTTTCGAAATTATCTATTTTAGACGAATCGACTGACGAAGTAGAATCGAATCCAGAAGTTTTATTATACGCGGAACCTGTTATATCTTTTGCGTTTTGTCCGATACGTCCGTTACTCTGCACGGCTGCTGTATTTTCCCAGTCATAACGCGAGAAATATTTTACCGTATTTGCAGATGACATGTTGGGGTCGATATCAGAGAAAAGATTATGCACTTCGTCAGTAGTGCCCTGTGTCCAGTATTTATAAGATTCGGACCGTTCCGCGTCTACCGTTACCGTAGCTACAAGCGACGCATCACCCGCACCGTACTCGGTATCGAGTTTATCACTGCTCTGATCGCCATGAGTCTTTTTATAAATGCTGTTCACCGCCTCGTGACTGTTACGTGATACTGCAAGGTAGTAATCACCTGCCGCAAGTACATAGCCGCCCTGTTCGCCGGCAAACGTCTTCATGCTGTCGTATGCCGCAAACCACTTATTTGCATCTATTTTGACTTGTACAACTTCGCTTGCACCCGGCTCAAGCATATCCGTTTTGCCGTAACCAACGAGCTGCACTGCGGGTTTCTGAACGCCGTGCGCAATATCCTCGTCGGTTATAGGCTGTTTAAGGTAAACCTGCACTATCTCCTTTCCTGCGAGCGGTCCGTTATTCGTAACTTTAACGCTTACTATAAGATCGTCGCAATCACCCAAATCGCTGCCCGTAGCGCGTTTTTCTTCTGCGGGACGCTCCTTCCCGTAATTACCGGTGTAGTCTGCGCTGTTTGCTGCCATAAGCCCGCCGCTGTAATAATTTTTTTCGGGGTCCGGATCAGCAGCCACTGTCACTTCGGAATAAGTGAAATCGCTATAAGAAAGTCCGTAACCGAACGGATAAGAAATACTTTCGCCGTAGGCGTAATCTCCTACAGATTCACCGCCAAGCAATACGTCTTCGTACCTAGTTTCCGCATAACGGTAACCGACGTACATATCTTCGACGTTGACTACGTTTGATACTCCGCTGATCGCAAAGTTCTGAGTAGACGGATTTTCGTTGCGTCCGGTGTACCATGCCGCGGAAAGTCCGCCCGAAGGATTGATCTTGCCGGCAAGTATTTCGGCAACGGCTTTTATACCGTCCGAACCGGGGAATCCTATCCAGAGTGCCGCCTCTATTCCGTATTCTTCAAGCAACTGCGGTATATCTTCCTGCGGAGGATTTGCCTGATTGAAAATTACAATAACATTATCATAATTTTCACCGAGCTTCTGCATAAGATTTTTTTCTTCTTCTGTAAATGCGAGATAATCGGTATTCGATTTCAATCCGTCGTTGTTACCGCCGCTTACCGGCGCACTGGAACCGGCGCCTTCAGAGTTAAGGTCAAGTATTTCGTTTGCCATTCTTCCCGTGACATATATCGCTGTTGTGTTTTTTCCGAAATTTTCATAATCTTTAGCAGCCGTATTCACTTCATCCCAGGAAGCTTCGGTAAGCGCCGGAATATTTCCGTTGGCGTTACCTGTATAACCGAGCCCACTGTTCAGCCCCCAGAATCCGATATAGTCACGGCGGCGGTAATGCTTTCCCTCTTCGCCGTTATACCACTGTTCGAGCTTCTCGTTCATATCGAATCCGACTTTCTCGAATTCGTCGTAAAAGAACTGTCTGCGGTTGACCTGCGACTTGCCGTTATATGCCGCGGGATCGTTTATTTTATTGTTTCCCGCACCGTCCAGACAATACATCGGATCATAACCTGTAACACCGTAAAGGCTGACTTTTGCGCCATTTTCTATAGGCAACGCGTTATTCTCGTTTTTTAAAAGTACAGTCCCTTCTCCTTGTGCGAGCCAGGCTATTTCCCCGTTACCTTCTAATATATCGTTGATCGAAGAATACCATGTCTTATATCTTACGGGTTCTTTACCCGTTGAAACCACTATATCTTCAGGTTTGTCTTTGAATACGTTTTCGGTAAGAAGCGATTCAACCGTAGGATTTGTAGTAACAAATCCGGCTATAACCACAAGCCCGAAAATTATTACCATCACATTGAAAAATATTCTTGATATAAAATACGCCGCACCGAATGCTTTTTTACCTGCGCTCATTATTTGACCTCCTTCGCTTCGGTATCACTACTTGCGGAAGCCACACGCGTAAGCTTCATCCAAGCAAGCACGTTGGAAATTATTGCCAGAATCAACAGCAACGCCGCGCACAATATGAAAGCGAAAAACCCTTTTATTTCGCTTATATTGAATCCTGACATTGCTTGATTCTGAATTTCCGTGAGGAAATGTTCGTATACTCCGCACACGAGACCGACAAAAGCACCAAACGTAAGCAACCCCGAAAGAGTCGCCCCCAGCCGATCAAAACCGATAAGCGAAAGCCCTACAAAAACCACAAGTCCTACCGCTGTGAATATAGCCGCAAAATACGCATTGCCGGCAAAACTTAACGTCGCCGATGCGGCGATACCCACACTTATAGCTACGACTGCGGTTCCGAGCATTATATAATAAGTCGGTCTGCGCGTTTCAAAAAATTTATTTATATAGTTATTTATTCTTTTCATATCAAAACTCCTTTCATGCAGAAACGGATTGGGTCATTTCCACTTTAAGAGATAATCCTTCAGTTGCCTGTCGCATAACTATCATAGTCAGCAAGTTACTGTTAGTAAAAGTTATATCGACAGATATCTCGGCACTTTTGCCGGCATCGAGAGTCACGGTTCCCGCTTTTACCGCCGTATTGCCTGTGATCAACTGTTTGCTGTTTATCTGATAGAGGTCGAAACTTACTTCAGAATCAGAAAGATTGACAAACTTATAACTTATCGTAAATTTTGTACCGTCAAGCTTAAGAGCAGGAGCCGTCTTAAAACGGAAAGCGTCGTTCGCCTTAAACGCAACCTGCGACGAAATCACTACGCTTTTTGTGTTGTCTGTGAAATCAGTGGCGGTTGAGAATATCGTATCTGTTGCGATAATATTTTCGTCATCATCGATGTAATCGTTATATACGTTTTCTTCATCGTAATAACCGTAGTAATCAGGTACCGTTCCGTGATCGGATCCTTTGCAAGGTAAAAGCGACTTTTTACCGGTTTCTACGAAATAAGGCGCCAGCGTTGTGTCTTTTTCTATAACCGTAGCCGCGGTAACTTCGGTCTGCGTTTCCACATCAAACCAGCCGGCAAGATCTTTTCCTGTCGTATTTTCGGTTACCGTAGGAAGTTCTATCGTCTGACCTGATTTATAATCTGTTTTACACGTAAATGAAATACCTTCGTAAGGCTGTACGCTGACTTTCACATCTTCCGCAAGAATTGCTTTAAGCGTTGCTCCGGAAGAAGGTACCCTTAAGTTATTGTAATTGCTTATTTTATCGGTAAGATCATACGCGACACCGTCTATAACAAGCTGCCATCCACGGAATATTTCGCCTTCAGGAATTACATACTGACCTTCTGCAGGCGCCACCACAAAGTGTCCGACTCGCTGAGTCAAATATTCGTCACTTACCGTAACTCCCTTATTTTCAGCAGAATCGAATGCAATCTTTACGTTATTATTTATAGCAGACTGATTTTTATATTCTTCGGATACATCAGATGCATCTTTAACGATTTTTATAGATGCCGCAAAACCTATATCGAAAGACGGAACATCCTTTTCAAACACTATATAAGTAAGAACATTGCCGTTTTGTCCGAGCAGATACTGACCGATGTCTGTAGCGCTCTCACCGGGATCGAGCTCAAACTCTACACGATATCTGGATTCGTAAGCGTAATAACCGCTTGACGCTTTATACTCCGCACTTGCGCTTATCTGATAAACGCTGAGCTTGATCGGAGTACTCCCTTTATTTTCGACACTGTAATTGAATTCCGCAACCGTGTTATTCGAAACTTCATATTTTGAATCGAAACGGATCGCAGAACCGGCATAAACAGGTGCCGTATCGGAAAGTCTTATACCTGCTACCGAACAATCGTTTCCGCCTTTCACGGGGACCACTGTATTTTTGCTTGTAGTCGGTCCTGTATACTTTGCCGAAGCTCCTCCGGCCGCTGTAAGATGCTTGATTATTTCTCCGGGGACCTGATCCGTATTGTATCCGTAATTAGCGCCGCTCCCTATTGCAACATATTCATAGCCGGGAACGCTCTGCCAATAAGGTGCTATCGTTATGTCCCCCGAAAGAACGGTAGCCGCGTTAACGATATTTCCGGTATCAGTATCATACCAACCCGTATAAGTGCCCATTTCCGTTCCGTTGGTGATCTGTTCGTTTGTCGGAAGAATAAGCGTCTCGCCTGCAAACTGTTGCCCGCCGTAACCTTTAACTGTGAATTTTTCAGGAAGATCGAGCGTTACTTTCACAAAATCCGCAAGAACAGGTTTAAGGGTTATATCTCCCGCTATCCTTGTACCTTCAACAGCTTTGGTTCCGTCGCCGTAAGCCCAATAAAGCAATGGTCTTCCGGTATTGTTAACTATCTGAGTGTCTGACGGAAGAACCAGCTTGTCATTCGTCATAACATTTGTTTCGTATCCGTTTACACTGAAATTATCCGGCAATTCCAGCGTTATTTTCGCAGGAGCCGTGGGAGTACTGTTCTTAACCTCCATAGAAACGCCAAGATCAAGCGACGAAGCTTTATCCATCTTAATAAGCGTAAGCGTATTACCGTCATTCTTTGTATTATCCACGCTTATTTCTACAATATCAGTCTGTCCAGCGTCAAGCGTTATGGGATCGGAGGCGACTCCGGTCGAAGGATCGCTCCAATCATGTCCCGTAAACATCTGATAAACAGTAAAAGAAATTTCAGACTCGCCGTAATTGACAAATCTGTAATAATAGGTGTATTTTTGTCCATCTTCACGTTCGCACACCGTAACAGCTCTAAAATACGTATCTTTTTCGAGCGTTACGCCAACCGTAAGACGTTTTCCGGGAAAACCATCGACAAGCGTATAGCCGGTTTGCATAGCATAGTCCTGATTCTCGGATAAATCATTGCCTTCCGCATCGTAGTAATAATCAGGCAGATTGTTTGAACCAAACAAACAGGAAGTTCCTTTTTCGGCTTTCCAATATGGTATAATTGTCATATTGTCCATTGGAGCAAATTCATCCAATCCAATAAATACCGATATCTCTTCGTTTTCACCGAGAACGCCTACTCCACCTACTTGATGACCGCCGAGAGTAGAAGTATCAAAATCAGCTTCGGTAAGATATGCTCCAAGATCAAGCTCAAGCGTAGTACCCCCTCCCGCAAACCTGACAGACGAGCCTTCCGCGATCGTAAGCACGGCATTCGTCGGAGGTAAAGTAGGTTTATAATCTCCGCCTAGATCAGGCCTTGTCGACGCGGTTTCGTCTTCATTCCAATCGTAGGCATCGTTAATGGTAACTTTACCTTTGCTAGGATCCGGAATCTCCTGTTCATCCGATTTGCCGCAAGCAAACGCAAAAAAAACAAATACAAAAGCTAGCAGGCAAATGAAAAACATTTTCCCGATTTTCTTCATTTTACCAATCTCCTTATAATATTTTTCGCATATTGCGAATTATCCTTATTTATTCTATCATACCCCCCCTGTATATGGAATTGTAATTCTTGCACCGTAATATTGCAATTTTGATTTTTTAGTCCATAAAGGTATTATGTGTTCGCTTTACGAAATAATTACGCCCGTTTTTCGCAGCGCATTCCGCCGCATGTCATACGACAAATTACCGCAACGAAAAAAGCCCCGAAAGCATTGCTTCCGAAGCTCTGAATATTCGTAAAAAGCGATGACCGCTCAAAGCGTCATAACGATTTAATTTTGCGCCTTGCGCGTAGACACCCGCGTCTGTACGATCCGTGCAGGAAAGGGTTATAAGGGCTTACGCTCTTCCGCGGCGCGAAGGAGTATTTTCGCGTGGTCGAAAGCTATGCCTTCGTCCAGCACCGTGCTTTCGTTGACGTCTACTTTGCCGAAAGCGTCGCGTTTGACACGCACTCTGACGGTGACCGAGCCGTCCGCTCCGTCAAGTGTGACCGAAGCAACGTCGCCGTCGGTCGCAACGGTGTACTTATACCAGTCCGCGCTTGCGGCGTCATCCGCGCCCGCCACAGACGAAAACTCGCCGAGTTCCGCCATATAGCAGACCGACACGGTCCAGTCGCGGGGGTCCCTGTTCGGCGACGACGCGGTATAGAACTGCCTGAGAGGGACGTTTTCCGCCCCCGTTTCTTCGCGCAGCTCCCGCGCGGCGGTGATTTCGGTCGGTTCGCCCGCTTCCGCGAAACCGCCTGGAAAAGCAAGCTCTCCGATAAACGGATGATTGCCGCGGCGTACCATGAGCACGCTGTCGCGGCAGAACACCACGCAATCGGCAGTCACGCCGGGTTTGCGGTATTTGTTGGGATTGTATGCGGCGAGGAATTCCTCCAACGTCTGATTTTTCGCGTTTAATTTTTTCATAATATGTCCTATCCTGAAAACAAAGTAAACTTGCGGATAAAATTCACTTATGCGCTTTTTCGGCAATGCGGGCGGATCCCGCGATCGCGGTCACGATCTGCGGCGACCAAAACGCGCGTCAAGGCCGAGCGGCGCGCGTTGCGTTCCATTCGCAAGCGTCAATCAGGCAAGGGAGCGAAATAAATTTCGCTCCCTTTACGATCAAACTTAACTCTGACTGCTCCTTATTATTTCCTGACCTTCGCGCCATCCCGTGAACGCCGTATCCGAAACGTCGGTAGCATTGCTGACGTCTATGCTCTTTATGCCTATGCAATAGAAGAAGGCGTCGTTTCCCACTGTTTCGAGCGCCGAAAGGTCGCACCCGAAAGAAGTCAGTTTCATGCAGTTGCGGAACGCGCGGTCGCCTATCGCCGTAGGTTTTCCGCCCGATATGCTTTTAAGCGACGTGCAACCGTTGAACGCGTCGTCGGGTATCGCCGTAACGGACGTATTGAGCGACACGCTTTCAAGCCCCGTGCAATCGGCAAAAGCGCCCGAGCCTATCTGTTTTATGCCCGAAGACAGTATGACGGATGTCAGATTGTTGCAGCCCTTGAAAGCGTTATCCGCTATGGCGACTATCCTCATCCCGTTTTCGTGAAGGGTATCTTCTTTTGCGTCCGCGGTATCTTTATAATAAAAGCTCACCTCGGGCAAAGCAAGCTCGCCCGAAGGCAGTTTGCCCGAATAAGTAACGTCAAGAACAAGTCCTTCGAGAGTTTCGTCGTAAACGAAGGAATAATAGGAATACTGCGAAGGCGCGGCGGCTTCCTCTCCGCATGCGGTAAGAAACGCGAGAGGTATCAGACCGAGCATCGCTGTCAGTAAGATTGCAAGGATCTTCTTTTTCATAATACGTTTATATTATCATATTCGCCGCGCTCTGTCAAACAAATAACGCATCAACTACGCTTTGCCTGTCTTGACATAAAGCGCGGATAGTGGTAAAATAAAACAAAAAGACAAACGGAGCGGATTATGAAAGAAATACACGGCTTTATGGAATTCACCGACGGAAAGAAGATCGGATTCGCGCTTTATCCCGAGATCGCGCCCGAGACAGTAAAAAACTTCGTGGACCTCGCCGAAAGCGGGTTTTACGACGGTCTTTGCATGCACAGAGTAATTCCAGATTTCATGATACAGGGCGGCGGTATGACCTTTTCGGGGAACAAGCTCAGGCAGAAAAACGCGCCGCGTACCGTTCGCGGAGAGTTTGCCTGCAACGGCTGGAAAAACGATCTTACCCATAAAGCGGGGGTAATTTCCATGGCGCGAACCTCCATACCCGACAGCGCTTCCTCACAGTTTTTCATATGCGTGGAGGACTGTCCTCATCTCGACGGACAATACGCGGCATTCGGCAAAGTCACGGATAAAGATTCTCTGGACACCGCCGTCGCCATAAGCAACGTGCCCACTCATTCCGTCGAATGGTACGACGACGTGCCCGTAACGCCTGTCGTGATAAAGACGATAAAGATAACCGACAAATGACAAGGCGGCGCGACGCGCGCCGATAAAACCACTTACCAATGATGAAAGGCGGACGACTGCTGAATTTCAGACCATTCCTCGCAATATTCGCCCTGCTTGCCGCGGCGATACTGTTTTCTCTCATCGCCTCTTACGTTTTCCCGCTCGGGGTCGCTCTGCTCGCCTTGCTTGCGACCGTCATGGCGGGGCTGACGGCTCTCGCCGCCGTTCGGCGGGATCCGTTCCGTATAGCGGTATGGCTGACCGCGTTTGCGCTGTGCGCGATCGCGGTTTTTGCATACTTTCACACGCTTTCTTCGCGGTATGTTCTGGCGGAAAACGAAGAATATCTGCTGACGGGCAGAGTGACCGAGCACTACTCGCTGTCCGACGGCGTATACACCGCTACGCTCGACGAGCTGACGGCGGACGGAGAAGCGCTGGACGGCAGACTGTCACTTACCGTGGAAAACCTGACCGACCCCGATTTTTTGCCCGACTGCGGCGACGTGATAAAATGGAGCTCCCGAATAAGCCTTAACGAGCTTGTCGGAGAAAACGGGGTCAACGCGTCTTCCGTGCGAAGCGACGTACGCTATTACGCATACGCCGAGAACTCCGACATACGGTATACCGCGGAAGGCTCGCCGTACGCTCTCGAAACATTGCGGTCGGCTATCCGCGACAAACTCATCGGAGGTATGGGCGAACAGGCGGGAGCGGTGGCTTTCGGCATGATAGCCGGCGACAGATATCTCATTTCCGACGAAGTAACGGACGCGTTCGCAGGCGCCGGAATAGGACACATACTCGCCGTAAGCGGTCTGCATATCGGATTCGTGGCTATGCTCTGCGCCGCGCTGCTCGGCAGATTAAGAATGCCGCCTGCCCTGAGAGCGGCTATTATCACCGCCGCTCTGCTGCTTTATGTGCTGTTTACGGGCGGCAGCCCTTCTGCGGTACGGGCGTTCGTCATGTGCGCCGTCACGCTCTGGGCAAGATATTTCGGTTTGCGCGACGGACTGAACACGCTTTGCGCCGCGGGTACCGTTTGTCTTCTCATGTCCCCGTTCTATCTCTTCGAGTGCGGTTTCCTCATGAGCATGGGTTCGGTCTACGGACTTATAGCGTTTTCCCGCCCGATCAATTCCCTGCTTTCGAAAACGGGCATGCCGCGCTTTCTTTCAAACGGGCTTGCGGCGTCGCTTGCCGTTCAGATAGCCATTATCCCTCTGACGGCGGTTTTCTTTTCTGAAATATACCTGTATTCGATAATCGTAAACGCGATCATGATGCCGATACTCGGCGCGGCATATATAGGCATGCTTGTAATACTCCCGTTTACTTTCATCCCTCCGCTCGCCCCGCTCATACTGTTGCCTTCCGCCGTGATAAAAGCGATAATGGCGGCAAGCGCGGCGGTGTCCGCCCTCCCTTTCGCCGCCGTTACGGTCAGATATTCCGTCGGCGCGGTGACCGTTCTGCCGGTTTCCTTTATCGTCAGCAGATTTTTACTGCGCCCGCGCCTGAAAATAAAAGCGGTTGCCTTTGCCGCATTCGTGCTGGCGGCGGTCTTTGTTTTCGGCAACGCCGTAAGAACGGATAACGGCATCGCGATCATAGGCGGAGGCGCTGCCGCCACTGTTCTGCTGCATGGCGACACCGCTTATCTGATTGCGGATTTCACACAGGGGTCGCGCGTTTCGAACGCGATATCCCGCAGCAGACTGCTATGCGGATCTTTTGTCATATACGAACAGGAGCTGACCGACACCGCCGCAAAAGGGATAATCGAGTTTTCGGAAAATTACGGGGTGGACTGTGTCGTTTTCCCGCTAACCGAGGACACGAGCGGCTATAAAAGACTAGCCGACGCGGGCATAAAGACAATTGCGGCAGACGAAACCGCCGCGTTCGACGTCGCGTATTCGGATGGGCGGCCGTGCGGGTGGCTTTTCAAAAACGACAGTATCACTGCCTACATAACCTCGGGTCTGGCGGCAAGACCGATCGCGGAAAACGCGGACTTCACCCGCGCCAAAATGCTCGGAGAAGAATGTTCGGCGCGCGTATATACGGCGTGGGATACGGGTGCGGGTTCGGTCACCGTGAAAAGCGGTAAACACGTCCTTATCGATCTTTCGGTGCCGTTCACGGCATGACGGCAAACGCGAAAGCGGGCACTCCGACAAAGAGCGACCCGCTTTTACAGTGACCGAAATCACTGACCTTTGATTGTATGTAACTTTATTTTTTACCGACGTGCGTCCGATAACGCCCGTCGTATCCGCATAAACTCGCGTTTAAGCGTTGCCTGCTCGTTTTTAAGTCATTTGCGGCTTTCACCACCCGCGACGTATGATCAACGATTTTTCGCCGTGATAAGCGGCGCCTACCCGCCTTTTACCGTCATACCCGCTCTTCGCGGCGCGGTAAAAAACCGAATTTTCCACGCGTCAAATAAAAAAACGGCAAAAAACGGAAAAAGACGGCAACTGCCGTCTTTCCCCGTTAGGAGAAAATGTCTGCAGTGGTGGATGGTGGTGGTTGGCTGCAAACATATGAAGATCTGCGTAAAGACTTCGCGGTCTTTACACGAGTAATTATACCCGAAACCGCTCAAAAGTCAATAACTTTGGCATAAACGGTATGTTTTTTTACTCAAATTACCTGTCGGCGTCAAAAAACGGCGATTTCCGACCCGTTTTATCCTCCGCTAATAAGATCCCGCTTCGGCAAAAACACTACCTTTTCATGCTTCCGTTATCACAATTCTATCATATTTTTTCGGTAAAATCATTAAAATAAGATTAGAAAAACATTAAAATTTTAATGCGATTTTTCGTAATTACGCAGGCTCGAACGGACTTTCCGATATCATCCGCAGAAAAATTGCCGCGAATGTAATGTCTTTGAGAAAAGCGTGGTTTTTCAGACGCGGCAAAGCTCTTTTATCTTCGCGAGCACAGCGCCTTCGTCACAGCTGCCTATCGTCGGGAAAAGCGCGCGCATACCTTCGGAAGCGTTGGCGGTGACGAATGCCGCGCCGCATATTTCCAGCATTTCGCGGTCGTTGAACTGATCGCCGAACGCCAGACAGTCGGCTGCGTCGATACCAGTTTTTTTAAGCACTTCGGCAAGCGCCTCGCCCTTGGTCACTCCGTTTTTCGCAACGTCCACCCAATCCACGCCCGAAACGACGCTCGTCGCCCCGTCAAACTTCGGGATGATCTCCGCTATATGCTCGGCTTTGCCGTTGCAGTATAAAGCTATCTTGCAGGCAGGACTGCGCCGCGCTTCGTCCGCACTCATGCGCCGACGTTTAAGATAATATCTGCTCATCTCACGTACGAATAACGGATCGTCGTCATAGTACGCGCCGACGTGTGCGCAACAGCACACCGCATGCACGCCTTGATTGCCGTCGACGAAATCCAGCACCGCCGCGACCGTTTCCGCATCCATCCGACGTTGCTCCGTCACTTTGTCCGCATAGCCGTTTATCGCGCCGTTTTCGGAAATGATATAGCATTTGTCCGACACGGGCGCAAGAGTCTCGTAAATATTGTCATACTGCCGCCCGCTTGCCGCAACGAGCACGACGCCACGCCGCAAAAGCTCCTCGGCAACGGGTATGAACCTGTCGGGCAATTTTTTATCCGATCCGAGCAATGTCCCGTCAAGATCTGTAGCTATAAGTCGTATCATACGAAAAGTATAAAATGCACGGCGGATTTTGTCAACTTCTTTTTTTGCCGCGCTTGCGGGCGAATGTTTTTCAAAAACTCAATTAAATCTTGTCCGACGGAATAAAACAAGCGCGGAAGTCCATACTATGGGTATGAAAGACAGTAAAGAAAGCACAAAGGAATTGTTCGAATTCATCAGAAAAAATGCGGAAATGGGTACGGTCACTCTTAAAAAAATGTCCGATATACTCGAAAACGCGGACAGAAGCATGGCGGACGTGATAACCAAACAGTTAACCGAATATTCGCGCATATTCGACGCCGCGGGGAATAAATTACGCGCCCTCGGCGAAGAAGGCGAAAACGTCAGCGTATTCGCACGCACGGCGGCAAATGCAATGCTCAGCGTGCAGTCTATAGCCGACAAGTCCCCTTCGCACCTTGCGGAAATGGTCATCATAGGCTCGATACGCGGCGTGATCTCCTGCCTGCGCCAGATCCGACTCAATCAGAACGCCGATTCCGACGCCGTAAACCTCGCCTATCGCCTGCTCTGCGCCGAACAGTCCAACATCGACGAACTTAAAAGGTATCTGTAAATTTCCATTATCTTTTTGTTTAACACTAAAAAATCAAGCAACAGTGAAAACAATTACGACAAAAAAAGAACAGCCGCGGCTGTTCTTTTAAGTTTATAACGATTTTCGTTTATTCGCTTTTAACGGATATAATTTTTAAGTTTCTTGGAAAAGGGGCGCGGGGGAAGACCTTCTTTTCAGAGAAGGTCTTCCCCCGCAAAATTTTCAAAAAAAAATTAAAGTATCGTAAACAAAAAAAATAAAAGTTTTGTGAGTTAAAGTTTTATAAGTTTCTTTGGGAAAGGTATAAGGGGAACCCTTTCTTTGCCCAAAGAAAGGGTTCCCCTTAAAAACATTACCTAAAAACTCAAAAACAAAAGATCACTTGACTGACAGAAAGCCTTGTTCGAAACACGAAGGCATTACGAAAGTTTTTTCGCCTGCGGCGAAAGCGACGCGGACATACCTGCGCGTTTCGTCGATACCGACTATCACGCCGTCGCCGAATTTTTTATGCGCAACGGTAGTACCGACGGCGACTTCGGGGGTCACAGACTGCGCCTTGGGCGGTACTTCGCTATGGACCACGGTGACCGCAACATCGACAGGCGGCGGAGCTGACGGCGATTTTTCCGAATCGTGCGGACCCGTCAGGCTTGACTGCTGATTATAAAACAGCCGCTCGTATTCTTCCCGTCTTATCACGGTATCCCAACCGCCCACTTCGTCCGAGATATGTTTTTCTATGCCCGTATACGACAGACTCGAATCTTCGTACCGTTTGAACTTGAAAATAGCGTCGTTCATAAGGCTTGCGTTGAACACGCCGAGCGAGCACAAAAGCTCAAAGTCCCTGACGTTCAGTCCCGTAACTTTTCGGAACAGCCCCGGTTCGAGCTGCGTTATAACGTCTTTGAGCGACATTTCGCGGTAATCGGTGAGATACATGAACACGGGCACGCGCGTGGCAAATTTGATAAGTTTTTCCTGTATGCGCTTACGCATGGACTTATATTCTTTTTCCTCTTCGCTCAGCTCTTTTCGCTGTTTGGGCGTAAGCTTTTCCGCATCGTCTTTTTTGGCTTTTTTGACGTGTTCCGACTTGTTTATTATCGTTTCTATGTCCGTATTGAGCGACCTGAACCCTTCTATGCGCATGAGCGCATCCAGAGCGTCTTTGTGTCCGAGCAAACGCGAAAGGGTTTCGTTATCCACATTGACGAGCAATGCCGACTCCCACCTGCGCGCAAGCAACGTCGCACTCGTGCCCGCCATTGCGATATCGAGTATGTCCTGTGCGCTTATCTGTTTCATCGTGCTGCCGTCATAAGCGAGCACGGGCAGAAAACTTATAAAGTCCGCGACCTTTTTTTCGGGATTGCTTTCGTCCACGTTAAGGCGACAAGAGTAATCGGATATCTGGCGCAAAGCACGGTCAAGCGCAAAATCGAAAACGTAACACTCCTGCTTGATTATCCGCTTATCTCCGTTGTCATCGACTGTTTCCCAAGGACTTTGCACGCGGAATGCCGCCTGAAAATACGTTTCGGGCGAGCGCAGATTGCGCAGCATGAAAATTCCCGTCCACGGCCGTACCGTCACGCCCGTTGTCAGCTTACCGCAAGACAAAGTTATCGTTTTCGAGTTCAGCGGATCACGCATCGCGTTCCTGACGGGCGCAAGCGCGTCAAGACCTATCCCCGCTTCCGCACCCGCGCAGACGATCACTTTATAATCATGATAAAACGCGTTCTGCCTTTGCGCAAGCAGGTTAGCCATTGCACGGCACGCAGCGACGTTCGGCAAAAACCACAGCGTATGCGAAAGCACGCCGAGCAGACGCGTATCCGAGTACGGCATCGGCGGGCGTTTGTCCTGTCCGAGTTTCAGATCGTCGACTCCCGCGGGCAGGAACGAACCGCGTATAAGATCCAACCATTTCTGCACTTCGTTTTCGTAAACGAACTTCGCGTCCGCACCTTTTCCGCGCGCGGAAAAAAACACGTTGAGATCGAACTCGTTGAACTCCCCGGACAGCGCTATCTGACGGATACTGTCGGGTATGCGGTATGTGAGCATTACCATGCGCGGCAATGCGAGATACGGATTGTTTGCGCCCTTCCATTCCTCTTTCGCGCGCTGTTCGTCGGAGTATGTCCAATTGAAAATCTGATCTTCGATAAACTCTCCGCTGTTGATAGCGCGGAACGGAGTTCCCGACAGGAACAGATAATACTTTGTCGTTATGGGCAGAAACGTCTCGTTGTAAGCGTTATCCGCTTCGGTGCGCTTATAGCTTTCATAGTCAAAGTCCGCGTTCTCTTCCTCGTCGGGATTTTCGAACAGTTTTTTCGCGTTTTCGCGCCACGCGCCGAAATGATACTCGTCGAACACGACAAGATCCCAATCGGTAGTATGTATAAACTCGTTTTTGGCTTTTATGCCGCCGTTTTCGTTAGTGCCGAGCAGATCCTGAAACGAACCGAAAACGACTATCGGGCGCCGCTTGTCCGCTCGCTCGAACTGCTCGTCTATGTTAAGCCGCTCGTCGCGCGCGCCTCTGCCCGAGACGAACTGCCAGCCCTCGAAATCGACATGCGAAACAAGGTCTTCGCGCCACGCGGATTCCACCGCGGGTTTGAACGTCAGTACCAGAACGCGTTTAAGTCCCATTTTTTTTGCAAGCTCGTAAGCCGCAAACGTCTTGCCGAAACGCATTTTCGCATTCCATAAGAACTTCGGCGCTTTGCCGACATTCGTTTCCCGCGCGGACATAAAATATCCGATGGTCTTTTTCACCGCGGCTTCCTGTTCGGGACGCATGACAAACGTCGCGGTGCGTCCTTCCTCGGAAACGATACCGTCGCGCAATCTCAAGATCGCCGCGCGCACGTCTCCGACGGTGCAGGCAAACCACTCGTTTCTGTCGTCGCCCTCGTTAAGCTGTCTGAACCCACGCGCCCGCAAATAAGTATGCACGTCACGATCGGTAAAACAGGTCCCGTCCGAACGCATTGCCGATTCTTTGAGCAATATGCGGTAAGGCACTCCGCTGACGTGCAACTGCTCTCTTATGCGTACTTCCGCCGCGCGATCGGTATAACCGATCTTTATATACCCCTTGTGCGACTCTACCCCGATCAGCTCATAAGCATATACCGTCGGAGTAACGTTCGGGCGCTTTCTGAAAAATTCCTGTGTCATAGTTTACTCCATGGGTTTTATCATGCTTTCGATAAAGTCTATCTCGTCTTTTGACAGATCGTATTTCTTATATAATTCCTCGTCCGTCCACGGCTTTGAAAAATCCTGAACGGGAACGAACTGATAAACTCCGCGCGGTCCGTTCTGCGTTTTCTTTTTTATACTCACCAAATACCTGAAAAATCTTGTGCGGATATACGTTATTATATTTTCACATTCGGCTTTCGTAAAATTATACTTATTTGGATCGTAACCTATCACCAAGTATGTCTGCGAACATACGCTGTTCGGTTCACCGTAGAAAGGTTTACCCAATACGATTTCATCGGTACCGCTACCGCCAGCGGCAGGAATATAAACTTTATGCAGTGTTAATGTTTTATGATTTTTGGGTAATTGTGTATAAGAGATAAAACCGAACGACGATGAGTTAAACGACTTACTAATATAATATTTGATATTGAACTCGCCGCTTTTTTCGTTTTTATAACCCTTCCAATTTGACGTCAAAAGCGAACCGCTGTCAAAAAAATGTTTCGGGCTTACAAGTCCCGAAAAATTTTTATCGGCATCGCAATAATACTTCCCTTCGACGGCTGTTATTTTTTCAAGTATAGAATATGATTTAGGATCACGGATCACTACACCCGCACCCGTGGAATCCAAATAATCGAATCTTTCTTTCACTTCTTTACTATCTGGGTAATGATATATGTACCTGCATTTACCCTTATAATCTCTGTTCCATTTGAAAAAATTCACGCCGCCTTTTATCTCAACACCCGGGAAACAATCTGCCGAATCGGGATAATCGTGCATAATTTCCATATGATTATCGGACAACATGCCGTTTACCCATTCTTCCGGAATAGCCTGCGCTGTCTTTGTCATCCAACGACTCGGCGTTATCATAACTATGAAATGCGGATTCAATTTTTTCGCTACGTCTATGAATTCATTATAAATTGACCTTGCGTTTGCGCTGTTTGCACCGTCGATACCGAAACTCAATTGATACGGCGGGTTGCTTATTATCACGTCAAATTTCATATTGAATATCTCCTCGGGAGTGCGTATATGGATAAATTCGTAGGCGTACGATTCTGACTCTGCGCCGCGGTCGTACTGCTCGCGGTTCGCGCCGCAGAATACGCATTTGCCGCCCGCCCAGGTATGCTGTAATTTTCTATAACGGATATTCCCTTCCGCATTGTCGAAACGCGACACGGAAAATACGCTGTTCGGATATTTGCTGCAATACACGCCGCGGCGGGACAGCAGACTTGTGAGTTCGGTTATCGCTATCCCGTAAAGCTGCTTATGAAAAATATGGTCGACGCGCGCCTGCAAGTCGGGTATCACGGGCGCAAGACCTTTTATCAGCCTTTTTGCTATTTCACGCAGGAACACGCCCGTCTTGCATGCGGGGTCGAGAAATTTCGTATCGGGACTTTTGAAAAGCTCCTGCGGCAAAAGATCGAGCATGCGGTTCGCTATTTCGGGCGGAGTGAAAACTTCGTCGTTGGACAGGTTCGCAAGGCAGGAAAGCACATCGGGGTTATACATTTTTTCAAAGATACCGTCAGACATTTTCCCACACCTTCCTGTAATGGCAAACGTATTTTCTCAAAAATACGCCTTCACCGTCGCGGTCGAACATCGACGTTTGTTTTACTTTTTCGTCAGCCGCAAGCAGCTCGGCAAACGTGTAATCGCTGCGCTGCAACATACCGCCCGTTATAAACGCCCACTCCGAAAACACAATGGGTTTGTCGGTATCGTTGCAATTTTCGTCGACCTCGCAAAGCGTGAGCGCGTTACCGCAAACTATGTTTTTTGAAAGAATGAACATAACGGTTTTTCGCGTATCTTCGTTACACTCTTTTTTGCAAACCGCCTTATACCGACTGTCCCATAAATTAAAAAGCCTCTCGCGGCACGCTTTCACGTTATCCGCGAGAATATCCACGCCGTATAAGCTCGAAACGGCGAGCACGGCATTTTTTTCGTAATCGGAAAAACTCTTTCCGTATTTCTTCTTTACGACCGCGAGTTTTCTTGTAAGTATTTCCGCAAGGAAATTTCCGTCGCCGCAAGCAGGCTCGAGAAATCGGCTGTCTATGCGCTCGGTCTCGTCCCTTACAAGGTCGCACATGGCTTTTACTTCCCGTTCCGCGGTAAACACTTCGCCGTGATCTTTCACCCTGCTCCGTGACTTTATCTGTCCCCCGTCCATTGTTTTTCTCCGTTTTTAGTCTTATAGATTTATATTATAGCACTATAAGACTAATAATACAACATTATAAGACTAATAAATTTTAGAAAAATCAATAAAATTATTCTTATAAGCATAACGGAGCGTAATATGAATATCGGCGAAAGAATAAAACAACTGCGTGACGGCGCGGGATTTTCACAAAACAAGCTGGCGGAATGGGCGGGGATCTCACAGACGCACTTGCGGCGGGTGGAGCTCGGACAAGCCGACATAACTGTCGGGCATTTGCGCCTTATTTGCGATGCGCTGGGAATATCACTCAAAGATTTTTTCAATGTTTCGAACGATACGGAAGACGTTGCGAGCGCGATTTCCAACCTTTCCCCCAAACAAAAACAACTGCTCATCGAATTTCTGAAAAGTTTGTAAAACAAAAGAACAGCCGCGGCTGTTCTTTTGCTTTATAATGAAATCGTTTTTTACAAAAAAATTCTTTAAGTTTCTTGGAAAAGGGGCGCGGGGGAAG
>ERZ1106952.124-NODE-124-length-53169-cov-151.932466_pt1 | contig 53169 bp, 37 predicted proteins | sample MGYA00403677_ERZ1106952 | MGnify/ENA primary metagenome ERZ1106952 (study PRJEB35170, sample SAMEA104062415) | human gut metagenome | biome: human gut; feature: human-associated habitat; material: faeces | place: Denmark | collected 2012-05-14 ...
ATGGATTAGTATTTAATGTATAATAAGAATTACAATGTGAAGATAATAATTCAATTACTAAATAATGATGACCTTTAGCTAAATGATATTCATCTAATCTAAAATAATTATGACTAGCTCTAGAAGGCCCATATCCAATTAAATTTCCATTATCAAACAAACGATAAATATTATTACCGGTTATTTTTAAAATTCCATTTCTTTTTAAATCAATCTCTTCAATAAAAAATAAAGAAATATTTTTTTTATCAAGATATTTTTCTGGATAAATTGGTTTAGCTTTTTTAAACTTATTTAACATATTGAACCTTTTCTTCTAATACATTTTCTTCAAAAGTAGAATTATCATAGACAAATGAATATGCATTATTATTAATCATAAACTCATTTTTCATCTTTTCTTTTTTCTTAGTTAAAAGCATATCACCAAAAAAGAAAACACCATTTTGAGAATTAATTTCATTTTCTAATTCAAAAACATATTCTTTTCTTTCATTTAAATTAATTTCTAACCATCTATTATTAATACCATTTTTTGGTAATCTAATCTTCATTATTAATGGTTTATTTATTTTATTTACTTTTAAGGTGATCTTATTATCATCATAATAAAATTCATTATCTAAAACAAAAGAAACATTTTCATCTTCATATTCAAATTTTACAGGAAATGGAACAATTAAATTATCTTCATCTTTAATTAATGCAAAATCAGTTAAATAACCTAATCCATCACCAAGTCTCATTGTACAACAAAAGAATGCTTCATATAAATATGATTTCATTAAATAATGATCTTTAATCGCGCATGTGGAACATCCCGCTCCTCCATTAATTCTTTGGAAAGTTCTTAAAGAATTAATATAAATACGATTAAAAACATCTAAATATTTTTCGTCTTGAGTAATAGAATATAACTTTCTAGCAATAATAAAACTATCAATTATTCCACATGGTTCAGTCCAAGTAGAAAAACGATTAAACCAATTAATATTTGCATAATCATATGTCATTCCTTTTTCAAGATAATTATTAAAAATATCTATCGCATTTTTTAAATATTTATTATTATACTTGCTATATCTAATAATACCCCTAGTGCAAGATAAAGTTGCATGAGTTTGACATTCAAGTTTTAAATAATTAATCTTTAAAAAAATATTAATCATTAATTCAATAACATCTTTTAATCTTGGATCAGGATAAACTTCATAAATTGCAGTTATTCCATCTAACATAATAAAAGCACATCCAATATCAGTTGAAACTTCCCAACCATTTAAAATAGTGCCATTTACACTACCACTTACTCCGCCTTCATCATGTTTTACTCTTTCAGTTGGATAATTAACATAAAAAGGAGCAATTGGAATTAAAAAATTATTAGCAATTGATTTAATTTGATCTAAATATTTATTATTATTTGTAATTTTATAATAATTAACTAACCCTCTTAAAAACCATGAATTACTCGAGACCTGTTGTTCATCGACATATTCACCATTAAATTCTTTTCCAAAATATCCATATTTATTAACTTTTTGATCTAAGACAGCAAATATATCTTCTAATTGTTTTAAAATATTTTTTTGTTTATCTTCATATCCTTCATATGCTTTATATAGCGAAGTTAAAGCAAGAATATCTCTACCTTGAAAATCACCTGGCCAAGATTCATTTTGATCAAAAAGGTCTTTTGCTAGATACATAGAATCATTTAACCTATTTCTATTTAATTCTATTCTACGAAATAGATCTCCTAGTATTTTTTTCATAAAGCCCCCTTATTATAAATATGGAATTAGGAATTAATCCTAATCCCATATAAAATTATTTTTTATTTTGCAATTGCAATTAATTCAACGGTAACATTTCCTACATAGAATGTACCTGTTCCACCATTTTGGTCTGCTCCTGGAGTATAGAAAGAAAAGAAATCAACTTGTCTATTTGCTACCCAAGTAATTTCAGAATGATGATATCCATTTTCCATATCAGTACCAATTTCAGGGAAAACTGCATTATCAAAATTATATGTAAGTTTTCCTGTCCAATTACTAACATAATAATCTAAAGATATTTTATATGTTTGTTTATCTTCAATTTTTCCACCTGCTTGAAACCATTCAATAGTTGTATTAGTTTGTTTAAAAGTAATTTTTTGAGGTGCAGTACCCATATTTGTATTAGCAATAACATCAGCATTATTATCAAAATTTTCTACTGCTCTTTTATCATCATTAACTGTGCCAAAAGCACGTGTTTTTTGATTAAAATTAAATCCAACTTTATATCCTTTAGGTGTTTCATCTTCTGGAACTGGATCAGCTTCTGCTAATTTTAAATTAATTTTACCAATATAAATTTCAAAGTTAGTATTACCTTGACCATAAATATTTAATTGTCTCCAACCATTTTCAATAACACCTTCATATTTAACAACACGGATATTACCACTTACTTCTTTATCTTCAATTTGAAGAGTTGGGTTACCATTATCACCCATCATAATAAAATGAAGTCCTTTATTATTAACACTATAATAATACATTTCGATAGTTAATTTCTTACCAACAAGCATGTTGTTTTTTGTTAATCCTGCAAAGAAATGATCATCCGCATTTGTTAATTTTAAAGCATTTTTACCAAAATTATCATTTGCTTTCATAGCAGCTTTTGCATCAGCATTTTCAATATTATTAATAACAACAGTTTCACCATTAGTTGATTCTGTGCCACTGTTTTCCATATCAAAAGTAAATCCATTTGTTAATTGTTCACTTGTTGGTACAATTGCATTAACTTGTGCAACTTCTTTAGCTCCAAATGTTAAATTATCAATCGCAATAATAGTATCAGTATTTGATCCACTTAATTTAAAGAAACCAAACCATGCATTACCAGTTGTAGGAATCTTTGTACCAGGGAAAGAAAAACTTGCTTCATAAACAGTATTAACTTTTGCATCAGATTTAACAAATGTTTGATTTAATCCATTTGAACCATCCCAGTTTAATTGAAGATAGAAATTGGAAAAATTACCAACATCATTTGATAAAATTTTATATGAAAATGAAACAGTATATGTCGCAGAAATTCCACGTTTAAAATGATCATTAAATTGATTAAAGAAAATACATCTTGCGGCACTTCCTGCAGTCTTATTTGCATCAATAATAAGTGAATTACCACTTATTGCATCACTACCACCAGATAAATGAGCAGCTTTATTAGAATCCGCCATTGCTCTATATGTTTGTGATCTAGTACCTTTAGCAAAATTTTCTTTAAATGTACCATAATTTGCTAAAGCTGCAGGATCTTCAAATCCAGTTGTATCAAAATCTTCTGCATGAGCAGGAGTAACATTAATTGTTATTTCACCTTCAGCAAACAAATCTGAATTATTAGGATCTTCAACATAATAAGATAATTTATGCTCACCAGCAATTTTAGCAGTGAAAACACCATTTTTAATTGAACCAGATTCATTTAAATCTTCAATTTCAATATTATTAGTTAAATCATTACCTTTATAATCTTTTGCTTTTACTGTAGGTAAAGTAAATGGTGTATCAACATTAGTTTGATAAGTTAATACTTCTGGCATAGTTAAAGTTGGTACACTTTCACCTTTAACAGTTATACTAACTTTAGAAGTCTTTGCTCCATCAGTAGTAGTAGCAACAACATTTGTTGTACCAGCTTTAAGAGCTTTAACTTTACCAGTTTGATCAACTGTTAAAACAGTTTCATCTTCACTAGTCAATGCATAAGTTTTATCATCAGCATTTTCAGGAAGAACATTAATATTAACATTTGTCTCCTCGCCGATGAATAATTCAGTTTTTTCCGCTATAATAGAAACTGAACTAACATGTACAACCTCCTTCTCACTTGATGTTGTAGTAGTTGGTTCACTAGAAGTTGTTGGTTGTGGTTGAGTGGATGAATTCTCTCCACAGCCAACAAGTCCTGTTGAAAATGTTGCTGCTAATAATACAGCAAATGGAATAATTTTCTTTTTCATTGTCTCCTCCTTTTAAATACAATTTGTAGAAAATTTATTTAAATAAATATTGTGGCATTCTTGCAGTTTTTGTCTTATAATCTTCGACAAAGTGAGGAATGTTACCCATTTGGACTCTCTTAAGTCCCATATCATTACGTTCAGCATCCGCAATAACAATAGCAATATCAATTGTTTTATTATTATCAATTGCTTCTTTAAATTCTGGAGCTAAAGTAAAAGGTATCATAAATTCACCAACGTAACCATCACTTTTTGTAGTGAAGTTTGCTTGCATTAATGCTTGATTTTCAATATATTTGGAATTTGTTCTTACTTCAGAGAAAGTAAAATAACCATTTCTTTCCCACGTTGGTGCAAATGCAGCTTGAAGCACACCTCCTTCCTGTTTATATACTTGCATATCAGCATTAGGCATATCAGTAATCGTGGACATAAATAATTCAACACAATCTCCAAGCCAGAAGTCGTTAATAGTACGAACATCTATTTTATTATCATAAACATCAAATCCAAAATAAATTCCATTATCATCATAACTCATGACTAATTTATTTAATTTAAAATGATTTGCTAGTTCATCACTAGTTCTTTGACTACCTTCTGCATCAGAAATACCAATAACATCAATATTTGTTGCATTAGAATCATTCCAATCAGATAAATCACCATCAATAGTAATTTGTTTATTTAATTTACTTACCTCAACTTTTGGTCCTGCTTCAGAATTAGTTTTAAATGAAATATTATAATTAGATTTATCAATATTAATATCACTTTCAGAAGTATTGCCTTCAGGAGAAATACCACTCAAATTTTTATTTAAAGTATAATAATTATAATTATCTTTTAATTCAATATTTTCACAATTAACTGCTTGTAATAATGTATTAAATTTATCTCCAGATGGTTGAGTATAACTACAATCATAAAATAAATTATCACTAATTGTTGAAGAACCTACACCTCTAAATGATAAAGCAGCATTTCCATTTCTATTAATAAAGTTATTTTCAATAGTCGCTCCATATAAAGTAGATTTAGGAGCAACAGAAGCATTACTTGAAATAGCAAATATTGAAATATCACCATATAATGGTTCTGGTTTAATATAACAATTATTAATAAATTTATTATTTTTGATTGTGACATTTTGTGCTAAAGTAGCTTCATTATATTGATCCATTGCCGATGCAACTTGAATTGAACCATGGCCAACATTCATAAAAGCATTATTTTCAATTACTGCATCAGGAACTTGAATTAATAAACCTCTATTACGTTTATTTCTAATAATATTATTTGTAAATGTTAATTTAGGTGTATTAGATAAGAAAGTAACTCGACAATTACCCCAAGAATTAACATTTGACATTCTTTCTTTTACTTTAAAAACATATCCAGCAGAAGTTTTTTCAACACTATCAATAGTGTAATATCCATTTGTTGGATTATGTCCTTCAAAAGTATCTTCATTATAAATAGCTATCTTATCACCAACTTTAGGTTCAAGAACTGTCCCAGTTATTTTATTAACTGTCATAGTTTTAGCGCTTCCACCTTCAGCAGAAACAAGTTTATACCAATAACCATGCTTAATATTTAAAGCATCATCATGAGAATTTTCAATAATAGAATTAGTAACCTCAACATTTCCACTCATCTTTTCAAAATGTAAAGCATCTGCAGTTGCAGTCATTAAAGAAGCACTATTTTCTTTAATAGATAAATTAAATCTATTTAAATATAAATTACTTGTACTAGATGCCACTAAAGCCATTCCATATGCATTATGCATAGTAATATTTTCAAAATAAATATTATTTGAAGAAGAAATAGAAGCCCCTCTAGCATCATATTGAGAAAATTGTAAAGCAACTAAAGTTCCATTTCTTGGACGAGATATACCAGTTGAAAAAGTAACTTCAATTTGATAATTTCCATTAGTTTGTTCTGAAATTGTATATCCTTTAAAAGAGTCAACTAAGAAATTACCTCCTTCAAGAGGTGTTTTATTAATTTGACCAAATTCAACCCAAGAACGTAATGATTTTTTATTTAATAACAATTCTTTAACTAAAGGATTAAATTCTTGATCTACTTCTACTTTTAAAGTTTTAGTTTCTGTGTTACCTTCAATAATTTTGCCTGTTAAAGAAGAAGGAATCTCTGCTTGAAAAGTCATATCATTAAAATATATATTTTCACAATTAGTAATAGTTAAATAACCTTTATAATTTAAATTTTGAATTAAAATATTAATTATAGAATTATCTCCTTCTACATATGTTCCATTTAGTCCATCTAAACTAAGCGCAGAAGTATCTTTTGATAAATATGCTTCTACATCAATTTTGCCAGTTGGTAATTTAATTTTAACTACTTTATTAGCATCATTTTTTTCTTTAGCTAAATAGAAAGAGGTTTGTAATTTATAATAATTATTTAATTCTGTACAAGAAGAAAAGTATTGTTGGACTTGTTGTAAACTAATATCATTAACAACAATAATTTCATCAACTTGATCATCATTAATTTTACCATATTTTTCTACAATAACATTTTGATTAACACCAACATTATTATTTTCTAAACCATATTTTTCTTTAGAAGTAATATCTAAATTGGCATAAGGTGATTCACTTAATTTATTAGCGTAATCTCCAATAGAAAGATTTTTATTCGGATCATTATCTTGCACTTCTAAACTAATTGAAGAAGTTTTATTACCATCTTCAGTTTTAACTTCAATAGTAACAGTTCCTACCTTTTGAGCGGTTACAAGTCCAGAAGAAGAGACTATAACATTATCATTACTAGTAGAATAAGTAACATTTTTATTCGTCGCATTAAGAGGTAAAATAGAAACAACTAATTGTAATTGTTCACCAACTTTTAAACTTTGAGAAGCACTAGATAAACTAACACTTTCTACATTAATAACATTTTCTTGAGAAGAAGTTTCTCCACAAGACATTAAATTAGGTGTGATAAGAAATAAAGATAATGTTAATAATACGCCTTTTTTCATAAAGAGCTCCTTTCTTCATTATTTTCATTAGTTAAATTAGTACAAGATGTTGAAACAATCATTTGCATATTAGAAGTAGTTAAATTATATAAAACATTATTATAAACATTTACATCACTAGAAGTGGAAATGTCCATAATTACACTAGTTAAAGCTTTACTATAATGAATCAAATTATCATAAATTTTAGTATTTGTATTAGCTAAAATCCAAATAGTATCACCATGTCCATTAAAGAAATAATTATTATGGATATCGACATTTTTAATCGTGCCACTTACACATTTAGAAGGATTATCACCATAAGCAAAAACACTTAAATCGTTATAATTATTAAGGAATTTATTATTAGCAATTTCAATATCTTGAGGCACAATAGCTTCTTTAAAAATATCATTAACTGCAAGAACTTGTATAGCGCCCATCACAACATTTTGGAAGGTACAATTAATAATTTTTGATTTTCTTGATTGAAGTAAAATACCACGATTTCTTTTATTTCTAATAATACAATTATCTAAAGTCATTTTAGTAATTTTACTAGCATTACCAACTGTTTGACCTACCTTTACTTTAGAAGGTCTTTTATCAACGGTTAAAGTATAAGAAGTTCCAATTTTTGCAATATCAACAATTTTAAAAGTATCTATGAATTCCATATTTTCTGGATTATAAATATCGATTGTATCACCAACTACATAAGGTATAGCAACTTCATTTTGAGTTTGCGCAATATCAATTTCTTTACTAGAAGCATTAACATTAGTTACTTTAGTATAAAATGATTTAATATTTAAAGCATCATCATGGCTTCCTTCAAGAAGACAATTTGTAATATTCAAATCACCTTCTAAAGCAATAGTATGAATTATATCAGCTGTACAAGTCATAATTCTATTTGAGCCTTTTTTCGTGGCAAAATTTGTTCTATTCAAATAAACATTTTTTCCACCTTCGACTCTAAAACCCATTCCACCTGTTACATATACATTAACATTTTCAAAATAAACATTTTCACAATTAACAAAATGGAAACCATGATTTTCATACATTGTATAAGCAAAAGAAACTTTTGTACCTATTTTAGGATCCTCATAAGTTTTAGTCCTATATTCAAAATTCTCATTTAAAGTAATTGCAAGTTCTCTACTACTAGCAGTATATTCAATATCATAAACACCTTTTAAAGAAGAACTTGAAGGTGAATTATAAAACAAATTGCCATTACGATTTGGAACATAACCACCTGTTATATCATCATAATAACATTCCATATATGAACAAGTTTTCTTACCCCAATTTTGATAAATAGATTGGCTTAAATCAAATTCATCAGGAATATCAAGAATAACAACTGGATTATTATCTTTTCTTATTACACTTTTAACAGTCCCTGCAATAGTAGGTGAATATTCCATATCAAAAGAAATATTCATAATATTAACATTTTTAGAAACTTTAGCTTCAAAATAGGTTCCCCATCCTGAATATAAAAATTCAGTATTATCACCCACTAAATACACATCTTCAATTCCATTAACATCAACTGTTGCAGAAAATTTATAAATACCTTGTTTAAATTTAATAATTTTATTACCTTTAACATTAACCAAATTGCTTAATAAAATTGATAAATTACCTGAATTATTACTACCATTAGGAGTGATATTATAATCTTCCGCTAGATAGATAGTTCCTTCAGGAACATTATATAATTTTTCGTTTTCAAATCTTTGTTTATTAACACCAACATTTTTCATATCACTTAAACCAATATTTTCTTTACAAATATAATCACTAGAAAAAGCAGAAGAATTTAAATTATCCATAACTTCTTGAAGAGTATCATAATTTTCTTCACTTGAAGAACTATCTTCTGAAGTAGTAGTTTGACTTGTTGTAGAATCTGTCGTAGTTTGACTAGTAGAAGTACTAATTTGATTATTACAAGAAACAAGTGAAATTAAAGCCAATAAAAATCCAATATTCTTTTTCATAAATTATTGTCCTTTATATCTAGCTAAAGAATCGTTATAACATTTCATTAATTCATCAACATTATAGCCTTTTAAGGTATTAATAAAATCATTATAGCTATTATCATCAAAAGGATCTCTATTATTATCACCACGAATATAACTCGCCTCTAAGAATTCAAGTTGAGGATCAAGAGCAGCTTTTATAGTTGTAATTTTACTATATTCTTCGGCATTCATTTTAATTTCTGATGGTTCAGGATTTTTTAAATAAGGCAAATATCTTTGTGACATTTTATTTAAAGAATCAATAATTTTATCGTTCATTTTTTCAACAAAGTTGCTTGACCAATATAAAGCAGAAGCACTACCAACATTAGGAGTAATGGTAGCTCTATATTGTTCTTGATTACCTGTCCAAGTTGATGGAACATTAAAAGTCCAAGAAGTATGTTCATCATTATCCCAAGTCCAATTTTTATTTTCCACTCCATAGGAAATTAATTGAGTACCTAAATCGCTATACATAATATCAAGAAGTCTAGCAACCTCTCTAACATAAACTGATTTTTGAGGAATAGTTGCTCCATCTGGTTTAAAATAACCAAAGCCCCATTGTAGAGGTGTACCAGTATAATAAGAAGAAGTTAAAGGACCAAATGTAACATAATCTTCTTCATAATCATATCCAACAATTAAGTATGCAGCTGCCGCTGGAAAACTTCCTAAACGATTCTTTACACCATTTTGAGCCATTTGATTATCTGTCTTATTAGAAAAAGTACTAATATCCATTAATCCTTCATTCCACATAGTACGAGCAACTTGCAAATATTTTCTATATGCTTCTTGATAAGGAACATAAGTATATTTCGAATTATCATTTTCAATTTCTGCTCCAGAAGAAACATATCCATAACTTGCTAAAATGAAATTTCTTAAATATTCAAGAGATTTAGAAGTAACTGGAATTTCATCATTAGCGTCATCATTTAAATTAGCGTCTAATTCTTTAAACGCTCTTAAAACATTTAAATACTCTTCAATTGTTTTAATTTCATCAGCATTTGGAAGAAGTTTACCTTTATATCCACCAAATTCTCGATTAATATTATCAATCCATTTTTGATTAATAAACATTTTAAAAGTTAAATCTCTAGCCACATCTTTAACTGATAAAGTTGAATACATATATCCATCTGATAAAGTAGCGGTTTTAATCGCATCACCTTTTTGTTTATCAACACCAAAATTAGTTTCTAAACCTTGTTTATAATTTGGCATATAATTATCAATAATATTACCAACATTCACTTGATTTCCATTTACTGAATAAGAATAATTATTATCATTAAAAGGAACATATGCATCATAATTTTTTTCAGCATATTCAACAAGTTCAGAAACAGGGTTGTTAAATAAGAATAAGTCAGGAATAGTACTATCTGATGACCATGCTCCAGTTCTTTGATTTGTATAAGCTGAAGTATCTGGCGTAGTAAATTCAAAATTCAAGCCAGTAATTTCTGATAAATAATTAAACATTTCTAATTCACTATAATTAGGATTACCTGCACTATGTGGAGCAAATATTTTAATTGTGACAGGATCTTTAACAATTCTATATGGATTATCTTCTGTCCCATTAATTAAAAAATTATCTGGATCATAATTTTTTTGGCTAGATGAACATCCGACAAGTGAAGCAAAACTCATAACAACAATAGATGATAATGTAATTAATTTTCTTTTCATAACTTTCTCCTTAGCCTTTAATACCACCAATGGTGACTCCTTTTTCAAAATATTTTTGGAAAAATGGATAAATAATTAATAATGGTAATGATGAAACAACGATTGTAACATATTTTAATTGCTCAGATAAGTTAACATCAGTTCCTCCACCTACACTTGATTGATTAGAAATCAAAATACTATTTAAAACATTTTGTAATGGATATAAAGATGAATCTTGTACATACATTAAAGCATTAAAATATGAATTCCAATAACCAACAATTGCATAAAGAACCATAACTGCAATAATTGGTCTACAAAGTGGTAAAACAATTCTTGTAAAAATTTTAACATCTCCACATCCATCAATCATTGCGGCTTCTTGAAGTTCCACTGGAATTGAAGATTGCATATAAGTTCTTATAACAATAATATTAAATACAGAAATACAGCCTGGTAAAATGATTGCCCATATTGTGTTATATAATTTTAATTGTTGAATTAATAAATATGTTGGAATCATTCCTCCAGAAATAAACATCGTTAAAACTAAAAATAAATTTAAAAATTTTCTTCCTTTAAAATCTCTTCTAGAAAGAGGATAAGCACACAATACTTGACAAGTAACTTGAATTATTGTCCCAATAAATGTATATAATAAAGAATTTCTAAACCCTCTCCAAATATCTTCATTTTTAAAAATCTCTTTATAACCATCTAAAGTAAATTGTTGAGGAAATAAGCCTACTTCTCCAGATACTACTGCATCCGCTGAAGAAAATGAAGATGCAAGAACATTAATCAAAGGGAACAAAAACATCAATGCAAGTAAGCCAAGAATTATCATAATGATAATATCGAAGACTTTTTCTGAACCTCTACTTTTTCTATTCATAGTAATCTCCTCCTACCATAATGAATTGTCACTAACTTTTTTAGAAACAAAGTTACCAAGACACAAAATAATAATATTTACTACTGAATTAAATAAACCAATTGCAGTAGCGTAAGAATATTGAGCAGATCCAAATTTAGGGAATGAAACATTATACACATAAGTAGCAATAATTTCTGAAGAAGATAAATTCGTTGATAATTGCATTAAATATACCTTTTCAAAACCAACACTTAAAATATTACCAATAGACATAATAAACATAATAACCGCTAAAGGAATAATTTGAGGTAAATTAACATATAAAATTCTTCTTCCTCTACCCGCTCCATCAATAATCGCAGCATCGTGTAAATTAGGATCAACATTAGCCAAACTTCCCATATACACAATTGACCACCATCCTAAACCTTGCCACAAACCTGAAACAACATATAACATACAAAAGTAATCAGGATTTTCCATTAAATTAGTGGCATCAAAACCAAAAAAAGCAAATATTCTAGTAAAAATACCACTATCAACTTTAAAGAAAGCAAACATCATACCAACTAAAACTGAAACTGAAATAAAATAAGGAGCATACATAATAGTTTGTATTAGCCTTTTATATTTTTTAGCTTTAACTTCATTTAATAATAAAGCAAAAATAATTGGTAAAATAGAATTAAAAACAATTGAAGCAATTGATAAAACTAAAGTATTTTTAATAATAGTCCAAAAATTAGGCGCGGTAATAAATGTATAAAAATGTTTAAAACCACCCATTGAAGTCCAATCAGAATTAAAAATACCTTTAAAAGAACTATAATCTTTAAAAGCAATAATAAGTCCACTTAAAGGAAGATAATGAAAAATAAAAATATAAACAACAGTAGGAATTGTCATTATAAAAAGAGCTAATCCAATTTTGGAATACCATTTACGTTTTTCTGGAGTTCTTGATAATGTTTCAATTTCTTGTTTTGATAATTTTGCTTCCATAATATTCTCCTATTGTAAGCACTTTCATTATAAAATAAAATGATATAGTTTTTCCATAAACTAAAATGACATTAAATATATACTTTTTTGATTTTTAATCATTTTAATATTATCAATTAATATATAGTTTTTTTACATTTTCTACTCTTTTCGATAAATATAGATATAATTTTTCATTTTAATTTGTATTAAATAGTTTTATTATATTAATATAAATATATATTTTTTTGATTTAAAGGATAAATTATGAACAAAATTAATTTTATAAATAGAAGTTTATGTTTTAGAAACATTATTGATGATTTTAATACCGATTTTTCTACTTCAATTATTGGATATGAAGAATGTAATAAAAATAAACCGACAATTGATAGCAATAAACCTTGCTATATCATCCATTTTATCGTTAAAGGAAAAGGAATTATTATCGATCAAAAGCAAAAAAAAGAAACAATTTCTAGTAATGAATGCTTTTTAATTGAGCCAAACTCACATATTAAATATCGTCCAGATCCTACCAATCCATGGTCATATTTTTGGGTTGAAATTAATGGTAATGTTCTAAAAAAAATATGTGAACAAATAGATTTCAAAAAAAATAATATGCATATCAAAATTAAAGAATTTGATACCATAATTAAATGTTTTGCTAATATTTTTAACAATGATTTATATATTGATAATCAATATAGTGAATTCTTAAGAGTAACTAGCGAAATCATGAAAATATTCTCTCTTTTAATTAACGAACACGGTATAGAAAACAATCAAAACACTCTTACTAAAGAAGAAAACCAAATCAAAAAAATTATTGAATATGTTAATAATAATTACACTTCACCTGATATTTCTATAAAAAAAATAGCCGATTATTTTTATTTTTCTCAAGCTTATTTAACAAGAATATTTAAAAAAAGTACAGGTATTTCACCTATGAAATATATCATAATGTTAAGAATGCGTCGAGCCGTTGAACTATTAAAAAAGGAGACATTCTCTATCTCCCAGATTGCTTATTGTATCGGTTATAAAAATCAATTTTATTTTTCTAAAGAATTTAAAAATTATTTTGGAGTTTCCCCTTCAAAATACAACCTTAATCCTTCTTTGTTAAGTCAACACGTTCAGGATTTGAAAAAGTAGAAGAATCTAAATATTTATTTTCAATAACTTCTTCACTTATTTCTTGTTTTCTTTCTTCCATAATATATCTTTCATCAACACCTTTAGTTCCACATAAAATATCTTGTATGGATTTCTTTTGTTTATTAATAAAAATTAAAATAAAGGAAACAAAAGCCATAATTGCCGAAATTGCCATAAAAGAAAATAAAGAAACGCCCGCTCCACCAATTTCAAAAATTGGATACATCCAACCAGTTTGTAATCCTCCACTAAAAAAGCAAGAAACAATCATAATTCCAAAAAACAAAATAAATGAACATAAATTTCTAAAGATAAATTGTTTAGTAGTAACTTGGTAACCTTCATTATCAGCAATACAAATTTGCATGACTTTCTTTCCAATAGTTTTCATATTTTTAAAGAAAAATTGTGGTAATAAAATAACTAACACAAAACTAACAACATAGCTTAAACAAACAAAACCATCTAAAATATATGAACATTGAGCATAATTTTCTTTATAAATTTCATAATGATTTTTAAATCTAGATGAATTAACAAGCAAACTAACTTCTTCATTCCAAATTTTTTGATAAGAGGAAGCAAGCAAATTTCGAATTGATTTACCAGCTTGATATTCATTATTTTGAAAATATTTATATAAATTTATCGCATGTTGAGGGTTTAAATATGGTAAGGAATAATTCTCTTCGTCGTAAATCCACATTGAAGAATTATCAAGTGGATTATATGTATTCTTTTTTAATACTTCATAATAATATTGTTTAACATTTAAATTATTTAAATCTAAAATATCATTATTCTCATTATATTTATCAACATAGTTAACATAAAAATAGGCTAGATTATCTTCTTCATAAGAAGCAGGAAGATAATTATTTGGATTATCAATACTTATTCCATTTTTAACAAATTCATCACTATCCATATTAAATGAATACAATAAATGTTTATAACAATATTCTTTAAATATTTCTTCTTGATCACGTGGATTTTGATATAAATGATTTTCATTATTATCAAAGAAATATATTTTTGCTTCTTCTTCTATTTCATAACATTTAACCATTTCTTGAGTTAATATATTCTCTTTATCTTTATAAAAAGAAGCGTTAGATAATCCTAAATGAGCAAAAATTAATAATATAAAAGAAACAATAACTAGCAAAAGCGCATCTATTAAATGCGCTTCAATTCTTCTACTTGATGAGGGATTTAACTCATTTTTATATGGTTGTAAAACACTTTTTTCCATTAAGCCACCTTATTTAATAAGTTTTTCTGTAATAGTATCAAATAAATGTATTTTAGAAAGATCAAAAACTAAATTTAATTCATCACCTGTATTAACTAATGTTTTTGCATGAATTTTTGAAACAATTTCGTTTCCTTCAAAATCAGTATGAACATAATATTCATGTCCTAATAATTCTGCCACAGAAACTTTTAATTTAAATTCTTGAGAAACCTCTTCATCAGTTAAAATTCTATTTGCTTGATAAATATCTTCTGGTCTAATGCCAAAAATAACTGGTATTTCTTTTTTCAAATCAAGAGCATTGATCTTTTCTAAAGCATCTATTAGATAATTACGTCTAGAATTAGATTCTAAACATAATTTATATTCTTCTTGTAACTTTTTCAAATCATTTTCTAACATTTTTGTTGAATGATTTTTAATTTTTTCTTCAATGTCTTTTATTTTTTCTTCATATTCTTTCTTTTCAACAAAATTTTCTTCTAATTCTTCTAATTCTTTTGTTAATGAAAATTTTTCATTTTCATAGAATTCTTTAACCGCTTTTTTAAAATCTTTACCAAGTTTAATTGTTGTTCCCTTTGGTAAAATAACATCTTCTTTTACAAATCTTGCTGAAATTAAATTCATAGCTGGACTACCAATAAAAGTAGCAACAAACACATTAGAAGGATGATTATAAATTTCAATAGGTGTACCAATTTGTTGAATATAACCTTTATTCATAACCACGATTCTAGTTGCCATAGTCATAGCTTCTGTTTGATCGTGAGTAACATAAATTGTTGTAGCATTTAAAGCATTATGCAATTTAATAATTTCACTACGCATAGCCACTCTTAATTTAGCATCTAAGTTTGACAAAGGTTCATCCATTAAAAACACTTTAGCATTTTTAACAATAGCTCTACCAAGAGCAACTCTTTGACATTGTCCACCTGAAAGAGCTTTAGGTTTTCTTCCTAAATATTCTGATATTTGCAAAATTTGTGCCGCTTTTTCAACTCTACTTCTAATTTCTTCTTTTGGTAGATGCTTATTTTCATATACTTCAACTGGAGTGGTTTGCAAATATTCAATTTTTTCTTTTATTTCATTAAGATCTTTTTCTAAATCTAATTTTTCATTATCATTAGTTAACCCATCATAATATTTCTTTAGATTATTATATTGACCTTGTAAAACTTTAATAGCTTTTTTATTAATACCTAAAACTGGATTATTATTTTCATCAACTTTTAAAGTTGGAAATTTTTTAATTCTTAAGCCAAATGACATATTACCCGCTACAGTCATATGTGGATACAAAGCATAACTTTGGAAAACCATAGCAATATCACGATCTTTAGGATGTAAATCATTAGCATATGTTTTATCGATAAATAAATCTCCAGCAGTAATATCTTCAAGTCCAGCAATCATTCTTAAGGTGGTGGATTTACCACATCCAGAAGGTCCAACAAAAACCACAAATTCACGTTGCTTAATATCTAAATTAAAATCAAAAACAGCTTGTACTTTATTATCATATATTTTATTAATATGGCGTAAAGAAATATATGCATCTTTTGGTGCATTTTTAATTTTACGAGAATTTATCTTTTGCTTTTTTACCATATCATCATAAATACGGCATCTTTGTTTATATAATTGTTTTTCTTTTATTTTTTTTACTTTCTCTTCTTGACGTTTTTGTTCTTTATCAAGTGTTATTAAACGATCTTTTTCTGACATAATCCAAAAGCTCCTTTAGCCAAGTATAGCAAAAAGTATATATATATTGAAAGCGATTACACGCCTAAAATCAGTAAAATACAATAATAAAGTCAAAAAAGTATATATTTTATCAATTTATTTTTTCTAAGTTTAAAGTATATTTGATAGTAACAATAACTCCAAATATACTCAGTTATAAGCATATTATCTTTATTAATTAATGGGAAAACAAGAAACAATATTTAAAGAAAATGTTCTTAACTTTATCATTTATTAAATCCATAATTACCTCTAAAAAGAAAAGCTGGATAAGAAAAGGTATTTCAACCTAATCTCTTATCCAGCTATTATTTCTAAGAATAAATCACCCTCCGAGAGCAATTACTATTATAATAAATCTAAATGTTAATGCAATATAAATTTTACATTTTTATTTCATTAAAATTATTAACAACACCATTTCCGTTTAAAATATATTTTATTTGCATTTTCTTTAATAAGATACTTCAAATTTTTAAGTTCATTAATATATTAACTAACTTTACTTTTATTTATTTTTTGACATGTTTCAATATTTGAAATCGGAATTTCTTTCTCAATTAATTTCAATATACTTATCTCAAGAAAACCAAGAAATCTTATGCAATATTAGTTTCAAGTTTAATAACCTCTAAATTAACTTTGTAAATTATAACTTCAATAGAATCTATGACATCTTTATAGTTTCTACCTAAATGCTTTTGAAAATCAATAGATAAAACATATTTATCTCTACCTTTACTTTCATAATAAAGTTGATTTTGTAAATGTTTATCTAACATATTCCATAATGCAAAAGTTTTAATTTCTAAAACACTATGCTCATCAGATAAGTCACAAATTGCTAATACTTTTTGATCACTAGAAACAACAAGTTCATGACTTTTAATTTGCTTTGTAGGAAAAATATGTGTTTCTATGAAGTTTAACACAGGTTTTAAACATTCAATCATTTTTTTTGTAACAGTATTATTTTCATTAACAAAGTCATCATATTTTCGATCTAATGATTTCATAGTACCATCTTTTTCTGTCATGACAGGAATTTCTTCATAGTTACTATCTAAAGAACCTATATATTTCAATTTATTTTTATTTTTTAGCAAAAACTCAATATTATTTTCTTCTTCCGCATTAAAATAAGCGTTTATTCCATTTTCTAAAGAGATACCTGTTATGTTAGTAGGAAACTTTTTCAAAGATGACAAAACATCTTTTGGAAATTTATATTTATATATTAATTCAACATTCATAATAAAATCTGGTTCTTCAAATTTTGAAAATTTTTTTAATTCAGGACTATTATTTAAATATGTTATAGGCGTAATATAGCCATCATTGAATTTATATAAATGTCTATCAATAAAAAATAATTGTTCTTCTTTTAATTTTTCAAATAATTTCCATTCTAAAATACAATCATTTAAACTTGAATGAACATTTTGAACACCTTCTATATTCATTAATTTACATAAATTATCCTTAGATAATTTTTTTTCAGTTCCATATCCTGCTTTTGGAACAAAAGATTTGATATTATCAAATTTAAGATTTTCAAAACCACTTAAATTATGTCTTTTGCAATAATTAATAATAAATGACGAATCAAATGTTCCCTTTCCTCCACTATAAGATAATAAAATTTTATTTTTTAAATCAAATGATTCAATTACTTTATCTAATTCTTCTTGAGTGAGAGGACAAGAATTTTCTAAATCATCATTAGTTATTCCATTAGCCCAAGTAGTTAATACTAATGGTTGCAATTCTAACGGAAGAAACCGATTATAGCATTTTCCAGTTGTAGGATCATATAATGAAATCGAAAGAAGATCATCATTAACTTTTCTTATTCCATTAGTTTCAACATCAAATACAATATATTTATTTTTTAATGAATCGATTTTTGTTTTATAATCAATATAAAAAATATAATCATCAACTTTTTTATTATTTATATTTTCTTTAACTGAAAATTTTATATTATTCAAAAACTTTTTTGCTTTTTTCAAATTATCTAATTCAACAATTTCTTTTTTTCTAAGTTTATGATCTGCGTTTATTAATTCATTAATTCTTTTATCCAATATTTCATATTCATTTTTACCATCACGAAATGCAACAAAAATATATTCTATTTTATCAGAAAACAAATGAAGATATCTTATATCCCAATCATATTTTATTGTAATAAGCAATTGTGGAGTAATCTTATAATATATACCTGCATTAGGTCTTTCTCCATCTTTCCATAAACATTTTTTTATATTACACAAATAACCAGTTTTTTCATAAAAAGATTCTATAGAAACAAGTTTTACTTTTGAATCATTTGAAAATTTGCTTTTTGACATTGAATACCCTCTTAATAATTTTACAAATCTTATACTTTAACTTTCTTTTGTTTTTTACATTCACCAATAACATTATCAATACTTGTATCAGCTTCTATAACTGCCTCTTCAAGAATTTGATTATTAATTTCATCAGGATCAGCCATCATCGCTTGAATATCAAATTCTTCATATAAATATTTTCTTGTAATAATACCGATTCTTAAAGTTAATAAACTATTAGCCGCTCCTTGTGTTAAACTTTTTGTAATTTCTGAAATAAATGGTAAAGAAGATAATGCACCTTTAACAAGCTTATCAATTCCATTAAAAATTATTTCATCAATATTAATTGATTGAATAGTATAAGCTACTAATGCATTACGAAAAACTTTAGCAATTAATTTATATAATTGAGGATATGAAGGATGATATCCACAAGCAATAACAATTCTCATAATCATTCTAATATTAACAAGTAAAACTGTTGCACTATCAAAACGATTATTTTGACTAATTGCAGTACCTAATAAAACTTTTGTTGCACTGTCATTAACTATCTTATTAATTTTTTTAGTAATTTCATCATTATAAACATCTCTTAAAACAAGATTTAATTCATCTCGAGAAGAAATATTTTCTTCAATTAATTTTTTACTTTCTTCACTAATAACATCACCTTTAATTAAATTATTAGCGACCTTTTTTAATTTACGATAATTTTTTTGATTAATTGTTTTTTTATTACTATAATCAATAATATCTAAAGTAAAACAAGGTGTAGATAAAGCCACAATAATCGGCCTAATAACTAAAAAGAGAATTAATAATAGTAAAATAACTAATACTACATATCCAACATATTGGTTAATTTTATAAAAGAAAGAAAAAATATCAATAATACAACTTGTGACAATAATACTTAATAAAACAACTCCCACTAAAAGAAATATTCTTATAAATCTTCGATTAGCCTTTTTGATAATTGCAGTTTCTTTATTCGATAAAAGTTCTTCTCTTCTTTTATTTCTTTTTACTAAAGGTCTATACTTCTTCATAAATACATTATAACATTAGCGAGTTAAAATTTTTATAAATTCTTTTGTCGCAGCATTTAAATTACTATTAGCAAGTTTAATTAAATAAATCTCACGAGAAGGAATTTTAATATCTAAATTTACCTTCTTTAAAGATTTATTAATAAACATTTCCGGCAAAAAAGCAATTCCTAAATTATTATTTAATAATGGTAAAATTTGATCTACTGTTTCTATTTCTATATTAGGTTGATATATTATATGATGTTTTAAAAATAAATCACTAAAAAATTTATATGTAGCAGTTTGTGAATCTAAAGAAATTAAGTTTAAAGAATTCAATTCATTAATATTAATTTTATTTTTCTCATAATAAGAATTACTACATACTAAATAATCTTGAAATTCACCAACCTTAATAACTTCTAAATTATCATCATTAATAATAGGTGAAGAAACAATAATCACATCACATAATCCATTTTTTAAAGCTTCCAAAGCTTTAAAAGTCGTATAATTTAAAAGTTTAATTTTAATATTAGGATATAAAGAATTAAATTTACTTAAACAAGGAATTAAAATTGAGTGAAGCGCTACTTCACTAGCCCCTAAAGAAATATAACCAATATCTAAATCACTTTTTAATAATAATTCTTTTTCCGCTTTTTCAATTTGATTAATAGCAATTGAAATTCTTTTATAAAATTCTTCTCCTTCTGGAGTTAAATTAACTGCATGATTATTTCTAGAAAACAAACTAATATCTAACATTTCTTCTAGTTTTTTTATTGTTCTAGTGATATTTGGTTGAGAAATATATAATTCTTCAGCTGCTTTAGTGAAACTTTTATTCTTTGCCACATAATAAAAAATTTTATAATAATCAAAAGGAATGTTCATGTAAGCCCCTTCATATCAATTTGATATAACAAAAATATAATAATATATTATTAATATTATTAAACAAGATATATAATGACTAAGTCAAGAAGGAAAATAAAATGAATAAAGATTTAACAGTTGGTAAACCTATAAGTGTATTATGGAGATTCTGTATACCTTTGTTTTTATCAATAATTTTTCAACAATTATATAATTTAGCAGATAGTCTAGTCGCTGGTAACTTCATTTCTGAAAATGCATTTGCCGCGGTCGGTAATGGATATGAAGTAACATTAATATTTATTGCCTTTGCTTTTGGATGTAATATAGGGTGTTCAGTAATGGTTTCAAGATTCTTTGGTGGAAAAGATATTTCTAATATGAAAACTACCGTTTCTACAACTCTTATTGCTAGTGGTGTATTATGTTTAATCTTAATGATATTAGGATTAGTCTTTTGTAAACAATTGCTTTTATTAATTAATACTCCAGAAGAAATACTAGAAGATTCAATGCTCTATTTAAATATTTATATTTATAGTTTGCCATTTGTTTTTTATTATAATGTTGCAACTGGTATCTTCTCTGCTTTAGGTGATTCAAAAACACCATTTATTTTCTTAGCCTGTTCATCTTTAGCTAATATTGGTATGGATATTCTTTTTGTTAAAACATTTTCAATGGGCGTAAGTGGTGTGGCATGGGCTACTTTTATTTGTCAAGGTGTTAGTTGTGTTCTTTCTTTAATCGTGGTCTTTATTCGTTTAAATAAATTTAAAGAAAAACATCAATTATTTTCTTTTGATATATTAAAAAAAATCGCTATTATTGCTATACCTAGTATTCTCCAACAAAGTTTTATTTCTGTTGGTAATATTATCATTCAAGGCGCAGTCAATAGTTTTGGATCCTCAGTAACTGCAGGATATTCTGCAGCAGTTAAATTAAATAACTTAGTAGTTACTTCTTTAACCACTTTAGGTAATGGAGTATCTAATTACACTTCACAAAATCTTGGTGCTAAAAAAATAGAGCGAGTTAAAGAAGGTTTTAAAGCTGGATTAATTATTGTCTTTAGTTTATGTGTTCCTTTTGTTTTATTATACACATTATGTGGTGGTCCACTTATTGATATATTTATTCGTAACCCTTCTATTGAAGCCACTGAAACTGGTAAACAATTTCTATACATTGTTTCTCCATTCTATTTAATTGTTTGTATCAAATTCCTTTCAGATAGTATTCTAAGAGGAAGTGGATTAATGAAAGAATTTATGATTGATACTTTCGTTGACTTAATCTTAAGAGTGGGTTTAGCTCTTATCTTATCAAAATCATTACAAACTATTGGTATTTGGTTATCTTGGCCTATTGGTTGGGTTGTAGCAACTATTCTATCTTTTATATTCTACAAAAAAGGATATTCTAAGAAGACATGTTAGTAAATTCTTTTAAAGTTTGAAATTTAATAACCACTAAAGTTTTATCATCATTAATTTCTTGCTTTAAAGATAATTCTTTATTAAGTAAAGAAGCCAAAGACTGTGCACTTTCATTAAAATTATCAATTAATACTTTTTGAATAATATCTTCTGGTTCTTGAATATAACCATCAGTCATAAAGATTAAAATATCATTAACCATTAAATCTTTTACTAAAGAAGAAGTTTTAATATTGTAAATAATACCAATTGGAGGAGTATTACTTTTAAATTTAATTAATTCATTATGTCTAAATAAATATGAATTAAACGATCCACATTTAAAAATTTCCATCGTTCCTTTAATTAAATCAATATCAATATAATCAAGGGTAGCATATATTTCATCATTAACTTTAGATTTTACAAGTGAATTAATATTAGCAATTTGATTATCCACTTTCTCTTCAATTTTTCGATATGCATTTAAAGCGTTCACCAAAAAAAATGAAATATTAGAGGAATCAATATTATGGCCTATTCCATCAGAAAGAATTAAATAATAATGATTATTTTCAAAAAAAGATAAATAATTATCACCATTAAAATCTTTATTGACTCCATAAGAAATAATATGTAAATCTAATTTAAATAAAGGCTTAGAAACAATCACTACTTGATATAAGCCAAGTGAAAGAATATAAAACATATCCTCAAGATAATAAGTTTTTTTCATACAATTAGAAATAATCGTTAAAACTTTAGAAATATCTTCTTTTTCATTTAAAGCAATTTGAAATGTCATATTATTATGGCCAATTGATAAAGTTGATAAATGATAATGATATGCTTCTAATTCTTCATATAATAAAGATTTCTTTCTTCTTAAAATCTCTGAAGAAGAAAAAATACTTCTTAATGGTTTATAAATATTTTCAATTTCTTGAAGATAAATATCATTCTTATTTTTAATCTCATCAAAATATTTTTGTTCATTAATTAAAGTAACTTTATTTAAACGTATTTGACGAATAATTTTATAAGGATACAAACATTCATCAAACAATATTTTTTTATTATCCTTAGAAAATTCATATTCAATACTATCTTTAATAATCGGATACAAAGAACAATTTCTTCTATTCTCACAATCCTTGCAAACCTTAGTTTTCACAATATTCATCATTTTATCAACAGGTGAATAACTTGTATCAATACTATTAGATAAAACAATATCTAAATAAGAAGTAATATCATTAATTGAATTCGATACTTCATTTAATCTTTGATTTGCTTCCACTAAAGTAAGAGTTTCTTCTCGAGAAAAAATATCTTTTATTTTATCTAAAATTTTTTCAGGAATAATTAAAGAAATCAAAATTGAAACTAGGCCTTGATAAAACATAGGATCCTTATAAAAAGTTTCACTAAAATATAAATAAATAATAACATATAAGAATAAATATACTGAAAACACTAATTTACGATTTAAAAAGATACAAATAATACTAGGTACAATTAAAGAAATTAAAATAAGTCTTGAACAATTTTGAACATAATACAAAATAAAACAATTCAAAATAATTGCTAACGCTCCTTCAATTGGTGAACAAGTGCGACAAATTAAAATATGAATTAATCTTGCTATAATTAAATATAAACCATTTAAACCATAAAAAATTAAAGATAAAGAAGTTAAAACTATTACTTTAGCTCTACCTTCAAATTCTTTATCTTCTTCAATTAAACAACTAACAAAATTTAAATATCCATATAATAAAATACAAGAAACAAAAAAAGAAATTGATAAATTGATTAAATTACTTAAAGAAAAATATCTAATCAAATAAAAAACCATAAAAAATAAATTAGTTAATAAAAAAGAGCCATAACGTTTAAAAAAACTATCCTTTTTAAATAAACATAATAATAAGCAAAAAAAGAAAAAAGTAATATTAATAATACCTACTTCTAATCCATAAGGAACAGAAATAAATAAAGAAGTAATAATACTAATAACCACAGTAAATAAATAATTATTAATTCCTCGAATATAACTAATATAAATTAACACTAATAAAAAAGGATTAAATAAATATTGATCAGAAATAAGACACACTAAAATACTTAATCCAATAAAAATTAATAACTCAATAAAATGACTACCTTTACTATAAACAAGAGAATACTTTTTCATAAGAATATAATATTCTTTAAAAAAGGAAAAATTTGCCGAAAAAAAGAATTCACAATATTTTATCAAATTTGATACAAAATTTTAAAAATAGTTTATATTATAATTAATATGAAACAAATTGATATTTCCACTTTAACACTAAATAAAATTCTTGCAATTAATGTTATTCACCGAACAAGTAATCAAATATATATTCGTAAAGGTAGAGTTTCTTTTGCTTTTGCTATTAAATTAAATGGTAAAACTTTTTATAAATACAATAATAAAGACTATCTTTCTGATAATGAAAATATGATTTTTTTATCAAAAAATATTGACTATTCATTCTTTTGTAAAGAACCAGGAGAATGCATTATGATTGAATTTGATGGAACATTACAAAATGAAGAATTTGGCATAATGTCATTTCATCTAAACAAAAAGAATTCACAAGAAATATTAAAACTATTTAAAAATATTGCTTACATTTGGAATAACAAAAAAGATAATTATTATTTAAAATGCAAATCTATTTTTTATGAAATATCTTATTTAGCCTCTTTAAAAAATAATTATGATTATCATCCAAAAAGTACAGAAAAAATCATTGAAAAATCAATGGATTATATTTTAAATCATTATGACGATCCAAATATTTCTAATGATTTTTTAGCTAAAACAAGTGGAATATCAACTATATATTTTAGAAAAGTTTTCTTTAAGATATATAACACTTCACCTATTAAATATTTAAATGCTATTCGTTTTGAAAAAGCTAAAGAATTATTAATTGGTGATTATAACTCTATTTCTGATGTTGCTACTTCTGTAGGTTTTTCTAGTGTTTACACTTTTTCTAAAGCTTTCAAAAATGAAATAGGTGAATCACCTAGCGATTATATTAAACATTTTAGAAATAACATTGATTAAAAATTATTTTATTAATAAACATGTTGTCAATCGCGGTCAATATTAAATTTTCACATTTATATATATTTTTCTATTATTTATTTGGGAATGATATCTCCCATGTTTAATCTAAAGTGCTATTAAAGCTGATGACGTCTATGATTTTTATCATGGAACATCAGTTTTTTTGTTCTAAAAAAGGATATTTATGTTTTTAAGTTTATTTATTTTTATGTTTTTGGGAGTTTTAGGAGGAATCTTATTTGAAAAATTAAAACTACCAAAATTAATTTGGTATTTAATTTTAGTAATTCTAATTGGCCCATCAGTATTCAGATCAATTGGTGTTTTAATATGTTTAATTTGTACTAACTATAATTTTAAAGAGAAAACATTTATTATCATTTCTTATTTACCAAAAGCAACTGTACAAGCCTCTATTGGAGCAATATGCTTAAATGAAGGCTTAGAATGTGGAACAATAGTTTTACTATGAGCAGTAATTTCTATTTTATTAAGTGCACCTATTGGCGCTATTTTAATGGATACATCATATAAAAAATTACTAAATAAAAATTAATTTAATGTTGCAAAATACAACATTATTTGCAACATTATTTGCAACATTATTTCAAAAGAAAAAGAGCTGAAATACAGCTCTAATTACACAATATAATCTTTAAATAATTTATCTAATTCTTCAAGCAAAGAATAAAGTATACCTCGTGATTTTCCAATAGAAGGATAATATACTGAACAACCAATTTTAACAACACCATTATCATCATTTAGTAAATGATATGTAATACTAGCGTTACCAATCATTCCATTAATTTCCAAATAATCACGATATTCTTTAATATTATAATAGCCTTTATTTTCCATATATAGTTTTAACATTTCCATAACCTTAGTTGGATTCTGTTTAACTTTTACAGGCCATAACCTTGCATTAGATGAATCCTCATCACTAATGGAAAATTTCTCTAAAAAAGCTATTTTCATTTTATTCCTCGCGATCTTTTAAAATTTTCTTTTCTGAATATTTATCAAATAAATGAATATGTGATAAATCAAAACTAAATGTATATGTTTTACCAACTTCTATTTTATAACTTGCATTAACTTTTACAAGCACTTTTTGTCCATTTAATTCACCATATACAAGTAATTCATGACCTAATAATTCACAAACATCACATTTAAAGGAAAATTCTTCACTTGGATTTTTATTATTAACATCACCTTTCATATAAATATCTTCTGGTCTAACACCTAATAAAATTTGATGAGGTTTATCAATATCTTTTAAATCATTTAATCTAGAATTTAAGCTATTAATTTCTTGAGTTAATTCTTTAATATCTTTATCTAACAAAAAATAATTTTCTTTTTGTTCATTAGAAGTTAATTTTTTAAATTTATTATCATTTTCTTCAATAAACTTTTTAAGTTCAAGAATTTCATTTTGTTTATTTTTAATATCTTCATTAATTCTAATAACTTCATTTTTATAAAAATCATCATGTTGACTAATAAATTGTTTTGGTAAAGAAATTTTAATATCATTAAGTAAACTAACTTTACCATTATCATATTCAACATCAAAAATATTCATACTTGGAGAACCAATAAAAGTGGCCACGAAGACATTACTTGGATTATTATAAACATCTCTAGGAGTTCCTATTTGTTGAATATAACCATCCTTCATAATAACTATTCTACTAGCCATTGTCATCGCTTCAGTTTGGTCATGAGTAACATAAATTGTTGTCGCGTTAACTCGACGATGAATTTTAGCAATTTCACTACGCATTTGCACTCTTAATTTAGCATCAAGATTACTTAAAGGTTCATCCATAAGGAAAACCTTAGGTTCTCTAACAATCGCTCTTCCAAGCGCTACTCTTTGTCGTTGCCCACCTGATAAAGCTTTTGGTTTTCTATCTAAATAAGGAGTTAAGCCTAAAATTTCTGCCGCATCATAAACTTTTTTTCTAATTTCTTCTTTTGGCATTTTCATTTTCTTTTTAGTGAAAACTTGATTACCATTTTCATCTAAAATAGGATCACCTTTTTTATGATTACCTTCATCTTTTTTATAAAATAAAGGTACATCATATTCAAATTTTCTTAAAGTTAAAGAAAATGCTAAATTTTTAAAAACAGTCATATGAGGATATAAAGCATAATTTTGGAAAACCATAGCAATATCACGATCTTTTGGTTCAACATTATTAACTAATTTACCATCAATATATAATTCACCTGAAGAAATTTCTTCCAGTCCAGAGACCATTCTTAAAGTTGTAGATTTACCACATCCAGAAGGACCAACAAAGACAATAAATTCTTTATCTTTAATTTCTAAATTAAAGTCAAATACTGCTTGTACATTATTATCATAAATTTTATTAATATTAACAAATTTTAAATCTGACATCTTCTTTCTCCTTTATAACTTCATTCCTGAAGTAGATATACCTTCAACAAAATAATTTTGGAAGATTGCATAAATAATTAATATTGGGATAATTGTTAACATACTCATTGCCATAATTGCTGGTTTATTAGTTCTTGCATAACTATTAAAGTTTGCTACAACAAGTTGTAAAGTAAACATATCACGATCTTGCAAATATAACATTGGTCCGAGATAATTATTATATCTAGTAATAAAACCTAATAATCCTTGAGCAAGTAAAGCCGGAACAATTAAAGGAGTAATAATTTTAATAAATATTCCAAAATAAGATAAACCATCTAACTTAGCCGCTTCAATAAGTGAATCAGGGATACCATACATAAATTGTCTTAAGAAAAAGATTGTTGTCGCTCCTCCCCATAAAGTAGGAACAATAAGTGGTGCGTATGTATTAATCCAACCTAACCATTCATACATCATATAATGAGGAATAATTAAAATAGTTCCTGGAATCATCATTGTAAAAATCAAAATATCAAAGAAAACTTTACTAGCTTTAAATTTGATTTTAGCAAAAGCAAAAGCCGCTAAAGCTGATAAAAACAACGAGGAAATAGTTGGTAAAACTGAAACAAGTAAAGTATTAAGTAAACCTGTAAAAATCAAAGGAACACCATTACTATCTTTATATTCAAAGACTGTTTTATAACCTTGTAAAGAAAAGCCATCTTTTCGACCAATCAAAGTAAAAGTCATATCCATTGCATCAGCTTGAGTTTTAAAAGAAGTAACTAAAATAATTGCAAAAGGAAATAAAACAAATAAAGTAGCAATAATTAAACCAACATATACTAATACCTTATTCATAATTGAATAAGCACTTTTACGCATCTTTTTTTGAGCGTGCATTCTTCTATCAAGTCTACTAGACATCGTAATTCACCCACTTTTTTGAGAATGTAAAATTCAACTTTGTTAAAATAAAAATTAAAATTGCTAAAATCATACTTGCTGCACATGCTACACCCATATCTGGAGTGCCAGCAAACGCTGCATTATAAATATAGAAAACAACCGTCATACATTTATTACCAGTATTATTAATAACTTGTATTCGAGTAAACTCTTGGAAAATACCAATCATTCCCATTACTAGAACATAGAAGATAGTTGGAGTAATACTTGGAATAGTGACATTAAAGAAAACTTTAATTGGACTTGCTCCATCTATTTTTGCAGCTTCTTTTAAAGAATTATTAACATTAGTTATAGCCGCGGTAAATAACAAAATTCGATAGCCTGAAGTTGACCATAACCCCATAATAAGAATTGCCCAAACAAAATACTTTTCATTAGCAAACCATTGAATATCGATTCCTAATATTTTATTAACTAGGCCATAATTACCATCAAGTAACCAGTTCCACATAAACGTTGTCGCAGTTACCGAACATACATAAGGAATAAAAAGCAAAACTTTAAATGCTTTAGTAAATCTCACTTTTTTTGATAAAAGTTCAGCAATTACCACAGAAATAATAATAGAAATAGGTAATTCTAAAAATAAAATTGCATTATTTTTAAAAGCTTTCCAAAAATATGGATCAGTAAAAACTTTTTTATAGTTAGTAAATAATTCACTAAAATCGAAGAAAGAAGCATTTTCAAAATTCATGGAATCCATTTTCATAAATGACATCATTACCGCCATAATCAAAGGAATAAAAGTAAATATAATAATTCCAATAACAGGTGCTGCAGTAAAAAGAGTTCCATTTACTTCATTTCTAATTTTAGTTTTTCTTGATAATGAAGTCATATTATCTCCTTGATTTTGTATATTCTTTTAAGAGTTCAAATGTTCCTTTATAGTCATTAGTAGCATAGAATTTCTCTAGAGTTGCATTATAATTTCTTACAGTTTGGTTAAGATAGTTAGCCCATCTTCCTTCACCATCAATCCAATCTCCGTCTTTTAAATACCACCAATCTCCAGGAGTTTGATATTCCGCTCCTTCAACAAAGCATTGTAAATTTTGAGGTTTTAAGCCAGCTTCTACATCTTTTTTAATAAATTCATCAGCAATATCTTTTTGATTTGGAATAATTGTACCAGCATCAGCAAGAATTCTTTGTCCTTCATTAGTAGTTGCAAATTTAACAAATAAAGCAGAAGCGTTTTTAATTTTTGATTTACTCCAAACACACCATGCATTAGATCCAGAATGGGCTCCCTTATTACCAGAAACAATTAAATTATTATTTTCATCATATTCTTTATAAACAAGCATTGGTGCAACATCCCAATCGTACGCATCAATTTCTCTACATGAAGCAACATCCGCTCTAATAGAAACTGTCATTGCAGTTTTACCATTAATAAAATACCCAATTGCTCCTTCAGTAGAAATAGTACTTGGATTAGGAGAAATACCTTTATTATAAATAGTAACTATATCACCATACTTTTCATTTTCAGAAGGAGTAAAAGTAGTAACTTCGTTTTTCATGATTTCATTATTACGATTATAACCATTAACTCCACCATTATTTAATTTATAAGGAATAATTTGATAGAACTTATCAGTTACACCAACTTCAGCAGCATAATAATGATTAGATTCAAGTTTCCCAGATAAAGACATATATTCAGAGAAAGCATATCTTTGAGAAGGTAAAACATCACATTTATTAGCCAAAATATCATCTAAGAAAAATTTATCTTCATAAGAAATAATTTGACCTTTTTCATACTTGTGACCATTAACTTCAATAGTATCTTTTGCTTTATAATTTACAGTTTGATCTGCTAAAGAGAAAGTATAATAACCACCTTCATATTGACTATCATCACTAGGAAGATATTCAATACAATCTCCTCCTACACTTTTAGCGTAATTAAACCACCAAGAAGTGAAAAATCCATATTTAACACCATTACCATTTTCACCTCTATTTAATGGATTATTTTGAAGGACTTTTGCTAAAGATGCACATTCTTCCCAGTTCATAGCAATACGATTATTAAAATACCATTTACCATCTTTATTAAAATAAGCTTTATTTGGATAGCCTTTTTCTTCTAAATCTTTTTCATCAACAGAAATACAAGTAATGTTTGCGTTTTTCATATATGTTTTATTATAGAAAATTGCCGTAGATCCTGTACCTTTAGGTAAACCATAATAATGAGCATTTTCACTTGTACTAGTTGCCGTATCAGCATCATATAAATATCTTCCCACACCACCTTCAAACATATTTGAAAGTTCATTTTCCATATTTAAATCTTTATATGGACTTTTAATATATGGATCAAGATTTTCCATATAACCAAGTGTAACCCATTGTTTATAATATTGATCCGCAGTTAAGAATACATCAGGCCCAGTTTGATTTGATAAAGTGGCCTTCATTTTTTGTTCCCAGCCACTTGAAGCATAAGGAGTAAAACGAGCTGAAATATTATAATCCCTATATTTATCATTAAATGCATTAATTAATGTTTGCATTCTAGATTCTTCTTCACCATCACAATATCCCCAAACATGAATAGTGGTTCCACTAGAAGCAACTAAGTTTCCATTTTCATCAAAAGTAATATCTTCTCCTCTTGATGAATTTCCACATCCTACCATGGTCGTAAGTGCTATTAAAGATATTAATGTACCAATTGAATGTCTTTTTTTCATAAAATTCCTCCTAATTCTAACACTTTATTATTAGCTTGTTCGCCCTTTAATACTTGATAATTTGTAAATCTTGCTGTCGCATAATTTGAATATAAACCAATATAATTTGATTCATAAAATCCTTCTACTGATTGTATATCATGTGCTTTAAATATTGCTTTTGGTGTAAAAGTTTTTTCACCTAAATTAAACTCTTGAGTGGAAAAATATAATTCATCATTAACAAAGAAACATAAAACATCTTTATTTCTATACATTGCAAGTTTTACACCTGAAGAATAATCTTCACTATCATTTTTAAAACTTTCATTTGTACAAGGTGAATATGGATCATTTTCTACAATATTCCAATTCCAATTAGAATTACTTAAATTTCTTTGTACCACTCCACAACGATTCTTATCATTTTTCTTGATATATAAAACAATTCTGTTTCCCATATAGAAAGTAAAGATACCTATTTTTGGTGAATTACTTCCTCCCAAACTATCAATATAAGTTTCAAAATAATAATTATTATCATAAAAATCTTTTACAAATGCATAAGAAGCACTACTATAAGAATTTAATTTAACTTCTTTATTTTCATCCTTAGAAAAATCAAATCCATATGTTGAACAATAATTATTACTACTTCCAAAATTAATTCCTTCTGGAGTCACATTTTTAACAGTATTATCACTTTTTTTGATTGGTACCCATGTTGCAGGTGTAGCTTGATAAGACAATAATTTTGTTGTTCTATTACGCATCTTTAAATTTTCATCTTTTGAAGTAGTATGAACTCTATTATATGCTAGATAAAAAGATAAACCTTCCACTTGATCTAAAGAAGAAAATCCTAATTCTTTCCAAGGAATAAAGACTTCAACATCAAATCCATCTGCCCCTTTAGTAAATAATTCACCATTTACTTTAACAGCGAAATCTCCTTCAAAATAAGATGCTGTCCAACTAGACTTAGATTTAATACCCACTAGTTTAGAAAATGTTCCTCCTGCGGAAATTCGATATTGAACAGAATGAGAATCAATTGATGTTTTATTAATATCAGTTAAAAACATTTCAATACTAGAATTATAATAAACCGCTCTTTTAGAATTAAAGTTAATAATATCATCTTTAACTGATAAGAAAGTATGAACACCTTCTTCACCAAAATAGAAATAAGAAGAAACATAACAGTTTAAAGAATTATCATTATTATGATAAAGTCTAAACACTTCATCACTATAAACATCTTCTTTAATTCCATCTAATAAAACATTATCAGCATTTTTAAAATCATAAATGTTATCAGAAATTTTATCTTCATTAGAATAAGTAAATGAATCAAAACTAACACTAGGATAACTTCCACAACTAACTAATAAAGGAATAAATAACCATAATTTATTTTTCATTATGCATTCTCCTTTCCTAAAACTTGAATTTCACTGATTCCTAAAATACTTTCTCCATAAGATTTAGAAACAGTAATTTCAATTTTATTAACTTCTAAATCATTAAATTCAATTGTTGAAGAAGCTCCTGCAAAAACTGTTTTATAATCTTGATCAATAAGACTATATTCATGGTAATTAAAAGGAATAACTCCTGTATCAGAAACAGTTTCAATACCATCTTTTTTAAGATATAAACGAATATTATCAATTTCTTTAAATGTCTTATAAAAATCATTACTATTATAAACCATTATCGCTTTAATAGTTTGATAATCATCAAAAGTTAAACTAATCACTGATTTACCATTATTGAATTCACATTCATCAACTATTGAATTATCGTGAATTTTTAAAGTACCATCATTTAACCAATAAATATCACTATTTTCATGAACATTGCTAGCTTCAATATGTGCTGATGGAGCAATATTTTTATATCCACTTACTGCACTTGGTAAAGGTTGTAAAGTAACTGTTGGTCCATTTGCATAAATTAAAGGTAATCCATCTTCATTAACAACAAAACTAACCCGATCAAATCTAATTTTTCTTGCTTCAGAAATATCAGAATCATTTAAGAAAGTATGATAAGAAATAAATAATTCATCTCCCACTTTAATAAATGAATGATGCCCACTGGAATTAGTATAAGTTCCTAATCCATCGGTAGTAATAATTACTCCACCTTTATCGACTGGAATTTTTCTAAATGGTCCAGTTGGAGAAGTTGAAATGGCTTGTCTAACTTGATAACTAGGTTCATTATATGTATTAACTGAATAAGTTAAATAATAATATCCATTATTATAGAACATATAAGGACCTTCATTAACTTTACCTTCATCAATAGTTTCACTTCCTCCAATAGAGGTTACCCCAGTTTGTGAAATCCACTTAATTGAAGAATAATCAGGATCGACATAAGAATTCATCTTCATAATATAAGTTTGTGAAGATGTATAACCCGCTCCAATATCATGAGTAAGTAATAAATATAATTGATTATCTACTGGATCAATAAAAGGTTCAGCATCAATTGAAGCAAAATAACCATTTTCAAATTGATCACCACTATGAAATTCATATAAAGGATGATCCTTAGGCATCTTATTAAAATTAATGCAAGGTTCATTATTACTTACTACTTCAGTAAATGGACCAGCTGGTGAAGAAGATTTTGCTACTGAAATATAATGAGATTTAAATTGACTATCATATTTTTTCCATTGCCCACTATAGTACATATAATATAGTTTTTCTTCTTGATCATATATAACCGCTGGAGCCCAGAAATTATTATCACCCCAGAAATCGTCTAAATCAGGTCTAAATACCGCACCTAAATTTTGCCAATTAGTCATGTCTTTAGTACGCCATGCATTAATTGTACTATTAGCGGTAATATAAGCATAATAATATCCACCTTCAACAGGATCTTGATTTTTATCAACCCAAATAAGAGATGGGTCAGCCCCTTTCATAGTTTGAACATTACCATAAAATAAGGAAGTATCAAATTCATTTCTTTTATCAAAATAAACAAATGATAATTGATTTTGTAAACTATTACAGCCCGTTAAACAAGTAGTAAGTGCTAATAAAATTGGTAAATATTTTTTCATTATTGGACACCTCCTACTCTATTATTAATTGCATTTTTATCTGTTAAATAATTATAATTTGTAAAACTCAAACTAATATTTGAACTTCCATCAACCACTAATCCAGCATTAGTTAAACCATTATTATTAGTAAAATAATCATCACTTACATTTTCAATTACTGTCGCTAATTTTAACGAAGGCGTTTTTTCAAAAGTACTATCAAAATAAATAGATAAAGTTTTATTGTTATATAAAATACCAATATGGAAATAAAGTGATTTAATTTCTTCAATAGACAATTCACCTTTTCCACCTTGACTAATTCCACAATCACCAGTATTTGGAATAGTTAGATTATCTTTACTTCCAGCACTAGCCAATGAAGCAAATCCAGTAATAGCTTTTCTATTACCTCCTCCATAAGAAGAATATGCTCCATATTTTCTACCTAAATAAACATTTTCATTAGCTTTATATTTAGCAATATAATAGCCAAAGAACATTAATTTATTGTTATCACCAATAAACATACCAATTCGATTATGATATGTTTGATTTACTATTAATTCACTTATTTGAATAGTAGTTTCAATATAGAAATAATCTTTTTCTTCTTGTTTAAAATATGTTAAACCTTGATCTCTACTACTTGCACCATCACCATTACCAGATAAACTAATAGATGTTAAACGCTCAGAACTATTATCATCTTTTGTATAGTCCCATTTATTAGAAATAGCAAGTTTACTAGTAGAAATATCACCTAACATATTTCCACCATTTAATTTATTTAAATATTTATCCTCAATTTCTTTTTGATTAGTTAAATATTCATAGTTTGTATACTTACAAGAAATTGTGCTAGCACTATCAACATAAAGGCCAAAATTAGTAAAACCATTTTCTTGAGCAAAATATTTTGTATCAACATTTTTAATAATAGTAGCTAAAACAAGATTTTCTTTTTCTTGATAATCACTATCCATAAAAACATATAAATCTTTACCATTATAAAACATTCCAACATGATAAAATAAATTATAAACACTTTCTTTGCTCATTTCTTTTTTACCACATAAAGAAACTAAGCAATCTCCTGAAGTAGGTATTTCTTTATTATCTTGTACTCCACTATTAGCAAGTAAAGAAAATCCTGCATTAGCATTTCTAGAACTAGATCCATAATCAAGATATGCACCATACTTTCTAGAAGTATAGAAATTATTATCATTAGTATATTTAGCTAAATAATAGCCTAAAGTAATTAATCTATCACTATCACCAATAAAAATACCAAAACGATTATGATATGTTGTCGTAGTATTAAGATTTGTTACTTGAATAGTTGTCTTAAAGAAGAAATAATTACTATACGCTTGATAATAAGTAATATTTCCATCTCTAGTAGAGGCACCGTCACCATTACCAATACCATTAACTAAGATTTCATTTTCTTCATTAGATAAATTCCAATTATTACCATTAATCATTCTTTTTTCAGCATTATAATCACCAAACAAAGAACCTTTATTTAATTCTTTAAAAGTCATAGAAACTTTTACATCAGTATGAGGCATAGTAAAAGGAATAATAGTTTTTTTATTAATTTGTCCCCGATAAATTTCTGAATTATTAGCTAGTAAAGCTCTATTAACTCCATAATGAGAAGAATCAGGAGTTACAGTAATATTAACCGTTTCACCATATCTAGCTCTTGTTTTATCAACTTCAACTGTTCCACCAACTATATTACTATCAACATAAATATTAGAAATAATTTCTTGAAGTTTACAAGAAACATTTATATCCTTATCAGGCATATTAAAACTAATTGAGGTTAACTTACTTCCATCAACATAAGCCTCTGATAATTCATATCCCATATCAGCATAACAAACAATATATAATCTATCACCTGTTCTTGCTTTAGTTACACTTTTTTGATTTAAAGAAACTTCAATATGACCATTTTCAATTTCTTCAATGTTAATATTATGTTCATTTCCAAGTGTACGAACATTATCTCCACATGAAGATAATAATCCACAAGATAATAATACTAAAAATAACTTCTTATTCATAATTAGCAAACCTTTAACACTACTTTACCAACATTTTCGTTTCTTAACAATATTTGATGAGCTTCTTCTGCTTCAGTAATATTTAAAACTTTATAAATAGATGGTTTAATCATTCCCTTAGTAAAATATGGCCATATATCTCTAACTAAATCAGATAAAATAATTGATTTTTCATCATTAGTTCTATTACGTAACATTGATCCTACCAAATGTAAACCTTTAGTTAATAATGGTCTTAACATTACTTGTGTTTCAATTCCTGCAAGAGTAGAAATAACTACCCAATATCCACCTCTTGCCATAAAAGGCATCGCTTTACCAAGATCACTACCTGATAAACAATCCATACATAAATTAATTGGATGCCCTTCTTTTTCAAATTTTTCAAAAGCCTCAGGAATGCTTTCCTTTTCTTGATTAATAACATAATCAACTGGAAGATGAGCAATCTTCTTTTCAACTTCCGAATTCATTACACTAGTTACAACATGTGCGCCTAACGCCTTAGCTAAAGGTATTGCACAACTTGCAAGCCCACTGGCACCTGCTGCAATATAAACATATTGTTCTTTTTGTAAATGACCTTCATAAACCAAATTTAAATAGCTTGTCGCATATGCTTCTGGTAAAGAAGAAGCTTCTTCATAAGTTAAACCTTCTGGTATAGGCATTACAAGTTGATAAGGAATAGCAATTTTTTCTGCATACGCTCCTCCACCAACTAAAGCACAAACCTTATCACCAACTTTAAATGAACTATTCTTTTGAGCCTCTTCACCCATTTCAATAATTTCACCAGCAAGTTCAAGTCCCATCCAACTTGGCCAACCTTTAGGAGAAGGATATTTACCATCTCTTTGAAGTAAATCCGCTCGATTCAAACTCACTGCATGAATTTTAACAATAATACTATCCTCAAGTAAAATAGGATCATCAACATCTTTATAAGTTAGTTGTTGATTTTCCACAAGCATCGCTTTCATAACTATCCTCCTTTTTCTTTAACTTAACATTTGATAAGACAATTGCAATTGCTACTAATCCAAAAGCTATTGCATGCTTATAAGAAATTGTTGCATTTAATGGTTTAATTAAATAACTCACTAACGCAGCAAATAACGGTTCACTCATCTTAATAATATATAATTTTGATAATTCATAATCTTTAGCAATTTTATACCATAGCCAATAGCTAACAATAGTTGCTACGACTGTATAAACAAATATTACCACACCAAGAGGTGAAATGTGACTGATTCTTCCACCCATTGATAAACCTATAATAAGTAAGAAGATTCCTCCAATAAGTTGAGAAAAACCAGTAACTGCAAAACTTGGAGCATTAGTCAAAAATTTCTTATAAAAAATATTTGAAATAACTGTACATAAACTTGCAATAATTACAAATAAAGATCCTAAAGTAAAATCAAATTTCATACTCGATGGCTCATAATTAATAAAACATATTGCTCCAATACCAACAATTGCTCCTAAAACTTTAAAGATAGAAAACTTATCATCTTTAACAAAAATAAATGAGAAGCAAACAAATATCAAAGCCCCACTCTGTTTTAATAAAGCTGTATTCGTACTAGAAACAGTTAAAAGTCCTAAATACGTACAAGCATAATGAGCTAAAACCGCAAATAAACCTACTAATACCACTCCTAAAATCGCTTTATTATTCTTCTTAAAATAAACGTTCTCTTTTTTTATAAAACTAATAATAGATATAATTAATCCTGAAATAAAAAATCTAATACCAGCATACAACAAAGAATCAGCCGCTGCTCCAAGAGGAGAAACATCTGAGGTTCTTAATTGGAATTCTTTAAAACCCCATTGAACAAAAGGAAATAAACTTCCCCATATCGCCATTACAAGAAGAGAAAGAAGGATTGGAGTCCATACTTTCTTACTCATCAAATTTATACCCACATGCCTCAAGTGTTAATTTATGAACCAAATATTCATGTTCATATGAATAAGGATTACTCTCTAATTTTTGAATCATTTTTGATAAATGAACAAATTGATCTTTATAGCGATAATCTTGAGGTGTTAACCCAACTTCATGTCCACATGAAGACCAAGATTTTGCCTCATTTTTATAACATTCAATAATTTGTGTTGGATTTTCAATAGGCTTAACTTGAATAGTGCCTTTTTCACCACACACAACAAATTCTCTTCTTTCCCATCCATTAACTTCAGAAGCATTAACTCTTACAGTACAAACAGCATTAGGATATTCTAAAATAGCAAATCCACTATCTTCAAAATCTAAATCACCAATCATTGTCTTTTTATTTAATGGAATAACTCTTGTAGGTTTTCCCATGACAGTAACAATCAAATCAATTAAATGTACCCCATAAATATACATAGCGGGCGATTTAACCCCATATGACATTAAAAAATTCTTCTTAAAATTACTATCTAAACCAGTTGACATTTGACAATCAACAGAAATTATATTTCCAAGTTTACCTTGCTTAACATTATCTAATACATATCTAATCGCTTTATTATAACGATACATATATCCCATTTGAATAATTAAATTTTTATTTTTAGCTTCATTTAATAATTCTTCAAATTCTTTTAAATTAACACCTGCTGGTTTATCTAAATGAATATGATAACCTTTATCAATACATACTTTAGCAAATTTAACTAAATTAGGTACTGCTGGTTCAACAAGAATAAAATCTAAATCTTTAAGTGAAAACAATTCATCTTCACTCATGAATTTTAAATCCTCATAGCATTTTTCTTTTCCCCTACGATTAAACGCTTCTTTAGATTCACAATATACTCCACAAATTTCAAATAAATCTGGCATAGATTTTAATTCTGATACTTTCGCAGCACAATGGTTATGATCAATACCATATACTGCTAAACGTAATTTTTTCATATACTTCTCCTTATTAATACTAATTAATTTAAATAAAGTAATTAATTCAGTAAATGTTCATAATGATATATTTATCTATTATGATAAATTAATTTCCTTTTCCAGATGTTCTTAAGAACGTTCCATTAGCATCGCAAATTCCAGATTTACTATCAATAACATTGTCACCTTTTGCTTGGGTTGTTGCTTTTCCAGCAATAATATAAGCAAAAGGTTTAGCAGATCCACTATATCTCATAGAAAATTCAGTAATCAATTTAGTTGTTTTTCCATAAGTCATTTCTACATGTTCTTCTACACATGAACTAGAAATAGTAGTATTAGCAATACTGCCAGCTATTCCACCTAAGTAAAATGAATCAAGAGTTTCATTTTTACAAATAACATTTTTAAAGTTAATGCAATTAGTTATTAATATATCATCCTTCTTTTTTGAACCAACTTTGCAATATGCATTTCCAATTATTCCACCTAAATATTGAGCATTAGATTCAACACTTCCTCTATTCTCACATCCAGTTATTGCAATAGATGTCCACTTTAAACTGCATCCAACTATTCCACCTACATAACCTAATTCAGCACTTATTTTCATATAATTTGTGCAATTTTCAATTGTAGATGAATTCGCTTGAATAGAACCTACTATTCCACCTAAATTTCCTTTCGAAGATACAAGTTCAATTGCAGTATCTTCTTTACCATTAAGACATCCTTTTATAGTAGCTCCAGCAATAACTCCAACTATTCCACCTACTCCACCAGTAGCGCCAGCACCTGCACCACCTTTAATTTCACCATAGTTTTTGCAATTTTCAATTAACGAATCTTGGTTACTTCTACCAGCTATTCCACCTAACATAAAGCCACCTTCAGTTAATCCTGTTTCATTATATTTTCCAATATCACCATTATTTGTACAATTAATTATTTTTGCTCCTCCAGCATTTTGAGAGACAATTCCTCCACCGTAACCTTTTCCTTGTACATCAATTTTTGCTTCATTTGTACAAGTATCAATTGTTCCATAATTAATTGAAGCAATTCCTGCTACATCACTATTAACATTTTCTTTAGTAGCCTTAACTGTTCCAGTTGTTGTTAAATTTTTAACAGTACCTTCATTACCTACATATCCAAATAATGCAACAGTATTTCCTTTTTCAAGATTTAAATTTAATTTATTTCCTTTCCCATCAAAAGTTCCATTAAATTTTAAACTTGTATCAGGATACAAAACTTCAGTAACATCTACATTTCTTTCATAGTCTAAAGAAATTGTTTTTCCTGCAAAATCGTATTTTTTTGATTTATCAACAAATACATTAAAGTCATCATCATTTTTTAAACTAATTAAAGATTGATTTGCATATAAACAACTAGTTCTAGATAATTCAACCTTATTATCATTAACTTTTAATTCTAAAGTAAAATCTTTAGTTAAATAATCATTAATTATTTTTTCGCCTCTAAATTCAATTGTGTAACATGCCCAATAGTATTCTATTGTTTCTGGTTTTGTTTCTGTTAAACCTTCATCATTATAATAAAAATCTTTTTCTCCACTTTGAATTCCTAAATATAAAATACTTACATCTTTACTTTTTTGATCTGTGGTTCCATCTTTATCATATTTTCTAATATATTCTACTTTATTAGGATTTCCTTTAATAGGTGTTGCAAATCTTAAGAATTTTGATGTTTCATTTTCTCCCATTTGAACATACATAGTTGAGCCTACAGCATATGATGTATCATTAGAAACATTTTCTAAACGTTTAATATCAACTTTCCCTTTATTAAAATTGTCAGATGCATATTCTATTAAAGAAGAATTTGTTGTATTTTCAATTTTGATATTTGGTGTAAAAATAGTAGCAAATAAACTAACACCAACTAATACTTTTATTATTTTTCTCATATTTAATTATCTCCAAAAATCTCATCAACATCTATTCCATTTCCACCAATAATGTTGACTTCACTACTTTTTGATAACAAGATTATATCATCTAAAGATATTTCGTTAGATTGTAAATAAGGCTTCTCGTATTTTTTCATGCCAAAAAATCTCCTTTTATAATTTCATTATATTTTAGGCATTATATTTTAAAATGGTAAATATGATAATTTTATCAATTTTGATATTTTTTGTAAGCGATTACACACATCAAATACAAAGATTACTATTATTTTTTTAATTTTAATTTATATACTATGATACAAAAAAAAGGTTAATTCTCTTAATAAAGATATATTAACCTAATTTAATTATATTTTTATATTAATTTCATCGCCATTATAAGAAATTAATTCTTTTTTTGATAAGAATTTATCCAGTGTAATAAAATATTCTTCTTTACTAGTAAATAATGGCTTATATGAAGCAATTACTTCTTTAGCTAATTCTGCTTCGTTTTCTAATAACTTTACTAATAATAAAATTTGTGCTTTAGCGGAAATTACACATGCATTCTCCACATCTTTGATAGCAAAATCATCACCATGAGTTTTACCAATTGCTCCACTTGCATATGGATGAATAACTGGCATTAAACAACTTAAATTACCCATATCAGTTGAACCACTTCCAAAATTAGTAGTGACATTAACATTTTCTTTTCCTACTAAAGAAGAAAAGACTTCACTAGCAATTTCTTTTAATTTTAAAGAATTATTAAGTGGACATGCTCCAGGATGATCAATTACTTCAACAGTAGCGTTCATTGCTAAAGCTCCTGAAGCAATGGCTCGATTAACTTTTTTATTGGTTTTATCAATAATATCTAAGGTTCTTCCTCTAACTAACGTAGAAATTTTTACTTCATCAGGAATAACACTAACAGAAGAACCACCTTTAGTAATAATTGGATGCACTCTAACATGATCATTGTCTGGAAAAGTTTCTCTTAAAGCATTTATCGCGTTTAAAGCAAGATTTGCTGCGTATAAAGCATTTATCCCTTGTTGAGGAAAACTACCAGCATGAGCAGGTTTACCATGAAAAGTTATATCTTTAGCGATATTTCCATTACAGCCATTATGGATATCAAACATTGAATGAGGATTATTTCCTGTATGTATCATATAAGCTATATCTACACCATCAAAATATCCTCGATATAAAAATTCATCTTTACCACCTAAATAATGAATAATTCCTTGACTTCTTAATTCTTCACGAAATTCTGTTTGAATTTCTTCTTCAGCAGGTACACACGCTAATCTAATTGAACCAGTTAGATTATCTAACGCTCCTTTTTCTTTTAAAGCTAAGCAAATTCCTACCATTGCTGCACATTGAGCATGATGTCCGCATGCATGTGCACATCCATTGACCGCAGCAAAATGATTAGGCATCGCTAAAGCATCAAGCTCACAAATAATCATTATTTTTGGTCCTTTTTTTCCTGTATCAATATCAGTATAAAAACCAGGAATATTATTAGCTTTTATTAAAGAATATCCTGCATCAGTAAAAACTTTTTCTAAATATGCACTAGTCTTCCATTCATTAAATCCAGTTTCTGGATGCTCCCAAATATATTTTTCAGCATCATATATTTGTTTACGATATTTATTAACAAATTCAATATATTTTTCTTTCATATTATTTACCATATGTATTTGAACAATCATTAATTGTCGCATTTTTTGTTTTATAGCCAACAATTAATCCTGAATATTTAGTTTCTTCAGTTCCTAAATCAACATTTATATTCTCATTAATATTGCTAACTTTGCCTTTATTAACACAACTATCGATTGCCGTTCCAAAAGCCATACCAGCAATTCCACCTACTCTAAAATATTTTTTATTATTACCAGCTTCTTGTTTAGCCAAAATTGTTCCTTCATTTGAGCAATTAGTCATAATTGAACCTGTCATATCAGCAGTATAACCAAACGCTCCACATACTCCACCTACATAAGATCCACCTATAACAGAAGCATAATTATGACAATCACTAATAGTTACATTTTTAAAATTAGAAATACCAACTATTCCACCCGTTCCTTCTTCACTACCATTAATCTCACCATAGTTTTTATTATTAGAAATAACTAATCCACTTTTTCTAACAACACCAATAATTCCACCTGTACTAAAGCCAAAATTAGTTACTACTCCATTATTAATACAATTTGAAACTTCAATATTTTCAGCAGTACCAACTATACCTCCAACACCTTGATTATCAGCATATTTAGTAACATTACCATAAACATCTCCATTATTAATACAATTAGTAATAGTTCCTTTACTATAGCCAACTATTCCACCAATATGACCTTTACCATCTTTATAAAATCTTCCTGAAACTTTTGCATTATTTTCACAATTAGAAACAGTTCCATCTATTTGATAACCAACTATTCCACCTGCTACTCTATTTGCAGTAAAAACAGTTCCTGAAGTTTTAACATTTTTAATAACACCACTTGAGGCATTAAATAATCCACTAATATAATTTTTATAAATATTTAATTTAATATTATGATTATCTCCATCAAAAGTACCTGCAAATTCATTATAAACGTATTTGCTATCAACTATGTCACCATCACCAATACCAGTAAATAAAGGATTAGTCATATTTAAATCATTTGTTAATTTAACAAATTTATCTTGATATTTATTTCCGCCCTTTACATCTTCAGCAAAGAAAGCTAAATCTTCTTCTGTTTCAATCAAATATGGATCAGTTTCAACACCACTTCCTTTTAAAGAAGTTGAATAAGTTCCATTCCAAGTTTTATCATCAAATTTTGCTTCTTCATAAACTATTTCTTTATTTTTTAAATCTTTAATTGCTAATTCAATGTTTTTAGCAAATTCTCTACCAAGATTTAACATTGCATGAACATCTAAATGAGCATAATCAGTATTATCTTTATAAACACTGACCCAAGAAGAATTATCTACATCAATAAAATGATTTTTACTACTTTTACTAGCATAACTTCTTTTTATAAAATTCATTTTTGCATAGTTAACCCAATAATTAGTAATTCCTCCATCAATAATAGATAAACCATTTGGAGTAATATAATCTTTGAATTCATCTTTAATATCTAAAACAAAATTAGACCATAATCTTTCATAATCATTAATATAACTATTAGAGTCATTCTCTCCTTGCATCCAACAGAAAGAAACAATTTCTGGATATAAATCTTTTTCTTCAATTAATTTAATACTTTCATGAACATAATTTACAAAATATTTATATAAACTATTTTCTGGTAAAGTTTCATTACTTCTAGGTGAATACCAATTATCATGTAAAGATGCTCCACCAGTTGCATTTTTAACTAAATAAAATGTTTCATCTGGATAATTTTGATTTAAATATTCCGCTAAACCTACTTCAGGACCAAATGTTCCTAAAGGATATTTACTATAATCAGTCGCTTTACCTTGACCTAATTTTACTTTAGTAAAACCATTAGATGTATTTTTTGTAGTGGAAGAATAAGGATTATTTGAAAAATTAATTAAAACATTATCAAAGCCTTGTTCATATTTAATTTTTTCTTCTTCTGATAAATGAGGAGTAAAAGAATGACCAACCATATTAGATTGACCTGCCATTAAAATAATTTTAGCAATTGTCTTTTCTTCTTTTTTACTACAACCTTCTCTAGTACAACTAGAAACCATTTTTGTCCATTCATCATTTCTAGTTGGTTCGCTCATTAAATGACCTAAATGAGGAATAGTTTCTGTATAAGATTTACTTGCATCCTCTAAACAGGTAAATGTTTTTTCACCATCTTCTTCACAAGTTGGTTGTTTAGTAATTTTTTCTTCAAAAGTTAAGCCACTAGATGTGTTCTCAGTTTTTGAAGAATTTTCACTTGTTGTATCTTTTTCAGTTGTAGAAGAAGTATTATTAGAAACATTATTTTCATTACAACTAAACAAGAATAAAGAAGATAAAATTAAAATTCCAATTTTTTTCATATTTGCTCCTTAAAATGAGTGTGAAACCCCTTACATTTTATATTTTATAAAATTAAACATTTTTTAAAATAGTAAAGATGATATTTTTATCAATTTTGATATTAATTGTTTTTAAATAATTTAATTGCTAAAATCGAACAAAATTACTCAAAGATAAACTAAAATTAATTAAAAGGTGCAATTAATAGTCATTTAAAAGTTATCAAAAGGTGTAATTAATGAGAATTTCCACATAAAAATGTTTAAAAGAAGAATTACCAAACTATAAAAATCCTAAAACAAAAATTCAAAGAATGGTAAAGAATAAGCAAATATTTCCTATTACAAAAGGATTATACGAAACAAATGAACATGTTAATCCTTTTTATTTAGCTAATCCTATTTACTCTCCATCTTATATCTCTTTTGAAACAGCTTTAGCCTATTATGATTTAATTCCTGAAAGAGTTTATATGATTAAAAATGCCACTTTTAAAAAAAGAAAGAAAAAAAGATTTGAAACTAAATTTGGTATATATACATATCAAGATGTTCCTCCAAAAGCATTTCCATATGGAAAAGAAATGATTGAAGTTGATGGTTACATGTATTTAATAGCCAAAAAAGAAAAAGCATTATTAGATTTGTTATATGATACTAAGCCAATTAAAAACATGAAAGAAATGCGTGAATATTTATTTGAAAATATGCGTATAAACGAACTCATATTAGATACTTTCGACAAACAATTATGTAGTGATTTAAAAAATTTATATCACTCTAGAAATGTTGATTTATTTGTAAATATGCTTTTAAAGGGGAGACTATATGATTAATGAAGCCTTTTTAACTCAAATAAGAAAATACAATCCTACTAGTATTTTAGAAATCAAAAATGCAATGAAAGAAGTATTACAAGAATTAGTTTTAGCAAGTCTTGCTAAAAATGATTTTTTAATTATGCAATTTTTTATGGTGGTACATCACTTCGAATTTTTAGAAACTTATCTAGATTTTCAGAAGAACTAGATTTTACATTAGAAAAAAATATCAAAGATTTTGATTTTAATAATTATTTATTAAATGTAAAAGAAGATTTAAAAAGTTTTGACTTAAATTGTGAAATAAACTTTAAAGAAAAGAAAAATAATACAAGCGTTAAATCATGTTTTATTACTTTTAATTTAAAAGAATTATTTAATATCACATATTTAGAATATACAAATAAAATAATATCAAATGAATTATTATCAATTAAGTGTGAAATTGAAAATAAAACTTTTGATGGTGGAGAAGTTGAAACAAAGTTATTAACTACACCTTTCTTTTGTGCTATAAAAACTTTTAAAATGGAAACATTATTTGCCTCAAAACTTCTCGCAGTATTAAATAGAAAATGGCAAACAAGAATTAAAGGAAGAGATTTCTACGATTATTTATTTTATATATCAAACAATACAAAAGTAAATATGGTTTTTTTAGAAAATGGATTAAAAAATTTTGGTTATTTATCTAGTGATGATAAATTAACATTAAATAGGTTAAAGCAGGAATTAAAAGAAAAATTTCTCACAATAAATTTTGATGAAGCAAAAAAAGATGTTGATTCTTTTATTTCCAAAGATGATATATTAATCAAAGCTTTCAATAAAGATATTTTTATTGCTTCGATTGATTTAATAAAAGCAGAATAAAATATTTTTAATATATCTGTCCCAAAATATCGGGACATTTTTTTATTTTATTTAATTTATAATGAATCTAGAAAGAAAAGATTGGCCAATTTAACTTTCAAAATTATGAGGTAAAAATGAACTATCAAGAAGTCCCAATTATTGTTATAAGTTGCTATTTAATTGGTGAAATATATAAATTAATTTTTAAAGAAAAAACATATAAATTTATTCCAGTAATATTAACTATTTTAGGTGGATTAATTAATTTAATAATCTTTTTTAGTAGTAATCAAATAATTGATACCAGTAGTGTTATTAAAACCTTAGAAATTGGTTTTGTAAGTGGTGCATCCGCAACAGGAACAAACCAAATAATCAAGCAAATTTTTCATGATAAATGATTTGTTTTTTGATAAAGAATTAATTGTTAGAAAAAGATTAACTTCTTTTATCGAAAAATTATTTAAATATTATAAATATGATTTTGAACACGATATTTTTAAAAAAGTCGTTTATGGTGAAGACTATTTTAAAACACCTTTAGAAGAGAAATTTAAAACATATTATGATGCTTATTATTATCTTATAAGTAATTATCAAAATCCTTTAACCACAGATATATTAAATAAATTTATTTTTCTAATCGTTAACCATGAAGTAGATAAATCACTATTAATCAAAATAACTTCTCAATATTTTTCTTTAAGATTTGATCTTCATGAAATAATTTTAAATCATCTTTTATTACTTCAAGAATTAACTTCTTTTACTGATTTCGACAAATTATTTATTTCTTTAAGTATTTTTAATTATTCATTATTAAAACTAAATATTCCTACTTTAAAATTTTCTAGTAAGAATTTACAAGAATATGAAGAATTGAAAAAAGATTATTTTTTAAAGAAAAATAAAAAAATTTTTGCTTATCTTTCTAACTTAATTATTAATAACCCATGTCAAAATAAATCATATTATCAAAATTTAAAACCCATAACACTTACTAATTTAAAAAATCAATTATTAAAAAATAAAACTATATTAAAGAATAAATTTTCAATAACTAATTTATATATATTTGGATCTTTTGCCAAAGAAATAGATAGAATTGATTCTGATTTAGATCTATTAATAAGATTCAAGAGCAACTTATCAAAAGAAGAAAAATTACATATTATCAATGAATTATCTAATATTTATTTTCTTAAATTTCATCGCTTTATCGATTTTAAAGAAATTGGAAAATATCTTTTAGATAACCATATTAAAGAATTACACAAAATTATTAAAATTTTTTAGGAGGAAAAATGAACTTAGGTTTAAAAAATTATACAAAACAATTAACACATGAAATCGGTGTTTGCTCTACACATTTAAATTTAAATAGCGAAGATAATAATCTTCATATTTCTTTACCATTAATTAGCTCAATTGGTCCAAGCCCTATCACATTAAGCTTAATTTATAATTATCAAGATCAAGAAGAAGATTCTTTTTTTGGCAAAGGTTTTAAATTAAATTTATATTCTAAAATCACACAATATAAAGATTATTTTGAAGTAAAAAATGCCGATGGATCTATCGATATTTACACAAAAAATGAACGTAATGAATTTATCAATAAAGAAACAAATTTACAAGTTAATTGTATTTATGAAGATGATTATTTTATGAGATTTTACTATCTTATAAAAGATAAATATAATACATGCAAAAGATTTTCAGAAGAAAAAAATTATCCATATTTCATCGAAACTAAAGCAAATAATCAATATAATTTATTTTTAGATTCTGATAATAAATATATAAAAAATAACTATGATGATATTATTCGTTTTAAATTAGAAAATAATAAAATTACTAAAATTACTTACTATCAACAAGATAAAGAAATGTATTCTACCATAATTGAATATTTAAATGGCTTTATTTCAAAAATTAAGTATTATGATGGAACTATTATTAGTTTTGATTTTAAAAATGATTATATTATTGTTTTAGATGAACTTACTAATTATCGTATTAAATATAATATTTTAAATAATAAAATCATTTCTTTTATTGATGGATATGATAATAATTTTACTCATTCACATTTAACTAATCTTATTTATGATAATAATAAAACAACTATTCTTAATTATAAAAACGAAAAAAACATTATTTTCTTTAAAGACCATTTTCCATTATTTGAAGTAGATAATGAAAATAATGTTATTAAAAATGAATATGATAATATAACTAAATCTTTAATATCTAGTAACATTGTTTTATCAAAATCAAATAATTTATTTGAAAATATTTCACTTGAATCATTTACAAAAAATAATGTAATTTTCACTAAAGAAAATATTGAAGATGATTTTTTCAAAAATTTAATTAACGATTCTGCTTATAAAATAACTGGTAAAAATTTATTAAATCAAAAAATAAGTTATTCACTTAATCTAGAAGGTATGGCTCAAGATAACATTTCTGTATCATTTTATGTTAAGCAATTATTAGATCATTCTAGTAAAAATTATGTAACAGTAACCTTATCTTGTGCTGGTTATATCACCAAAACAATCACTAAAGAAAATTATAATGATTTATTTGATTTAGTTTTTTTAAATTTTAAAACAAATTCAACATATCATTCTATTACTTTAACTTTTTATATTTATGGTGAAGCTAGTGTTATTTTAGGTGGTATTAAAGTAAATAAACAAGAATTAGGTTCTTTCTATGAATATGATGAAAATAATAATCCAATATTAGGTAATAACAATGGTAATGCTTCTAACATGTCTTATAACACAAATAATTTACCTTCTTTATCAATTAATAGTAACGCTTCTATTTATCAATATGAATATGATGAATTTAATAATTTAAAAAAAATAAAAACATCATACGCTACAAATATTGAAAACATTTATGATGAAAAAAATAATTTACTTCAAAGTACTATCACTAATAAAGATAATTCTAAAATCTTACAAACAAAAAAAACTTATTCTTCAGATGGAAAATATTTAACTAGCATTGAAGATGAATTACAAAATAAATCAAAATTTTTAGAATACAATCAATTTGGCAGTATTTTAAAAGCTCTTGATGCTTTAGAAGTTGAAACTAATTTTCAATATAATAGTCAAAACGATTTATTAAAAACTACTATTAAAAAATTAAATGAAAGTACTTCTATTTCTTATAGTTATGATGATCATAAACGTATTAAATATCTCAATTTAGATAATGGAAGTGTTTATGAATTTAAATACGATTTATTTAATAATATCAATGAAATTTTATTAAATAATGTTACTATTTATCTTTTTGAATATGATCTAGAAACAAATAGATTAATCAAACAATCTTATGGTAAAAACTGTGATGGTTACAAATTTAAATATAATGATAAAGATTTAATTGAAGAAGTAATTTATTTTAATAAAAACGAAGAAAAAACTGTTTTTAAATATATTTATAATCAAGATAATTTATTATTAAAGGTTGTTGATAACAATAATAATCTCTATAGAGAATATTCATATAACGAAAATAATGAATTAGTTTCTATTACTTCAAAAAATGGAAAAGTATCAGTTAATTACGATAATCTAAAAAATATCAATTTTAAAGTACAAGAATGTCAAAATAAAAAAATATACCAAACATTTGATTGTGTTAATCGCTCAAAAGGTGCTCATCCAGACTCATTAATAGAAACATATAAAAATGATCAACTATTTATTGCTAATTTTACTCAAGACGCTTCATTAAGATGGAATAACTATCTTTTAAAAGCAATCAAGCATGATGGAAGCGAAGCAGTCCCTTATTTAACAAAGCAAGGAATTGTTGATTGTGCTTTGATCAATAAAAATAAAGCTTTTAGCTATTATTTAAGCATGAACTCTTTATATAACGATGAATGTGGTTGTCTAATGTTTTGGTTTAGACCGCAAAGTTTTTCTACCACCAACAAGAGATATCTTTTCTCATGTAAATCAAGTAAAGGTAGTGACTTTATTGGAGTCTATATTTTAAATAAAAAAATTCATTTAGAAGTAAAAAATGATACATTAAATAAAGAGCTTCTTGTTTCTGATTATGATATAACCACTAAATGGAATTTCTTTGCTCTAAATTTCATTAATAGATGTGATGGACAAGGATGTGATGATGTCTGTGAATATAATTTAAATATCAATGGTCACATGCAAACATTTATACAAAAAAATCCACGTCTATATGTTGATATTGGGCCAAAACCTTTATACAATATCGGCCATAATTTTGAAAACAATCAAGTAACATCACCATTTTTAGGAAGAATTGCTTATTTAGCTATCTACCCACGAAAATACACTACACTTGATGAAATACTTAGATATTATCGTTTAAGTAAAGACTACATTTTTGATAACGAATTAATCGAAAATGATTTATCAACTGTTGATTTTAGTCAAACTTCTTTATTTGATATTGATGATCCAACAATGGAAGTATATCCATTACAAAATAGTGTTTTATCTTTAAATAACAAAAAGCCTTATGAATTTCAAATAAGAAGAACTTCTGATTATGATAAAGATCGTATATTTAATTTCAATAAAATAAACAAAAAATATTCTTATATTGCTGATGGTGAAAAATTATTTTACGATTTAGGATTTACTTTTAATGGTACAATTTTATTTAAAGCATTTATAGATATACAAGAAACAAAACAATATCTATTTGAATTAAAAGATCAAAAAAATCATACATTAGGACTCTATCGAGGAGATAATGATTTTATTTATATCGATTTTGATGGATATAAAGTTAAAACAACCTTAACATTTACATCAAATAAATGGCATGATGTTGGAGTATCTTTTGAAACATATCTTTTAAACGATTCTGAATTTGATATAGGTGATAAAATCATTAGAGTTTGTATCGATGGAAGTGTTTATATTTTTGCAGAAAATCATCAATTTGAATATGAAGGTAACTTATTACTCTCCATAGGAAGAAAATTTGAAAGTGAAACAATAGCCAATAGTCTTTCCCTTCTAAATACTCCTTATCCTCTATATGGGCAAATTGAAATGTTAATAACTAAATCTAGTTGCCTAGACGAAGATTATATCCGTAAGTTATTTGAAGATTTACAATTATTTTCTAAAATTCATGAATACGACACATTAGGCATGCTAAAAAAAGAAGATTTACATATCGAAGGAAATAGTATTTTATCGCATACATATGAATATAAAACTCAAGAAAATACAAAATACATTTCAAAGAATATTTCTAAAGAAACAATTAATTTAAAAAGAACTACTTTTGAAAGAAATTATGAATTTGATGCTTTAGGAAGAATAACCAAAATCATTGATGATACACTTGGATATTGGGACTATAAATACGATTATCGAGGATATTTAATTGATGCAGGTGATAAATTTGAATATGATGCAAACGGCAATATAACAAAAATTGGAGATATCGTTTTAAAATATGATTCAATAATAAAAGATCGTTTAATTTCTATTAACAATAATCAAGTTAAATATGAAAATAATAATCCTTTACTTCCTACTACTTGGAAACAATTTAAATTATCATATGAAGGTAAAAGAATAACTTCAATTCAAACTCCAGATAATGCAATTCATTATGTTTATGATGATGAAGGTAAAAGGATATATAAACTTGAAGAAAAAAATTCAACAAGCAGTAGATATTTATATGATGCAAATAATAATTTAGTAACTGAAATCAATACTAATTATCGTTTAGATTTCTTATACGATGAAAATAATAAACTATA
>ERZ1106952.125-NODE-125-length-52545-cov-48.416575_pt1 | contig 52545 bp, 48 predicted proteins | sample MGYA00403677_ERZ1106952 | MGnify/ENA primary metagenome ERZ1106952 (study PRJEB35170, sample SAMEA104062415) | human gut metagenome | biome: human gut; feature: human-associated habitat; material: faeces | place: Denmark | collected 2012-05-14 ...
AGAGAGCGGCAAGTTGCCGGGCTCTTTTTTTTAATTTTATTTTTTATATATTATGTTATTAATACATAATTAATATGTTTTATGATCATATTATTTTATATATAAATAGTATTTATATATTAATTTTATTACATTTTTAGTATTAAAATTTCTTTATTTATATTAAAAAAGTGTTTATTTTATATGTTATATGGTAAAATACTTTTGCAACTATTAAGGAGGCTTTTTTGATGATCGTTGATAAATCCACAAAATATGGAAAGATTGACATTTCTTTACAAGCAATATCTAGTGCTGCTGCGAATGCTGCTGAACAATGTTATGGTGTTGTAGGAATGGCTACAAATAAGTCTTTTAATGACATTGAAAATTATTTTAGAAAAAATAATGTTATTCAAGGTGTAGTTGTTAGAAGGAACAATAAAGTTAGTTCTTATGAAATTGATATTTTTATAATTATTGCTTATGGGGTTCGTATTACTGAAGTTGTTACAGAAGTACAAAAGAAAGTTAAATACGATTTAGAGCAAAAATTCAATATTAAATTTAAGGCAATCAATGTCTATGTCCAAGGTATTAAAAATATCTAGGATCGGAGGTTTTTTACATGAAAGTAATTAATGGATTAACTCTAAAAGAAATGATTATTTCTGGTGCTAACAATCTTTTTAATTGTTATCCAGAAGTAGATGCATTAAATGTTTTTCCAGTTCCAGATGGTGATACAGGTACAAATATGAACCTTACTATTTCTTCTGGTGCAAAAGAAGTCGCTAATAGAAATGATATTAGCGTATATGATATTTCAAAAGCTTTTTCAAAAGGCTTATTAATGGGTGCTAGAGGAAACTCTGGTGTTATTTTATCTCAAATTTTCCGTGGTTTTTCTATGGCTTTAGAAGGAAAAGAAACAATTAACGCTACTGATTTAGCAGAAGCTTTTATTTCTGGTAAAAATGTCGCATATAAAGCTGTTATGAGACCAGTTGAAGGTACAATTTTAACTGTAATTCGTGAATCAAGTGAATTATTAAATGAAAAAGTTGAACCAAATTGGACTATTGAGAAATGTTTTGATGTTTTACTTAAAGAAGCAAAAGCATCATTAAATAGAACTCCTGATTTATTACCTGTTCTTAAAGAAGTTGGTGTTGTTGATTCAGGTGGGACAGGTTTAGTTAAAATACTTGAAGGTTTCCAACAAGCTGTTTTAGGTAATGTTATTGAAAAAAATATGGCAACTGTAACTGAAAATGAAACTCAAGCAGCAGGTGCTGAAATGGAAGGTAAAGAATTTGGATATTGTACTGAATTTTTATTAAGAGTACCTGAAAATCCTTCTGAAGCAGGTAAAAAACCTTTTGTTGAAAAAAGATTTTCTTCTGTTTTATCTTCACATGGTAATTCAATAGTCATTGTTAGAGATGAAGATATAGTTAAAGTACATGTTCATACTTTAATTCCAGGATATTTATTAAATTATGCTCAACAATTTGGTGAATTTGTAAAAATTAAAATTGAAAATATGTCAGAACAACATACTGAACTTGCTAATAGTGGTAAGGCTCCTGAAAACAAAAAACAAGAACAAAAAGAATATGGTATTATTGCTGTTGCAGCAGGTAAAGGTGTAGAAGAATTATTTAAAGAATATAGAGTTGATTATGTTGTCACTGGTGGACAAACAATGAACCCTTCAACTGATGATTTTATTAAAGCAATTAAACAAGTTAATGCTAAGAAAGTCTTTATTTTACCTAATAATTCAAATATTATTATGGCTGCAAATCAAGCATGCGAAGTTTGTGATGAAGGAGTTGAAGCAAGGGTTATTCCTACTAAAACTATTCCTCAAGGACTTACTGCATGTATGATGTTTAACCCTGAAGAAGATTTTGATGCTAATACTAGTGAAATGACTGCTTCACTTGAAAGTGTTAAATCTGGACAAGTTACATTTGCAATTAAAGATACTTCTATTGATGGAGTAGAAATTAAAAAAGATGAATTTATAGGTATTTCTAATAAAACAATTCTTTGTTCTAATCCTGATAAAGTTCAAGCAACTATTGAAACTATTGAATCAATGATTGATGATTATTCTTCTATTGTTACAATATTAGTTGGTGAAGATGTTACAAAAGAAGAAGTTGATAAATTATCTTCTTATTTAACTGATAAATATCAAGATATTGAATTTGATATAAAAACTGGTAATCAACCGGTATATTCGTTTATTATTGGTGTTGAATAAAAAATGCTCCCACTTAGTTGGGAGCTTTTTAAAAGTGAGAAAAATGGAGACAAAAATGAAACTTTTAACAACTTCTAAAAATCTTATTGAGAGTTTAAATAAAATAGATATTTTCACTAGTGAAGATGTTTTTAATCATCTTCCTTTTCGTTATGAAGATATGTCTTATACTGATGATTCATTTTTAGAAGATAATCAAAAAGTTACAATTTTAGGTAAATTAGTTTCTAATCCAAAATTAGCAAGAATACCTAAATTCGATATAATTACGTTTTATTTTGTTTCTTTAAAAAATAAAATTTATAGTGTAAAAATATTTAATCGTTCATATTTAATGAAAACTTTAACTTTAGGTGAAGAATTTACAGCTTTAGGAACATACAATTCTAAAAAAAATGAAATAGTAGCCTCTAGTATTGTTAAAGGAAAAATTGAACAAGAAAAAAGATTAAGAAGTGTTTACCATTTACCAAGTGATGTTTCTTCTACTACATATAGAAAATTAGTAGAAAGAACTTTTTTAAATTATCAAGATTATATTAGTGATGAAATACCTTTAGTATTAAAAAATAAATATCGTTTATTAGATAAAAAAGATGCATTAAAAAAAGTCCATTTACCAGAAAATGAAAATGATGTTAATTTAGGTATGAGAACTTTAAAATATCATGAATGTCTTTTATATTGCCTAAAAAATCAAATTATTCGTGGAGAAAATAAAAGAATTATTATTAATGGTAAAGGAGAAGAAATAAGTGGAAAAAAAATAAATGAATTTATTATTAATCTTCCTTTTAAATTAACTACTGATCAAATAAAAGCTATAAGAGAAATAATATTAGACATGAATAAAAAAGAATTGATGTATAGATTACTTCAAGGAGATGTTGGTACAGGTAAAACTATTGTATCTGCAGTTAGTTTATATGGGAATTTTCTTCGTCATAAAGTAGGAGCTTTTATGGTACCTACTGATTCTTTAGCTAGACAACAATATGAATATTTAACTAAATTATTTACTCCTTATAATATTAAAGTTGGTTTATTGATTGGCTCATTAACCATGAAAGAAAAAAATAATATTAAAGAACAATTAAAAAATGGTTTAATTGATGTTATTGTTGGTACTCATGCTTTATTTTCAAGTGATGTTGAATATAGTTCATTAGGTTTAGCAATAATTGATGAACAACATAGATTTGGAGTTAATCAAAGAAATGAATTAATTTCTAAAGATGATAGTTGCGATTTATTATTGATGTCTGCGACTCCAATTCCTAGAACTTTAGCATTATCAATTTATGGTGATTTAGATATATCATCATTAAATACTTTTCCAAATGATAAAAGAAAAGTAATTACTAAAATTGTTAATCCTCAATCAATGGAAATATTTGCAACTATTAAAGATTGTTTAGAAAATAATAGGCAAGTATTTATTGTCGCTCCTAAAATTAAAGATGTAGATAGTTCTTTATCTTCAGCTGAAAAATTATATGATATGTTTTCTACTTTATATCATGAACAAGTTAATATTTTACATGGTAAAATGAAAAGTGAAGAAAAAGATAATTTATTAAAAAGATTTATTAATAAAGAATTTTTAATATTAGTATCTACTACTGTTATTGAACTTGGTATTAATGTATTAAGTGCTGGAGCTATTATTATTTATTCTGCATCTAATTTTGGTTTAGCATCTCTTCATCAATTAAGAGGAAGAGTGGGAAGAGATGGTCAAGAAGCAATATGTTTATTAGTAAATGATAATGTATATGATGAAAGATTAAAGATATTAGAAAATTCACAAGATGGATTTTATATTGCAGAAATGGATATGAAATTAAGAGGACCTGGAGATACAATAGGAATAGCCCAATCAGGATTTCCTAGTTTTTCATGTTTAAATATTGTTGATGATTTTAAAATGTTTGAATGTGCTAGAGATGATGCAAATATGATTTTAAATAATAAAAATGATATTAATTATGAAAAATATTATGATTATGCATTAAAAAAGATAAATGAAGACAAAGATATCGTCTTGTTTGATTAAGATATTGTTATTAATTATATACTATTTTGATATAATAAAAAAAAGGAGCTGAAATATATGTTAAAAATTGCTGTTGATTGTATGGGTAATGATAATGGTAGTGAAGTTATTGTTGCTGCGATAAATGAGTTTTTAAACGAAAAAAAAGATGTAATGATTTATGCTTGTGGAGATGAAAAAGAATTAGAAACTTTAAAATCTAATCCACGAGTAAAAATTTTCCATACTACAGAAGTTGTACCAATGGAATGTGGAGCTTTACAAGTTATGAGAATGAAAGATTCTTCTATGATGAAAGTCTTTTCTTTGTATAAAGAAGAAAATCTTGATGCAGCAGTTTCAGCAGGCTCAACAGGTGGATTTTTATCTTTAGCAACTTTAAAATTAAAATTAATTGATAATGTAGAAAGAGCAGCTTTAATATCTCCTTTTCCTACTAAAGTTAAAGATAAACCGGTTGTAGTTTTAGATATAGGAGCATCTAATGAAAATACTCCTTCTCAATTAGTTCAATTTGCTAAAATGGGTAGAATATATTCACAAAATATATTTAATGTTAAAGAGCCTAAAGTATATTTATTAAGTAATGGAACTGAAGATAAAAAAGGATCTCCAGTAACTAAAGAAGCTTTTAAATTATTAAAAGAGAATAATTTCCCTTCTTTTGAAGGAAATATGGAAGCTAGAGATGGTTTAAGTGGAAAAGCTGATGTTTTAGTGGCAGATGGTTTTACAGGTAATGTCTTTTTAAAAGCTACTGAAGGTGTTGCAAAAATGATGTCTCAAATGATTAAAGATGCTTTTCATAGAAATTTTATTTCTTTAGTAGGTGGATTATTTGCTAAAAAAGGTTTTGATGAATTAAAACATAAAATGGATTATAAATCTTTTGGAGGAGCAATTTTATTAGGAGTTAATGGAGTTGTTATTAAAGCTCATGGTAATTCTAATACTTATGCTTTTAAAAAAGCTCTTGAATTAGCATATAATATGGCTAATACAAATATTGTAGAAAAATTAAAAGAAGGTTTTAAAGATGAAACTAATTGATGTTTTGAATAATTTTAATATTAAGCCTCATAAAATAGAATATTATGAAGAAGCTTTTACTCATTCTTCTTACGCTAATGAAGTAAAAAATGGTGTTGTTGATTATGAAAGAATAGAATTTATTGGCGATGGTGTTTTAGATTTAATCGTTGCTGATTTAATCTTTAATTTATATCCAAATATGCCACAAGGATTAATGACTAAATTAAGAGCACAAGTAGTATGTTCTTCAACATTAGCGTCTTATTCTAAAAAATTAGGCTTTGGAGAAATAATTAAATTAGGAAAAGGTCAAATAAAAGAAGGTGCAAATCAAAAAATTCTTGAAGATGTTTTTGAATCTTTTATAGGTGCCACTTATTTAGATCAAGGTTATAATTTTGTTAAAGAATTAATTACAAAAATTGTTATTGATGATATAAAACATTTTGATATTGATTTATTAACTGATTATAAATCTAAATTACAAGAATTATTACAAGCCAATTATCGTGGTAATATTAAATATGAAGTAATTAATGAAACTGGACCTGCTCAAGATAAGACTTTTTATGTTGAAGTATACATGGTTATGTTAGATAAATCAGTTTTAAAATTAGGAAAAGGTTCTGGAAAAAACATGAAATTAGCAGAAGAAGATGCTGCTAGAGATGCATTAACTAAGAAAGCAGGTATTTAATATGGGATTATTTAAATTTTTAAAAGAAAAAATTGCAGGTAAATCAACTGCTCAAAAAGAAAAATATGTTACAGGTTTAGATAAGTCAAGGAAAAATTTTTCATCAAAATTAAAAGCTTTAACAAGTAGATATCAAAAAGTAAATGAAGAATATTTTGAAGAATTAGAACAAATATTAATTGAAGCTGATGTTGGAGTAAATCTAACTTTAGAAATTGTTGATGCTACTAAAAAAGAAACAATGGAGCAAGGAATTACTGATCCAAATCAAATCAATGAATTATTAGTGGATAAAATGTTTGTTTCTTATGCTCAACAAGGTTCGGATATTGTTAATGAAATTAATTTTCAAAAAGATGGACCTACTGTTTTACTTGTAGTTGGTGTTAATGGAGTAGGTAAAACTACTACTATTGCTAAACTTGCTTATAGATATCAAAAACAAGGAAAAAAAGTTTTACTTGTTGCAGGAGATACTTTTAGAGCGGGCGCTACTGAACAATTAAAAGTTTGGGCTGAAAGATTAAAATGTGAAATAGTTACAGGTAAAGAAAATCAAGATCCAGCTTCTGTTTGTTATGATGGAATAAAAAAAGCAAAAGAAGATCATGTTGATTTAGTAATTTGTGATACAGCAGGAAGATTACAAAATAAAACTAATTTAATGAACGAATTATCTAAAATGAAAAGAGTCATTCAAAAAGAAATTCCTACTGGTCCACATGAAATATTTTTAATTATTGATGCGAATACTGGGCAAAATGGAGTTATTCAAGCTAAAGCATTTAAAGAATGTACTGATTTAACAGGTGTTATTATTACTAAAATGGACGGCACTTCTAAAGGTGGTATTATTTTAGCAATAAGAGATGAATTAGGAGTTCCTGTAAGATTTATTGGTTTAGGTGAAAAAATGGAAGATTTAGAAGAATTTGATTTAGATCAATATTTATATGGACTTTGCTTAGGTGATGAAAATGAGAACTAGTTCTATTATTTATTTAGTATTATTATTAGCTTTTCAAATTATTTTACAATATGTTTTAATTTATTTTGGAATAACTGGTATTTGGTATTATATAGTTTTTGATTTAATTTTAGCAATAGTTTTTTCTTTATTAGATTTTAGAGGTAGAGAAAAACTAAGAAATCCTGAATTTCATAAGACATTAGCAATTTATTTTGTTATATTAATGGTAGTTTCTTTATTATTTTGGATTATTTAAGATGGATGAAATTGAAAAAAATATTTTAGTTAATGAATTATTTGATATATATGGTGAATTGCTTTCAAAAACTCAGCAAAAAATGATAAAGCTATATTACAATATGGATTTGTCTTTGACTGAAATTGCTGAGCAAGAAAATGTTTCAAGAAATGCTGTTCATGATGCGTTAAAAAAAGGAATAGAAAGTTTATCTTTTTTTGAAGATAAATTACATTTACTTAGCAAAAAAAATAATTTACATAAAAGATTATCTTTATTAGAAAAAGAAATTTCTAAAGAAGATTATAAAAGAGTATTAAATATATTTAAGGAGGACGAATAATGGCTTTTGAATCATTATCAGATCGTTTAACTGGTATTATTAAAAAAATAAGTGGTCAAGCATATCTTACTGAAGCAAATATGAATGATATGCTAAAAGAAATTAGAATAGCTTTGTTAGAAGCTGATGTTAATTTTAAAGTTGTTAAAGAATTTACTGCATCAGTTAAAGAAAAAGCAATAGGACAAAAAGTATTTAATAAAGTTAGTCCAGGTCAAATGTTAGTAAAAATTGTTCATGATGAAATTGAACAGCTTTTAGGTGCAGATCAATGTGATTTAATTTTTGCTCCTCAAGGTAAACCTACTATTATTATGATGTGTGGTTTACAAGGATCAGGTAAAACTACTACTTCAGGTAAACTTGCTAGATTGTTAAAAAGAAAATTTGCTAAAAAGGTTTTACTTGTAGCAGGAGACGTTTATCGTCCTGCGGCTATTGATCAATTATGTACAATTGGAAAACAAATTGATGTTGATGTATTTACTTTAGGTGATAAAGTTGATCCAGTAGAAATATCAAAAAGAGCTGTTAAAAAAGCTAATGAAGAACATTATGATGTAGTTATTATTGATACAGCAGGTCGTCTTCAAATTGATGAAAAATTAATGAATGAATTAGTTAATATCGAAAAAGAAGTTCATCCTAATGAAATATTATTATTAGTTGACGCTATGGCAGGACAAGAAGCAGTTAATGTTGCTCAAGCATTTAATGAAAAATTAAAATTAACTGGTATGGTTATGTCTAAACTTGATGGTGATTCTCGAGGTGGTGCAGCTTTATCAATTAAACATTTAACAGGAGTTCCAATTAAATATATCGGTGTTGGTGAAAAATTAGAAGATTTAGAAGTTTTCCACCCTGATAGAATGGCTGATAGAATTTTAGGAATGGGTGATGTTGTTTCTTTAGTTGAAACAGTTAGTGAAGAAATTGATGAAAAACAAGCTAAAAAAGCTGCTAATAAAATGATGTCTGGAACATTTGATTTAAATGATATGCTTGCTCAAATGGAACAATTTAACAAATTATCTATGTCTAAAATCCTTAAATTAATTCCTGGTATGCCAAAAATATCTGATGAAGATCAACAAAAAGCTCAAAAACAAATTAAAAAAACAAAAGCAATTATTTGTTCTATGACACCAGAAGAAAGAAGCCATCCAGAAATATTAAGAAATTCTCGTAAATTAAGAATTGCAAGTGGAAGTGGAACAACTTCAGCTGATATTAATCGTTTATTAAATCAATTTGAGGAAATGAAAAAAATGATGAAACAAATGCCTCAAATGATGAAAAGTGGAAAATTTCCAAATATGAAATAAAAATGAGATTTGACTCTCATTTTTTAAATGCTTAATTTTTAGATATCAAGTCTCGATTAAAACAGAGATTTTTGTCGTGGTTAGAACAATTTTAAAAAAGGGAGGAATATCGGGAAATGAAAGTGTCAAGATAATTTATTCTTCCGGCATTATTCCGGGGTGAAATCAGGATAAATTGTTGGTAATGGACAGCTTTAAAGTTTACATAATATTGGTAGAAAAGATATAAATACTCTTTTACCATGGAGTGGAAATATAAAGAAAAAGTTTCTGATTTAGCAAACTCCCGGCAACTCCCAGCATTTACCGGGAGATTTTGGTTTAATTCCAGTGTAAAATATAAAAATTTCCCCGTATAAATTGAAAAAATCCGGGATTTTTTTGCTTTGGTGTAATTTAAATGTTTAGATGGTAATAAAAAGTATAGTTAACCAACTAAAAATGAAGTGTGGATTTTTTTGAAGTTTACTACATAAACATTAATAGTGTCTACTTTATTAATAGCAGTTCAGCTTACTTTCATTGAAAATCTTAATTTGACAAATTAGTTGGGGGGGGGTTATAATTTTCTTGATAAAGGAAATTGATAATAATGATTAATGTAATTGTAGTTGAAGATAATATAGATGATGCTAGTGCTTTAAAAAATTGTATTAATCAATATGGTGAAGAATATCATAAACATTTTGTTATCAATCATTATAATGATGGTAATGTATTTTTAAATAATTATACAGGAACTGATATTTTATTTTTAGATATTATGCTTCCTGGAGTTGATGGAATGACTATAGCAGAAAAAATTAGAGAAAAAGATGATAATGTAATTATTGTTTTTGTAACTAATATGTTACAAATGGCTATTAAAGGTTATTCAGTTAGAGCGTTTGATTTTGTTATTAAACCAATTTCATATAATGCTTTTAAATTAAGATTTACAGATATTTTAAAATTAATAGAAAAAAATCAAGGAAAAGAATTATGGATTTCTAATAAAAATGGAAAGGTAAAGATTAATTCTTCAAGGATTTTATATGTTGAAATAATCCAACATATCTTAATTTATCATACTTTGGATGGTGAATATAAAAGTACAGGAACCTTATTACATCTTCAAGAAATATTAAAAGATGAACCATTTTCTATGTGTAATAGATGTTATTTTGTAAATTTATCTTTTGTTACCAGTGTAGTAAATCAAGATGTAATAGTAGAAGATAAATATTTACCGATTTCAAGAAAAAAAAGAAAATCATTTTTAAAAGATTTAAATGATTATATTGCTATGTATGGAAGAGGTAAATAATGTCATATATATCTTTTTATAAAATAATTTTTATTATTGAACTTTTAATTGCTGAATATTTGTTTTCACATAACTTAAGAAAAAGAAACAAATTTTATTTAAGATTAATTTTAGGCTTAGTTGTATTATTTGGTATTTCTTTTATTCCATTATCAACTGATAATTTCATTTTAAATAGTTTAGACTTTTTTGTATTATTTTGGTTTTCACTTTTTCTTGTTTGGTTATGTTATGAAGAAAGTTTCTTTAATATTTTATTTTGTTGTATGGCTGGTTATACCACTCAACATTTTGCTTATGAAATTACTAATTTAATGCTTTGTTTGGTTGAACAAGGAATAAGTCCATTACTTGGAATGTATAGTAATTCAATTATTGATTTTTCTAGTTTTGATAAAAGAACGCTTTTCTCTATAACTTTATATTTAATATGTTATTTTATTTCTTACTGGGGAATATATTTATTATTTGCTAAAAGAATAAAAAAAGGAATTGATTTAAAAATCAATAATTTAATTTTATTAGGTTTAATTTTTGCAGGAGCTTTTTGTAATATTATTATTGGCTCAATGACTATTCATTATATGTCTAAAGATTTTATAGGGATGGTGATTAATTTTATTACAAATGGATTATGTTGTATTTTATTGCTCGTATGTCAATTTAATCAATTAACCACTAAAGAAACAAAAAGAGAACTTGATATTTTACAAATGATGTGGATACAAGAAAAACAACATTATCAGTTATTACAAGAAAATATAGATTTAATTAATATTAAATGTCATGATATGAAACATAAAATTAGGTTATTAACAAATGGTAAAAATTTTTCTAATGAAGAAATAGAAAGTATTGATAAATCTATAACAATTTACGATAGTTCACTTAAAACAGGTAATGAAGCATTAGATGTTATATTAACTGAAAAAGCTTTTATTTGTAATGAAAAAAATGTTAAATTTACTTGTGTAATTGATGGAACTTTAATTTCTTTTATTAATGAAACTGATATATTTTCTTTGTTTGGAAATATTATGGATAATGCTTTAAATGCAACATTAAAAATGGATAACATTGATGAAAGATTTATAAATCTTAAAATTAATAAAGAAAAAGATTTTATTTCTATTAATATAAAAAATTCGTTTAAAGGCAAAATAAATCTTGATAAAGATGGGCTTCCTATTACTGATAATGTTGATAAAAATTATCATGGATTTGGAATGAAAAGTATTTCATATATGGTTGAAAAATATCATGGAAATTTATCTATTGCTATAAATGATAACATTTTTAATCTAAATATTTTATTTTTAAACAAAACTGCATAATAAGAAATTAAATATACCTCATGAGTATTTAATATTGACTAAAAGCGCTTTACAAAGTAATTTTTCATTATCAAAAATTAAAATTTTTGTAAAGGAGGCAAATGTGAAACACGATTTTAATTATAAAGAATTAATGAAAAAATTACCTTTTGGAATCATCTGCGGATCTAATGGTATTATTGCATTTTTTTCATTAATTGGTACTGTGATTTCTTATGTTATTTTATCTGGAATTGCAGCTCAAACAAATAAAACTATAACGCTATTTGAAAATTGGTGGCAAACTTTGTTGTTTGTTGTATGTGTTATCTCTACAACGCTTATGATTGTTACTTTTGTTTTATTTATTTTAAAAACAAAAAATAATAAACAAAATGAAAATAATGATTTAGCTAACAAAAACCATAAATCTATTTTTTCATGTTCGGTATGGACAATGTTAACAATCTTTTTTACTTTGTTAACAACTTTCTTTAGCGTAGGAACAAGTATTGCTCTTGATAATGCAGCACCTATTAATAAAACTTTAGGAGTTGATGCTTATGTTAAAGTTCAAACAGGCCAAGGAGCAGGAGAAAAAGCAGAAAGATTTTCTTCAGATTTTATTGAAAAAACTGCTGATGGAAAACCTATTTATCAAACTGATTCAAGTGGTAATAAGTCTACTATTAAAAACAATAAAACAATGCGTGAAAATTCTAAAAAAGTATCTGAACAAGTTGCTGTTGAGGGTACAGTTTTATTGTGGAATAATAATGAAGCATTGCCATTACAAACAACTGATAAAATAAGCTTATTTGGAATTGCTAGTGCAAAAGATAAATATGCAGTAAGTGGTTATGGATCTGGTGAAATAAAAACAACTCCTACTGATGAAAAATTATCTACGGCTTTAGAAAATAAAGGATTTTCTATCAATAAAAAATTAGATGAAAGATATGAATATTTTACTGATGAAAATATTAAAAAAGGCAATTTTAATTATGGACTTCATGCTGGAAGATGGCCAAATAGCAATTTTAAACCAGTATATTGTACTAATGAAGTTCCTTGGAATGAAGTAGAGTCTATTGCTAATGAAACACTTGATACATATAGTACAGCAGTGTATGTTATTTCAAGAAGAGCTGGTGAAGATCAAGATATCATAGATAATATTGAAAATAATGAAACCGATGTTGATGGAGGAATGAATCATCTTGAATTAAGTAAAGATGAAGCAGAAGTCCTTTTAAAATTAGCAGAAAAGAAACAAGCAGGTTCACTTAAGAAAATTATTGTTTTATTAAATACTGCTAATCCTCTTCAATTTAAAGAAATAATAAAAGACAAATATTCAATAGACGCTTGTGTTTGGACTGGTATTGGTGGAACTGAATCTTTAGTGCAAGTAGCAGATGTTTTATCTAATTCTAATTATATTACTTCTGGTCATGCTCCAGATACTTTATTAATGGATAATCATTTAGCACCTGCAACTGTAAATTTTGGTGACTATACTTGGACTAATGATGATATTAAAGAAAAACTTAAAGATTTACCATATTTAAATGATGAATATAAATATTATTATCAAACTCATAATTTAAAATATATGGTTTATCAAGAAGGTATATATGTTGGCTATAAATATTTTGAAACTAGATATGAAGATTATGTTATAAATAGAAATAACGCTAACGGAAGTAATGGTAGTTTTAATAATAATAATTGGAATTATAAAAATGAAGTTGCTTTTCCTTTTGGCTATGGTTTATCATATACAGAATTTGAAAGAACTAATCCAACTTTTATAGAAAATGAAAATGATTATAATGTTTCATTGAATATTAAAAATATTGGAACAAAATATGCTGGAAAAGATGTTTTACAAGTATATTTATCAAAACCATATACAGATTACGATAAACAAAATGGTGTTGAAAAAGCTAGTGTTGAATTAGTAGGTTTTGCTAAAACAGATGTTTTACAAACAAATGGTGAAGAAACATTAAATGTAACAATTGATAAAGAATCTTTAAAAACATATGATTCATATGGTAAAAAAACTTATATCTTAGAAAAAGGTGATTATTATTTAGCTATTGGTACAGATGCTCATGATGCAAATAATAATATCTTAGCTAAAAAAGGATATACACCTAGTAATACTGATAATCGTATGGATAGTAAAGGTAATCCAGAAATGGTTTATAAAATTACTATTGATAATGATGATTTTGAAAAATATTCAAAAAATGATAAAGATGTTGAAATTACTAATAGATTTGATGATGCTGATCTAAATTTATATTCTGGTACTAAAGATGATCAAAATATTAAATATTTATCACGTTCTAATTGGCAAGATACATATCCATTAAATCCTGTAAATTTAAAATGTGAAAATGAAACAATGGTTTATGATATGCAATATGGCCATGAAGTAAAAGTTAAAGATGGTGATGTAATGCCTAAATATGAAACTATTACTTCATCTACTGGTGCCTTAAATTTAGCAATGCTTGAAGATTATGATTATAATAATCCATTATGGGAAGACTTGCTTAATCAAATGAGCTTTAAAGAGCAAGTTATCATGATGAATTATGGTATGGGTTTATTAGCAGGTGCAGAAACAATTGGAGCACCTGGATTAAAAGCTACTGATGGACCACAAGGTTTATATCATACAAAATATGCTTTCCCATCACCTACTATGAGTGCTGCTAGTTTTAATACTGAATTAGTTAAAAAACTTGGTAATGCATATGCTCATGAAGCATTACATTCAGGATATACAATGGTATATGCTCCAGGTGGAAATATACATAGAACTTTATATTCAGGAAGAAATTTTGAATATTATTCTGAAGATGGTGTTTTAGGCGGAAAAATGCTTGCAAGTCAAGTTAAAGGAATGAGAGAAAAAGGTATTATTGTTTGCTCTAAACATTTCGCTTTTAATGATCAAGAAACAAATAGATATGGTGTAGCAACTTTCTTTAATGAACAAAGTGCTAGAGAAATATATTTAAAAGTCTTTGAAATTGGCGTTAGAGAAGGAAATATGAATGGTTTAATGTCATCCTTTAACAGAATTGGTTGTACATGGACTGGTAGACATCATGGCTTATTAACAGATATTTTAAGGAATGAATGGGGATTTATTGGTATTGTTGAAACTGATGCATGTTCAGGAGCACCTACTACTCCTCATATGGAAGATAAGTGGGCTGTTGCAGAAGGCTTAGTAGCTGGAAATGATGTTTGGATGTCTAGAGGCTCTGATAGTATGCTTAATGATAGTAAAAATAATCCTACTGTTATGTTAGCATTAAGAGAAGCATGTCATAGAGTTTTATATACTCAACTTCATAGTGCTGCTATAAACGGAATAACTGTTAATACTAAAATGATTAAAATAACACCATGGTGGGAATCAACATTGTATTTAATTACAACCTTAATGGTCGTTGGCATGTCAGTATCATTAATTATGTCTGTATTAAGTTTTATTAATAAATACAAAAATAAGAAGATAGATACAAAACAAGACAATACAAAAGTTGAAAAACCAAAAAAATTTAATACTAAGACTATAAATATTATTACAAGTAGCACTATTGCTTTTGTGTTTGCTATAAGCGGTACAGTTTCTTCTCTAGTATATTTTGCACCTAATCCGGATTTGAAAAATTATGCTGCACCTGGAGAACTTCATGAATGTGTAAGTCATTGTCCTGTATGTGGAAATTGTACAAATTATGAATGTGAAGATCCAGTATGTTCTAATAAATGTAAGTGTACTTCAATATCTATTGAAGCAGAATCTGATTATGTTGAAAGAATAGATGGTACTGCTACATGGGGTGGAATGCATGTAGAACATGATGAAGCAAGAAATATTAATTATGTAGCAGGATTAGATGGTAATGCTAATGCAAAAATTAATTTTAAATTCCTTGCTGAAACTGAAGGAAGAACATTGTTGAACGCTACTATAAGAAGAAGACCATGGAATTTTAATATTCAAGAATTCCTTAATGTTTATATTAATGATGAAAAGATTGATTATGAAACAACATTACCTGGAACATGTGAAAATGCTACATATCATACTGATGATGGTACTGATGGTAAAGGTGATTTCTATTCATTTGATATTAAGAATTTTGAAACTAAAAAAGGTTTAAATGTTATTTCTTTTGTTGTTAGTGAAAAGAGTGGTGGACAATGTCCTAACTTTGATAAAATTGATCTTATTTCTTCTAGTGTAATAAAAGAATATCAACACATTTGTAATAGTAAATGTTTAGTATGTGGTAAATGTACTAATTATGAATGTACTGATGATATTGTATGTTTGGAAAAATGTGAATGTACTAATTTAGTTGTTGAAGCAGAATCTAATTATGTTGAAAGAACTAAAAAAGATGGAACACCATTAAATCTTGGTAAGAGTGAAGATGAACAAATTGAATTTGTTAAAGATTTAAATAGTAATGGTGGAGCTAAAGTTACTTTCAAAGTAATATCTGAAAAAGCAGGTAAATCTTTATTGAAAGCAACATTAAGAATGATGCCATGGGAATTCTTATTACAACAATATGTTGGTTTACAAGTTAATGGAGAAGAAGTTGAATATTCAAGTAAATTACCTAAAGATGAAGATGCAAGTCACGATACTCCATCAAAATGTGATTTTACAACTGTTAATTTATCACTCATTGATATTAAAGAAGGTATAAACACAATAACTATTTATGTTAAAGAAACAACTTATCCACAATGTCCAGATATAGATAAAATTAGTTTATTTAGCAATGTTCCACTTATTGAATCAACTCATTTATGTGAAAGTAAATGTTCTTTATGTGGCAAATGTACTGATTTAAATTGTGACAATATTGTATGTTTAGAAAAATGTGAATGTAAAGAAACTATTATTGAATCTGAATCAACAACGGTTGATAAATTAGATAAAAATAATAATAGTTTAAATATAGGCGTTGAAAACGATATTACATTTATTAAAGATTTAAATGGTAATGGAGGCGCTACTATAAGATTTAAATTTGATGCTAATAATGAAGGAAAAGCATTATTAAAAGCTAATTTAAGAATGATGCCATGGGTATTTAGCTTAAATCAATATGTAGATATTTATGTTAATGATGAATTATTTACTTATTCTTGTTCATTACCAAAAGATGAAAATACAAGCCATGATACTCCATCAAAATGTGATTTTGTAATAGTAAATATTGCTACTATTAATTTGTTACAAGGAACAAATATTGTTACTTTTGTAGTAAAAGATGGAACTTATCCACAATGTCCTGATTTTGATAAAGTAATGTTTGTAGGACCTATTGAAATAAGTGAATATTCTCATGTTTGTAATAGTAAATGTCCAGAATGTGGTAAATGCACTAATAAAGATTGTACTGATAAAATTGTATGTTTAGAAAAATGTGAATGTAAGAAAACAATTATTGAAGCTGAAAGTGATAGTGTAATTATCACTCAAGCAGAAAATCCTTTATGGGGTGGAGTTTCAAAAGGTGTTTATTCTGATACAAATACTGGATATTTGAAAGTAGAAAATGATAATGCAGGATCTAGCTTTACATTTAATATAACTTCTAATAAAGAAGGATTAGCAACTTTATATGTATATGTAACTCCTAAAAAATATGAAGATTATAAACTAAATCAACAATCTGATTTAATAATTAATGACACTCAAATAACTTATGAAAGTGAAACAGTTCTCAAAGATGAAACATTAGAAGATAATCATTGGGCTACATACTTTAGAAGAATTAAAGTTGCTAGAATCTCATTAAAAGAAGGGAATAATACAATAACATTTAAAACTAAAGGTTGGCATGGATTAATGATGGATAAAATTGAATTTTATAGTGATGCAACAATTAATGAAAAATAAAAGAGGAAAAAAATATGAAAGAATATAAAAAACCAATAATTAATGAAAAAGAAATAATATTAGATGATATAATTCTTGTTTCAAGTACAGAAAATAATAATCTATTTGATTTTGATGAAGAATTATAGGAGGAATAAAATAATGAAAAAAACAATAAAATTAATATTTTGTTTAGGATCATTAATGTCATTATTAAATATTAATGCTACTAAAAATAATGATTTCTTAGAAACAACATTATTAGATAATAATGAAAAAATATCTTTAATTGGAAAAAGAAATGCTACTTCAGAAAGTTTAGAAACATCTAAAATGTTTACTCAAGCAGGATTAAAAGACGGTGATTATTATTTACGTTTTGCTACTGCAATTAAAGTTAATGGTAATTTAGACAATATTAGTACATTAAATTATACTAGAATTATAGAAGATAATACTAACCAAGTAGAAGCTAGAACTGTATATTATGGTATTTCTTCAGGTGAAAATACATATTATTATAATGGATCAAAATTAACTACTGAAGCAGAATATAGAGGACAATATCTTTGGACTTGTTACACAATTAAATTTAAAAACGCAAGTGTCTCTAATTATTTAGAAAAAAACATTCAATTGAAATTATTTATTAATGGTAAAGAAGAAGCTACTACAACAACTACTTTATTAGATAATATGAATAAATTTTCATTTGAAGCAGAATCTGATAGTGTAACTTATAAAAATTGTGCTAATGTTCCATCTTGGGGTGGAATTAGTCAAAATTATAAAATAGGAGATTATACTGGAATAAAGATTGAAAATGGGAATGAAGGAGCATCATTTACATTTAATATTAATAGTGAATATGAAACATATTTAATGAGTTCGGTTTATGTTACACCATTTAAAGATAAAAATTATTGTTTGAATGATAAATATTCTTTAACAGTTAATAATGAAATAATTGACTATAAAACAAGTGTTATTGAAACGGGCGTTGATGGAACTGAATATGATGGGAACTGGGCAAAATATTTTGTTAAAGTTGATATTGGTATGCTTCATTTGGTTCAAGGTAATAATACAATAACATTTACTTCTAAAGGATGGGATGGATTAATTACTGATAAAATTGAATTTGCTGGCTTAGCTAATTTAAAAGAATTTGGTTATGAATGTGTTATAGAAGCAGAAAGTGAAAGTGTTACTATCACTCAAGCTGAAAAACCTATAGATGGTGGTATTACTAGAGATACTTATTTAGAAACAAATACAGGATATCTTAAAGTAGAAAACAATAATGCTGGATCAAGTTTTACATTTAACATAAATTCAAGTACAGAAGGTGTTGCTGTATTATATACTTATGTAACTCCTAAAAAATATGAAGATTATAAATTAAATCAACAATCTGATTTAATAATTAATGGTACTCAAATAACTTATGAAAGTGAAGCAGTGCTTAAAGATGAAACATTAGAAGATAATCACTGGGCTACATACTTTAGGAGAATTAAAGTTGCTAGAATTGAATTAAAAGAAGGAAATAATACAATAACATTTAAAACTAAAGGATGGCATGGATTAATGATGGACAAAATAGTGCTTTCTTCTACTACTTCTTTAAGTGAAATTTCTAAATAATTTAAAATAAAAAATGAGAATTAAGTTTCTCATTTTTTTATGAATTTTTTTCCTTTTTCTAAAGCGTCTAATTCCCATTTAGGAGTGATATTATCATCATATTCTTGTAATAATTTTTTATCTTGTTTAGATAATTCCATTTTATTAAATAAATCAGGTCTTAATTTTCTTGTTAAAATCAATGATTGTTTTCTTCGCCACTTATTTATAGCGGTATGATTTCCTGAAAATAATATATCTGGTATCTTATCATTATTATATTCATAAGGTAAAGCATATTGAGGATATTCTAATCCATCATTAAAACTTTCTTCTTCAATGGAATTAGTGCTTATTGCGTTAGGTAATAATCTAATAATTGAATCCATAATACAAATAATAGCAGCTTCACCACCAGTTAAAATAAAATCGCCAATTGATATTTGTTCATCAACATATTTTTCAATTCTTGCATCTAATCCTTCATAATGACCACATATAAAGATTAAATGTTCTTCTTTTGACATTTCTAAAGCTTTTTGCTGATTAAATGTATTTCCTTTAGGGGAAGTTAAAAAAGTCTTTGAATGAGGCGTTTTAACGCTATTTAAGGCATCTATAACTGGTTGGCACATCATAATTAAGCCTGCTCCACCACCTACAGGAGGGTTATCAACTCTATGATATTTATCAAGAGTAAAATCTCTAATATTAACTACTTCAAAAGAAACTATTTCTTTATTTATAGCTCTTTTAATAATAGATGTATCAAAAAAAGAATTAAAAAATTCAGGGAATAAAGTTAAAATAGTTATTTTCATTCTATTAATCCAGGTATTAAATGAACTGTAATTGATTTATTTTCTAAATCTACTTTTTTTATATAAAATTTAACAAAAGGAATTAAAATAGTTTTTTTATTGTTTAATTCAATTCTTAAAGAAATTTGAGAAGTAAAATCTTCTACTTTTTTTACTATACCAAAAATATTTCCATCTTCATCAACACAATTAAGATTTATTAAATCATTAAAATAATATGTGTTTTTTGGTAAAGGAGGTAATTCTTCTTTTTTAACTTGTAAATACCAACCAATATATTTTTCAGCTTCTTCTATTGAAGATATTTCATTAAAAGTAACAAAATCAAATTCACCTTCATTAGAATAAGATTTAATGGTAAATTTTTTTTCAATTTCTTCTTTTTCATTTACTAAATAAATTTCATTATTCTTTTTATACCTTTCTTTAGCAAAATAAGAAGTGGATTTAATTTTAAAAGTACCTTTTAAACCTCTAGTTTTTATAATAATTCCAACATTTAAATAATCATTTCTTTCCATAATTTTATTTTAAATAAAAAGATGTGGAATTTCCACATCTTTAAACTTAGACAATTAATTTTCTTCTGGTAAAGTTGCAAGTTTAATATGAATTCTTTGGTTGTTATTTTTACCTGCAATAGATAAGACTTCTCTTAATGCATCTGCAGTAGAACCATGTTTTCCAATTAAACGACCAGTATCTTCAGCTGTACAAGAAATAAGATAAACAATATCTTTTTCTGAACTACCTTCAATTTGTTCAATTTTAACTTTTTCAGGATTATTTAAGATGTCATCGATTAATTGATGAATAAGTGCAATATAATCCATTTTATTTACCTACTTTTTGCTAGCAGCAAATTTAGCAATAATTCCGTGTTTTGAAAGAATTGATTTAACTGTGTCTGATACTTGTGCGCCTTTATTTAACCAAGACATAATTTTTTCTTCATCTAATTTGATTTCATCTGTCATAGGATCATAGAAACCAACTTGTTCAATGAATCTTCCATCTCTAGCATAGCGTGAATCTGCAACAACCATTCTATATGTTGGATCGAAATGACGTCCAGTTCTTGTTAATCTAATTTTAACCATAAAAATCTCCTTTTTTCTTAAGCAAAGTAATTTTAATATATAGGTTTTATGGTGTCAAGCAAAAATGCTTAACATGTTAAATTAATTTAAATATGTGATTTTATCTTAATTAAATTGTTATTTTTTAATTAAATCGTTGAAAAATAAAAATATTATATTTATTATATAAGAGCGTTTAGTCGCACTAATGGTCCTCTGATTAGTCACAAATTAATGAACATTAGCTAAAAAATAAGAAAAGGAGAGCGTTAGGAATGAATACTCAATTAGTAGAACAAATTACTAAAACACAAATCAGAAGTGATCTTCCTTCATTCAAAGCTGGAGACACAATTAAAGTTTCTTTTAAAATCGTTGAAAACGGTAAATCAAGAATCCAAGTCTTCCAAGGTGTTGTTATTGCTCGTCGTGGTTCAGGTGTTGGTGAAACATTCATTATTAGAAAAGAATCATCAGGTGTTGGAGTTGAAAGAACTGTCCCTGTAAATTCACCATCAATCGCTTCTATTGAAGTTGTAAAACATGGTAAAGTAAGACATCATAAGATTTACTTCTTAAGATCAAGAAAAGGTAAATCAGCTAGACTTAAAGAAGTTCTTTAATTTTAGTTTAAAATTTAGTAATGTGACTTTAGAGCCGATTATTCGGCTCTTTTTGTTTGTTTTGTTTTTAAAATTTAATTAGATGTGAGATAATATAAATATGAAAAAAAATTGGACTAAAATTTTAACTATTACTTTAGAAATTATAATGATTATTATTGCATCATTCCTTGTAATAAGAAATGTTTGCTATACTGCAATAATTGTTAATCAATCTTCAATGAATCCAACCTTAAATGATGGTGATTATGGATATGCAATAAAAACTAAACATGCATTAAATAATATTAAAAGATTTGATATTGTTATTTTTGAATTAGAAGAAAATAACGAAAAAAAAGATTTAATTAAAAGAATAATTGGTTTACCTAATGAAGAAATAGAATTTAAAGATAATAGCGATTTATATGTTAATAATGTTTTAATTGAACAAGATTTTATAGATAAAGAAACTCAAAAATTAACTAATATCGGTTTAAAACAAAAAAAATTTATTGTTCCAGAAAACCAATATTTTGTTTTAGGAGATAATAGAGGAATTTCTTATGATTCTAGAAATTTTGGTTATATTGAACAAAATTCTATTTTTGGTATTTTAAAAATTATTACAAAACATTATTCTAACTATAATAATGAAACAAATAAATATGAAAAAGAAGAATTTATCTCTTTTAAATTCTTTTAATTTAAGGAATTGAAGCTTATGAATGAAAAACAAAATCAAAAATTAAAAAATGTACATTGGTTTCCTGGCCACATGGTTAAAGCTACTAGAGAAATAATAGAAAGATTAAAAGTAATAGATGTTATCATTGAAATTGTTGATTCAAGAGCGCCTATTTCTTCAAAAAATCCTTTTTTAGAAGATGTAACAAATTCTAAAAAAAGATTATTAGTTTTTTCTAAAAAAGATTTAACAGATGATAACAAAATTAATATGTTTGAAAAATATTATCAAGATAAAAATTATGATACTATTTTAGCTAATTTAAATGATAAAAAAGATATTTTAGAAATAATAAAAAAAGTCCAATTTTTAGGCAAAGATAGACAAGAAAAATATCTAAAAAGAGGTATGAAACCTCAACCATTAAGAGTAATGATTATTGGTATTCCTAATGTAGGAAAATCAACATTAATTAATAAATTAACTAGGAAAAATGCTGCTTCTGTACAAAATACTCCTGGTCATACTAGAGCCCAACAATGGGTAAGAATTAATGAAAATTTTGAATTATTAGATACTCCAGGTATTTTGCCTCCTCATTATGAAGATAAAACATATTCACTTCATTTAGCGTTGATTGGTTCAATTAAAGAAAATATTTTACCGATTGAAGATTTATATGATTATTTAATTGAATTTTTATTAAAAGAATATCCTTCGTCTTTAAACAAAAGATATGGAGTTGATGAAACATTATCTATTCATGAAATTACTAATGAAATAGCTAAAAGAAGAGGCTTATTATTAAAAGGAAATGAATATGATGAAGAAAAAACAAAAAAACTTGTATTAAAAGAATTTAAGGAAGGAATTATTACACCAGTAATAATAGATAAATTATGTTAGATTATGAAAGACCATTACATCAAAAAGGATATAAATTAATTGTTGGTTGTGATGAAGCAGGAAGAGGACCTCTTTGTGGACCAGTAGTGTGTGCAGCTTGTATTATGCCAGAAAATTATATTAATGATGATATAAATGATTCAAAAAAACTTACAGATAAAAAAAGAAGAAATTTATATAATGTAATTACTAAAGATGCGATTAGTTATGCAATAGTAGTTATTTCTCCACAAGAAATAGATAAAATTAATATTTATGAAGCTTCAAGAAAAGGTATGCAAGATGCTATAGAAGCTTTAAATATTAAACCAGATTATATTTTAACTGATGCTATGCCATTAAAAAAATTTAAAGATATACCTACTGAGGCTATTATTAAAGGGGACGCTAAAGCTATTAATATTGCTGCAGCTTCTATTTTAGCAAAAGTAACAAGAGATAATATTATGGATGAATTAGATAAAAAATATCCTCAATATCAATTTGCTAAACATAAAGGATATCCAACTAAATTACATCTTGAATTATTAGATAAATATGGCCCAATTAAAGAAATATATCGTTATAGTTATAAACCTGTACAAAAGTTTTTATATAAACAAATTGAACTTTTTTAACTAAAAAAACAAAATTTTTTAAAATTTCCACAATTTATATAATGTGGAGGTTTTAAAATGAGAGACATTTTAATATATTTTGCTATCAAATATCATGGCGATTATAGACTCATGGTGAATGCAATTAAAGAAAAAGAGAAAGTTGATGAAGAAGAATTAAATAAGATAAGAAAGAAAAATTATCAGGTTTTAACTATTTTAGATGATGATTATCCTTTTGAATTAAAATCAGTATATATGCCACCTTTAGTATTATTTTATAAAGGTGATATTTCTCTAATCAATGGAAAAAATAAATTAGCTGTTATTGGTTCAAGAAAACCTAGTGAATATGGAATAAACGCTACTAATAAAATTCTTGATGAATTATTTTTACAATGTGAAGCCATAATAGTTTCAGGGATGGCTGCAGGTATTGATTCAATAGCGCATTTATCTAGTCTTAATCATAAAATGAAAACTATTGCAATTTTAGGGTGTGGAATTGATTATTGTTATCCAAGTGAAAATTTAATGTTAAAAAAAGAAATAGAAAAAAATGGTTTAGTGCTAAGTGAATATCCAGGTAATACTATTCCTAATAAAAATTTTTTTCCTTTAAGAAATAGAATTATTGCTGGAATATCTAAAGCAGTACTTGTAACTGATGCAAAAATAAAAAGTGGAACACAAATAACTGTTAGATTTGCTCTTGAACAAGGTAAAGAAATTTATGCTATTCCTCATTCTATTTTTGATAATTCTTTTTGTAATGAATTAATTAAACAAGGGGCTATACCAGTCTTGAAAGGACAAGATTTAGAAGAATTTTATTAAAATTAGAAAAAAGTAAAAAAATTATTATTATTATCTTATTAATAATAATGTAATTTTGTTGAAAAAAAGTGCATATAAATTCATTGACATTTTATTTAATAATATTGAATAATAGTTAAATGCTGGAGGTAAGAAGAATGAAACTTATTATTGTTGAGTCTCCTACTAAATGTGAGACAATAAAAAAATATCTTGGAAATGAATATAATGTTATTGCTTCTTATGGTCATATTAGAGATTTATCAACTACTGGTAAAGGTGGTTTAGGAGTTAATATAGAAGAAGATTTTAAACCTACTTATGTAATTAATAAAGATAAAATTAAAGTTGTTAATAATTTAAAAAAGAACGCTAAAAATGCTGAAGAAATATACCTTGCAACCGACCCTGATCGTGAAGGAGAAGCTATATCTTGGCATTTAGCTAGTGTTTTAAATTTAGATGTAAAAACTACAAAACGTTTAGAATTCCATGAAATTACTAAATCAGCAATCACTAGAGCGATTAATAATCCTCGTACTATTGATTTAGATTTAGTAGCATCTCAAGAAACTAGAAGAATTATTGATAGAATCATGGGATTTAAATTATCCACTTTAATGAAAAGAAAAATTGGTTCAGTTTCAGCTGGTAGAGTACAATCAGTTACTTTAAAATTAATTACTGATCGTGAAAAAGAAATTAAAGAATTTACTCCTACTGAATATTGGACTATTAACGCATCTATTACTGATAAAATCAAAGCTTCTTTAGATTCATATTTAGATAAGAAAATTGAAATTCATAATGAAGAAGAAGCTAATAAAATTTTAGAAAAACTACCTGAAGAATTAGTTGTAAAAAATGTTAATAGTTATAAAAAATATACTGAATCACAAATTCCTTTTAGAACTTCTGTTTTACAACAAGTAGCTTATAATGCATGTAAATTTTCTACTAAAGTTACACAAAGTTATGCTCAAAAATTATTTGAAATAGGTTTAATTACTTATATAAGAACTGATGGAACTGGTTTAGCAAAAGAATTTATTGAACATGGTAAAGATTATATTGTTAATAAATATGGTAAAGAATATTTGGCTAGTGATGAAAAATTAAAATCATTAGAAAATAAAGATAATTCTTCTATGGCTCATGAAGCTATTAGACCTACTTCACTTGAAAATACTCCTGAAAAAGTAAAAGAAGAATATTCTTTAGAAAGAGGTTTATTAGCGTTATATAAATTAATTTATAATCGTTCAGTAGCAGCTTTAATGTCAAGTAAAGTTGATGAAGTAACCACAGTAAAATTAGATGGTAATGAATATATTTTCTCTTTAAGTAATACCAAAAATATCTTTGATGGTTATTCAAAAGTTTATTCTGCTGAAGAAGAAAAAGAAGAAAAAAAGAAATTTAATTTTACTGAAGGAGAAAAAATTAAAGTAAATGAATATATTAAAGAACAACATTTTACTAAAGGACCATCAAGATTTAATGAAGCTAAAGTAGTTAAAACTATGGAAGATTTAGGTATAGGTAGACCTTCAACTTACGCTTCTACTATTTCTACTCTTTACACTAGAGATTATATTAAAAATGAAAGTGGAAGTTTATTCCCAACTGAACAAGGTGAAGTTACTGTTGATAATTTAACTAAATTTTTTGAACCTTTTATGGAAACTAGTTACACTGCTAAAATGGAAAGTGAACTTGATGAAATTACTTTAGAAAATGATTCAAGAAGTAAAGTTTTAAATGAATTTTATAATCAATTTGAATCTTTATATGAAGTAGCTTGTAAAGAAATGGAAAAAGAGCAACCAAAATTTTCAGGTAATATTTGTCCAAAATGTGGAAAGCCTTTAGTTTTTAGAAAATCTAAATATGGTGAATTTGAAGCATGTAGTGGATATCCTGAATGTGATTATGTTAAGAAAAAAGAAAAAGAACCTTTAGTATATTCTGATAAAGTTTGTCCAAAATGTGGAAAACCTTTAGTCTTAAGAAAATCTAAAAAAGGTGAATTTTATGCTTGTAGTGGTTTTCCAAAATGTACTTATATTGAAGGACAAGAAGAAAAAGTAAATCAAGAATTAACTGATTTAGTTTGCCCAAAATGTGGAAAACCTTTATTAAGAAAACAAGGCAAAAGAGGTAAAAGTGATTTCTATGCTTGCAGTGGTTTTCCAAAATGCCGTTATATTCAAGCAATAAATGAAAAAAAGAGTGATGAATAAAGTCACTTTTTTTGTTATAATTTTATTATGCTAGAAATTGTTAATGAATATGCTTCATATCTTTTATATCAAAAAAATTATTCTAAAAAAACTATTGATTCATACACTAGAGATATCAATAAATTTTTAGAATTTATGAATAATGAAAATTATACTTTAAATAGTGTTGATTCAACTTTGATAAGAAATTTCCTTGCTCATGAAACTTTATCAGGAATTTCTAAAAGAAGTAATGCTAGAAGAGTAATTGCGTTAAGACAATTTTATGAATATTTAGTAAAAAATAATTATGTTGAATTTAATCCATTTATAGTTATTTCTACTCCGAAAGTTGATAAAAAATTACCTGAATTTATGTATTTAGAAGAAATTAATAATTTATTTGAGTTAAATTCTCAAAGAAAAGATTTTTTAATGCATAGAGATCAAGCAATTATTGAATTATTATTTTCTTCTGGATTAAGAGTTAGTGAATTAGTTAATTTAACTTTGCAAGATTTAAATTTAAAAGAAAGAATGATGAGAATTGTAGGTAAAGGTAATAAAGAAAGAATTGTTCCTTTTTCTTTAAAAACTCAAAAAACTTTAAGTATCTATTTAGAAAATACAAGAAAAGAATTAATTGCTAATAGTGGAAATAATATTGGAACAAATTATGTATTTTTAAATAATCGAGGAGAAAAATTGACTACTAGAGGGGTAGAATATATTTTACAAGAAATAGAAAATAAAACAGGTGTTACTTTATCTTTACATCCTCATAAATTTAGACATTCATTTGCTACTCATTTATTAAATCAAGGCTTAGATTTAAGAACTATTCAAGAATTAATGGGCCATGCATCATTATCATCAACACAAGTATATACACATGTTTCAAATCAAAAAATGCATGATGAGTATGAAAAAGCCTTTCCTAGAAGAAAATAAATAGTATAAGTTATGTTTTACTTGTCAAAAAGAAGAAATTTTGGTATCATAGATACGCTTTAAAAAGCAATACACACTTCATGAATTCATTCTTTCGGTCCAGTTTACTGGTTGGAATGTTCGAAATGAAGGAGGATTATTAACCAAAAGGAGGTTCACTAAGATGAGTGAAGAAAAAGAAGTCGTAACAGCTGAAGAAATCGAAAATAAAGCTGACGCAATCATGGGAACAATTATGCATAATGATTCCGATCCAGTTGTTTCCACAAAGAAATTATTAGAAAGTGGTGTACATTTTGGTCACCAAACACGTAAATGGAATCCTAAAATGAGCAAATATATCTTTGGCTCAAAAAATGGTGTCCACATTCTTGATTTAACTTTAACTGCTGCTAAATTACAAGAAGCATATTTAGCATTAAAGAAAATCGTTGCTGATGGTGGAAAAGTATTATTTGTTGGAACAAAACCACAAGTAAGAGAAGTTATCCAAGAAGAAGCATTAAGATCAGGTTCATTCTTTGTTGTTAATCGTTGGTTAGGTGGTACTTTAACTAACTTCAAAACAATTCAAAAGAGAATTAGATACTTAAATGATTTAAAGACAATGGAAGAAGATGGCTCATTTGAAAATATGCCAAAGAAAGAAGCTGTCTTATTAAGAAAAGAAAAAGAAAAATTATTAAAGAACTTAGAAGGCATTGCTGAAATGAGAAAAGTTCCTAATGCTGTTATCGTTGTCGATCCAAAATTAGAACACAATGCAGTCTTAGAAGCTAAAAAATTAAATATTCCTGTATTTGGTTTATTAGATACAAATGCTGATCCAGATGAATTAAATTATGGTATTCCAGCAAATGATGATGCTACTAAATCAGTTCAATTAATTTGTGGTATTTTAGCTGATGCTGTTGTTGAAGCTAAAGGTGGCACATTAGCTTATGCTTATAATGTTGCTAGTGAAGATGATGTTTCAATGGTTGAAGCATTATCAACAGCTGATAAAGCAGAAGAATTAAGACAAATTAGACAAAAAGCAAGAGAAGATGCTCAATCTTCAAAAAAGAAATCAACAAGAAAACCTGCAAAATTTGTTAAAAAAGTTGCAGAAGAAAAACCTGCTGAAGAAGCAAAAGTAGAAGAACCTGTTGCTGAAGAAGCAAAACAAGATAAGGAGTAATTTATGGCATTAAATGTTGCTTTAATTAAACAATTAAGAGATCGTACTGGTGCTGGTATGACTGATTGTAAAAAAGCTCTCGAAGAAACAAATAACGATATCGAAGCTGCTTGCGATTGGTTAAGAGAAAAAGGCATCGCTAAAGCTGCTAAAAAATCAGGCCGTATTGCTGCTGAAGGAACAACTTATGTTTTAACAAGTGGTAATGATGCTGTTATTTTAGAAGTTAATTCTGAAACAGACTTTGTTGCTAAATCAGATGCTTTTAAAGATTTAGTTAAAGAAGTAGCAAATATTCTTTTAGATAAGAAACCAGCTAATGTTGAAGAAGCAAAAGAAGTTACTAAAGAATTATTTACTAATGCTACTGTTAAAATCGGTGAAAAACTTGATTTAAGAAGATTTGAAATTCTCCATAAAGAAGATAATCAAACATTTGGTAGTTATATTCATATGGGTGGAAAGATTTCTGCATTATTAGTTTTAAATGGTGATAATGCTGAAGCTGCTCAAGGTATTGCAATGCATATTGCTGCTAATAGACCAACATATTTAACTACTAATGATATTCCTGCTGAAGCAGTTGCTCAAGAAACTGCTATTCAAATGGAAGCAAGTAAACAAGATGAAAAATTAGCTAATAAGCCTGCTAATGTTTTAGAAAATATTATCAAAGGTAAAGTTTCTAAATATTTTGCTGAATCTGTTTTAGTTGAACAAGATTATTTATTAGAACCAGGTACTAAAGTTGGTGCTTATTTAAAAAATCATTCTTTATCAATTGTTAAATTTGTACGTTTCGAAACTGGTGAAGGTTTAGAAAAACGTGTAGAAAATTTTGCTGAAGAAGTTCAAAAACAAATGCAATAATTTTAAAGCACTCCATTTCGAGTGCTTTTTTCAAAAAAGGAGAAATTATGCCAACAAAATATAAAAGAGTTTTAGTTAAATTAAGTGGTGAAGCTTTATCTGATAGAGAACATGATGCAATTCTAGGTGCATATAATCTCAATAAAGTTTCTCAAGCTATTAAAGATATGGTTGACTTAGGTGTTCAAGTTTGTATCGTTGTAGGAGCAGGTAATATCTGGAGAGGTAGACTTGCTGAATCTATTGGTATAGAAAGATCAACTGCTGATTATATGGGTATGCTTGGTACTATTATTAATTCTCTAGCATTACAATCTGCTTTAGAAAATAATGGTATGGATACTAGAGTCATGACTTCAATAGAAATGAGACAAATTGCTGAACCATATATTAAAAGAAAAGCTGAAAGACATTTAGAAAAAGGTAGAGTTATTATCTTTGGTGGAGGAACTGGAAACCCTTATTTTACTACTGATACCACTGCCGCTTTAAGAGCTAATGAATTAAATTGTGATGCAATTTTAATGGCTAAAAATGGTGTTGATGGAGTATATTCTGCTGACCCTAGAAAAAATAAAGATGCTGTCTTATTTAAAGAATTAACATATAAAGAAATGCTTAATAAAGAACTCGAAGTAATGGATAATACTGCTGTTTCATTATGTATGCATACTAATATTGAATTACGAGTATTCAATATGGCTGACTATTTTAACTTCTATCGTGTTATAATGGGAGAAGAAATAGGAACTACTATTAAAAAAGGAGAATAAAAATGGAAGACGATATTATTTTAATGACTGCTGAAGAAAAAATGGAAAAAACTGTTGAAGCACTTAAAGAAAATTATTCAACATTAAGAACTGGTCGTGCTGCAACATCTATGCTTGATAGAATTGAAATTGATTATTATGGTTCTATGACACCAATTAATCAATTATCTTCAATTACTATTCCAGAACCACGTCAATTATTAATTAAACCATATGATAGAAATGATTTAAAAGCTATTGTAGGTGCAATTAATGCTTCTGATTTGGGATTAAATCCAATTAATGATGGAACACAAATTCGTTTAGTTATTCCACCTCTAACAGAAGATAGAAGAAGAGATCTTGCTAAACTTGCAAAAAAATATGCTGAAGATAGCAAAGTTGCTATTCGTAATGTTCGTCGTGAAGCTATGGATGAAGTAAAAAAAGATAGTTCATTTACAGAAGATTCAAGAAAAATTGAAGAACAAGAAATTCAAAAATTAACAGATAATTATGTCAAAAAAATTGATGAAGTTTATTCATTAAAAGAAAAAGACATAATGACTATTTAATTAAATTAATATTTGAGAAGAAACTTTATGTTTCTTCTTTTTTTAATTTTATTAAACTTGTATAATTTAAATTAAGGAGAAACATAATGCCTTTATTTAACAAAAAGAAAGAAATTATAACTTATAAACCTATTACTCATATCGCTTTTATTATGGATGGAAATGGTAGATGGGCTAAAAAGAGAATGATGCCTAGAAGTTATGGTCATCATGAAGGCGTTAAAAGAATTAAAGAAACTTTATATTTATGTTTAGATTATAATATTAAAGTTATGACTTTATTTTGTTTCTCAACTGAAAATTGGAAAAGAGATAAAAAAGAAATTGATTATTTATTTTCTTTATTTGATGAATTTTTTAAAACTGATATTGTTGAATTAAATCAAAAAGGTTGTAAAGTTCAAGTTATGGGTGATGTAAGTAAATTATCTCTTACAACTCAACATTATATTTCTGAAGCAAAAAGAATAACATGTAATAACGATAAAATAATTTTAAATATTTGTTTAAATTATGGTGGTCGTGATGAAATTACTTATGCATGTAAAAAGATTGCTAAACAAGTTAAATTAGGTTTAATTGACCCAGATAAAATTACTGAACAAACAATTAATGATAATTTAATGAGTGCAGGACTTCCTGATGTTGATGTGATGGTGAGAACTTCAGGTGAACAAAGAATATCTAATTTCGTTTTATGGCAAATTGCTTATGCTGAATTAATATTTATTAAAGATCCTTGGCCAGATTTTAAAAAGAAACAATTTTTAGAAGTATTAGAAGAATTTACAAAAAGGGATCGTAGATTTGGAGGAATTAATTATGGTGGAAATGAATGAAATTTCAAAAGATACTCAAAAATCAATGAAAACTAGAATTATAACTGGAATTATCATGGCTTTAGTAGGTGTTCCTTGTGTTATTCTAGGCGATTGGTTTTATTTAATTGCTATATTTTTTATTGTTGGAATTGGATTAAGTGAAGTAATTAAAACTACCGGTAACAAATATCCACCTTTGGTTGTCGTTCTATTATATATTTTTACTTATTCTTTTGTTTTTTGGGTATTCTTTCAAAAAGATATAGTTAATAGTGAAGGGGAAATATTAATGAAATCTTGTGCAGAATATGTTAATGGCCACTTTGTAATGACTGACGTAAGAATTTCTACAATGGGAGTAGGATTTTTAATTGCTATGTTATTTTTGTCTTCTATTATATCTCAAAGAACAGATTTAAGAGATGTATTTTATTTATTTACAATGTCTTTATTTATAGGTTTTGCTGGACAAACTTTATTATTTTTAAGATTTTGTCCTGCTAATTTATCTACTGATTATAAATATTCTAATTCATTTATCACTTGTTTATTACTTATTTATGTTTTAGCAGGAGCAATGCTAAATGATATTTTTGCTTATTTTGTTGGTGTTTTATTTGGTAAACATAAAATGGCTCCTATTATTTCTCCTAAAAAAACTTGGGAAGGATTTGTAGGAGGAATAGTTTTATCTACAGTTATTTCTAGTGCATTTGTTTTTATTTGTGATGCTTGTTTTAAGATTCCATTATTGAAAGGTATTATTGATTTAGAACATTGGTATTTTGTTGTTTTATTATCTTTATGTTTAGGTTTGAGTTCTGTTTTAGGTGATTTAATGTTTTCTAGTATTAAAAGAAGCTATAGTATTAAAGATTTTGGTACTGTATTTCCAGGACATGGAGGAGTATTAGATAGATTTGATTCAGTTATGATGACTACAATTATTGCTTCTATTGTTATAACATTTATATATTATAATCCAGTTTTAGGAGTTATTCATTAATGAAAAAATTATGTGTATTAGGAATAACTGGCTCTATTGGATTAAATGTTTGTAGCGTAGTAGAATTAAATAGAAATGATTTTGAAATTGTAGGGGCTTGTTTCAATTCTAAATATGAAATATTTGATGAAATATATAAAAAACATTCTTCTATTAAATTTGTAGCGGTTAATAATCAAAATGCTTATATATATTTAAAAAATAAATATCCAGAATTAACTATTTTTTATGGAGAAAATTATTTAATAAATTTAATTGATGCATTTCCTTATGATATGGTTGTTAATGCTTTAGTTGGGTTTAATGGTTTAGTACCAAGTGTTCATACATTAAATAAAGGAATAGATTTAGCTTTAGCTAATAAAGAATCTTTAGTGGTAGGTGGAGAATTAATTAATGATATTTTAAAACATACAAAAGCTAAATTATATCCAATAGATTCTGAACATGTGGCCCTTAGTAAATTAATTTCTTCTCATAAAAGAGAAGATATTGATAGATTAGTTATAACTGCTTCAGGTGGTGCATTTAGAGATTTAACTAGAGAAGAATTAGATAATGTTACACCTAGTCAAGCTTTAAAACATCCTTCATGGAAAATGGGGGCCAAAATTACTATTGATTCTGCTTCAATGATGAATAAAGGTTTTGAAATCATGGAAGCATATTATTTATTTAATTTTCCTGTTGATAAAATTGATGTTCTTTTACATGATGAATCTGTTATTCATTCTTTAATTAAAATGAAAGATAATTCATTTATTGCAGACTTAGGACCAGCAGATATGAGAATACCTATTTTATATGCTTTGTATGAAGGTAATTATCATGATTTTAATGATAATAAATTATCTTTAGAAGAAATTGGTTCGTTACATTTTAGGAAATTTTCAAATAGTAGATTTCCAGCTTGTGAATTAGCAAAAAATGCTTTAAGAATAGGCGGAAGTATGGGATGTGTTTTAAATGCAAGTAATGAAGTCTGTAATTTAGCATTTAGAAATGGAAAAATAAAATTTTCTCAAATTGAGGAAATAATAAATAAAGTAATGTCTTTACATAAAGTTGTTGCTAAACCTACTTTAGAAGATTATATTACTATTAATACTTGGGCTATGGAAATAACTCAAAAGATTATTGAAAAAGGAGATATTGATGAACTTCATTGTTAATTTAATTGTTTTTATTTTATCTTTAGCTTTATTAGTTGTTATTCATGAATTTGGTCATTATATAACCGCTAAAGCTTTTAATGTTTATGTTACTGAATTTTCTATTGGTTTTGGACCAGCTTTATATTCTCATAAAAAAGAAGGTAAAGAAACTAAATTCTCTATTAGAGCAATTCCTTTTGGAGGGTATTGTGCAATAGTTGGCGAGTCTTTACCAGAATTTACTGAAGAAGAATATGCTCAATTATCTCCTAGTGATAAAGAATTAGTAGATTTATATAAAACATTACCTCCAGAAAGAAAATTAGATGGTATTGCTAAATGGAAAAGAGCAATTGTTATGGTAGCGGGGGTAACATTAAATTTTATTTTAGGTTTTGTTATGTTACTTATTTTCTTTACTACTAATGCTTTCCCTACTATGTATAATAATCATGTTGAAGTAAGTAAAGATTCTATTGCAGAAAAGGCTAATTGGACTAGTGAAGATGTTATTGTTTCTTCTAAATATGTTATTACTTTAGGTGAAGAAAATATTCAAGGTGAATTAGATTCTAGTGATATTACTGGTAATTTATATCAATCTATTAATGTTTTATCGAAAAATCAACCTACTTCATTAACTGATAATGCTCATTATGTTTTATTAACTGATAAAAATAAAACTATTGATTTTACTTTATCTCCAGTAGAAAAAGAAGGTAAATTTTATTGGCCTACAATTGGTATTACTTTCTCTTCAAATACTAAAACACATACTTTAAGATATAATTTTGGTGAAGCTTTTGTAGAATCAGGAAAAGCTTTTGGTGATTGTTCAGTGGCTATTTTCAAAGCATTAGGTGGACTATTTACTAAAGAAGGTATAGAAAATATAGGGGGAATGATTTCTATATTTGGTGCTCAACAACAAATGATGAGTATGGGCTTTAGTTATGTTATTTATTTGTGGGCTCTTATTTCAATTAATTTAGGTATTATGAATTTATTACCATTCCCAGGTCTTGATGGTTGGCATTTTTTAGTTATTATTGTTGAAGCAATTACTAGACGTGAATTACCTAAGAAATTTAAAAATGTTATGTCTACTATTGGCATGATTTTATTATTTGCTTTAATGATATTAGTGACTTTTAAAGATATTATTGGACTTTTTATTAAATAACAATTTGAGGATGTAGTAAATGGATAATCTTTTTGAACGCTTTGTGCGTAAATTAGGTATAGAAGATGTTTTGATGTACGATACTTGTTATTTTGCAAGTAAGAAATATGATAAAGAAAAAGATTTATTAACAATAGAAATAGAACAAACAGGTTTTTTTACTTATAAAGCTGCAAGAACTTTATTAGATGCAATAGATCATGCCCCTTTTAAAGTACAAGTTAATTTTAAATATCGTAATGGTTTTACTGAAAACCAATTATATGAATTGTTAAAAGATGAATTTATTAATAGAACTGGTTTAGATGAAACTAGTATGCCTAAATATAAATTTGATAATAGTAATGGAGAAAAGAAAATTACTTTTATATTTTATGGTAATGCACATGAAGAATCTTTTGAACCTGTTATTAGTTTATGGGAACAATTATTAGTGGATTTACAAATAGATGTAGATATTGATACTAAAATTGTTTACACAGGTGAAGAAATACAAAAAAGAAATCAAGAAATACAAGCTGTTTTACCTCAAATTAAACAAACTTATGAAACTTCTTTGAAAACTCAATATGAAACTACTAATTATTCTCAAAGGCAAAGAGGAAATTATGTTGATATTAAAATAAAAGATATTAATGAAAATTCTGGTAATGTTAGAATTATTGGTAAAATTTTCCAAGCTGAATCAAGAGTTACTAAAAAAGGTAAAACGATGGCAACTTATTATGTTTATGATAAGACATCATCAATAGAAGTAATTGCTTTTGAAAATAATCGTGGATTTAAACCTGAAATATTAGAACAATTAGCTAAAGATATGCCTGCTGTTGAAATTAAAGGTGTAGCAAGTGTATCTCAATACACTAATGAAATACAAATAAAAGCAGATTCTATAATTATTAATGAAGAATTTTCTTTAGAAGATAAAACTGAAGATACATCTACTGAAAAAAGAGTAGAATTGCATTTACATACTAAAATGTCTACTATGGATGCAGTATCCACTATTACTGATTATGCTGCTCAAGCTAAAAAATGGGGTTGGAGAGCAATAGGTGTTACCGATCATGGTAATGTTCAAGCTTATCCAGAAGCTCAAAAAGCTGCTGAAAAATATGGATTAAAAATGTTATATGGTTCAGAACTATACATGGTTGATGAACAACTTGAATATGTTTTTAATCCAAGCGATATTCCTTTAAATAAAGCTACTTATGTAGTATTCGACTTTGAAACTACTGGTTTAAGCGCTAGATATGATAGAATTATCGAATTTGGTGCAGTTAAATTCAAAGATGGTATGATAGTAGATAACATGGATATGTTTATTGATCCAGAAATTGATTTACCAGAATTTATTATAGAAAAGACTCATATTACTAATGCAATGGTAAGAGGAAAAACTAAAATTAAACAAGCTTTAAAAATTATGAGAGAATTTATAGGTGATTCTATATTAGTTGCTCATAATGCTTCTTTCGACTATGGTTTTTTAAATGAAGCTTTTAAAAATAATGGTGAAGAAGAAATGCTTAATCCAGTTATTGATACTTTAGCGTTAGCTTGGTACATGTTTCCTAATGCAAAAAGCCATAGTTTAGGTGGATTATGTAGACAGTTTTCAGTTGAATATGATGATACTTCTGCTCACCGTGCTAATTATGATGCTGAAGTCTTAAATAATGCCTTTCAAGCAATGTTAGCTAGACTTACTAAAGATAATATAAATTTAACTCATGCTCAATTAATGGATTTAAAAAATGATCAAATTTTAAAAAATGCACGTGTTAAACATGTAATTGCTTATGCAAAAAATAAACAAGGATTAAAAGATTTATTTAAAATTATTTCTAAGAGTTGTACTGAATATTTTTCTCAAGTACCTCGTGTTCCAAGACATTTACTTGAAGAATATAGAGATAATTTATTATTAGGTTCGGCATGCTTTAATGGTGAAGTTTTTGATGCTGCTATGACTAGATCTAAAGAAGTATTAAAAAAGAAAATTTCTTTTTATGATTATATTGAAGTTCAACCATTGCCAAATTATAGTTTTTTAATTAATGATGGTCAAATTTCTTCCAATGAAAAAGTTAAAAATATTTTAAAAGATATTATTGAAGCAAGTGAAGAAATGAATAAATTAGTTGTAGCAACTTCTGATGCTCATTATTGTAGACCTGCTCAAAAAGAATTTAGAGATGTATATATATACGCAAAAGCAGTAGGTGGTACTAGACACCCACTTAATCCAAATAGAAGAGATAGACAAAAACATTATGAAAATCCTGATCAACATCTTCGTTCCACTGATGAAATGCTTAATGAATTTAGTTTTTTAGGTGAAGAAAAAGCTAAAGAAATTGTTATAACTAATACTAATAAAATATGTGATATGATTGATGAATTATATCCAATACATAAAGATACTTATCCACCATCAATTAAAGATTGTGATAAAATTTTGATCGATAGAGTTTATTCTAAAGCTCATGAATGGTATGGTGATCCATTACCAGAATTAATTGATGATCGTTTAAAAGCAGAATTAAATGGTATTATTAAACATGGATATGCTGTTCAATTTTATATTGCTTCAGAAATTGTTAGAAGAGCAAATCAAGATGGATATATTGTTGGTTCAAGAGGATCAGTTGGTTCAAGTTTTGTTGCGACTATGGCTGATATTACTGAAGTTAATGCTTTACCTCCTCATTATCGCTGTCCTCATTGTAAACATTTTGAATTAGTTAATGATCCAAATATTAAATCAGGATATGATTTACCTGATAAAAATTGCCCAAAATGTGGACATAAAATGATTCAAGATGGACAAAATTTACCTTTTGCTATTTTTTTAGGATTTAATGCTGAAAAAGTTCCTGATATAGATTTAAATTTCCCTGGTGATTATCAAGGAAGAGCTCATTTGTTAACAAAAGAATTTTTAGGTGATTCTGGTAACCAAGCATTTAGAGCAGGTACAATAGAAACTGTCGCTGAAAAAACAGCTTATGGTTATGTTTTAGGTTATTTTGAAACTTGTTATAAAATGACTGATGAACAAATTAGAAAAATACCTAATGCTGAAAAAACTCGTATTGCTTTAGGGTGTCAAGATGTTAAAAGAACAACAGGTCAACACCCAGGAGGCATTATTGTTATTCCAGCTGGTTATGAAGTATATGATTTTACTCCTTATCAATATCCTGCTGATGATTTAAATGCAACATGGTTTACTACTCATTTTGATTTCCATGCAATTCATGATAATGTTTTAAAATTAGATTTACTTGGACATGTTGATCCTATTGCTTTAAAATTCTTAGAAAACATTACTGGAATTAAACCAACAGAGATTCCTTTAAATGATATGGTTGTTGATTCGATTTTTGGCTCTAGAGATGCATTAAAATGTTCTTCAAATTATATGAATGAAACAACAGGAGCATTAGGTTTACCTGAATTTGGTACTTCTTTAACTAGACAAATGCTTGAAGAAATTAGACCTAAAACTTTTGCTGATTTGGTTTTAATTTCTGGTTTGAGTCATGGTACAGATGTTTGGGCTGGTAATGCTCAAGATTTATTAAGAAATAAAATATGTGGTGTTGATGGGATTATTGCTTGTAGAGATGATGTTATGCTTTATTTAATTGCTCATGGAGTAAATAATTCAGTAGCATTTAAAACTATGGAATCTGTTAGAAAAGGTAAAAAGATACCTAAAGAATATATGGAAGAAATTGTTAAATGTGGAGTACCAGAATATTATATTGAATCCGCTAATAAGTGTAAGTATTTATTTCCTAAAGCTCATGCTATTGCTTATGTTACTATGGCTGTTAGAATTGCTTGGTTTAAAGTTCATAAACCTCTAGCGTATTATGCATGTTTTTTCTCTACTAGAGCAAAACAATTTGATTTAAAAGCTATGACTGGTGGAATTCAAGCAATTATTAATACTTTAGAGAATATTAAAAATAAAAAAATGAAGAAAATTCAAACACCTAAAGATGAAGAAATTGAAAAAACACTTCATATTGCTTTAGAAATGTATGAAAGAGGATATAAAATTTCTAATATTGATTTATATAAATCAGACGCTACAAAATTTGTTGTTGATGAAGCTAGTAATTCAGTTATTGCACCTTTTACTGTTATTGATGGGCTTGGTGAAGGTCCTGCTCAAAGTGTTGTTGAAGCTAGAAAACGTCCATTTGTATCACAAGAAGATTTAGCAATAAGAACAAAATTAAATTCTCAAAATATAGAAAATTTAAGAAAATTAAAAGTTTTAGATAATTTACCTGAAGAAGATCAAGTAAGATTGTTCTAAAACGTATATAAAAAATATATAACTCTACTCCCAGTAGAGTTCAGTCTCTAAACTCGAGACACTTACTTTCTTCCATAATTCAACAATATTCTATATTATATGCTTGTGATAAATATCTCATGGTGTTAGCGAGAATATCTGATAAGACTTCTCTCTTAGAAAGTTCCTTACTTCACAACTCTAAGGGATTGATGAGAATTTTTTCCGCTTGTCTAAGAGGACATTATGAGATAATCACTAATTAAAAAAGAGAAATATTAAATGGATCAAAAAATATCAAAATTCTTAATTCAACTTAGAATATGTAAAGGCAATACACAAAATGATTTAGCTAATTATTTAAATGTTTCCAATAAAACTATTTCAAAATGGGAAAATGGTGTTTCATTACCTGAAACAAATTATATACCTCAAATTGCTGAATATTATAATGTTTCATGTGATGAATTATTAAATGGAAATTATGTTAGTAAAGAAATAATTAGTAAAAAAACTATTTTGTCTATTTTTATTATAATTGCAACAATTATGTTTTCCTTTGTTGTTCATTTTATAACTTATTTATGTTTAATTAATGATGATTTAAGATTATTTAAAATAATTGTATTTATATCATTAGCAATAAGTATAGTTAGCGCTATTGGTGGATTTATATTTTCAAAAAGATCTACTAATATTTTAAAAATTTTGTATATATTGTATTTTACTATATCAATATTAAATTCAATTATATTTATCTTAGAATATGTTTTAATCATTATTTAAATGATTGACATTTATCAATATTTTTAATAATATACAAATGCTTGGGGCTGTAGCTCACCTGGGAGAGCGTCTCCATGGCATGGAGAAGGTAGCGAGTTCAAGTCTCGTCAGCTCCACCATTATTAATTCACAAGACTGATACATTAAAGTCGGTCTTTTTTGTTATAAAATAAGTTCTTTTTGAGTAATGAAATTATTCAATATGTTGTAATAATAAAATAACCATTTTTAAACTTTTACCTATATTTATAACTAAAATGTGGTTGTTTTTATAAAATTAAAACTTTAAAAATTCAGTTGCTTGCAATTTGTAGATAACTGATGTGTTTTATGATATAATATTAGTGGTGATAATGTATGCTTGAAAAAACATCAATAAGATATTTTAATAAAAAACCTGTAAGGTCAAGGTGGGATGAAGAAACATCATCTTGGCTTATTTGCGCTATAGATTTAATAGCAGCAGTAGTTGAAACATCAAACCCTAGAATATATTGGTATACAATTAAAACAAGAAATAGTGAGTTATTAGCAAATTGCAAGCAACTGAAAATGACTGCTTCAGATGGTAAAGTTTATGATACTGATTGTTTATCAATTAAAGATTTGGATATTCTTTTAGATATTCTTCCAAGAAAACGTAGAAAGATTTTAAAAGAATGGCTAAAGGGAAATAATGATCCACTTGATGAACAAAGTAAAAAGAAAGCTTATGATTTGATTAATTCTGGAGTAATTTATGATATAGAAGTTGGAACAACAAGAGGATTGCAACAAATTCATTCATATCTATTTGAAGGACTTTATGATTTTGCTGGAAAAATTAGAAATAAAAACATTTCAAAAGGCGGATTTATGTTTGCTAATGCTCTGCATTTGCCAAGTATATTAAATGATATTGATAAGATGCCAGAAAACACAATAGAACAAATAGTAGATAAATATGTTGAAATGAATATTGCTCATCCATTTATGGAAGGAAATGGCAGAGCAACAAGAATATGGTTAGACCAAATATTAATTCGTTCTTTAAAGAAATGTGTTGATTGGTCAAAAATAGATAAAAAAGAATATTTAGATGCTATGAGTGTTTCTCCTTCTTCATCTAAACAAATATTTATATTGATTAAGAATTCTCTGACTAGTGATTTTGAAAATAGGGAATTGATTATAAAAGGTATTGATTATTCTTACTATTATGAAGAAATTGAAAATGAAAAATGATACCATTTTAGTCAAATAGATTTCGACATTATTACTTAAATTTATTTTTTCATTTTAGAATATAGTAATAAATTTATAATTCATTTTAATATAGTTGTCTCCATTTACGAATCTTACATTTTTAAAAGTCGCTCCGAATTTGTTATAAAATAGTTGAAAAGTCACTCCGATTTTATTATGAAAGGGTTTAAAATGTATTTTAAAAGAAAAATAGATGTACTTTTAGATAACTGGTTGAAAAAAGAAAATAAATCACCAGCATTAGTAGTAGTATATGTCAATGTGGGAAAACTGAAACAATTCAAGAATTTGCTGAAAAAAATAAGCTTCAATTAATTGAATTGAATTTTTAGACTAATCCATAATTTTGTTCTGATTTTGATGGGAATTTAGATGTTGATACTATTATTTCAAATATATCTTTACGCTTTCCTAATTTGGATTTTAAGTCTAATAATATATTGATATTTTTTGATGAAATTCAAGACTGTCATAAAGCACGTTTATCATTTAAAAATTTTAAAAATGATGGAAGATATAATGTTATTGGAAGTGGATTATATTTGGTAATTAATGGATATGTTATTGGTGATACAACACCAGCACCAACTGGATATGAAGATGTTATGCAAATGAAAACAATGGATTTTGAAGCATTAGTTTTTGATTCTTTGAATAAAGCAGGAATAAAACCTTTTTATTTTTCAAAAGAAAGTGGCTTAGAAATAGATTTTGTTATTTCTTATAATGGGTATGCGACATTAATAGAAGTGAAAACAAAAACTGGTAATACTAAATCAAGCAAAACAGTAATGAAACACCCAGAACATTATGGAAAAACCAAATTAATAAAAATTGGTGATTATAATATTAGTGAAGAAGGAGATATTATTACTATTCCTCATTATTTAACTTTTGTATTAGGTAAAATAAAATATGATTTTTAAAATAAATTTATAAGTTTTTATGTAAACGCTTTTATATATAAACTTATTGCAATAAATTAAATTAATAACTACTATATTGTAGTCTAGGAAAGTAGTTATGCATTTAAGAAAGTTTAATCAAGTAAGACATAGTGAAATGAATTTAACAGAAGGCAATTTATTCTGGAAATTTGGCTTATTTGCTTTACCTTTAGCTTTAACTACAATTTTACAATTATTATATACAACAATGGATTTATGGACTGTAACTACTTATGGTGGTGGCAGTGTTTCAATGAGCGCTGTTGGATCTAATACAGCTTTAATAAATCTTATTGTTACTGTTTTTGTTAATATGTCAATGGGAGCAAATGTTGCTATATCTCAAGCAAAAGGTGCTAATGATAAACAAAGAGCAGAAAAAGTTTTACATACATCTTTAATTTTAGCTTTAATAGCTGGTATTATTGTGGGATTAGTAGGCTTTTTTATTTCTGGAAAATTATTAGAAATAATGAATACTCCTTCTACGATTATTGATAAAGCTACTGATTATTTAAAAATTTATTTTATTGGTTTACCATTTTTAATGATATATAATTATGGCTCTCAAATTTTAAGAGCGTTAGGAGATAGTAAAAAACCACTATATATTTTAATCGCTTCTGGAATAATTAATGTTGCTTTTGATATTATTTTAGTTAAATATGCTTTTTTAGATGTTAAAGGTGTTGCTATAGCTACTATTTCTTCAGAAGCTTTAGCAGCTATTTTAACAATTATCGTTTTGTATTTTAATAAAAATGGATTTATTAGACTTGATTTCAAAAAATTAAGAATAGATTTATCTTCTTTAAAAGATGTTTTAATTATTGGTTTGCCAGCTGGTATACAAGGCTTAGCTTTTTCTGTTCCTAATGTTATGATTCAATCAAGTTTATATGATATAACAAATTATACTATCGATGGTGTAAAAATATCTATGGACGAAATTACTGCAGGAAGTAGTGCTTCAAATCAATTAGAAAATTTTGCTTTTGCTCTTGAAGATGCAATAGGTGTTTCTTTATGTACATTTGTTGGTCAAAATTACGGCGCTAAAAAGAAAGATAATATTAAAAAATCATTATGGATTGCTATATGTTGGGATATAATTACATGCGCTTTTATAGCAACTTTATTTATAACTTTATCAAAAGAATTATTATCAATTTTTATTACAGAAAAACAAGGAGTTATTCAAGCTAATGCTGTCGCAGCAGGACAACAAAGATTGTATATTATGATAATTCCATATATCTTTGATGGAATTATGATTATATGTGGTGATTATCTTAGAGGTATGAAAATATCTACTCCACCTGCAATTATAACTTTAATTGGTTGTACTGGATTTAGAATAATATTTATTCTTTTCTTATTCCCAATTCCATATTTCCATACAATTTTCTGGCTATTTGCTGTATATCCAATTAGTTGGATAATCATTGATTTATGCTATATACCTATAATTTTATTTTTACAAAAGAAAGCATTTAAACAAATAGAAAATTAGTTGACTAATCAACTATTTAAACATAATATTATACATGGCGATATTATGGAATTAAGAAATTTAACTAAAATAGTTAGAAACATGTCTTTATATAAAAATAGTATTAATCATTCAAAACTTTATTTAAATAATACAAAATTTGAAATGATTAGATATTTATCAAAAAAAGATTAATTATCATTAGTTGATTTAGTTAATTATTTAAATGTTGATAAAGCATTAGTAACTAGAATGTGCCAAAAATTATCTAAATTAGGCTATATTGAAATTGCTAACGATGAATTAGATAAAAGAAAAAAAGTTTTAAAAGCTACTGATAAAGCAAAATTAATAAAGCAAGAATATGCTATAGAAGAAGAAAATTTTTATAATGCATGTATAAAAACATTAACAAAAGAAGAACAAGAACAATTTTCAAATTTATTAGATAAAGTTTATTTAGAATCTAAAAGATTAAGAAAGACAGGGTTTAAATCTATAAATGAAAAAAATTGATTATTCAAAAATTAGAACATATTTTTATCTAAATAAAAAAAGTTTTATTTTAGCAACTATTACAGGAATTATTTATAATGTCTTAATGGTTCTTGTTCCTCTTTTAACTGGTAAATTAATTGATTTATTTAAAGCCCAAGAAGATACAATAAAAATTGTTACTTATGCTTTGTTATTTTTAATATTTGTAATATTTATTCAAGTAAATAGATTTTTTAAAAGATATTATGTTAGAGATTTTGCTAATAAAATAGTTTTACAAATGAGACAAGTAAGTTTTGAAAATATGATGTTATCATCTATTGAAAAAATTAATTCTACATCTAAAGGCGATATTATGAATAAAACATTAAGTGATATTAAAGATAGCGCTGAAGGAATTAGAAAAACATTAACAGAAGTATATGATAGTATTATTTTAATGCTTGGATATTTTATTAGCTTAATGATTATGGATTGGGAAACTACTTTAATTGTTTCTATATTTTTAATATTATCGATGATTATTGCTAATGTAATGAAAAAAATAATTTATAAAACAACTTCTTCTTATAAAAAAGCTACTTCAAATAATAAAGATTTTACTTTAAATTATATAAAAAATGAAGTTTATTATCGAGGTTTTGGAGCAGAAAATAGTTATTATAAAGAATATAAAAATAAACAAGATGATTTAGAAAAAAAATCTATTAAATCAATGATATTTAAAAATTCTTTAGAACCAACTTATCAAGCAATTAGTTATTTAGGATTATTTTTTATAATTTATTTTTGTGGCCAAAAAGTAATCAATGATGTTTGGCTAATTGGTACTTTTTCTGCTTATTTATCAACATTTTTATTAATGGCTACCAAAACATCAAAAGTGGGTAAAGTATTTAATGCTTATGCAACTATGAAAGTATCTTGGAAAAGGTGTAGTAGTTATTTAGTTCAACATGAAAAAAATATTAATTATGAAAAAGGAAATGATAATTTATCTTTAGAAGTAAATAATTTAACATTTGGTTTTAATGATGAATTTGTTTTAAAAAATATTTCTTTTTCTATTAATAATCATCAACTTATTGGTATATGTGGTACTGTTCATAGTGGAAAATCAACATTACTTGCTTCATTATCAGGAATATATAATTATCAAGGTAGTATTAAATTGTTAGGTATAGAATTAAAAGATATTAAAGATTTAAAATATAATAATTTTATTTCTTATGCACCTAATCAAATAGAAATCTTTAATGATACAGTAAAATATAATATTTCTTTTGAAGATAAAGATGTATCAAAAGAAATGCAAATGACATATTTAGATCGAGAAATAAATGAGGACGATATTTTATCACATTCAAATAGTAATTTATCAGGTGGTCAACAAAAAAGATTAATGGTAGCAAGATGTTTATATTCTAACGCTAAATTGATGTTACTTGATGATCCTTTTAACGCAATTGATATTGATATGGGTATTAAGATAATTGATAATATAAAAAATAATTATCAAAATTCTATTGTTATTATTGTTAATAATCAAAATGAAATTCTTAAAAAAATGGATAAAATTATCTTTTTAAATGAAAAAGGATATCTTTTTGATACTTATGATAATTTATTAAATAACGAAGAATTTAAAAAGACAATAGGAGCGTAAATATGAGTGTAGGTAAATGCGTTATTAATTATTTTAAAAAACATATACATATATTTTTTGTTTCTTTAATTGTAATAATTTTGGTAACTTTAATTTCTTTATTACCACCTCAATTATTAAAAATTATTGTTGATGATATTAATAATAAAAATACTGATTATTTATTAATGTATGCTTTATTATATGTTTTAATTTATTTTAGTATTGGAATAATTAATTTCTTAAAAGAAATTTTATTAATTATTATTTCCCAAGGTGTTGGTAAAAACATTCGTTTAGAAATGTTAAATAAAATTAATAAAATGACATATACAAATTTTTCTCAATACGATAATGGAAAATTAGAAGCATTTTTTTCTAATGATGTTGATGAAATAAATACATTAATCACATCAGGAGTTATATCAATGTTTATTGATAGCTTTAAGATTATAGGAATAATAATATCAATTTTTATTTTTTCTTATATGTTTGGGTTAATGACATTATTAGTTATTCCTTTAATTGTTTTATTTACTTTATGGATTAGAAAAAGAATGTATAAAGCTCAATTAAATAATAGAAAATTAGAAGGAAATATTAATTCTTTAGTTTTAGAAAATCTCGATAATGTGGTCACTATTAAGTCATTTAGAATATTTGATAAAATAAAAAATAAATATAATGAAGTATTAAATAATCATTTTAAAACTAATCAAAAAGTTAATACTTATGATTCGATGTTTTCTCCAATTATGCAAATGATGAAAACAGCTTTAATAGTTTTAATTATTTGTTGTTCATCGATTAATATTTCTTTATTTAATATGAGTGTTGGTATGTTAGTAAGTTCTATTGATTTAATTACTAATTTATTTGCTCCTATTGAAAATTTAGGTATGGAATTACAAACTATTCAAAATTCTTTTGCGGCAATTGATAGAATAAATACATTTTTTAAATTAAAAGAAGATGATGAAAAATTAAAAATAAAATATAATGAAGGGAATGTTATTTTAAAATTTGAAGATGTTACTTTTTCTTATGATAATAAAGAAAATGTTATTGAACATTTTAATCTTGAATTAAAAAACAATCAAAGAATTGTTTTAAAAGGTAGAAGTGGAAGTGGCAAATCGACTCTTTTTAAATTAGCATATGGTTTAATTAAACCAACTTCTGGTAGAGTGACTATTAATGATATAGATACATATTTATTACCAAATGAAATTAAAAATAAATATTTTAGTATAGTTTATCAAGATTATTTCTTTTCTAATGGTACGATAAAAGAAGAAATAACTTTGCTTAATAATAATATAAGTGAAGAAAAAATTTATGAAGCTTTAAAGTTAGTAGGATTAACTAGAATTAATGATATTAATAAAAAATTAAATATAAATGATTATTCTACTGGTGAATTATCTTTATTTAATATTGCTAGAGCAATAGTTTTAGATAGTAAAATATTATTTCTTGATGAAATGAACGCTAAAATTGATTATGCAAATGCTCAAAATATAATTAAAGTCATCGATAAAATATCTAAAGATAAAATAGTTTTATCTATTAATCATTATGGTGAATTATTAAATAATAGTGAAATTATTAATTTAGAAAAAACAATTCGATAAATAAATATCAAAATGAATATTTTAATGATAAAAGTATTTAAGTTTATTTTTTAATCGATTATAATATTCTTGTTTAAAAAAGGAGATTTTTAAAATGTACGAAATAGTTAATGTATACGCACGTGAAGTTCTTGATTCTCGTGGTAATCCAACTGTCGAAGTAGAAGTTACTCTCGATTGTGGTGTTATGGGTAGAGCTATTGTTCCAAGTGGAGCATCTACTGGTGAAAATGAAGCACTCGAACTTCGTGATGGCGATAAAACAAGATTCTTAGGAAAAGGTGTCTTAAAAGCAGTTAAAAATGTTAATGAAGTAATTGCTCCAGCAGTTGTTGGTATGGATGCTGATAATCAAACTTTAATTGATAAAGTTTTACTTGAATTAGATGGAACACCATTTAAATCACATTTAGGTGCTAATGCAATGTTAGGTGTTTCTTTAGCATGTGCAAGAGCAGCAGCTGAAGCTCACGAATTACCTTTATATCAATATTTAGGTGGTCCTAATGCAAAAGTTTTACCTACTCCAATGATGAATGTTGTTAATGGTGGTGCTCATGCTGATTCAACAGTTGACTTCCAAGAATTCTTCATTATTCCAGCAGGATTTACTACATTCCATGAAGCTTTAAGAGCAGGTGTTGAAACATTCCATTGTTTAAAGAGTGTTTTAAAATCAAAAGGTTATGAAACTGGTGTTGGTGATGAAGGTGGTTTCGCTCCAAGCTGCAAACATGGTAATACTGAACCTCTTGAATTAATTATGGAAGCTATCAAAAAAGCAGGATATGTACCTGGTGAACAAATTTTCTTAGGTATGGATGTTGCTGCAAGTGAATTCTTTAATAAAGAAACAAAGAAATATGATTTAGTCAAGAGTGGAGAAGGCTCAAAAACAAGTGAAGAAATGATTGCTTGGTTCAAACAAATGACTGAAACATATCCAATTATTACAATTGAAGATGGCTTAGGTGAAGAAGACTGGGAAGGTTGGGCTAAATTAACTGCTGAACTCGGTGATAAGATTCAATTAGTTGGTGATGATTTATTCGTTACAAATAAAGACTTCTTAAAGAAAGGTATTGTTAACCATGTTGCTAATAGTATCTTAATTAAAGTTAACCAAATTGGTACTTTAACAGAAACTCTTGATACAATCAGAATGGCTCAAACAAATGGTTATACAACAATGGTTTCTCATAGAAGTGGTGAAACAGAAGATACAACAATCGCTGATTTAAGTGTTGCTGTTAATGCTGGACAAATTAAAACTGGTTCTGCTTCAAGAACAGACCGTATGGCTAAATACAATCAATTATTAAGAATTGAAGACGAACTTGGTGAATGTGCTGAATTTGAAGGTTTAAGAGCTTTCAAAAAATATAGATTCACTAAATAATTTTAATTAATAATTTATTTGATTATAAAGATGGCTTTATGCCATCTTTTATTGTGAAAAAGAGGAATTTATGGTAAGAGAAGATATTGATTCATTTATTAAAACAATACCTAATAATGTTATTTTAGTGGCAGCTACTAAATATGCTAGTATTGATGATATGTTTATATTATTAAAACATGGAATCAATAATTTTGGTGAAAATAGAGTAGATTCATTTTTGAATAAATATAATGAATTAAAAAATGAAAATATTATATGGCATTTTATAGGTCATTTACAAAGAAACAAATGTAAAGATATTATTAATAAAATAGATATTTTACATTCTTTAGATTCACTTGAATTAGCTAAAATAATAGAAAAAGAAAGACATGATATTTTACCTACCTTTATTGAAGTATCAATTAATTTAGAAGAAAATAAAAATGGTGTTGATTATCGATATTTAAAAGATTTTATTATAAAAATGAAAGAATTTAAAAAAATAAAAATAATAGGTTTAATGATGATGTCAAAAAAATATTCTAACCATGATGAACTTATTAATCAATTTAAAAAAATAAAAGAATTACGAAATAATTTAGAACAAGAATTAAATATATCATTACCTTATTTATCAATGGGAATGAGCGATGATTATGTTGAAGCTATTAGTCAAGGTGCTAATTATATTAGATTAGGAAGAATTTTATTTGATTTGTAAAATGCCTAAAATTAGGCTTTTATTGATAACTCTACTCATAGTAGAGTTATTTTTATTATTAGTAGAGTGGTAAAATTTATAGTAGAAAATTTATTTTAATAGTAGGGTGTAATTTTATATTTACTTATATATGATAATTTTAGAGGTGATCATTATGAGTTATGAAGATGTTAATAAAATTACATTACCAAAATATTCTTATAAAGAGGAAGAAGTGAATTGGATTTCCCATGCGGCAGGAGCAATTATTGGATTAATAATATTTTTTATTTGCTTTGGCTTAGCACTTAAATTTAATAAAGCAAGTTATAGTATGATAAGCATTGTTGTTTATGGTTTATCAATGATGACACTTTATTCTATGTCTGCTCTTTATCATGGATCTAAAGCAAATACAAGAAAGAAAAGAGTAAGAAGAATTATCGATCATTGTACAATTTTTATCTTAATCGCAGGAACATATACTCCAGTATGTTTAATGGGTGAAATTACTGTATATCATATTATTTTATTGTTAATTGAATGGATTTTTGCTTTTATTGGTATAAGTATTAATGCTTATGATTTTAATAAATTATGGGTAAGAATTGTATCAATGACTTTATATTTAATTTTAGGTTGGGCTATTATGCTTTTTCCTAGTATATATAATAATTTACCATTTAATTCTTTTATGTTTATTTTAAGTGGTGGAATTGCTTATACAATAGGCTCTATATTATATGGAATAGGGCATAATGTTAAATGGTTTCATTCTGTTTTTCATTTTTTTTGTTTATTAGGTACAATTCTTCAAGCTATTGGAATTATAATTATGATTATGTAATTTATTAGTTTTGTCATATAATAAAGATATGGAGATTTATTATGTGTACAGCAGTTAAATATAAAAATTATTTTGGAAGAACTTTAGATTATGAATTTTCTTATGGTGAAGAAATATGTATTACTCCAAGGCAATATAATTTAAATTTTAAACATTTAAAAAATAATTCTCATCATTTTGCTTTTATGGGAATGGCTCATATTGAAGATAATTATCCCCTTTATTATGATGCTTTTAATGAAAAAGGATTAGCGATTGCAGGATTAAATTTTGTTAATAATGCTTGTTATTTTAAAGAAAAGAAAAATAAAATTAATGTTACTCAATTTGAATTAATTCCATATCTATTAAGTAATTATTCTACAATTAAAGAAATAAAAAATGTTTTAAAAAAGATTAATATTACTAATATTCCTTTTAATGATAAATTACCATGTTCACCTTTACATTGGTTAGTTAGCGATAAAAATGAATGTATTGTAATTGAACAAACTAAAAGTGGATTACATGTTTATGATAATAAAATAGGTGTTTTAACTAATAATCCACCTTTTGAAGAACAATTATTTAATTTAAATAATTATCGACATTTATCCACTAAAGAAAAAGAAAATACATTTATTCCTAATATTGAATTAAATACATATAGTCGTGGATTAGGTGGAATTGGCTTACCTGGAGATTTATCTTCAATGTCAAGATTTGTCAGAGTTAGTTTTGTAAAAGCTCATTCTATTTCAAATGATAATGAAGAGAATAATGTTTCTCAATTTTTTCATATATTAAATTCAGTTGATCAACAAAGAGGGTGCTGTGAACTTGAAAATGGTAAATATGAAATAACTATATATACTTCATGTTGTTCTTTAGATAAAGGTTTATATTATTATACAACTTATGATAATCATCAAATTAATGTAATAAATATGTTTAAAGAAGATCTAGATACTAATAACTTAATTAGATATCCATTACTTGATAAAGAAAATTTTAATTTCCAAAACTAATTATGAAAAAAATGTAAATTATATATTCTTTTGACAGTACTTAATAAAGAATTTATAATTGATAATGCTTGTGAGGAATTTAAAATGGAACATAATTGTAAATTAGGATCAATTGAAGTAATCTGTGGACCGATGTTCGCTGGTAAATCAGAAGAAATAATAAGAAGAGTAAAAAGAATTGAATACGCTAAAAAGAAAGTTTTATGCTTTAAACCATCAATAGATAATAGATATTCAAAAGACGAAATAGTATCACATAATCAAAATAAGAAAAAATCATTTGTAATTACTAATTCTAGTGAAATATATAATTATATTAAAGAAGATACTTATGCAGTTGTAATTGATGAAGTTCAATTTTTGGATAATAACATTGTTAAAGTTTGTGAGCAATTAGCTAATGATGGAATAAGAGTTATTGTTGGTGGTTTAGATATGGACTTTAGAGGTGAACCATTTCCAATTATTGCTGAATTATTATCAAGAGCAGAAGATGTTACAAAATTAAACGCAATATGTGTTAAATGTGGAGAAAATGCGACAAGAACTCAAAGGATAATTAATGGTATACCAGCTTTTTTTGAAGATCCAATTGTGATAATTGGCGCAAAAGAAGCTTATGGACCTCGTTGTAGAAAATGTCACGAAGTACCACATAAAAATAAATAAAGGGCTCTATAAAAATTTTTAGGGTTTTGTAGGGTCGACGCAAAATAAAATAGTGT
>ERZ1106952.128-NODE-128-length-51550-cov-15.946733_pt1 | contig 51550 bp, 41 predicted proteins | sample MGYA00403677_ERZ1106952 | MGnify/ENA primary metagenome ERZ1106952 (study PRJEB35170, sample SAMEA104062415) | human gut metagenome | biome: human gut; feature: human-associated habitat; material: faeces | place: Denmark | collected 2012-05-14 ...
CGTAGCCGTGTTTTTGGAATACATAACTTGTCTTTCCGCACCCCGCCGAGCCGTAAATGTAATAGACTTTCATATTGCGAAACACCCGTTTGAACTTGTTTTCCAAGTGTGATTGCCTGTATTCCTTTGCCCATTTCATAACGCGGATAAAGCGGTTGCCGTGCTTTTTGGAAAGGTCGTAAAAACTCATTCCGTTTTCTATATCGTGCATAATGTCGGTTAAGTCTGTTCGTTCGCCATCCTCGATAAATTCGCCGTATTCGTAGAATTGCGGGCTTATGCGCGTTTCCTCGTCCATACAGTATTCACGGGCTTGTGAACGCTTGCCCCGCCTTGCCTCGATATGCGCGTCAACGCCGATATTTTCTTTTGAAAGACACTTTTTGATACCGCTAAACCATTTCGGTTGCGTAAACTCAAAATATCCCTGATAATGTTCCGTACCCGTTTCGGGAGCGCGTTCCCGCTGAAAGACCACATATCGCAAGTCCTTTACGGTTTGCAGGTACTCCATAAATTCTTGTTCGGTTTGCACGGGGTTATTTATCGTAAAGCACCAGTCGCGCGCCTGCGAATTTCTTTTTGTTTCGGTCGTTTCGTCCGATACAGATAAATCTATTTTAATCTTATCGTCCATAATACCCCCGCAAAGAGTGAAAATGTGTTACACGTTACGGGGTGGACTGGTAATACTAAGTCCACCCGCGCACACGGGCGGCTGTCGCCGCCCGTGTGTTGCCCGTGTGGTTACGGAAGCAGAAGATCGGCGGGCAAAACGTAAATGAGCGTTTCGCTCTTTCGCTTTCTCCGTTCTTCCGCTTGCCGCCGTTTCTGCTCCCGCCGCAGTAAGCGAAAATCTTTCATAAGTTCTCGCGTTACAAACTTTGTGTTCTTGTTCAGAATACCGATTTTCGCTTTGTAGTCGAAAATCACATCGTCAGTAATTTCGCGGAAAAAGCGGGGCGGCAGTTGCGTGTCGCTCTCTTTCATATTCGACAGTATTTCTATATTCTCGAATATGAGCGCGAGTTTTTCGCTATGCAGTTCGGCAAAGTCTAATTTCTCCATAAGTCCGTTACCTCGCTTTTTCTATCCTCTTTCGGGAAAAGCGGATAGCGTTCGCACCGTGCAAGCATAGCCGCCTTATTGTTGCCCGTAACCTCTGCGGGCGTTGTATGGTAGTTGCCGTACCGTCCGAAAATATGTATCTGATTGTCTGCAAAATAATTGTCCTCCCGATTGAATTTAGAAAAGGTTGAATTTTCCAAAATTCGCGCGGGAGGACTGCGATTATTTACTTTGCGACTTTTTTCGCAAGGCATAAAAAAAGCGTTCACGCGGTTTTGCGTGAACGCCTTAAATTTTTTATTTAGTTGTTTTCGTTTTAATCTTTGTCTTTTGCCTGCTTGCGGCGGCTTAATCCGTTGTTACCGTGCCGCCATTTTCGGACATATCGGCTTTCAGAAGTACGCCCGTAAATTTGCCGCGTTTTGCGGCACTTGTAACGTTGTATTTGCCCGCGTTTAAGTTTTCTATCAGTTTTGTATCATCATTGTCGGTTTGCGCTTCTTGAATTATTATGGCAATTTCTTCATAGCCGTTCTCTGTTAAATTCATAACCACTATTCGTCTTGCCTTCCCTAATGTTGTATCTTCCGTAGCTTCATCATCTCTTATAATAAATGAGCGGGTATTCCCGCCAACCGCAGAGATAATGCCGTCATTCGCAAGTTTCTCATTGACCGCATTTAACAATCCTTTCCGCATCTCCTGTATTGTAGGGTTATAACCAAAAGCATATTCAGTAGAATATTTGGCGCCGTTGACATAAGGAGTCCCTCTGTCGAATGCTTCGTCAAGTTTTTCGGCGTCAGGGTTTTCGGTTAACAAATCTTGTAAGGTTATTTCTGTTTTAGGTTCCACACAAGATATTCGATAAAGCATCGAAATTATTGCGTTATCGTAGAAGAAATGTAGTTTTATGCAATCGATAATACCGTCTTCATCGCTGGCAACGATTTCCCATTGCTCGATTTCAACGCAATTTACATCGTAATTATTACTAAGTGTTTTATACAGCATATCTTCGAGCAAATGGTCGTTCAATGTTTTAACGACGACTGCCTGATACTTTTCGTTACCCTCTTGCATAAGTTCATTCAACGTAGTAGGGAGAGTCTCTTCGGGTATAGCCCTATAACCGCACACGCAAACGCCGTCCGCATTATACGAATGTTCCGCTTTGCCGCTTATCTCGTCGCAGTTGATACACTTGTGCCAATGGTGAGTGTCGTCGCTTTCCCATTTGTCAGAAAAGGTATGGTCTGTTGTTGCAATTTCTTCCGTTTTTGTCGCCTTACATACGGTGCAGGTATAAGTCATTTCGCCCTTTGCCGTGCAGGTCGGCTCTTTCGTTATATTGCCGTTATCCCAAGTATGCGCGGCTTTGTCGATTACCTCGTCGCAGTCCGCGCCCGTGCAGGTGTGCCAATGCTCGCTATCGTTATGCGACCATTGCTCCGAATAAGTATGCGTATGCGTGCCGTTCCCGCCCGTAGTTTCGTTGCCGCCGTTGCAAGCCGCAAGAGAGAACGCGAAAACAACGCTCATTGCCGCCGTTATGAATGCAAGCAGTTTCTTTTTCATTACTAAACCTCCCCCGACATTGCAGTTTATGTGTAACTTTTACTGCAACGTCGAAAAAATATGATTTTACCCCGCAAACAGACACTATTTGCCTATTTATTATAGCATAACCGCCGTAAAACACGCAAGCCTACTGCAATTTTTTTGTTTTTGGCTTTTTCGGGTAGTCTTTTCGCCGTTTATCCGCTATGCTTATATAAAAACGAAAGGAGCACAAACCAATGAATTACGCATACGCGCGGGTATCGGCAAAAGACCAGACCGTTATCTGCGGCATCGCGCCTATCCCGCACTGATCAGCTGGATGTCGTTTTCGCTGCAGGGGGTTGTTACGTCGATCGGCTATCGCTTTTTCCGCAGGAAATTGAAGTGCAGCTAAAATCGACGCAAATTTTGCGGACTGAATTGAATTCAGTCCGTTTTTCTTTTGGCAGAAAAAGACGGCGGTCGGCTCCATTATAAGCAGAGGGCGCGTCGGCAATCGTATGCCGATTTTTTTGTCGGTTTTCATAGTTATGACCGCTGAAAATTTTTTATTGCTTTTTCTCTTTCATTCGCTTGACTTTTGTGTTACACAAAAGTTTATACTTGGGACAATACAATAAGAACTGAAAAGCAAGAAAGGAGACAAGGAGGTTTTCTATGAAAAAAATTATGGCGGTGTTATCGTTGTGTTCAGTTTTTGCGATGGCTTTGGCTTTCGCGGGATGCTCGGGCGAGCAGACATTCGAGGCGAAAAACTGGGAGTCTGGCGATACGGTTGTAAAATCAGTTGCGATCGACGTCGAAGATCGGGCGGTCGAAGTTATCCCTTCCGAGGACGGGCAGGTTCATATCGAGTACAGCGAAAGCGAAAAGGAATACTATAATATATCCGTGTCGGAAGACGGCGAATTGACGATGACGTTCGAAACGAACAAGACCTGGACGGATTACATCGGAACAAAACCGGCGGCGGAATACCGCAAAATAGTGGTGGCTTTGCCGGAGGGATTGTCCGGAATTACAGTCAGCACGACGAACGAAACGGTCGATGTTTCGTCGTTGGCTGTACAGGGAGAAATTTCGCTCAATTCCAACGGAGGCGACTTGAATTTTGAAAAACTTGAAGTGGGAACAGAATTGAGCGTAACGGCGAAAAACGGAAACATCACAGGCTCCGTGCGCGGCGGTTGGGATGATTTTGCCATCGACTGCAAAGTCAAAAGCGGAAAAAGCAATCTGCCTGAGATAAAAGAGGGCGGCACAAAATCGCTGGTCGCAAATTGCAATAACGGCGACGTCAATATCGATTTCGTTGCATAAAAGTAAGTAAAAAAGGATGGCGTTTCGTTGCCATCCTTTTTTCGCCCATTTGCCGCGTTCTCTGATTATTTGTCCGCTGTATCGCAGATCAGTTCGGCGATGGAGCCGTTCCCTGCGGAGAAAGGGGCGGCGGCAAGATTTTGTTTCAGCTTTCCGTCCGAAGCGACCGCACGCAGTCCGTTGAGGAGCGCGTGGGGCGAAAGGTCGGGCTCGCGCAGGATGCGGCACAGTCCCCGCTTCTCAAAGTACTGTGCATTCTGCAATTGGTCGCCGCGCGAGCGCCTGTTTTCGAGCGGTACGAGCAGGGCGGGCTTTTTGAGCGCGAGCAGCTCGAACACGGTATTCGACCCCGCGCGGGAAACGACGAAGTCCGCCGCCGCGTAGGCGCTCGCCATGTCCGATTCGTATTCGAGGGGAACGTATCCCTCCCGCTTTTCCGCTCCCGCATGCTTTCCGCGGATGTGCAGAAAATCGAAGGTCTGCAAAATTTCGGGCAGGGCGGCTTCCGCCGCTCGGTTGAGCGCGAGGCTCCCGCTCCCGCCGCCGAACAGGAGCAGAACGGGTTTTTTCCCCGAAAACCCGTACTTTTTCAGTGCCTCGGTGCGGTCGCCGCGCAGCAGCTCGGAGCGGATGGGCGCGCCCGTATAAATACCGTTCGCAAACAGTTTGGCGGTATCGGGGAAGCTGGTCAGAACCGCCCGGCAGCGCCTGGCGATGATTTTGTTCGCAAGCCCCGGCGTCAGATCCGATTCGTGCGTGAGCACGGGGATGCGCAGCTTTTTCGCCGCAAGCACGACGGGCAGGGCGACGTACCCGCCCTTGGAAAAAACGATGTCCGCGCCCGCCGCCGCGAGCGCCCTTTTCGCTTCCGACACGCTTTTGAGAAAGCGGAAGGGCATCGCAATATTTTTCAGCACCGAGCCGCGCACGAGCTTGGTGCAATGCACGGTGTGATAGGGCACGCCGCGGCCCTTCAACAAATCCCGCTCGATGCCGTCCGAGCCGATATATACCAAATTGAATTTTTCCCGCAGTGCGGGGATGAGCGCGATGTTCGGCACAACGTGCCCCGCGCTTCCCCCGCCCGTCAGTATAAGAGTTTTCATGGCAAAGTCCTCGCACCAATAGTATATTTGCGGTTTGCGCAAAATATTATGCAAAGGGAAGCCTTTTGCGCCGCGAACCCTTTACAAATTGCGGAATTTGCGGTACAATATCCGAAAAAGCAGAGGAGAGCGGGAATCATGGTCTTTACTTCCTACGATAAAAAGGAAATTTTCGTGCGCGAATGGACGGACGTTGAGGAGCCGTGCGGCGTTGTGCAGATCGCCCACGGCATGAACGAGTACGCCGCCCGCTACGACAAGTTCGCGCGGCGCCTGAACGAGCTCGGCTACGCCGTCGTGGCGGACGACCACCGCGGCCACGGCGATACCGACGCGGAAACGCTCGGCTACGCGGAGGGCGCAATGTTTTCCGATACCGTCAAGGACATGGCGGGCATCGCGAAGCACTACCGCGAAAAATTCCCCGACGTCAAATATATTTTGTTCGGCTTTTCGTACGGCTCCTTCCTCACGCAGGCATTCATCGAAAAGTACGCCCGCTTTCTGGACGGTGCCGTTATCGCGGGCAGCTCCCGCCAGCCTTCCATCGCTGTGCGCGCCGGCTCGCTCGTCGCAAACGTCGGCGGTTTGGTAAAAGGCCGCGCGGCGCCCGCGAACTTCGTCAATAAAACGGTTTTCGGCGGGTACGACAAAAAATTTGAAGACCGCGAATTTTTGAGCACGGATGCGGAGAACAACGAAAAGTACCACGCCGACCCGTACTGCAATTTCGTGTGCAGCAACAACTTTTTCATCGAATTTTTCAAGGGGCTGAACGGGCTCTACAAAAAATCGAACGCGGCGGGGCTGGATGTGAATCTCCCGCTCCTGCTCATCTCGGGCGCGGAGGACGCGGTCGGCGGCGAAAAGGGGGTCGGCAGGCTGTACGATTTCTATAAAAAATGCGGCGTGAAGGACGTGACGAAGTACCTCATTACGAACTCCCGCCACGAATTTTTGAACGAAAAGGAACACTTTGAGGAGGCGTTTGCGCAGATCTCCGCCTTTTTGAAGAGGGTTTCCGTGCGCAAAAAGTAGAACTGCGGCGGGAGAGCGGCAGGGGCAAAAAGAAAAAATTCCCGAAAAAATTTGCCGCCGCGGGGTTGACAAACTTCGCGCGGGCGATTATAATGATAGCAGAAAATCGAATATCCGGTAAGTAAGGCTACTACGGGGATACGGGCTGTTGCCACAAAGCGATGGAGACATCGCGCGCAGGTTTGAACAGGCCGCGTCGAAAAACAAGGCGCGGCATAACACAGCTTCATCGCCCCGCGAAGTCAAAGCTCAAACGGTACTGTTCCATGCGATAATTCTTTTCCCGCGTGCCGTTTTGGGCATGCGGGTTTTCTTTTTTCCGAATAAAAAACAAGGAGGATCCGGAAGATGGACGAAGGTTACGGCAGTCGAAGGTCGATTTTCAGCGCGGCAGTTGCGGGCATAGTCCGTCTTTCCGCGCGTCCTTAAAACAGAATATCGGCCTTGCGTTGCCCGCTTCGAACTTGGATCGAAGGAGGTAGGCTATGGCGAAGAAAAAGAGGCTGTTTCTCTCCCGCATGGCGGAGAACATCGCGCGCGCGGAGGACGCAAAGGCGCGCGTCCGCACCGCCGCGGCGCTCACGGAAGCGGAGGCGTATGCCTTTTTGCGGACGGAGCGGGGCGGCATAACGAAAGCGGAGGCGGAGCGCCGCCGCGAATTGTACGGGGAGAACGTACTCCCTTCCCGCAAAAAGAAGGGTACGGCGGCGCGCCTTCTGGAGGCGTTTGTCAACCCGTTCACGCTCATATTGCTCGCCCTCGCCGCCGTTTCGGTGGTTACGGACATCGTCTTGGCTGCGGAGGGTGAGGAAAACTACATTACAGTCATTGTTATTGCCGTCATGGTCGCGGTGTCGGGCATCCTGCGCTTCGTGCAGGAATCGCGCAGCGGCGCGGCGGCGGAAAAGCTCTCCGCGATGATCACGACGACGACCTGCGTTTCCCGCAAGGGCGAGGGTAAGAAGGAGATCCCCGTATCCGAACTCGCAGTGGGAGACGAGGTGCATCTCTCCGCGGGGGATATGATCCCCGCAGATTTGCGCATCGTCGCGGCGAAGGACTTGTTCGTCGCGCAGTCGGCGCTCACGGGCGAAAGCGCGCCCGAGGAAAAGAAGGCGGAGCCGTGCGAGGCGGGTTCGCTCACAAATTGCGGCTGCCTCGCGTTCATGGGCACGAACGTCGTCAGCGGCAGCGGCGTCGGCATCGTCGCGGCGACGGGTGAAGACACGCTGTTCGGGCAGACGGCAAAGACCCTTTCGGCAGGCAAGACGGAAAAGACCGCCTTCGAAAAGGGCGTAAATTCCGTCTCGCACATCCTCATCGGCTTCATGCTGGCGATGGTTCCCGTCGTGTTCCTCGTCAACGGCTTTACGAAGGGGGAATGGCTCGGCGCCGCCCTGTTCGCGGTCAGCATCGCCGTCGGGCTCACGCCCGAAATGCTCCCGATGATCGTCACGGCATGCCTCGCGAAGGGTTCGGTCGCGCTGTCGAAAAGGAAGGTTGTCGTCAAGGACATCAATTCCATTCAGAACCTCGGCGCGATGGACATCCTCTGCACGGACAAGACGGGCACCTTAACGCAGGATAAAGTCGTGCTCGAAATGCACCTGAACGTGGAGGGAGAGGAGGACGCGCGCGTTCTCTGCCGCGCCTTCCTCAACAGCAACTACCAGACGGGGCTGAAAAATCTGATGGACGTCGCCGTCATCGAGCGCACGCACGAACTGCGCGCGAGCGGCGAAATTGCCGAGGAAGACCTCACGAAATACCAAAAGACGGACGAAATACCCTTCGATTTCGAGCGCCGCCGCATGAGCGTCGCGGTGACGAACGGGAAGGGGAAGACCCTCCTCATCACCAAGGGCGCGGTGGAGGAGATGCTCGCCGTGTCCGCCTTTGCGGAGGTGTGCGGCGAAGTGCAGCCGCTCACGGGCGAATTGAAGCGGGGCGTTCTTGCGCGCGCGTCCGCGCTGAACGAGCAGGGCATGCGCGTGCTCGCGATCGCGCAGAAGCGGCTCGCGGAGGGCGCCGAGGTGAGCGCGGCGGACGAGGCGGAAATGGTGCTCATCGGCTATCTCGCTTTTCTCGACCCGCCCAAGGAAACGACGGCGGCCGCGGTGGCACGTTTGCACGAGCTGGGTATTTCCGTCAAAATTCTGACGGGCGACAACGAAAAGGTCACCGCCTGCATCTGCCGCAAGGTGGGGCTGGCGGGCGAACATATCTTGCTCGGCTCCGACCTCGAAAACCTGAACGACGCACAGCTCGTCGCCGCGGCGGAGAAGGCGAGCGTGTTTGCCAAGCTCTCGCCCGCGCAGAAGGAGCGGGTCGTGCGGGTACTGCGCGAAGGGGGTCACACCGTCGGGTTCATGGGCGACGGCATCAACGACGCTCCCGCCATGCGCGCGGCGGACGTGGGCATCTCCGTGGATACGGCGGTGGACATCGCCAAGGAATCGGCGGGCGTCATTCTGCTCGAAAAGGATCTGACTGTCGTCGCGGACGGAGTCGTCGAGGGGCGGAAGACGTACGCAAACATGATGAAATATATCAAGATCACCGCCTCCTCCAACTTCGGCAATATGCTCTCCGTCCTTATTGCGAGCGCCTTCCTTCCGTTTTTGCCCATGCTTTCGGTGCAGATCATCCTGCTCAACCTGGTGTATGACGTTTCCTGTACCTCCCTCCCGTGGGACAACGTGGAAGGGGAGAGCCTTTCCCGCCCCGCCGTGTGGGAGTCGCGCTCGATCCTGCGCTTTATGTTCTGCTTCGGGCCGGTCAGCTCGCTGTTCGATATAATCACTTATATATTGCTGTATTTTGTCCTGTGTCCCGCCGCGGTCGGCGCGCCGTTTGCCGCCTCCGACGCCGCAGCGCAGGCGCAGTTCGCGGCGCTCTTTCAGACGGGCTGGTTCGTCGAATCGATTTTCACCCAGTCGCTCGTTCTGCATATGCTGCGCGGCAAAAGATTTCCGTCTGCGCGCAGCCACGCGTCCCTGCCTGTCTGTTTGTTCACGTTCGGCGGAATCGCGCTTCTGGCGGCGGTTCCGTACACGCCCGTCGGGGCGGCGTTCGGGCTGGTTCCGCTGCCCGCAGTGTATTTTGCGTTTCTCGCGGCGATCGTGGTCGGGTACGTCGCTTTGACGACGCTCGCCAAGCGCCTGTATGTGCGGAAATTCGGCAGCCTTTTATAATCGTTGCGGCGGCACCTCGTTTAAAGCGAGGGCGCCGCCTTCGTTATTTCTTCATTTCGTGAAAATAAGTTATCGTTTCGCTCAAAAAATGCAAAAAAATTGCAAAAAATCCACGCATTTTTGCGCGCCGTCCGTTGACTATTGCGGGCGCGTGTGTTAGAATGAAGGCAACAAACCATGGGAGAAACACATCTATGATCAAGTACACGCTCGACAAGGAAAAGCAGGGCATCGCGGTCAGCGAGCACCTGTACGGTCTCTTTTTCGAGGACATCAACCAGGCTGCGGACGGCGGTCTGAACGCCGAAATGGTCATCAACAATTCGTTCGAATTTGAATATCTGGCATACGACCTTCACAACTGCACGGTGCCCGTCACGGTGCGGCAGATGAAGGACAAATATTGGGACGTGTTCGGCGCAGGCCCGCACTACGTCAGCACGGCGGGGGGGATGAATGAAAGCAACCCTTCCTATATGATGCTGTGCGTGGGCGGAATCTACCGCATGGAGAACCCCGGCTTTGCCGTGGGCGCGTGGAACAGCTACGGCATGGCGCTCGACAAGGGCGAAACGTACAATTTCAGCATGTGGGTGAAAAAGCTCGGCTTCGAAGGCAAGGCGGAGGTATTCATCCGCGGCGCGCGTTCGGTGCTCTCCACCGTGGCGGAAATCGAACTTTCGGGCAACGGCGGCGAATGGGTAAAGGTCTCCTGTTCCGTAAAGGCGCTCGAAACGCAGATGGGGCGTTTGGTCATCATCTTTAAGGGCAACGGGCATATCGGCGTAGACTGCGTTTCCCTTCTCCCTTCCAAGGTGTGGGGCGACCCCGACAAATACCGCAACGGCAAGCTCTCCCCGCGCATCGTCAAGGTTTTAAAGGACTGCCACCCTTCCTTCTTCCGTTTCCCCGGCGGCTGCGTCGTGGAAGGGGACGAGATCTTCGATAATATGTATAAATGGCGCAACACTGTGGGGGCATTGGAAGAGCGCAGGCAGATCGCCAACACATGGGGTTACATGCAGTCGTACGGCGTGGGATTCTACGAGTATTTCGCGTTGTGCGAAGATCTGAAGATGACCCCGCTGCCCGTTTTGCACTGCGGACTTCTGTGCCAGATCCGCGTGGGCGAGCAGCGCGGCGAGGGCTACCGCCGCATCATGCCGGGCACGAAAGAATTTAAGCACGAAGTCATCGACAACGTCGCAGACCTCCTGTTCTTCGCGCTGGGCAGTGCGGACAGCGAGGACGCAAACGAGGCGCATTGGGCGAAGGTGCGCGCGGAGATGGGGCACCCCGCTCCCTTCGAACTCAAATACATCGGCATCGGCAACGAGAACTGGGACAACGAATATTTTGAAAATTTCGACGCCTGCCTCATGGGCCTTCGCCAGTATGAGTACGCGGGCAGACAGACCGACCTCATCGAAAAATTCGGCGTCACCATCGTCACCACGGCGGGCGTGGATATCCGCCCGCAGGACTCCAACGACAGTTGGAAAGTCATCAATAAAAAGTACCGCGATACCATTGTGGACGAGCATGTCTACAATTCCTATCAGTGGTTTATCGACAATACAAAGCGCTACGACTGTTACGACCGTACGGGCGCGAAGGTGTTCATGGGCGAGTACGCCATGCACACGATGAGCGACGGCCGCGGCAGGCTCAACGGCGAAAACAACCTGCGCTCCGCACTCGCCGAAGCGGCGTTCCTCACGGGGTGCGAGCGCAACAGCGACGTTGTGAAAATGACCTGCTACGCGCCTCTGTTCGCTTCCACCGCCAACTACAAGTGGACGCCCGACCTCATCTGGTTCAACCCGCGCGACATCATGCTCACGCCCAACTATTTTGTGCAGCAGATGTTCGCGGCGAATACGGGCAAATTTGTCCTGAACGGCGTGGAAAAGCGGGACGATTCCAACGCGGGCGGTCTGCTCGTCGGCGCGCATGCGACGGCGGTCGCCGTGCGCGAAGTGCGCGTGCGCGACTTAAAGAGCGGCGAACTCCTGTACCGCCACAATTTCGCGGACGGCATGGGGGATTGGAAGTTGTACCCCCGCTGCATCGGCGGCGAAATCAAGGACGGCGAGCTGTTCATCGAGCAGGCGGACGCCTTCAACGGCTACTATCTGGACGGCGAATTTGAAAACTGCGAGATGGAAGTGGACTTCCGCCGCGTCGGCGGCGCGCAGAGCTTCATCGCAGGCATGGGCGTCAAGGACGTGGAAGACCGCGGCACGATGGACTGCAACGGCTTTTCCGTCAGCTGCCAGTACGGCAAGAACCACAAGGGTTACGACGTTTCCTTCGACAAGCGCGTCGATTTCATGCGCACCGTCTGCGAGATGATGGGCAAGGATAAGTTTCTCGGCTATTCGCCCGATGGCAACACCCTGCGGCTCACCTATACCCGCAACAAGCTGACCGCGCGCTTCTATAAGGACGGCATCTGGCATTTTCTCTTTGAAAAGAACGTCTGGCGGGTCAACGAGCGGGTATTCCAGTCGGCGACAATCGACGGCGACAAGATCTATTTCAAGGTGGTCAACGTCACCGGCAAGGCGCAGAAGATGAAGGCGAAGCTGAAAAACTTCGGCCGAAAAAAGAAGGCGCGCGCCGTCATCCTGGCGGACGACGACGAAAACGTCATCAACGAGATCGGTACGAATTACGGGGTAAAGTACAACATCGTTCCCCGCGAGGAGAGCGTTTCGATCGAAGATGATGAGCTCGAATACAAGCTCTCCAAAAACAGCGCAGTGATTTTTGTAATCGAATAAAGGTATAAGAAAGGTCGCGCCGCGGAAATTTCCGCGGCGCGCAAGTTTTTTATATGCTTGAAGGGATTACTACAGTCAAATATCCTGTAAATGGAAACATTTCCGTATTGTCAGAATTGGTCATAAAACGCAATTCATATGTTCCCGCCTCAAATATTCTAAACACGTCATATTCTATGTCACCATTAACAGGAGTAAAACTATCATACGACGTCCCGATTGCGTTTTTCCCTTGTAATATCCGGATATCTCCATTCGAAAATTTTGCCCGTGCAGTAAATGTACGCGTGTGCTCATCTGTAGGAAGAGTAATCGTTTTATGGTTCTCCTCCTCGGTCAATTCGCACCATTCTTGGCCGAATTGGTCCACGATGAGCATTGCAACGTGCTGCCGATTCGGATACGGATTCTCCTCCGCACAGCCGACAACTCCGAAAGTCGCTAAACCAACCAAGAGAAAAGCGAACAGGATACTGAAAAACTTCTTCATAATAGCCTCACATAGAAGAGTCGTTTATATTATATGCAGAAAATTTTGCGAGCTGATTTCTCGCGCAAGCAAAATTAAATTTTGATGAGCGAAAGCGCGTTCCAAAGTCGCTGTTTTGGATTGGTGCACTCAACTTATCGCATAATCACTAGCAACGCTCACCCGATTTTGCGTACAAACGGTTTATAGTCGAGTATCTTTTCGATTTCGTCGAGCACGTCGGGCGGCAGGCGCAGCCCGCTTGCGGCGATGTTCGTTTCCAGCTGTTCGGGTTTGCTCGCGCCCGTAATGACGGAGGAGATCTGCGGCAGGCGCAGTATCCACGCGAGCGAGAGTACGGACAGGGGAACTCCCAACCCGTCCGCGATGGCGGCGAGCTTATCCACCTTGTCGAGGTTTTCGTCCGTCAATAAGGCGTTAATCTGTTTATCCGCCTGGTGCGTCGCGCGCGAGCCTGCGGGCAGGGGCTGGCCCTTGCGGTATTTCCCCGTCAGAAGCCCCTGCGCGAGCGGGGAGAAGGGCACGATGCCGATCCCGTTTTCCGTGCAGATCTGTACGATTTCGTCCTCGATGTAACGGTCGACCATGTTGTACTGCGGCTGAATGACGCTGATGGGGCGCAGGTGCATCTCCTTGATGCAGGCGATGGCTTTGGTCAGTTGGACGGGCGACCACTCGCTCACGCCGTAGTAGAGGATCTTACCGCGCTCTACCATGTCGGAGAGGGTCTGCATCGTCTCCTCGATGGGCGTGGTCGGGTCGAAGCGGTGGCAAAAGTACAGGTCGAGGTAGTCCAGCTTCATATTTTTCAGCGTGTTGTCCAGCTGTTCGGTGATATGTTTGCGCGAAAGCCCCCAATCGTTCGCGCCGCGCCCGGTAGGGAAGAAAACCTTTGAAGATACGACATAGGAACTCCGTTTATAATCGCGCAGCGCCCCGCCGAGGAATTTTTCTGCTTCGCCGCCGCTGTACGCGTCCGCGCAGTCGAAAAAATTCACGCCCGCGTCGTAAGCGGCGCGGATGCTCTGGCGCGCGGTTTCCGCCGCGCCGAGCCCGTTGAGGTCGGTCATCCAGCTCCCGATGGAGATTTCGCTGAGTTTTAAGCCCCATTTTCCCATATTTCTGTATTGCATAGTACTTCTTATCACCTCGTTTTGTGTACCGAAACCGGCACGCAGTTTTTATATTGCAATTATAATACGAAAACCTTGCCGTGTCAATAAAAGAGGAAAAATTTCAGCAAGAAGCGGAGCGTTTAACGTTTTCTTGCCTTTTTCTTCGGATTGTGCTATAATAAAAAGGAATCGCGGTGCAATGTGCCGCAGGGGAGAAGTGCATGGCAGAAAATTTTATCGACCGCATGGAAGACCAGATATTCAGCGCACAGTTGGCGCGCCTTGCCCGCATTACGGGCAGAACGCCGCACGCCGAATTTATCAAGGAAATGTACGACAGGGTCAAGGAACGCTACCTCGAAGAACTGAAGCGCCGAAAAATTCGTCTTCGTGCGCTCGATGCGGCGCGGTTAGACGAGATTGTCAGCTATCTGTATTATTATCATCTTTTCCATACGTCGCACCTCCCCGCGGAGATCGTTGCCCGGCTGGAACAGGATGCGCGTTATCGCGACAGGTTGGTGCAGGAGGTGGCAGTTTATATTGTCATCAACGAGCATCTGAACGTGGAAAAGCGTTCCAACACGTCCGCCTATTCGCCTGAAATTGCAGCCTACAATATGGCGTGCAGTTATTCGCTGTTCGTTTTAGGTTCCTTTAAGGGGGCAGACCGCCGTATGAACGGCATCAACAACCTGTTCAAGAAATCGATGATCACGATAAAAAGCGTCATCAGCCTGCTCGCAACGGGCAACAGCTGCGACGCAGTGATCTTGTGGCGCCATCTGCACGAACTCGAATGCGTGCTCATCGTGCTCAACACTCGCAGCGACGATCTGTTCTTCCAATACGTCAAGCATATGGAATATTTCGATATGGAGAACAGTCCGAACGCCGAGGCGCTCGCGCAAAGGCTTTCGGAAGAGTGTAAGGCATTCGGTGTAAAGGAGCGCAACGCTTTCATCAATTACGGCTGGATGGCGCATATTCCCGAGTTTCGCGAAGGGATTGGCAAGGAATACCGCCTCAACTTCAAGGAAGGTCTGCAAAAATTTGCGGGGCAGAGCGCGCGGCACGCGGCGTATTCCTCGGCGAGCAAAATTTTGCATCCTTCCGCGTGGGTGGTCACGATTCGCGACGATAAGTTCTATAAATTCACCGTATTCGAATTGTACCGCTCCCTATTGAACATCGTCGCTCAAATTAAAATTTATGTCGCCCGCTACCGCGAAATGTCTGTAAAACCGGGGGAATGCGATGTGTACCTGCGTTCGATTGACGGGTATCTGGCGATGATCGCACGAAACAATAAAATCATTGCCGACAAATACGCCGGAAAATAGGGCATAAAAATGTCCGCCTGCGCATATATGCTATTATGGCGTATTATCAGACGGAATACCGCTATCGCCGGTATAAAAAACATGCGGGACGGAAAAAGTGGATCGTTCTCGCAGCTGTCCTCGCCGCAATCGTCGGTGTTCTTCTTTTTTTTCATAAAAATGTGGCAGGGATGCTGTACTCTCTGAGCGAAGCGACGGTGCGCGCCGCAGCGACGGAATCTGTCAACGACGCCGTGTCGCAGACGCTCACCTGGAACAATATCGATTATAATAAGCTCGTAACGGTCACGCGGGGCGAGGATGACCGCGTGTTAAGCCTGGAGGCGAACGCGCAGAGCGTAAATCTCCTCGCTCGACAGACGGTCACTCTTTCGATGGCGAACTTGTCCGCGGCATGCGAAGAGGGGGTCAAAGTGCCCATCGGCGTTTTCACGGGCATCGAGTTTTTGGCGGGTTTCGGGCCGGACGTCACTTTTAAAATTATTCCCGTCGGCAGCGTGTCCTGCGATTTCCGCTCCTCATTCGTTTCTGCGGGTCTGAACCAGACCCTGCACTCCATCTATATGGATGTGACGGCGACGGTCAGCGTCGTCATGCCGTCGCGTACGCAGGAGATTTCCGTACCGACGCAGGTGCTCATCTGTGAGAGCGTTGTCGTGGGTGAAATTCCCGACGCATATTTAAATGGTGATATTTTCGGGTAAAAATTTTTGCGCGCGGCGGCAAAATCGTTGACTTTCCGCGCAGTTTCGATTATGATATTTACAATATAAGGCGACGACGAAGACAGACGGGCAAAAAAATCCCGCTCCAAGAGAGGAAGGCTCACCGGCTGCAAGGCTTTCCGAGGGGAAGGCACCGTTATTCACTTCATCAGCTTCCGCGGCGAAACGAAAGGGAGTAGCTGCGGGCGTAATTCCGCGCGTTAAGCGGGCAACGAGGCGGCGCTCATTTTATACGGCGGCCGCGAACATAGGTGGTACAGCGCACAAACGCGCCCTGTGAGGACGATTTTTTCGCCCTCGCTTTTTTATTTTCCGAAAATTTTTTATAGGTGGAAACGGATATGCAAGAAAAATTGGAGGCGATCCGCCGCGAAATCGAAGCGGGGATCGGGCATGCGAACAGCCGCAAGGAACTGTTCGAGCTGAAAATGAAGTACCTCGGCAAGACGGGCGAGATCACCGCCCTCTTAAAGGGCATGCGCGACATTCCCGCCGAGGAGCGCCCCGCAATGGGCAAGCTCGTCAACGACGTGCGCTCGTGGGCGGAGGAACTGTTCGCCGCGCGCGAGGAGGAGCTCAAAGCCAAGGAGCTCTCCGAAAAGTACGCGAGCGAAAAGATCGACGTCACCATGCCCGCGCGCTTTGTCGGCACGGGTTCGGTACACCCCGTAACGCTCGTGCGCCGCGAACTCATCGACATCTTCGCGGGCATGGGCTTCGACGTGTTCGAAGGCCCCGAAATCGAAAAGGACTATTATAACTTCCAGGCGCTCAACATCCCCGCCGATCACCCCGCGCGCGACATGCAGGATACTTTTTTCATTACGGGCGAATACCTGCTCCGCTCGCAGACATCCTCGGGGCAGATTCGCGTCATGGAGAACAAAAAGCCGCCCATCAAGGTTTTGAGTCCGGGCAGGGTGTACCGCTCCGACTCGGACGCGACCCATTCGCCCATGTTCCACCAGATGGAGGGGTTGGTCGTCGACAAGGGGATCACCCTCAACGACTTGAAGGGATTGCTCGACGAGTTCGCGCGCCGCATGTTCAATTCCGAAACGAAGACGCGCCTGCGCCCGTCCTATTTCCCGTTCACCGAACCGAGCGTGGAGGTCGACCTCTCGTGCAGCAACTGCGGGGGCAAGGGCTGCCGCATCTGCAAGGGAACGGGCTGGATCGAGGTGCTCGGCGCGGGCATGGTCAACCGACGCGTCCTCGAAAACTGCGGCGTCGACCCCGACGTGTACACGGGATTTGCGTTCGGCATGGGTTTGGAGCGCATCGCGATGATTAAATACGGCATCAACGACATTCGCCTGATGTTCGAGGGAGACGTCCGCTTCCTCAAACAGTTCAAGGATTAAGGAGGGCAGGGCAATGAAAGCACCTTTGAGTTGGCTGAAAGACTATGTAGATATCGATGTGAGCGCACAGGAATTGAAGGACAAGCTGTTCTCCTGCGGCTTTGAAGTGGAGGAGCTCGTCTACGTCGGGCAGGAGATCGACCGCTGCGTCGTCGGAAAAATCACATCCATCGAAAAGCACCCCGACGCGGATAAGCTGAAAATCTGCAAGCTCGACTGCGGAAGCTGGGGCAGCGACATTCAGATCGTCACGGGCGCAGACAACGTGCGCGCGGGCGACGTCGTGCCTGTCGCTTTGGAAAATTCCTCCCTGCACGGCGGCATCAAAATCAAGAAGGGGAAGCTGCGCGGCGTCGAGTCGTACGGCATGCTCTGCTCGGGCGAGGAGCTCGGCATCACCGACGACTGGTACGAGGGCGCCGAGGTGAACGGCATCTTGCAGCTGGATAAGACCACCCCGCTCGGCACCGACATCAAGGAAGTGGTGGGGTTGGACGATTACATCTTCGACATCGCCGTCACCTCCAACCGCCCCGACTGCCAGAGCATCTACGGCATCGCGCGCGAGGTCGCGGCGGTGCTCAGAAAGCCGCTCCGCCCCGTCGATTTGTCCTATAAGGAGGACAATTTCAGCACCACCGAGCGGGTCAACGTAACGGTGGAAGCGCCCGATCTGTGCCCCCGCTATATCGCGCACTACGTCCGCGACTTAAAGATCGAAAAGTCGCCGCAGTGGATGCGCCGCAGGCTCGCCCTCTCGGGCATCCGCGGCATCAACAACGTGGTCGATATCACCAACTTCGTTCTTCTGGAACTCGGTCAGCCCATGCACGCGTTCGACCTGGCGCGCGTCGCGCTCAACCGCATCAACGTGCGCAGGGCAGAGGACGGGGAAAAGATCACCACCCTCGACGAAAAGGAGTTCACACTCTCGCCCGAAAACCTCGTAATCGCCGACGGCAGCAAGCCCGTGGCGCTCGCGGGCGTGATGGGCGGCCTCAACAGCGGAATCACCGAGGAAACAGGCGAAGTGCTCTTTGAGAGCGCCAAATTCGAGCGCGCGAATATCCGCCACACCTCGCGCGGTCTGGGGCAGAAGAGCGATTCGTCCGCCCGCTTCGAAAAGGGCGTCGACGCCTACACGACGGGCATCGCCATCAGCCGCGCCCTGCACCTCATCGAGCAGCTCCAATGCGGCAAAATCGCGCGCGACCGCTGGGATATCTGCGCCGCGAAGGTGGAGCCGACGGTCGTCAAAACATCCGTTTCGCAGATCAACGCGCTCCTCGGCATCGAGGTGCCGAAGGCGGAGATCAAGGACATTCTGACGCGGCTGAACTTCAATGTCGCGGCGAAGGGCGATTTGCTCACCGTCACCGCGCCCGCCTACCGCGAGGACATCGAGGGGTATCCCGATATCGCCGAGGAGGTCATCCGTGAATACGGCTACGACCACATCGAAGGTACCTTCCTGAAAAACGCACAGGCGACGCAGGGCGGGCTTTCGGCGGCGCAGAAGGCGGAGGAGCGCGCCAAGCGCGCCCTGCGCATGCAGAACTATTCGGAGATTATCACCTATTCCTTCATCTCGCCCAAGGATTACGAGCTTCTGCGCATCGGCGACGAGGCGAAAAAGGCTATAAAGATCAAAAACCCCATCGGCGAGGATATGAGTATCATGCGCACCACGCTTGCGCCGTCCATGTTGGATACGCTTGTGCGCAACATCCGCCGCGGAAACAAGGCGGCGCGCCTGTACGAGCTGGCGAACGTATTCATCGCAAAATCGCTCCCGCTCGCAGAACTGCCCGAGGAGCGCAAGACGATCGGTTTGGGAGCCTATGGCGAAGGGGAGGACTTCTTCTCCTTTAAGGGCGCGTTCGAGGCGTTGGCGCTCGATTTGGGGGTGCAATTCGATTATGCGCCGACCATCGAAATACCTTTCCTGCACCCCGGCAAGAGCGCGAAGGTGCTTTTGGACGGCGAGGAGGTCGGTTATTTGGGCGAACTTGCCCCCGACATCGCGGAGGGACTCGCGATTGAAGTTCCCGTATTCCTCGGCGAACTCAATTATGCGGCGCTGGCGGAAAAGCTGAATACGGCTATCCATTACGCGCCCCTGCCCAAATTCCCCGAGGTAGAGCGCGACCTCGCCCTCGTCGCGAACGAGGAGATGACCTGCGCGGAAGTGGAAAGGGTCATCGCGGAGAGCTGCAAGTTCGTTACGAGTGTGCGCCTGTTCGACGTATACCGCGGCGCACAGGTCGGCGAGGGCAAAAAGAGCATGGCGTTCTCCCTCACCTTCACCCCGCACGAAAAGGCAATCTCGCCCGAGGATGCGGACGGATACGTCAAACGCATCTTAAAGGCGCTGCACGAAAAGCTGGGTCTGGAACTGCGGTAAGGTCGGTTTCTGAAAGAGCTTCGGCGAGATCCGAGGCTCTTTTCTTGTGTCTTTTGAAAAGTAAATTCCGTTTTCAGGAGAAAGGTGTAAATCTCTTTTCAAACGAGCAGAAAAATGGTACAATAAAGAAGCAATATTTTGATTTCCGCAGCCGCGGCTGAAAAGAGGGTGCTCCGTTCAGGGAACGCCGTCGGGAACGCCGCGCGGCCTGCGCTGCGCAGAGGATAAAATCATATGCCGGAAATTCTCGCCCCTGCAGGGGATACGGCGGCGTTTAATGCCGCGCTCGATTCGGGTGCGGATGCGATCTATCTCGGGCTGAAAAGTTTTTCTGCCCGCCGCTCCGCCGCGAATTTCTCCGCCGAGGAACTGCAAAACTGCATTGCCCGCGCCCACGTTTTGGGCGCAAAGGTGTATGTCGCCCTCAATACCCTCGTCAAAGACGGGGAAACGGAGGGCTTCTTTGCGAGCGCGCTCGATGCCTGGAATGCCGGGGCGGACGCGCTCATCATTCAAGACGTTTTTCTGGGAAAACTGTTAAAGCGGACGTATCCCGAAATGGTTCTTCACCTCTCCACGCAGGCGGGGGTGTGCAACGTGTACGGGGCGCGCCTTGCAAAGCGGTACGGCTTTTCGCGCGTCATTTTGGCGAGGGAAACGCCGATTGCAGACATCAAAAAGATCGCCGCCGAAATCGAAACGGAGGTTTTTGTGCAGGGCGCGCTTTGCACCTGCTTTTCGGGGCAGTGCTATCTGTCCTCGTTTGCGGGCGGCAACAGCGGCAACCGCGGACTGTGCAAACAGCCCTGCCGAAAAAAATATTCTATCGACCGCAAGGGGGGAGAGGGGTATTCCTACGCGCTCTCCCTCTCCGATTTGTGCGTGGGCAGGGACATTTTTCGGCTCATCGATGCGGGCGTCGTTTCCTTCAAAATTGAGGGTAGGATGCGCTCTGCGGCGTACGTCGGCGCGGCGGTAAAATATTATAAAGATATCCTCGGCGGCGCCGATGAACGCGCGCTGGCGGGGGATTTTTCCGATTTGAAGCGCGCCTACAACCGCGGCGACTACACGCGCGGCTACACCTTCGGGCAGGATAAAAACCTGCTTTCTCCTTTTGTACAGGGACACAAAGGGGAACTCCTTGGTCGCGTTTCTGCACGGCAAAAAAATGCAAAATTTACATTTATCGAATCCGCGTATGCCCCGTCCGACGGGGACGGGTTTAAAGTGATTCGCGGGGAAAAAGAGGAACTCGGCGGCGGAGAATATCGCGCTGGGTTTCCAAAGGAAAAGGGCGGATTTTATCTTCCGAAAAACCCTGCCTTCCGCGCGGGCGACGGCGTATATCTGACGACGGATGTCTCCCTCGCCGCGCGCATTGCGGAAAGAAAGCGGTTATTGCCCGTAACCGTCGGCGCTCATATCGTGGTGGGGGAAGTGCCGATTGTTCGCATTTCGGGTGCGTTCGAATCCATTGAATGTACCGCGCAATTCCGCGCGGAAGCGGCCAAAACCCGCGCCCTTTCGCGGCAGGATATAATCGATTGTTTTTCCAAAACGGACGAGTATCCCTTCGCCGTTTCCTTTGCGGACATCGAAATCGAAGGGGACTGCTTCATTGTAAAATCGGCGCTCAACGCCTTTCGCCGAGAGGCTTATGCCGCCCTGTTTACCCGCCTCGCTGCGCCCCGTGCGTCTCTCGCTTCTCGAGCCGGCGCCGCCGTTGCGCCGCTCTTAAAATTGCCCGATAACGAGGTTAAAACGGCCGTGATCGACCGCGATTTTTCTTCCGACATATATCGCGGCGCTCCCTTGACGGATGCGATATTCAAGCCGCATAATTATAATGATGAGCAAGCAATTCGCCGATTTATCGATATTGCGCAGTACTATGCGTGGCATAAATGGTTGTATTTGCCCGCGTTCATGGTAGGCTCGGATATAGAGGCGATCGAAAAATACGCCGACCTCTTCGACGGCGTGTATGCCGAAGGGGTATTCGCTCTCGAACTGTGCCGCGAAAAAAAATGGAAGTTGTTCGTGGGTACGGGGTTTGGAATATTTAATCGCCTGTCGCTCCTTTCCTTGAATGAGGAGCACCCGTCGGAGATTGCGCTCTCCAAGGAACTCTCCGAGAGAGAATTGGAAAACATCCGCTCGCGGGGGGAGGGGATCTTCGCCTTTGCGGGCGGCAGTATCGAGGTGATGGAACTCGGGCATTGCCCGTTCGGGAAAATCTGTTCCGCCTGCGACCGCCGCTCCGATTATTGCATGACCGATGAGGGCGGGCGGAAATTTCCGCTCCTGCGCTACGAAAATTCTGCTTGTCGCTTTGAGGTATATAATTCGGCGAATCTCGTGAGTGAATTGATGGGGAATAGGCTGTACGATTTTTCTGCTCTTTCGGATGCGGAAAAGCGAGCGTATCTTTTCGATGGGGAATTAAAAACCGCCATTTCCGAGCGCACGGCGGGCGCCTTGAAGCGCGGTACACAGTAGCAAGGGAAAGACCTTCGGTGTGCGGATGCGGTTCTCATATCAATGTAAATAATTCATAATTTTCAAAGAGAGAAAATGGATAAAATTCTGGAAAAACTCGAACTGAATAAAATTTTGACGAGCGTTGCAAGTTTCGCCGTGCTTGAACAGACGAAGCGAAAACTGCTCGCCGAAATCCCGCAGGTGGAGACGTCGGAAGCGGAAAAACTGCTCGATCTGACGGCGGAGGCGGACGCTGCGCTCTTCCGCTACGGCGTTGGCCGTATCGAACAATTTGCCCCCTGCGAGGACGAGTTGGAGCGTGCACAGAAGGGGGCATCCCTCTCCTGCGGCGAATTGCTCGCGGTGTGCGCGCTCCTGCGTTCGGCGCGCATTGCGTACCGCGGGGTAACCTCGCTGCCCGAAGAGGTCGGTGCGGGGCTCAAAGACATCGCTGCGGGCATCTATTTCGACGAGGCGCTGGAAAACGACATTACGGAAAAAATTCTCTCCGACGATGAGGTGAGCGACTACGCGAGCGACGAGCTGTACAACATCCGCCGCAACATCCGCCTGCTGAACGAGCGCATCCGCGCCAAGCTCTCCGAGTACTTGAGCGGCGAGGGGGCGAAATATTTGCAGGACGGCATCGTCACCATGCGCGACAACCGCTATGTTCTGCCCGTCCGCGCGGAGTACAAAGCAAAAATCCGTGGCTTTGTGCATGACCGTTCGGCGAGCGGTGCGACCTTCTTCATCGAGCCGGAGTACGTTTTGGAGATGAACAACGAGCTGCGCGAACTTGCCGCGGCGGAGAAGGAGGAGGTCGAGCGCATCTTGGCGCAGCTTTCCCGCCGCGTCGGCGCGATGAGCGGGCAGTTGGCGGAAGATATTGCGCGCCTCGTCGAAATCGATCGCGCCTTTGCCAAGGCGGAGTACTCCTATAAAACCAAATGCGTGCGACCCCGCCTGTCCCGCCGCGGCTCCATCGACATTCAGAAGGGGCGCCACCCGTTGCTCGACCCGAAGACGGCGATCCCTGTATCCGTCGCGCTGGGCAGAGATTACCGCATATTGCTCGTTTCCGGCCCCAACACGGGCGGCAAGACGGTCACGCTGAAAATGTGCGGGTTGTTCTGCCTGATGGCGGCGTGCGGGATCTTTATTCCCGCGGCGGAGGGGAGCGAGGTCGCTGTGTTCTCCCGCGTGTTCTGCGATATCGGCGACGCGCAGTCGATCGAAGAAAATCTCTCCACCTTTTCCTCGCACATCAAAAACGTCATCGAAATTTCGGCGGGGGCGAATGCGGAAAGTCTCGTACTCATCGACGAGTTGGGCGGGGGTACCGACCCCGACGAGGGGCAGGCGATCGCAAAGGCGGTCATCACCTATCTTTTAAAGACGGGCTGCCGCGGCATCGTAACCACGCACTACACGGCATTGAAAGAGTTTGCCTATGCGGAGAGCGGCATCGAAAACGCGAGCATGGAGTTCGATATGAACACCTTGCAGCCGCTGTACCGCGTCAGCATCGGCGTTCCCGGCAGCAGCAACGCCATTGCCATCTCGCGGCGGTTGGGCTTGCCTGAAACGATTTTAAACGACGCCGTTTCCTTTCTCTCCGAGGGCGGGCGCAAGTTTGAAAATATCATCCGCACTGCCGAGCAGAGCCGAATTGAGGCGGAGGAAGCGAAAAAACAGGCGGAATCGCTCAAAGCGGAGTGGTCGGCAAAACTTGCCGCAGTCAATGCCGAACGGGAGAGCTTGAAGCGCGAGCGTGAAAAACTGTTCGCGACCGCCAAAGTCGAAAGCCGCCGTATCATCGGCGAGCGCACCGAGCGGGCGGAGGAGTTGCTTGCGGAAATCGAAAAACTCGCCGCCGTCAAAGAGCCTACGCAGGCGGATCTCATACGCGCGCGCACCCTCAAAAATAAGCTCTCCGACATCGCCTTCGGTGCCGAGTTTGAAGAGGAGGAAAAGCCGACGAATGAGCCTGTCGATTTTGCTGCGCTGAAAGCCGGAGATAAGGTGTTTGTCGGCAAAATGCAGTCGGGCGGCGAAGTGCTCTCCGTCAATGCGAAAAAACAGGAGGTAGAGGTGTTGGTCGGCAGTATGCGCATCAACGTCAAGGGGAAGGATCTCTTCCGTATGAGCGGCGGTTCGCGCAAAAAACAGGCGAAACCGCGCGGCGGGGCGTCCGCTTCACCGGTGCAGGTCGTCCGCAATATTCCGCCCGCACAGAGCGTGAAAACGGAGATCAATCTCCTGGGTATGACTGTTTCCGAGGCGGTGCAGGAAGTGGATGCGTTCATCGACCAAGCCGTACTTGCGGGGCTGGAAGAGGTGAAAATCATCCACGGCATGGGTACTGGCAAACTGCGCGAGGGCATCCGCAACCATCTTCGAGGCATGAAAAACGTTTCCGAATTTCGTTCAGGTAAGTACGGCGAAGGGGAGTCCGGGGTCACGATCGTCAAACTGAAATAGGAGTGCGAAGGCATGGAACTTCCCGAAATTGTTTTGCAGACTGGCGCTGTATTTGGGGCGAAAAATCAGTAATTTGTATTCTGCGGCAGAGGTCGGGTTTATTTTTGGTTTATTAAAGTAAGTTTTACTGCAGCGATTTTTGGGTTTTATTCGCGTTCCGCGGGGGGGGCAGGGGTTATTGTAGCCTGTGTAATAAGTTTTGCGTGTTGTGTCGTTCTGCTGTTTCATAAACAGCTCTTTTGCCGAATATATTGAAAGGGAAAAACTTTCAGCCCGTGCGATATTTTCGGGAAAAGAGGTAAACTATATTGAAAAGGGTCACAAAGCTCGCCATCCTCACCAATGCCGCGCTCGCCGTTCTGCTCCTTGTTGTCGGCGTCGTCTGTTTTCTGCCCGTCGGCGTGTCTACGGCGGGGAAACTTTCCGACCGCGTCTATTACAGCGGCAATACGGACAGCAAGTATGTCTCCGTCATGATCAACGTGTATTGGGGTACCGAATATATCCCCGCCATGCTTGACGTGCTGGACGAATACAACGCAAAAGCGACCTTTTTTGTCGGCGGGAGCTGGGCGGACGACCATACCGAAACATTGCGCGAAATCGTGCGCCGCGGGCATGAGCTCGGCAACCACGGCTATTTCCATAAAGATCAGGACAAACTGAATTACGAGAAAAACGCCGAGGAAATTCGCCTTTGCGGCGAGCTTGTGGAGCAATTGACGGATGTGAAAATGAGTTTGTTTGCTCCGCCCTCGGGCGCCTATTCCGAAAATACCGTCGATGCGGCGGAGGAACTCGGGTATAAGGTTATCTTGTGGTCGAAGGATACGATCGACTGGCGCGACCGCGACCAATCGCTCATCTACCGCCGCGCGACGGAGGGCGTTGCGGGCGGCGACCTCGTTCTTATGCACCCGACGGCGGAAACGGCTGCGGCTCTGCCGTCCATCCTCGCGTATTATCGCGAACAGGAGATGGAGGTCGTTCCCGTTTCGGAGAATATCAGCGGCGTTGAAAAAGCGTGATGTCCGAGAGCGCTTTTTCATCATCAAATCAAAATAAGCAACAATTATTCAATTATTGTTTAATAAATTATCTACATAGGGAGGACTTATGACGTACAGCAAAAAATTTCCGAGCGGACTTCGGATGGTCGTAAAAAAGATCGACGGGGTTCTTTCGGTCAGCATGGGGATCCTTGCGGGCACCGGCTCCTGCTTTGAAACGGGCAAAGAAAACGGTATTTCGCACTTCATTGAACACATGATGTTCAAGGGTACGGACAAGCGCAATGCCTTTGAAATTTCCGACGCGATGGATCGCATCGGGGCGCAGGTCAATGCTTTCACATCGAAGGATATTACCTGCTACTATGCAAAATCGACCACCGACCACGCGGGGGAAGCGTTTGAAATTCTGTCCAATTTCGTCCTGAATTCGGTGTTTCCGGAGGATGAAATGGAGCGGGAAAAGGGGGTCGTGCTTGAGGAGATTGCCATGACGGAGGACACGCCCGACGATCTCTGCCTCGATGTTCTGGCAGAAGCGTATTTCGGCGAAGAGGGGTACGGCAGACCGATTCTCGGGCCCGCCGAAAACGTAAAAAACTTTACGCGGCAGAACCTGTTCGATTATATTGCCGAACGCTACAATCCCGAAAATCTCGTCATATCCTTTGCGGGCAATATCGACGTGAATTATGCGACGGAACTCGTCGAAAAATATTTCGAGAGCGTCCTGCTAAAGAGAAAATTTGCCGACCGCAAAAAGCCGCTCTCGCTCGCGCATAAGAGTCTTTTCAAAACGAAAGATATTGAGCAAGCGCATATCGCGTTCGCCTATCCCTCGCTCGCGCGCGAGGACGAATTGATGGATGCGGCGCTCGTCGTCAATGCTGTTCTGGGAGGGGGAATGAGCTCCCGCCTGTTCCAAAAGGTTCGCGAGCAGATGGGACTCGCGTACACCGTATACTCGTATATCTCCTCGTTTACGGAAGGGGGACTGCTCACCGTGTATGCGGGCGTCAATCCCTCCAACGTCGCAAAGGCGCAGGAGGCGATCGAGGCGGTCATTGCCGATTTCTGCAAGAACAGACTCACGCAGGACGAACTCGCGCGTGGGCGCGAACAGCTAAAATCTTCACTCGTTTTGGCGCAGGAAAATACCGCCTCGCAGATGCTCGCCTACGGAAAATACATGCTCTACAACGATGCCGTGCTCGACTTTGAAAAGCGCATCCGCGGCATCGACGCGATTTCGATGGAGGACTGCGAAAAGGCGATTTCTCTCAATTTCGGAAAGGAAAATATGGCTGCTTCCATTGTCGGCAAGGTGGAGCGTCCGTTGGAAATCTGATAACGGCGAATAAACCTGTCGGGAGATTTTATTGCTAAAATCTCCCGATTGTACTATTATATTAATTATGTGAAGTACTATGTCAGACAAAATACGAGGATTTCAGCCTGTTTTTGATGCAAACAGTGAACTGCTCATACTGGGAAGTTTTCCATCCGTAAAAAGCCGTGCGGTCGATTTTTATTACGGCAATCGGCAGAATCGATTCTGGAAAATGCTCTTCGGATATTTCGGGGAAGAGGTCGGAGAGGATGTTGCGGCAAAGCGTGAATTTGTCCTTCGCCGCCATGTTGCGCTGTGGGATGTCGTTTCCGAGTGCGATATTGTCGGTTCATCGGATGCGAGTATCACGGGTTATGCCGTCGCCGAAATTTCATCTGTTTTGAAGGCGGCTCCGATCCGACTCATTCTCCTGAACGGTGCGGTCGCCTACAAAATTTTCTGCGAAAATTTTGCGGAGATCGGGGTGCCGTTTCTGCGCATGCCGTCCACCAGTCCCGCGAATCCTCGTTACGATCAGGGCGTTTGGTTTGCCGCTCTCGACTCGGTTTTTGGCGCGGCAAAATAGAAGAATTGCGACGCGGCAAATAGGGTATCTTTTTGCCGCAAAAATGATAAAAATCCTCGGGCAACACGGGTAATTGCTTGTTGTCTGATGTGCTGGAATATTGCAAAATACAATATTATTTGGAGTAAAAGATGATCACATATGAAGAGACGCTTGCGGAGCTTTCCGCGGTGAAGGACGAAAAATACCGCATTTTCAACGAACGCATCGTCAACGTTCCGGCTGGTACGAGCATCGGCGTGCGCACGCCGCTTTTGCGCGATTACGCCAAAAAGTTCGTAAAGCGCGAGGATTTTTCTTTTGCCGAATTGTTTTCCTGGTCGAACGGACTGTATGAAATCCGCCTTTTGAAATGCCTGTGCGTCGGCTATGCGAAGGTTCCCTTCGCGGAAAAGGAGGCACTCATCGAAAAGTGCCTTCCCGTCATCGACGGCTGGGGCGTGTGTGATTTATTTTGTGCCACCTTAAAAGAAATAGAAAAACATCGCAAAGAGTTTCTGCCGAACATCGAGCGCTATATAGCGATGGGCGCGGAGTTTTCCCAGCGGTTCGGCTACATCCTGCTGCTCGGCTGCTATATGGAGGAGGAATATCTGCCCGTCATTTTCCGCCTGCTCGGCGAGGCAAAAACGGAGTACTACTATACTTATATGGGCGCGGCGTGGCTGTTGGCGGAGGTGCTGGTCAAATTCTACGATGCGGGGATGCGTTTCTTAAAAGAGGGAGCGCTGGACGGCAGAACGAAGAACAAAGCGATCCAAAAGGCGCGCGAGAGTTTCCGTCTGACGGACGAGCAAAAAAATTATTTAAAATCTTTGAAAAATTGATGAAAAAGTGAAAAAAGTGTGATACAATATTGTCAATGCCTTCGGAAAAACCGCAGGCAACTATAAACGGAGTGTTGTAAGACAAAACAACGGAGTGTATCAATGGACATCTTAAAGAAGCTGACGGAAGAGTTTCCTTCCATCCGAGAAGACAGGGCTCAAAACATCATCAACCTCATCGACGAGGGGAACACCATTCCCTTCATTGCCCGCTACCGCAAGGAGATGACGGGCAGCTGCGACGACCAGGTGCTGCGCGAGTTTAACGACCGCCTGCTGTACCTGCGCAACCTCGAAAAGAGGAAGGAAGAAGTCGCAAAATCCATTACAGATCAGGGGAAAATGACGGAGGAAATCCGGCAGGCGCTGGATGCGGCGACGACGCTTACCGAAGTGGAGGACATCTACCGCCCGTACAAGCAGAAGAAAAAGACGCGTGCGAGCGTCGCCATCGAAAAGGGATTGCAGCCGCTCGCCGACTTTATCCTTGCGCAGGATAAGAACGCCGACGTGCGCGCGGAAGCGGAAAAGTACGTCGACGAAGAGAAGGGCGTTGCCACGGCGGACGAGGCGATCGCGGGCGCAAAGGACATCATCGCGGAAATCGTATCCGACGATGCCAACGTGCGCAAGAAGCTGCGCAACCTTTTCATGAAAAACGGCGAGATCCAGACTAAACTCGTCAACGCGGACAAAGAGGGCGCCAAAACGTACGAAATGTACGCCGACTATTCCGAACCGGTTGCGGAGATCAAGAGTCACCGCGTACTCGCCGTCAACCGCGGGGAGAAGGAAGATTTCCTCAAAGTCAAAGTTGTGTTCAATGATGAAATCGCCAAGCGCATCGCGGGAGCGGGTTACCTCAAAGACGGCGGCTATTCCACGCAGCTCGTGCAGGAGGCGGTGGAGGACGGGTACGACCGCCTCATCTATCCTTCCATCGAGCGCGAGATCCGCGCGGCGCTCACCGAGAGCGCGAGCGAGCAGGCGATCAAGATGTTCGAGGTCAACTTAAAGCCGCTCCTCATGCAGCCGCCCATCAAGGATAAAATCACGCTCGGGCTCGACCCCGCGTACCGCACCGGTTGCAAGATCGCCGTCGTGGACGGCACGGGCAAGGTGCTGGATAAGACGGTCGTCTATCCCACGCCCGGTCCCAAGCAGAATATCGATGCGGCGAAGGCGAAGCTGAAAGAACTTATCGCAAAATACAACGTCGACATCATCTCCATCGGCAACGGCACCGCATCCAAGGAGAGCGAAATTTTTGTCGCCGAACTCATCAAGGAGATCAAGGAAGAGACGGGCAGGGAGGTTTCGTACATGGTCGTGTCCGAGGCGGGCGCGTCGGTGTATTCCGCCAGTCCCTTGGGTGCGGAGGAATTCCCCGATTTCGACGTCGCGGAGCGCAGCGCGGTATCCATCGCGCGTCGTCTGCAAGACCCGCTCGCGGAGCTCATCAAAATCGACCCGAAATCCATCGGCGTAGGGCAGTACCAGCACGACATGGATAAAAAGCGGCTGGACAGCGTCCTGTCGGGCGTGTTGGAAGACTGCGTCAACAGCGTCGGCGTCGATCTGAACACGGCGAGCGTTTCCCTCCTCAAGTATGTGGCGGGTCTGAATGCCGGCATTGCAAAAAATATTGTCACTTATCGAGAAGAGAACGGTAAATTTGTTTCCCGCAAGGATATTCTGAAGGTTCCGAAGCTGGGCGAAAAGGCGTTTACGCAGTGCGCCGGTTTTTTGCGCATTACGGACGGTTCGAATATTCTCGACAATACCGCTGTGCATCCGGAATCGTACGCTGCGGCGGAAAAGCTCCTCACCCTGTTCGGCTATACCGCCGATGACGTGAAGGCGGGTAAAATTTCCGACCTTCCCAAAAAGGTGAAGGCGTACGGAGAGGAAAAGGCTGCAAAGGATGCGGGTCTGGATGTGCCCACCATGAAGGACATCGTCGCCGAACTCATCAAGCCCGGCCGCGACATCCGCGATGCTCTCCCCAAGCCCATCCTGCGGCAGGACATCATGGATATCAACGACCTCGCGCCTGGCATGGAACTCATCGGCACGGTGCGCAATGTCGTCGATTTCGGCGCGTTTGTCGATATCGGCGTACATCAGGACGGGCTCGTGCATCTCTCCGAGATCACCGACCGCTATATCCGCCACCCCTCCGATGTGCTTGAAGTGGGGCAGACGGTTACCGTTTGGGTCAAGGATGTCGACGTCAAGAAAAACCGTATCGGTCTTACGATGAAAAATCCCGCCGCCAAGAAAAAACCTGCGGCAAAAGCGCAATAAGGCATTGACAAATGACCTTGTTTTTAGTAAAATAATACCATAACGCAGGAGGATATCGGTATGTTTGAAAAAGTGCGCGACATGCTCGCAAAACAGTTGAATCTGTCGGCGGATCAGATCAAGCCGGAGAGCGATGTCGTCAAAGATTTGGGGGCGGACTCGCTCGACGTTGTGGAGCTTTTGATTTCGTTGGAAGATGATTACGGCATCTCCATTCCCGAAGATGACATCGTAAACGTCAAAACGGTACAGGACATCGTCGATATGATCGAAAAGCTCAACAAATAATTGATAATTGTCGAAATTATCGAACCTTATCGCCCCGAACGGATTCGTTCGGGGCGTGTTTTATAGTTGCAAAGTTGGTGCGGGAGAAAACGGGATGGACGAATCGGAGATTGTCAAGAAGAATTACGACGAAAACGCCGCTTTGGAGTGGGGCAGGCTGGAGGGTTTTCATTTTGAATTTGAGATAACGAAGCGCTATCTGCAAAAATACCTGCGGGGAAAGACTGTGCTCGATATCGGCGGCGGCCCGGGTCGGTACAGCATTTGGCTCGCCAAACAGGGGTACGACGTCACGCTCGTCGATTTGAGCGAGGGGAACGTCGCGCTTGCGCGGGAAAAGTTTCGCGAATACGGGGTGAATGTCGCCGCGCATGTGTGCGACGCGCGCGAGTTATCGGCTTTACGGCTCGGAAAGTTTGACAACGTTCTTCTTATGGGGCCGCTGTATCATCTCTCCGCAGAAAGCGATCGTGCGCAATGCGTTTTAGAGGCTCGCCGTCATTTGAGGGCGGACGGGTCGCTGTTTGCGTCCTTTATCACGATTACGGCGGGGCTGAACTTCTACCTCGACGAGTGCCCCGAAAAATTGGTCGACGAACCGGCAATGGACTTGTTTGACCGCATGGAGCGGGACGAATCCTGGAGCGGCATGGCGTTTACGCAGGCTACGTTTATCAACAGCGTCGAAGTGATGCCCTTTTTTGAGAAATTGGGATTTGAAAAGCTTGCTCTGTTCGGGCAGGAGGGGCTGACGGGTACGCGACTTTCTTATTTCAACCATTCGTCCGAACCCGTTCGGGAGAAATATCTTGAAATATCCCTGCGGCTGTGCGAAAATCCGAAATACTTTGCATACAGCAATCATCTCATGTATATCGGAAGGCAAAAGCGGGAAATGCGGCAATAGGAGAAGCATGCGGCTGTTTTTCCGTCGCCGTTCGGTTTGTGTTTTACAATTCAATACAAGGAGGCAAAAGATGAAGAGGGGGCTCGGTGTTCCCTTCCGTTAAAATAAAAATTTTTTCGGGAGGGTTCTATGAGATTTCAGAAAATCGATTTTCAAACATGGGAAAGAACGAAGGAGTTTCGCTTTTTCATGAACAATTTGCGCAACGTTATCAGTATAACTGTCGATTTAGATGTGGCGGTGTTTCTGCGAAGAGTCAAGGCTCGCGAGCAAAAGTTCTACCCGTCTATGCTTTGGGCGGTTTCGCGCGTCGTCAATGCGCACGAGGAATTTCGCGTGGGGCGCAATGCGGAAGGTGAATACGGCATTTACGATTTTGTTTCGCCGTACTACGCGCAGTTTTATAGGCAGGACGAAAAATTCGCGAAGCTTGTCACCGAATATTCGCCGGACGAGGCGGAGTTCTGTAAGCGCTTTTCGGAGGATGCGGTGCGGTATCAGGATTTGCGCGGATTCGATTTTGCCGCGCCGCCCAACGTGTTCGACGTGTCTTGTCTGCCGTGGACGCATTATCGCGCCTTTGACGTGCATGTGTTCGATGAAGGCGACTATCTCGCACCCGTCATCACCTGGGGCAAATTTGAAGAGCATGGCGGCAAAATGATTTTACCTTTTTCCTTCAACATCCATCATGCTGTGGCGGACGGATTTCATGTCTGCCGCTTTCTGAACGAGTTGCAGGAGTTGCTCGATCAATAATCGACAAAAATAATTTTATCGTCGATAAATTGATGAAAGGAGGGGATTGAATGCAATACATAGCGCATTGTGAAACGCCGCTCGGCGGCGTCACGCTGGCGAGCGACGGCGAATCGCTCACGGGGCTTTGGTTCGATGCGCAAAAGTATTTCGGTGCGGGGCTATGTGATGAGCCGATAGAAAAGGATTTGTTCGTATTCGGCGAGGTGCGGGAGTGGTTGAAAATTTATTTCGGCGGTAATCAACCCGATTTCACGCCGCCGCTTTCATTGCGTGGCACTCCCTTTCGGCGCGCCGTATGGGAAAAGCTGCTGCTCATCCCGTACGGAAAAACTGCAACCTACGGAGAGATTGCGCGCTCACTTTCGGAGGAATTCGGGCGTAAAGGATCGGCGCGCGCCGTCGGCAATGCGGTCGGGCGTAACCCCGTATCGCTCATCGTGCCGTGCCACCGTGTGGTCGGTGCAAACGGAAGTTTGACGGGCTACGCGGGCGGCATCGAGCGAAAGCGCCGCCTGTTGGAAATGGAAGGCGTATTTCAAAAATAGGTTCTGAAAAGATTTTTTGCTCATAAATTTGAAAAGGCAACCGCGAGGCTTTCAATGCCCCGCGGTTGCTCTTTTGCGGTCGGAACAATTACCAATTTTGATTGTACAAACAGGAAATGTGTTCAACAATGACGGGCGACGAATCACGGCAATACAACGTTAGGCATATACTGATAGAAAAACGGAGGTTTTTCTATGTACGGACTGAGTGCCGATGCTCCGTATCCTGGAACGGAGGGTATAACGCAGGACAGGGAGAGCGTGCGCATCATTTCGCCCGCCTATGCCGATCGCGGCAGCGAATTGACGGCGATTCTGCAGTATGTCTTTCACGCAACCGTCTTTTCGGGTTTGCAAATGAAGCAATATTCCCGCTTATTGACCGAGATCGCCGTCAGTGAAATGCACCACCTCGACATCCTCGGCGGCATGCTGTATCAAATGGGGGCTTTACCCGTATTTACATCCTGTCCGCCGCGTTTGTTCGACTTCTATTCGACCGCCGCCGTGTGCTATTCCTGTGAACCGGAAAAGATGATTCGCGATGATATCCGCGGCGAGCAGGAGGCGATTCGGCAATATCAAAGCATGTTGCGCCGCCTGTGCAACGAGCAGATTTCGGTCATAATATCGCGCATAATCCGCGACGAAGAACTTCATTTGCAAACTTTGCATAGTATTATGCGTGAAATAAAAGCACGTTAAACGTGTCAAATGGTGTGCTGACAGTGAGTGATAACTTGTTGACTTTTTCGGTGAACGTTTATATAAGAAATTTTTATCGATAAATTTTTACTTATTTGTGTCAAACGCTTTTCTTTTTCAAAAATGTGTAGTATAATAAGAGCGGTTCCGAAAGAGGAGCCGCTTACTTTTTGAAAATTTTTTTAGGAGGCTTGTTGTATGGCAAGGTTCACGTTGCCCCGCGATTTGTATCACGGCAAGGGCGCATTGGAAAATCTGAAAAACCTGAAGGGTAAAAAGGCGATCGTCTGTGTCGGCGGCGGTTCGATGAAGCGTTTCGGATTCCTCGACAGGGCGGTCAATTACCTGAAGGAGGCGGGCATGGAAGTTGCCCTCATCGAGGGCATCGAGTCCGACCCGTCGGTTGAAACGGTCATGGCGGGCGCGAAGAAGATGGAGGAATTCCAACCCGACTGGATCGTCGCGATGGGTGGCGGTTCGCCGATCGATGCCGCGAAGGCGATGTGGATCAAGTACGAATATCCCGAAACGACCTTCGAAGATATGTGCAAAGTTTTCGGTTTGCCCGAGCTTCGCAAAAAGGCGCACTTCTGCGCTATCCCTTCTACCTCCGGCACTGCGACCGAAGTGACGGCGTTCTCCATCATCACCGATTATCAGAAGGGCATCAAATACCCGATTGCGGACTTTGAAATCACTCCCGACGTCGCCATCGTCGATCCCGAACTAGCGGAAACGATGCCCGCCAAACTCACGGCGCATACGGGCATGGACGCGCTGACCCATTCGATCGAAGCGTACGTTTCCACCTGCAACTGCAACTATACCGACCCGCTCGCCATCTATGCGGCGGAACTGATCACAAAGAACCTTGTCAAGTCCTTCAACGGCGATATGACCGCGCGCGACACCATGCACGACGCGCAGTGCCTCGCGGGTATGGCGTTCTCCAACGCGTTGCTGGGCATTGTCCATTCGATGGCGCACAAGACGGGCGCGGCGTTTGCGAACGGTCACATCATCCACGGCGCGGCGAACGCGATGTATCTGCCCAAGGTCATCAAGTTCAACTCCAAGGATGAAACGGCGAAAAAGCGCTACGCGCAGCTCGCCGACTATCTGCACCTCGGCGGTAAGAGTGACGAGGAGAAGGTAGATAAACTGATTGCCCTCGTACGCAAGATGAACGACGAGCTGAAGATCCCGCAGTCCATCAAAAACTACGGCAACGGCGGCGTCATCGTCGATGAAAAGGACAGGATGGTTCCCGAAGAGGAATTCCTCGCCAAGGTACACGATATCGCCGTCAACGCTTTGGGCGACGCCTGCACGGGTTCCAACCCCCGTCAGCCCTCCGTGGAGGAGATGGAAAAACTGCTCAAGTGCTGCTATTACGACACCGAAGTCGATTTTTAAAATTTTCGGAATATCGGCAAAGGAGCCGCCCGCGATGCGGGCGGCTTTTCTCGTGCGCAGCCAGATTTTTCTTTACAGAGGGCGGCGCTTATGGTATAATCAATAGGTCGCTTCGTACGGTGCGGCGGCAAAAAATTTCACCCGAAAAAGAGAGAACATACATGTCTATCCGAGTATTGTTTGTCTGCCTCGGCAACATCTGCCGTTCGCCGATGGCGGAGTTTATTTTCAAGGATAAGATCACCCGCGAGGGACTGTCCGCGCAATTTATCGTCGAATCGGCGGGTACGAGTTCGGAGGAAGAGGGGAACCCCGTCTATCCGCCCGCGCGCGCCGAACTTGCCCGGCACAACATCTCCTGCGCCGGCAAGCGCGCACGCAGAGTGCGCCCGTCCGATTATACAAATTTCGACTATATCCTCGCGGCGGAAGCGCGCAACGTGCAGGGCTGTCTGCGCATCTTCGGCGGCGACCACGAAAAAAAGGTATTCCGCATGCTCGACTTTTCCTCCCGCCCGCGGGATATTTCCGACCCGTGGTGGACGGGCGATTTTGCCGCCGCCTACCGCGATATCGACGAGGGTACGGACGGCTTTTTGCGCATGCTGTCCGAGAGCGGAAAAATTCCGCCGAAAAATTTCGGCGGCGGTGCAAACAACGGTTAAAAACATTTGACATTCGTCCGGCATAGTATTACAATAACGCGCGGGAAATGAGAGAATACGAAAAAGGTCGTTGATTGCCGATGGATTTTCTGAATACTTTCATCAACGTTTTGATGGTCGTTGTGCTGGCTGTGCCGGGTTATTTTCTTCGCAAAGCGAAGCTTCTGCCTGAAAACACGGCAGGCATTTTTGCTGTCCTTTTGCTGTACATATCTCAGCCGTTTTTAATGATGTCGTCTTTGTTCGATAAAAAATTCGAGTCTTCCATGCTGCTCGATTTTGCATGGATTCTTTTGTTCGCCGTCGTTTTGCAGCTGCTTGTGTACTTTGCCGCAAAACTGTTCTTCGTCAAGGAGAAAGACATGGCGGCAAAGCGGGCGTGCGAGGCGTGTTCCTACCTCGGCAATGTCGGGTTCATGGGTATCCCCGTCATGCAGATGCTCTTCCCCGATAACCCCGAAATGATTCTTTACACCGTCGTATACAACATCGCCTTCAACGCGATGACGTGGACGCTCGGCGTGTTTGCGGTGACGGGGGAGCGGAAGCGCATCAATCCGCTGAAAATAATCCTCAATCCGCCGACCATTGCCGTCATCATCGCTCTGCCGCTGTTCCTCTGCAATGTGCCGATCCCCGAGCAAGTCATGACGCCTATCCGCTACCTCGGCGACATGACACTGCCCCTCTCCATGATCATATTGGGGCTGCGCCTTGCGGATATGCGCCTTATCTCGCTCGTCAACGATTGGAAGGTCTACATGGTCGCCTTCGTCAAGCTGATCGTGTCGCCGCTGCTGTGCCTCGGGGTTCTGATGCTGTGCGGGCTGTTCCTGCCCATCGGAAGCACCGTCATCATCGCGTTGTACATCATCGCGGCGATGCCCACGGCGTCCAGCGCATTGAATTTTGCCGAAATGTACGGCGGCGCGAAGGAAACGGCCGCCGCCGCAACGCTGATGAACACGATCCTGTGCATCGCCACGATCCCGATATTGATGCTTTTGACGCAGTTCGTCTGAACAAAGAAAAGCCCCGCGAAGGTTTTCGGAAACCTCCACGGGGTCTTTTCATACACAAATTCAAGCAACAATTCCGAACAGCCCCAGCGAAACGCCGCAGAAGATGAGCAGCGACAAGACATCGGTGATGGTCGTAATGAAGGGATTTGCAAACACGGCGGGGTCGATGCGTATCGCCTTGGCGAAAATCGGTACGCACGCGCCTACGATTTTTGCGACGATAACGGCGAGCGCGATGGAGACGGAGATCGCCGCACAGTTGAAGAAGGTGTAACCCTCATAACCGAAGAGCAGGTTGTCGATGAGTTGCAATTTTGCAAAGCACACAATGCCGACGGAAAGGGCGATGAGAACGGAAACGCGCATCTCCTTCCAGATGACCTGCAATATGTCGCGCGGCCGTATCTCGTCGAGCGCCATGCCGCGGATGACGGTCACGGAAGCCTGGCTTCCGGCGTTTCCGCCCGTCCCCATGATCATCGGCACGCAGGCGATGAGAACGGTAGGGAGAAGCTCCTGATAGGTGTTCAATATCAGACCCGTAAAAGTCGCGCTCACCATCAGGATGAGCAGCCAGGGGATGCGGTGCAGGTAGATGCTCCAGATTTTTGTTTCGAGGTAGGGCTTGTCGGACGGGGTGACGGAGTTGATGTACGAAATATCTTCCGTCGCCTCTTCGGTAATGACGTCCAATGCGTCGTCGACGGTGACGATGCCGACCAACTTGTTTTCCTGGTCGACGACGGGCACCGCCAGAAGGTCGTACTTGGATAGGGTGTTTGCAACCTCTTCTTTATCGTCGAGGGTATTGACGGAGATGAGGTTGGTCTCCATGAAGGAATCGACTTTATCGTCATAGCCGTGCAGGAGCAGGTCTTTTACCGTCACGATGCCGAGCAGCGTCTTTTGGTCGTCGGTGACGTAACAGGTGTAGATGGTCTCCTTATCGATGGCTTCCTTGCGGATCTTCTCAAAGCATTCGCGCACGGTCATGTGCGTGCGGAGGGAGATGCACTCCGTCGTCATGATGCTGCCCGCGCAGTCTTTCGGATATTTGAGGATCTCGTTGATCTCCTTGCGCGTTTCGCTGTCCGCCTGCAGAAGAATGCGCTTGACGACGTTCGCGGGCATCTCTTCGATGAGGTCGACGGTATCGTCGACGAACAGCTCGTCGAGCATCAGCTTCAGCTCTGTATCGCTGAACGATTTGATGAGCAGCTCCTGCTCGGCGCTGTTCATCTCGACGAACGTCTCCGCTGCGAGTTCTTTCGGCAACAGGCGGAATACGATGGGGATGTCCTTTTCGTCCAGTTCGGCAAAAATTTCCGCCAGGTCGGCAGGCTCCAGCTCCGCCAAAAGCGGCTTCAGCTGCGAAAAATTCTTTTCCTCGAGGTAGTCGACGATCTCGACGATCTTATCGTTTCGGTTTTCGGGAGTCGCTTTTAAGAGGACTTCGTGGACGACGTCCGTCGGCATGCTGCCGAGCAGTTCTTCGACGTCGTCGTCGATGATCTCGTCGGTAACTTCCTGCAATTTAACATCGGAAAAATCCTTCAAGACGCGCTTCTGCGTGTCGCGGTCGAGCAGGACGAATACGTCCGCGGCGACTTCTTTGTCCAGGCATCCGAACAGCTTGGTAAGTCGGTCTGTGTCCAGTTCTTCGAGTATTTTTGCCAGATCTTCCGCAGTCGCCGTTTCGAGCAGGGATTGCAGGTCGTCGATGCGGTCTTCGTCGAGCAGTTGTATTATTTTCTCTTTCACGGGAACGAACCTCCTTACGAGAGTATCCGCAAAAAGTATAAATTTTTTTCGTTTTTTTGTCAAGCATACGGTTCGCGGGTACAGGCAGAAAGTTTGTTTTTTTCTTGCGTACATGCGGCGATAAACTTGTCACTTTTCGCGGATTATGATATAATCATTTTTGAACGAACACAAAAAGGAAGGAATTTCTATGAATCAGAGAATGTACGGTCTGGGCAGCAAGAGATCGGTCATCCGCGAAACTTTTGAGTTCGGCAAAAAGCGCGCGGCAGAAGTCGGCGCGGAAAACGTGTACGATTTCAGCCTCGGCAACCCCAGCGTCAGCCCCCCGCAAATTGTAGAGGACACCCTTCTTTCTCTGCTCAAGGAGGAAGATGCGACCGCTCTGCACGGCTATACTTCTGCGCAGGGCGATGCGGGCGTGCGCGCGGCGATTGCCGACTATATCCGCAGGACGCACGGGGTCGCGTGCGAGCCTGACTTTATCTATATGACCTGCGGAGCAGCGGCGTCACTCACCATCAGCCTTTGTGCGCTCTGCAATGCGGAGGATGAAGTCATCACCTTTGCCCCGTACTTCACCGAATACAAAGTCTTTACGGAAACGGCGGGAGCAAAACTCGTCGCCCTCGCTTCCGACCCCGACACCTTCCAAATCGATTTTTCGCTGTTGGAAAGCGCATTGAACGAAAAGACGACCGCCGTACTCGTCAATTCGCCCAACAATCCGAGCGGCGTGGTGTACAGCGAGGAGACGGTCAAAAAGCTGGCGGCTCTGCTCGAACGAAAATCCGTCCAATACAAAAAGACGATTTATCTCATCACCGACGAGCCGTACCGCGAACTGGTATACGGCGGGGTGAAGGTGCCGTATCTTACAAAATATTATCGGAACACTATTGTCTGCTATTCCTATTCGAAATCGCTCTCTCTCCCCGGTGAACGTATCGGCTATATCTTTGTCAATCCCACGGCGGAGAACGCGAAACAGCTGTATCTCGCCGTCTGCGGCGCGGGCAGGGCGCTCGGCTATGTGTGCGCGCCGTCGCTGTTCCAGAAGATGGTCGCCCGCTGCCAGGGCGTCACATCCGATGTTTCCGTTTACGAGAAAAACCGCGACCTGTTGGCGGGCGCTTTGCGCGAATATGGGTTTTCCTGCGTACAGCCGGACGGGGCGTTCTATTTGTTCGTCAAATCCCCCGAGCCGGACGCGAACGCATTCTGCGAGCGGGCAAAGGAATACAATTTATTGCTTGTACCCGGCGACGATTTCGGTTGCAGCGGATATGTCCGCATCGCGTACTGCGTTTCTCCCGATATGATCCGCCGCTCTCTGCCAGCGTTTAAAAAATTGGCGGAAAAATATTTCGGCTGACCGCGCGGAGCGGCGTCCGCAGGTGCGCCGCAGAATAAAATCATCAACCAGGAGGTTTGTCATGGAAAAATTTGTTTGGCGCGCCACGGTGCGCGAGGGGATGAAGGAGGAATATATCCGCCGACACAACGAAATTTGGCCGGAGATGGTTGCCGCGCTGAAAGAGGCGGGCATCTGCAACTATACGATCTGGATGGACGGCAACGAGCTGTTCGGCTATTATGAATGCGAAAAGGGCGTCGACTTTGCCCTGAAATTTCAAGCGGAAAATGAAACCGTCTGCAGATGGGAAAAATCGATGGCGCCGGTCATGCAGAAGAGTTCAGCCGTTCCCGTCAAAGTCTTTGAGTTGAACTGAAAATTTCGCAACCCTGTATTTCGGAGGAAAAATGGGCGAGAAAAAAAGGTTGGGCAGAGAATTTATCCGATATGTTCTGCCCTCTATGCTGGCGTTTGCGCTGTCGGGGATTTACAGTATCGCCGACGGTTTTTTTGTGGGCAATGAATTGGGTGACAGCGCGCTTACGGCAATCAATGTCGCTTATCCGCTTACGGCGTTCATTCAGGCGACGGGTACGGGGATCGGCATGGGAGGAGCCGTTCTGTTTACCCTTGCGGCGGCATCTGCTTCGCCCGAGGGGAAACGCAAATATTTCGGGATTTCGCTCGTCCTTCTCGCGCTGTCCGGCGTAGCGCTTACCGCGCTTATTTTTCTGGTTTCTCCGCCCGTGCTGCGGATCTTCGGCGCGGAAGGGGAAACGCTTGCGTTAGCCGAAGAATATATGCGTTTCATTGCCCTCGGTTCGCTCTTTCAGGTGCTCGGCACGGGGCTTACGCCGTTCATCCGCAACATGGGCGGCACGGTAACGGCAATGTCCGCAATGATTGCCGGATTTGTTACGAATATCGTTCTCGATTATCTCTTTGTATGGGTTTTGCCGTGGGGTATGACGGGTGCGGCTGTCGCAACCGTTATCGGTCAGGCGGCGACTTTTTGCGTTTGCCTGGGATATCTCGTCGTGAAAAAGCAGAAGCCGGACTTCCGTTTCGGAGGGCGCGCGTTTCGCTTTGCAGGGAAGACGCTTTTGTTGGGGTTATCGCCCTTCGGGTTGGCGTTCTCCCCCAATTTTATGCTGATCTTCGTCAATTTCAGCGCGTCGGCGGTGGGAGGGCAATTTGCGCTCAACTGTTTCGCTCCCGTGTCCTACGCGATCTCCGTCGTTTTGCTGTTATTGCAGGGGGTGAGCGACGGCTGCCAGCCCCTCGTCAGTCGCGAATTCGGAAGCGGCAGCGCGCGGGGCGCACGGTCGGTACGCAATCTGGCATTTGCGTTCGCGCTCGTTGTAGCGGCTGTTTGTATGGCTGTCATGTTCGCCGTCCGCCGGGATATTTCCAAGGTGTTCGGCGCGTCTGACGAGGTCGCCGCGGAAGTGGGGAATATTCTGCCGCTGTTTATTGCAGGCTTTTTGTTCGTCGGTTTTTCTCGTATCGCCACCGCCTATTTCTATGCGACGGGGAATACCTGGCGCGCCTACATCGTCATCTACGGCGAACCGCTCTGTCTCTTGGTATTGCTATTGATTCTGCCGAATTTCATGGGCATCACGGGGACGTGGCTGTCCGTACCGCTCTCGCAGGCAAGCCTTGCTGTCGTCGCTTTCCTGTTGGTTTTTCTGTACGACCGCGGGCAGAGGAAGAGGGAAAAGAATATTTCGACGGCAGAGAAAGCTTGACAAAATACAAAGAAATCCTTACAAGGAAAAGGAGCGCACAAAACGTGCGCTCCTTAAATTTATTTCGGATTACTTGCTTTCGGGGGTGTGCCATACCCAGTCTTTTACTTCGGGTATGTCCTCGCCGACCTCGGCGATGTAGTTCTTGTGCTTCACGAGCAGGTCGTTCATCTTCTGGAAGAGCGCCGAACCGGTGTTTCCCAGCTGCGGCAGCACGGTGATCGCCGTCTTGACGAGGTCGAAGCGGTCGATCTTGTTCTGTACGCGCATATCGAACGGCGTCGTGATGGTGCCTTCTTCCATGTACCCGAACACATGCAGGTTCTTGTTCCTGCGCGTGTAGGTCAGCTCGTGAATGAGGGTCGGATAGCCGTGGAAGTTGAAGATGATGGGTTTGTCCTTGGTGAAGATGGCGTCGTAGTCGGCGTCTGTCAGCCCGTGCGGGTGTACGCCGTGCGGCTGCAGCTTCATCAGGTCGACGACGTTGACGAAGCGGATCTTCAGATCGGGCAGATTGTCGCGCAGAATCGTCGTCGCGGCGAGCGCTTCCAAAGTAGGGGTATCGCCGCAGCAGGCGATGACGATGTCGGGCTCCTGCCCCGCGTCGTTGGACGCCCAATCCCAGATGGAAACGCCCTGCGTGCAGTGCTTGACCGCCTGTTCCATCGTCAGCCACTGGAAGCTGGGGTGCTTGGAGGCTACGATGACGTTGACATAGTTCTTGCTCTTGATGCAGTGGTCAAAGCAGGAGAGCAGGCAGTTCGCATCGGGCGGGAGATACATGCGCACCACGTCCGCCTTTTTGTTGGCGATGTGGTCGAGGAATCCGGGATCCTGGTGCGTGAAGCCGTTGTGATCCTGCTGCCATACGTTGGAGGTGAGGATGAGGTTGAGGGAAGCGATGTCCTGTCTCCACGGCAGTTGGTTGCATACTTTGAGCCACTTCGCGTGCTGCGCCGCCATCGAGTCGACGACGCGGATGAACGCCTCATAGGAAGCGAAGAAGCCGTGGCGCCCCGTCAGGATATAGCCTTCCAGCCAGCCCTCGCACATATGTTCGGAGAGGTAGGAGTCCATGATGCGGCCGTCTTTGGCGAGCTTGTCGTCGTTCGGCCAGATGTCCGCGTTGAAATCGCGGTTTGTCGCCTCGAACGCGCGGTAGAGGCGGTTGCTCATGCACTCGTCCGGCCCGAAGATGCGGAAGTTTTTGCTCTCTTCGTTGAGTTTGAACACGTCGCGCACATAGCCGCCCAGTTCCAACATGTCCTGCGTGCGCACCGCGCCGGGCGCAGGCACGTCCACTGCGTATTTCGTGAAGTCGGGCAGGCGCAGATCGCGCAGCAACTTGCCGCCGTTCGCGTGCGGGTTGGCGCTGATGCGTCTGTCGCCCTCGGGTGCGAGCGCGCGCAATTCGGGTTTCAGACGGTAATTCTCGTCGAACAGCTCTTCGGGTTTATAGCTCAAAAGCCAATCTTTGAGCAGCTGCATGTGCTCGGGTTTTTCCATGGTGATGGGGACTTGATGGGCGCGGAAGGTGTTTTCGATCTGCAATCCGTCCACGACCTTCGGGCCCGTCCAACCCTTGGGGGTACGCAGCACGATCATCGGCCAGAAGGGGCGCTTGTCGCTCTTGCCTTCGCGCGCCTTTTTCTGGATGTCCTTGATCTCCTTGACGCACTTGTCCAGCACTTCCGCCATCTTCCTGTGCATTTCCATGGGCTCGGAACCCTCGACGAAGTAGGGTTTCCAGCCGCAGCCGTGGAAGAAGCTCTTCACCTCGTCGTGCGAGATGCGCGCAAACACGGTCGGGTTGTTGATCTTATAGCCGTTCAGGTGCAGAATGGGCAGCACCGCGCCATCGGTGGCGGGGTTCAGGAATTTGTTGGAATGCCATGCCGTCGCGAGCGGGCCGGTTTCCGCCTCGCCGTCGCCGACGGTCACCGCCGCGATGAGGTCGGGGTTGTCGAATACGGCTCCGAACGCGTGCGCGATGGAATAACCGAGTTCACCGCCCTCGTTGATGGAGCCGGGCGTTTCGGGTGCAACGTGGCTGGAGATGCCGCCGGGGAAGGAGAACTGTTTGCACAGTTTTTTCATCCCTTCATAGTCCTGCCCGACGTTGGGGTACACCTCGCTGTAGGTGCCTTCGAGGTAGGAGTTGGCAACGAAGAAGTTGCCGCCGTGGCCGGGGCCGGAGAGAAGGATCATGTCGAGGTCAAACTTTTTGATGACCCTGTTGAGGTGCACATACACGAAATTCTGCCCGGGCACGGTGCCCCAGTGTCCGACGATCTTTTTCTTGATCTGGTCGCGGGTGAGGGGCTCGCGCAAAAGCGGGTTGTCCAAAAGGTAGAGCTGGGCGGCGGCCAGATAGTTGGCTGCGCGCCAGTAGGCGTCCATCTTTTGGAGATAGCCGTCCGTCAGCGGCTGCTTTTCGGGGCAAGTCTGCGTTTTGCTCATGGTAGTCTACTCCTTTTTGTATTATTTTTTCATAATCTATTATAAACGAAAATTTGTAAAATTCAAGGGTTGTTTCAAAAAAAAATGTGCGCGGAAAAAATTGTTTTTTTGGCACAGAAAGGAATCGTTAACTGAAAACGGCGTTCCGAATTGGGAACGATAACTGAAAAAAACGTTCGCGGCTTGCCCGGAAGAAAAATGCAAAGTTATAAAAAACTTTGGGAAAAACGGCGAAAATTACTTTACTAATTTAGCGCGATAAAGTATAATATCATAGTCCGCTGAAAAAAGTAAGGCGGAGAAAGGAGTTAGATCTATGAAAAAGTTTTTGGCAGTGATTTGTTCGCTTGCGGTTCTCGCTGGCGGCGTTGCGATGTTTTCGGGGTGCGGGAATGAAATTACGATTCCCGACGAAGAAGGGTATACCATAAAAATCGGCTATACGGAATATGCGCCGATGAATTATAGGGACGAAGACGGCAATTTAATCGGCCATGACACGGAGTTTGCCATCAAACTGTGCGAAGATTTGGGGTACAAATACGAATTTGTATTTTTGAATAACTGGAACACGAAGGTGGTCGATTTGGATGCGGGGCGAATCGATTTGATTTGGAACGGGATGACGATTACGGACGAATTGAAGGAATCGATTTTGATATCCGACCCGTATATGCGCAATCAGCAGGTGTTGGTCGCCCCGAATGCTACGATAGGCGATTATACGGACTTGGCAAGCCTGTTGAATGCAGGTTCGATTGCCGTGGAAACGGGTTCCGCTGCGGAATTAGCCGTCAAGGCCATTCCGGGGATCGATACCTCGAAGGTGCGCCCGGTGCAGTCGCAGGCAAGGGCCTTGATGGAGGTTGGTGCGCGCACCGCCGATATTGCGGTCATCGATTATACGATGGCCAGCTCGATGACTGGCGAGGGTACGAGCTATGCCGACATATCCTATAAGGACGTTGGGTTTGAAGAGGAGGAGTACGGTATCGGGCTCCGCAAGAGCGATTCCGCGTTTTTGGAGAAAATCAATCAAAAGATAGCCGAATATAAGAGCAACGGGTATTTAGACAGTCTGTATCAAAAATATTTCGGCTGATTCGGATATTAACAAAGTAGGGTTGTCGGATGTTTTGGGAAATTATATTGGAATTGAGCGAGGGCTTCCTCATAACGTGCGAAATATTTGCCTTGACGCTCATTTTTGCTCTGCCCTTGGGGCTGTTGGTCGCGTTGGGGGCCATGTCGCGGTTTAAGCCGTTAAAGGCGGTCGTTAAAACAATCGTTTGGATAGTCCGAGGAACACCTTTGATGCTTCAAATCATGGTGATTTATTATGGCCCCGGGCTGTTGTTCGGTGTCCGCGGTATCGGAAATATGCTCGCGGTCATGATTGCTTTTATACTGAATTACGCCTGCTACTTTTCGGAAATTTATCGAGGCGGCATCGAGAGCATTTCCAAAGGGCAGTACGAAGCGGGGCAGGTGCTGGGCATGACGCGCTCGCAGATATTCTTCAAGGTCGTCTTGCTGCAGGTCGTCAAGCGCATCCTTGCGCCAATGAGCAACGAGGTGATGACGCTTGTAAAGGATACGTCGTTAGCTAGAATCATCAGCGTAATCGAAATTCTTTTTGTTGCGGAAACCTTTGCGTTGCAGGGAATCATCTGGCCGCTGTTCTTCACAGGGGTCTACTATTTACTTTTCATCGGCATTCTGACGATCGTATTCGGCAGACTGGAAAAGAAACTCAATTATTTCAGGGTGTAATCGTATGGCGTTTCTCGAACTGAAAAATTATCGTAAAAAATTCGGTGAAAACGAGGTACTCAAGGGAATCTCCGTTTCGCTGGAGCGGGGAGAGGTGCTTGCCATCATCGGCTCTTCGGGCGGCGGCAAAACGACGCTTCTGCGCTGCATGAACTTTTTGGAGATGCCCGACGAGGGAGAGCTGTACCTCGGCGGCGAAAAGCTGTTCGACGCGGCGGAAAAAAAGAGCTATTCCGACGCGGAGATCCGCGAAAAGCGTCTGCACTTCGGGCTAGTCTTTCAGCAGTTCAACCTGTTTCCGCAGTACACCGTATTCAGGAACATAACCCTCGCGCAGACCCTTTTGGCAAAGCAGGATTTCAAGCGGAAAAAGGCGGACTTTGCGGCGGTGTGCAAAAAGGCGCCGAAAGAGGAGCGCAAAAAGCTGAAAGCGGAGCAAAAGCAGATCCTCGACGAAATCAAGGCGAACCAAAAAGAGAGCATCGAGGAAAAGGCGGAAAATCTCCTTTCGCGCGTGGGGCTTTCGGATAAGCGCGATTCCTACCCGTACGAACTTTCGGGCGGGCAGCAACAGCGGGTGGCGATCGCCCGCGCCCTCGCGCTGAATCCGGACATCCTCTGCTTCGACGAGCCGACGAGCGCGCTCGACCCGGAACTGACGGGCGAGGTGCTCAAGGTCATCAAGGGACTGAAATCTTCCGACAGCACGATGATCGTCGTCACGCACGAAATGGAGTTTGCAAAGAACGTCGCCGACCGCGTCATCTTCATCGCGGACGGCGTCATCGAGGAGGAGGGCACGCCGCAGGAGGTCTTCGAAAACCCCAAGAGCGAAAAGACGCGCGCCTTCCTGCGCAAGTCCTTGGAAGAGGTGTTTTAGCGGTATGAAGGACATCGGGCATATGACGGGTATTTTGTACCGCGCCCTGCTCAACTGTAAGACGGAGGAGGACTGCGCGGCGCTTTTGGGCGATTTGTGTACCTATCAGGAGATCGAGCAGATGGCGCAGCGCGCGGCTTCGGCACAACTCATCCTTGAGGGGAAGACGTACGCGGAGATCATCGAACAGACGGGCATATCGTCTGCGACCCTTTCGCGCGTTTCAAAAGAGGTTCGGCACGGGCGGGGCGGCTATTCCCGTTTTCTGCCGAAAAACTGAACGGAAGATAAAAAAGGCGGCTCGGTCGGGCGGTCTTTTTTCCATTCATTTCCGGCATGCTTGGCATAGAAAACAAGTATTCGACAGCGCTTCGCTGATATGGTATACTGTCGGCGAAAACGGAAAGGAGAGCTGCGCGCGGCAAACGCGCGGCGGAATCAAGATGAAGATAATCGAAAACGAGCGATTCGGGCGGGAGCGCGCCCTGTACCGTTCGGATGGTGTGCTATTGAAAAATTGCCGTTTTGCGGGAGAAGAGGACGGCGAATCGGCATTGAAGGAGAGTCGCAACGTCGCCGCTGAACATTGCTATATGGATTTGCGGTATCCCTTCTGGCATGTACACGGACTCCGTTTGTCCGACTGCGTGCTGACGGAACATTGCCGCGCCGCACTATGGTACAGTGAAGAAATTGCGATTCAAAGTTGCATGATGAACGGCATCAAAGCGCTGCGCGAGTGCAGGGGCATAGCGCTCGAAAATGTAGCGGCGCATTCGCCCGAATTCGGCTGGCGTTGCAGGGATATAAAAATCAAAGACAGCTCCGTCGAATCGGAATACGCCTTTTTCGAGAGCCGTAGCATTCGCGCCGACGGGTTGCGCCTTGCGGGCAAATACACCTTTCAGTACACGAAAAACGTGCGCATTTCCCGCTCCGTACTCAACACGAAGGACGCCTTCTGGCACGCGAAGAACGTTACGGTCGTTGATTCGGAGATCGACGGGGAATACCTCGGCTGGTATTCGGAGGGACTTACGCTCATCCGCTGCCATATCAAGGGCACCCAGCCGCTTTGCTATTGTAAAAACCTGAAACTCATCGACTGCACCACGGAAAACTGCGACCTCGCCTTTGAATACAGCGGCGTGCAGGCGGATATCCGCGGAGGCATCGATTCGATCAAAAATCCTCGCCGCGGCGTCATCCGCGCTGATTCCGTGGGTGAAATCATCCGCACGAGCGACAGCGTATTTCCCTCCCGCGCCCGCATTTATGCGGGACGGCGTACAGACAAAAAATGAGAATTTATACAGCCCGCTGCAAAAAAATGCAGCGGACTGGTCGCTTTTCTGCAAAAAACAGCGGTCATTGCCTTGCTTGTTCCGATAAAATGTGATAAAATATTCAGCAATAGGTTATCAGTGGGGAAACAAGGAGAGTATGGCAATGTTCAGTCCCGAAATCGAGAAGATCGACCGAAAGCGGCTGCGCGAAATGCAGCTGGAGCGGTTAAAGCATATCGTCGCGTACGCGTACGAGCGCGTGCCCATGTATAAGGAGCGGTTCGATAAGATCGGACTCAAACCCGAGCATATCAAGACGCTCAAAGACATCGAAAATATTCCGTACACGACCAAGGACGATTTGCGAGACCATTATCCGTTCGGTCTTTTTGCTGTGCCGATGAAGCAAATCATCCGCCTGCACGCCTCGTCGGGCACGACGGGCAAACCCATCGTCGGCGGCTATACGCGAGGCGATCTGGACAACTGGGCGACTTGCATCGCGCGCATTCTCGTGATGGCGGGGGCGACGGACGAGGACATCTTCCACGTCGCGTTCGGCTACGGTCTGTTTACGGGTGGATTCGGTCTGCACTACGGTGTGGAGAAGCTGGGCGCTACGGTCGTGCCCGTTTCCTCGGGCAACACCGAGCGGCAGATCATGCTCTTGAAGGACTTCGGTGCGACGGCGCTCATCGCCACGCCCAGCTATGCCATGTACCTCGCCGAAACGGCGAAGAAGATGGGCGTTCTGGACGATTTGAAAGTCCGCCTCGTCTGCATGGGCGCGGAAGCCTCCACGGCGGAGATGCACGAATCCCTGCAAAAGATTTTGGGTGCCTTCCCCACGGAAAACTATGGGTTGACCGAAGTGGGCGGCCCGGGCGTCGCGGGAGAATGCCGCGAAAAGGCGGGCATGCACATCAACGAGGATATGTTCTACCCCGAAATCGTCGACGTCGAGCATAATAAAGTCCTCAACGAGGGCGAGCAGGGCGAAATGCTCATCACCACGCTCACCAAGGAGGGGATGCCCATCCTGCGCTACCGCACCAAGGACATCACTTCGCTCACCTACGAGCCGTGCAAGTGCGGCAGGACGCTCGCGCGCATGTCGCGCGTAGTCGGCAGGACGGACGACATGCTCATCATCCGCGGCGTCAACGTGTTCCCGTCGCAGATCGAGAGCGTGCTCATGGGCATGGACGAACTGGGCAAGACGTATGAGATCATCGTCGACCGCGTCAACTATATGGACACCATCGAGGTGCGCGTGGAGGTGGACGACGCGAATCTCCTTACCGATTATTTCAAACTGGAGGCGCTCGTCGCGAAGATCAAGCACGCCCTGCGCGTCGTGCTGCAGATCGACGTGAAGGTCAAGCTGGTCGAACCCTTCTCCATCAAGCGCGCGGAGGGCAAGGTCAAGCGCGTCACTGATCTTCGGAAAAAATAATCGTTTTTCGGCGCGGGTTCAGCGGGCGTGTCCGTTCAGCTCGGGCAGATGCTTTCGTAAAATTATTCAGGTAGGTTTTTTATATGCGTAAATTGATGTTGGGAGATTTCGCCGTCGCGCGCGGCGCATGGGAAGCGGGCGTAAAAGTCGCGTCCGCCTATCCCGGAACGCCGTCCACGGAGATTACAGAGGAACTCGCGCGGTACGATGAAGTGTACAGCGAATGGTCGCCGAACGAAAAGGTGGCTTTGGAAGTCGGCATCGGCGCGTCCATCCGCGGCGCCCGCGCCATCGTCTCCATGAAGCACGTCGGGCTGAACGTCGCCTGCGATCCGCTCTTTACCGCCTCGTATACGGGCGTGAACGGGGGGCTGGTCATCGCCGTGGCGGACGATCCGTCCGTGTTCTCCTCGCAGAACGAGCAGGATACACGCCTTACCGCGGTGAGCGCGCAGGTTCCCGTTCTGGAACCCTCCGACAGCGCGGAAGCGAAGGAGTTCACAAAACTCGCCTTTGAACTGTCCGAAAAATACGATACGCCGGTCATCCTGCGCGTGACGACGCGCGTCGCGCACTCGCAGAGCTTGGTCGAACTGGAAGAGCGGCAGGAGATGCCCAACCGCGCCTACGAGCGCAATATCGCCAAATACGTCATGATGCCCGCCAACGCGCGCGTCAAGCACGTCGTCGTCGAGGAGCGCATGCAAAAACTCTCCGACGATTCCAACTCCTTTGCCGTCAACCGCATCGAGGAGGGGGATAAGGAGCTGGGCATCATCTGCTCGGGCGGCGTTTACCAATACGTCAAAGAGGCTCTGCCGAACGCGAGCGTTTTGAAACTGGGTATGGTTCACCCGCTCCCGTTCGACCTCATCGCAAAATTCGCCAAGAGCGTCAAACGCTGCATCGTCGCCGAGGAACTCGCGCCGCACATCGAAACGCAGGTCAAGGCGCACGGCATCGCGGTGGAGGGGAAGAACATCTTCCCGCGCTGCGGCGAGTTTTCCGCCAACCTTATCCGCGCATGCGTGCTCGGCGAGAAGAAGGAGAGCAGCGCCGAAAGCGTTCCCGCCCGCCCGCCGGTATTGTGCGCGGGCTGCCCGCACCGCGGCGTGTTCTATGTTCTGTCCAAGCTGAAGCTCAATGTGCTGGGCGACATCGGCTGCTACACGCTGGGCGCCGTTCCGCCCCTCGGCTCGATGGACGCCGTCGTGTGCATGGGCGCGAGCGTCGGCATGGCGATCGGATTCGACAAAGCGGATTCCGAAGCGCACAAGCATTCGGTCGCAGTCATCGGCGATTCGACATTCATCCACAGCGGCATCACGGGGCTCATTGATGCGGTGTACAACAAATCGCACATCACGGTCGTCATTCTCGACAACCGCACCACGGGCATGACGGGACATCAGAACCATCCCGCCACCGGCAAGACCATCAAAAACGAACCTACATACGAACTCGACCTCGAACAGGTCTGCCGTGCGGTCGGCGTGCCCAACGTGCGCACCATCGACCCGAACGACCTTTCCGCGATGGAAGCGGCGCTCAAAGAGGATTTGGCGAAGGAGGAGGTCTCCGTCATCATCGCCAAGCGCCCGTGCGTCCTGCTCACCAAAAAGCTGTACAACGGCTTCCGCGTCAACGATAAGTGCAAAAAGTGCAAGGCGTGCTTAAAGCTCGGCTGCCCCGCCATCGTCAACGGCAAGGACGGTATCACGATCGACGTCTCGCTCTGTACCGAATGCGGGCTGTGCCGGAATGTCTGCAAGTTCGGCGCCATCGAAGGGGAGGGCAAATAAAATGAAAAGTCTGAACGTTCTCATCGTCGGCGTCGGCGGGCAGGGTACCCTGCTCGCGAGCCGCGTTCTCGGAAAATACGCACTGGACGAGGGTTACGACGTGAAGCTGAGCGAGGTGCACGGCATGGCGCAGCGCGGCGGCTCCGTCATGACATACGTCCGCATCGGCG